>Ga0181521_10005878_pt1 | contig 13541 bp, 8 predicted proteins | sample PEATcosm2014_Bin_32_FD_119764 | JGI IMG/M metagenome (GOLD analysis project Ga0181521, IMG submission 119764) | Peatland microbial communities from MTU Mesocosm Facility, Houghton, MI, USA - PEATcosm2014_Bin02_60_metaG | ecosystem: Environmental > Terrestrial > Soil > Wetlands > Peat | place...
CCTATTTCGGCGGCGCGACCGTGGCCTTTACCGGCGTCGGCGCTTTCATCGTTTGGATTTCGGTTTCCGATTTATGGGCGGTCATCCGCCTCAGGCGTAACAAAGCGAGAACTTTTTAGCCCATGGGTGGCGCCCCGGCGCGAAGCGGCCCGTCCATATATGAACGGGCGGGCCACTGGCGGGTTTAAAGGGGAGCGTCTCTTTCAAAGGCAGTTGTCCCTCAGGATTTCAGCTATTTTAACGCCATAATTTGTAGTCCCCTGGAGTTGAATCCTAAAAACCTCGTCTGGCTCCACTGTAAACGGACCGTTTGGACCGAGAAGCGTCACTTTCCTGACAGGCGTCCACGATCCATCGGAATTCAGCCGAAAATCGCGGCATGAAATGCCCACTTGCCTGGGACTCGGATTATCCCCGAGCCCGGGTTGCGCCGCCGCGGCGGTCGCCACCAGCAAGAGACCCGCGACCAGAAAAGCGTTTCCCATTTTCATTTTGGCGGCTCCTTCAGTGGTTGCTCGAAAGCCCCCCGCGAGCGACTGCCGACATCCGATGAATGACGCCTTGGCCGGCCTCGCCCCCTAGCTGATCGAAAATCAGGCGCCCAGTCGGCGCCGACCGGTCTACGAGGAGCGCCGCCAATCTCGGCGCGTTCCGCGAGACGCGGCGCCGAAAAAATATTTGTCGCGGCGGCCGTCGTTATCAAGAGAGGCGACGACGGCGCATCCGTCGCTTCCCGCCATTGCTCGCGGATTGTGAAAGCCTTGGAGGGAATCGAACCCGGCACAAGGATCCGCGGTTATTGCCGATCGACGCTCTTAGAATGAGGCCCTGACAAAAAACTCCTCGCCTCCGTCGCAGGTGACTTTGCCGACAAGCCCATGGGTTATCGCCCCTCCGGCGGTCGGGATATGACCAGTCCAAACACAATCTTTTTTGTTATCGGTTCTTTTTGACATAGCTATCGTATATATGCCTTCATTCAACGAGCCATCAACATCATATGACAGCATATTCCCATTATCGAACTGCATGCTCGCGGTACCGGATATTTTGTTATTGTCTATCGTTAGTGTCCACGTGCCTTGGCTTCCCGTAATACCGGAGGTGCCTACCTCCGTTACATACCAAATTTTGCCTGCCGCTAGGGCTGGCGCGCTCATGGCGACAAAAATTGCGGCGGCATTCAGAGCGCATTTTATCATCTTGTCCCCCCACTTCGATGAATCGAGTCATCCTCGATGCATATGGAGTAGGGAGCTCGCTTGGCTAGCGAGGCGACGGCCCAAGGGGGGCCTACCCGGCGAAGCTCCGACGAATTGCCGACGGCGCTTCCCGGCCGCCGTCTGCGTTACCCGTCCCGCTGTTGAATGGGACGCGACCACGGCCAATTTGGACGGCCGAGAACCATCGGCCGGCGTGCGAGCCGCCGCGCACGCGATAAATGCGCGCGGCGGACAGCCCGTATTGTCGTCGCCGTTGCGGGCGACGTGTCGCGCCGGCGATCGTCGACTTCACCTTTCACCCTCTTCCCCCTGCCGACGCCTGAACTAGACGCCCCTCGCGAGAGAGGCTTTCGGCGTTTGGAACGGAATGGCTGGCGCAACGTTTGTGAAGTGCGTGGCTCAGGCGCAGTTTGTCGGATTGACGAAACGAAGCCGGGTTTGAGATGCAAATCGTCGGGCCATCGCAGAATGTCGCGCGCCGGTTTCCAACCGGATAGGGGGCAGCGCAACGGCAATTTGACATTTCGTCGGCGAGGCGCCTGATGTTCTCGCGGCGGGCCTCATCGCCGGCGGCTATACTCTCTCGGGCTTATGGGCGATTGAGCTTTTTGTCGGGGTCATCTGATCCTCAGGGGCGTTGCGATCGCGCCTCGGGGCTGAACCCCATTTCCGAATGAACTGTGGCGGAGCCTGCGATGCAGCTCGGAACGGATTTTATCCTGGATGCCTTAGCCTGCGAAGGCGCGAACCATCTGTTCATGGTTCCTGGCGGGCTCATTGACCCGTTTCTCCCCGCTCTCGGCAGACAAAAGGCGCTGACGCCGATCATCGCGGCGCAAGAGGGCGGGGCGGCCTATATGGCCGACGGTTATGCGCGGGGAAGCGGGAATTTCGGGGCCGTCTTGTGCATCGGCGGCCCGGGCCTCGCCAACGCCGTGACGGCGATCGCCACGGCGCAAACCGACGGCTCGCCTGTGTTCATCATGAGCGGCGAGGTCAGCAGCGTCCTCGAGGGACTTGGCATGTTTCAAGACGCCAGTCCGCAGACGCTCGATGACGTCACGATCTTGAAGCCGATCGTCCGCTACTCCTCTTCCGTCGACAATCCGAGGAACTTGCCGCATCTCTTCAAGCACGGGATGCTGCTGCTTCGGACCGCACCCCGCGGGCCCGTCCATCTGTCTCTGCCCAGCGACAGCCTGACCAGCGAAGTCTCGGCGAAATATGCAAAGGTCGAGGCGGCTCTGAGCAATTGCGATCCGCTCTCTCTCACGGCGGCAAAATCATCGCTGCGGCATTTTCATCGCGCGGGCGGCGCCGCGCCGGAGAAGATCGTAATCCTGGCCGGCGCGGGCGTCGAGCACGCCCATGCGGCGCGGGCGCTGAGAGAATTCGCGGAGCTGTGGGGGATTCCGGTCGCCACGACTTTGAGGAGCAAGGGCGTGCTCCCCGAGGATCACCCTCTCTCGCTCGGCGTCTTTGGCTATGCTGGAACGCATCATTCCCGCATGGCGCTGCTGGATGCGCCGCTCGACTTACTGATTGTCCTGGGGTCGGGCCTCAACGAACGCGACACCATGCATTGGGCGCTGCAAATCGCGCCCCAAGCCTCGATCAGCGTCAATCTCGCGCCAGCGAACATCGGCATGCATGCGCAAGACGGCGGCGTCGTCGGAGACTGCGGCGCCTATTTGAGGTATTTGCTCGATCACGGCGACGAATTGAGACCCTCGCTGGAGACGACGCGCTCGGCGCGCTCCGCCTGGCTCGCGGGGATTCGCTCGAAGGATCGATTGCAGGACATCGAGAACTGCGCCAGCGACGCCGCGCCCATTCATCCGGCGCGCGTCATCCGCGAATTGAGGAAAGCGCTTCCGCGTGACGGCGTGCTCGTGGTCGACTCCGGCGCTCACCGCGCCTTCGCGGGCCACTACTGGGAAGCCTACGAGCCGCGAACCTATATTTCGGCGACAAATCTCGGTCCGATGGGGTGGGCCATCCCCGCCGCCGTCGGCGTTCAATGCGCGCGCCCGCTGCGCAGGGTCGCCGTGATCACCGGCGACGGCTGCATGCGCATGAACGGAATAGAGGTTTCCACCGCGGCGCGCTATCGCTTGCCGATCGTCTTCGTCGTGATCAACAACGCCGCGCTCGGCAATGTCTGGCTGCGCGCGCATAAGTTCGGCGCGGTTCCCGACGAACTGACGCGCTTGCCCGACCATGACTGGGCTGGTTTCGCCAGGTCGTTGGGCTGTCGCGGCGAAACGGTCCGCGATCCGGCAGATCTCGCCGGCGCCTTCGAGCGCGCGCTCGAGGGCGAAGGTCCATGTCTCGTCGACGTGAAGGCCGACAAGGCGTTTGCGACCCCGGTCGAGGATTGGGCGGCGGCCATCGCGGCCTATTCCTTTCACGAGTGAAAAAGAGGCGTTTATGGCGCGCTTGCCCTTCGACCCCGCGACGCTCTCGCCCTCCGACCTCGCCCTGTACAACCGCATGGTCGAGCGACGGAACGCCCAGGGCGCGGGCTTCGGGGGACCCTATCGCGCGTTGATGAATCATCCCCAGCTTTGCGAGAAGATCGAGGACCTAGGTTATTTTCTGAAATTCCAGGGCAGCCTTCCCCGTGACGTCTATCAGTTCGTGGTCCTTTGCGTCGCAAGAAGCACGGGGGCCGCGTTCGAATGGAGCGACCACGTCGAGCACGCCAAGGCGGCGGGCGTACCTCTATCGGCCATCGACGCCCTTCGGCGGAACGGACTCTCGCACGGCGACTTTCCCGCGCCTTTCGATCTCGTCGCCGAAGCGCTGGGCTCGACTTTGTGCTGGAAGGAGGTTCCGGGGGCGCTTCAAAGCCAGCTCATTGAGCGATACGGCGTTCAAGGCCTCGTCGAGCTGGTCGTCCTATCCGGCTTTTACCAGATGTTCTCGGCGATCAATCAGGGCTTCGCCATTTCCGCGCCGGACGGCGCTTCCGGCCCGTTCGCCTGATTTATAAGACCTTCGCGCGGGAAGCCCTTGGTGCGATTTGCCGGCGGCCTTTGGGAATTGGAGCGCCGCTTACGCGCGCTTTCGCGATTGGGTGAAGGCGGATGCATGGAAACGCATCACGGGCTCTATGGCGCAAGTCCAGCCGCGAGCATGGCGCCCAACCCGACGATGAATACCAAAAAGGTGCTGATGTCCATTGTCGACCCCTTTGGCGTCAGCCGTAAATCCATCCATTCGTGATAGACGCCGCCGCCTTTGAGTGAGCGACGGCGTGCGTGTTCGTCATCGCGGGGCTTTCCACGGCGAAAACGCGAACCAGAGAGAGGGCGATTAGCGCGAGCAATAAACGGCGCAGCATGGCCGGCGTCAGCATGGCGACCTCCCCCTTGGGCATGCCGTTTCGGCATGAACCGACATTCGCCGGATGGTCGGTGGAATGTCGCGAGCACCGGGGATTGAGCATCGCAGGGTCCAATCCGATCAAGCTCGCATAATTACGTAGTCGTTGAATCCGGCTCGCCTTAACCGCTCACATGGTAAATTTTCTTATGGCGGCGGGCTTCGCCGCGCGGATACCTGCGTCGGCCAAAGCCATGTTGGTATCCCATGTTGAAATCGAGAAGCCGCCAACAAAGACGCCAACAATTTTCGCGGAGACAAACGAACGCCCAAGGACGCCGCCGAACGTTATATCGCGTCTAAGCAACTGTTTTTAGGTTATTTGCGAATATTTGCGGACGTTGTTGAACGTCCATTTGGAGGCCTCGGAGGGAATCGAACCCCCGTACAAGGATTTGCAGTCCTCTGCGTAGCCACTCCGCCACGAGGCCCCACGGCCGCGCGGGCGGCCTACGGCCCGCACGCGCTAGCGCTGCTCATACAGGAGCCGCGCCGCGCCCGCAAGACGCGAGAGAGCGGCGGCGAAGGCCGTTTCTCCGCGTCGGTTTCCCCGTCGCATTTGACAGCGGGGGCCGGCTTGACCATGTTCCCGCCCGGTCGCCGCATCTGGCGGAGCGGTCCGGCCACGCGTCTTTGGATGAGGCCGCGCAGGCTTATCGACGGATTTGCAAGGGTGGGTTGATATGAACGTCGTCATCGTCGAATCGGCGGCCAAGGCCCAGACGATCAACAAATATCTCGGCCGCGATTTCAACGTGATCGCCTGCTACGGCCATGTCCGCGACTTGCCCCCCAAGGACGGCTCGGTCGACCCGGAAGACGATTTCGCGATGATCTGGGAGATGGACGCCAAGGGCGCCAAGCGCGTCGCCGCCATCGCCGAACTCGTCAAAAAAGCCGACAAAGTTATTCTCGCGACCGATCCGGATCGCGAGGGCGAGGCCATTTCCTGGCATCTGCTCGACATATTGAACAAAAAGCGCGCGCTCAAGGACAAGGCCATCGAGCGCGTGGTGTTCAACGCCGTCACCAAGGACGCGATCAAGGAGGCGATGGCGCATCCGCGCCAGATCGACCAGGCGCTCGTCGACGCCTATCTCGCCCGCCGCGCGCTGGACTATCTCGTCGGCTTCACCCTGTCGCCCGTGCTGTGGCGCAAGCTGCCCGGGGCGCGCTCGGCCGGGCGCGTGCAATCGGTCGCGCTGCGCCTCGTCTGCGACCGCGAGTTGGAGATCGAAAAGTTCGTCAGCCGCGAATATTGGTCGCTGGTCGCGCATCTTAAAACGGCGCGCGACGAGCCGTTCACCGCCCGGCTCGTCGGCGCCGACGGCAGGAAGATCACGCGGCTCGACATCGGCGAGGGCAAGGAGGCCGAGGATTTCAAGAAGGCGCTCGACGCCGCCCAATTCAACGTGCGCTCGGTCGAAGCCAAGCCCGTCAAGCGCCACCCCTACGCGCCTTTCACGACCTCGACGCTGCAGCAGGAAGCCTCGCGCAAGCTCGGGCTGGCGCCGGCGCACACCATGCGCATCGCGCAGCGGCTTTATGAAGGCGTCGACATCGGCGGCGAGACCGCCGGCCTCATCACCTATATGCGAACCGACGGCGTCGACATGGCGCCGGAGGCGATCACAAGCATACGCACGGTGATCGGCAAGCAATATGGCGAGCGCTTCGTGCCCAAGGCGCCGCGCAAATACACCGCCAAGGCGAAGAACGCGCAGGAAGCGCACGAGGCGATCCGCCCCACCGACGCGAGCCGCCTGCCCAAGGACATGGCGCGCCATCTCGAACCCGAACAGGCCAAGCTGTATGAGCTGATCTGGAACCGCGCCGTCGCCAGCCAGATGGAATCCGCGGAGCTGGAGCGCACCACGGTCGACATCGACGCCAAAGCGGGGGCGCGCGCCTTGGAACTGCGCGCCACCGGCCAGGTCGTGCGCTTCGCCGGCTTTCTCGAGCTCTATCAGGAGGGCCGCGACGACGAGGCCGACGAGGACGGCGGCCGCCTGCCCCGCATGGAGGCCGGCGAGCCCGTCACCCGCGAGAAAATCGACGCCACCCAGCATTTCACCGAGCCGCCGCCGCGCTTCACCGAGGCGACGCTGATCAAGCGCATGGAGGAGCTCGGCATCGGCCGGCCCTCGACCTACGCCTCCACGGTCGCCGTGCTCGGCGAGCGCGACTATGTGCGAATCGAGAAAAAGCGTATCGTGCCGGAAGACAAGGGCCGGCTGGTCGTCGCATTTCTCGAAAGCTTTTTCACGCGCTACGTCGAATATGATTTCACCGCGGACCTCGAGGAAAAGCTCGATCTCGTCTCCAATAACGAGATCGACTGGAAGACGGTGCTGCGCGACTTCTGGAAGGATTTTTCCGCCGCCGTCGACGGCACCAAGGAACTGCGCACGACGCAGGTGCTGGATAGCCTTAACGATTTGCTGGGACCGCATATTTTCCCGGCCAAGGCGGACGGCGGCGACCCGCGCGGCTGCCCCTCTTGCGAAAACGGCAAGCTGTCGCTCAAACTCGGCAAATACGGCGCCTTCATCGGCTGCTCGAATTATCCCGAATGCCGCTACACCCGCACGCTGTCGCCGCCGACCGGCGACGCGGCCGAGAACGCACGCCCCGGCGTGAAGGTGCTGGGACAAGACCCCGAGAGCGGCGCGGAGATCACGCTGCGCGACGGGCGTTTTGGAGTTTATGTGCAAGAGGGCGAGCAGGTCGAGGGCGGCGAGAAGCCCAAGCGCTCGTCGCTGCCAAAGACCATCAAGCCGGACGATCTGACGCTGCAACAGGCGATCGCGCTGCTGTCGTTGCCGCGCGAGGTGGCCAAGCACCCGACCTCCGGCGACCCCATCGTCGCCGGCATTGGGCGCTTTGGACCTTACGTGCAGCACGGCAAGACCTACGCCAATATCGGCCGCGACGATGACGTGCTGACTATCGGCGCCAATCGCGCCATTGATCTCATCGTCGCGAAGGAACAGGGCGGCGGCGGGCGCTTTGGCGCCTCGAACGACCCCGGCCGCGTGATCGGCGACCATCCAGATGGCGGCGCGGTGTCGGTCAAGGCCGGGCGTTACGGGCCTTACGTCAACTGGGGCAAGATCAACGCCACTCTGCCAAAGGGGACCGACGCGGCGGCGGTGACGCTGGAACAGGCGATCCCATTGTTGGCGGCGAAGGCCGCGGGCGGCGGCGGAAGCGCCGGCGGGCGCGCGCTCGGCGAACATCCAGAAGGCGGCGTCATCACCGTGCGCGAGGGGCGCTTTGGCCCCTACGTCAACCTCGGCAAGGTCAATGCGACCCTGCCCAAGGGCATGAGCATCGACGAAGTGAACCTCGACGAGGCCATTCGCCTGATCGAGGAAAAGGGCGGCCCGGTGAAGAAAAAGGCGCCGGCCAAGAAGGCGGCGGCGAAGACGGCCACAAAGCCGAAGAAAGCTTTAGCGGACAGCGACGAGACGCCCTTCGACGACGCCAAGCCGGTGAAGAAAGCGGCGGCGGCGACCAAGAAAGCGCCCGCGAAAAAGGCGGCGGCGAAGAAGGTCGCAGGGAAGAAGTAAACGCGGGGCTACCTCGCCCCCGCCGCGCTGGCTATGTGCATCAGCGCGCGCGCCGCCTCCAGCCGCGCGACGTCGGCGTGAGCCCTCGCTCTTGTCTGCGCCTCGCGCAGTCTCTCGATGGTCGCGGCGAGGCGCGCCGGCGGCCACAGCTTTAGATGCATTTCTATCGCGGCGTCGGGCACGCCGAAGAAGCCGGCGCGCTTGACCGCCATCGCGCCGCCGCCGACGCGGCCGCGATGCAGCGCCATGGCGTAGCGCAGCGCGTTGACGATCAGCATCGTGGGATCGCCGCCGCGCGCCAGCGCATCGTCGAAATCGGCGCCGGCGGCGCGCATCCGCCCCGCGAAGGCGTCAAGCACCACGCCGTCCGTCGCGATGACGGAGGCGTGGGCGACGATCTGCGTCACGTCTTCGGCCTCGACCCGCTCCCGCCCGCGCATATATAGCGCGAGCTTTTGCAGTTCGGCGCGGCTCATCAGCCGGTCCTCGCCAAGCGCCGCCTGCAGCAGCGCGCGCGCCTCGCCGGTGATCGCGAGCCGTTCCGCGGCCAGGAACCCGTCGATCAACGTGTTGAGATCGGCGTCGCTGTCCTGCGAGCACTCTATCGCCGCGCCGAGCTTCGCGCCTTCCACCAACTTTCGCAGCGGCGCGTCCTTGCGCAGCGCGCCGGCCGTCAGAATCACGCTGCAATCCTTAGGGGGCGCGGCGAGCAGCATTTCGATGGCCGGCGCGACCGATTTCGCGCCGGTCTCGACCAGCAGCGCGCGGCGCCCGCCGAACAGCCCGACCGTATTCGCCTCATCGACGAGCGCCAGCGGATCGGCGGCGATGGCGTCGCCGCTCATCTCGACAAATTGAAAGGGATCGTGGCGGTCGTCGACGCGGCGGGAGACAAGCCGCAGCGCGCGCTCTCGCGCGAGCCCGGCGTCCGCGCCATGCAGCAGAAACAGAAAGACGGACGCCGGCGGCGCATCGACGAAGCCCTCGGCGTCGCCCTTTTTGACCGCGGTCATGTTGCTCCCGTTGCTCGCGCGGCCCCGATCAAGCCACGATGTTGACGATGCGGTTGGGCACGAGGATGAACTTCTTCACCGCCCTGCCCTCCAGCGCGCGTTGCACGCCGTCTTGCGCCAGCGCCTCGGCGCGCGCGGTGGCTTCGTCCGCGTCTTTCGCGACGAGAATTTCCGCGCGCTTCTTGCCGTTGACCTGCACGGGCAGATTCACCATGTCCTGCGCGACCAGCGCGGGATCGGCGACGGGCCACGACGCCTGCGCGACGAGACCCTCATGGCCGAGATCGGCCCAGCATTCCTCGGCGACATGCGGCGTCATCGGCGCGACCAGCACGATCAGCGACCGCGCCGCCTCGCGGAAGGCGAAGGCGAGATCGGCCGCGACGCCCTCTTCGGTCACCGCGTCGAGCGCTGTCGTCAGCTCGTTGGCGAATTCGCGAATGCGGGCGATGGCGCTGTTGAAGCGCAGCCGCTCGATATTCTCGGTGACTTGCGCGATGGCGCGATGCGTCGCCTGGCGCAGCTTCAGCGCCTCGCCCACAAACTCTGCCGGCGCGGGCGCGCTCAGAGGCGCGGCGACGCGGCCCAATTCGCCGGTGACGCGCCAAAGGCGCTGCACGAAGCGCCAGGCGCCCTGCGCGCCCTCGTCGGACCAGATCACGTCGCGGTCGGGCGGCGAATCCGACAGCACGAACAGCCGCGCCGTGTCGGCGCCATAGCTCGCGATGATGTCGTCGGGGTCGACCGTGTTCTTCTTCGACTTCGACATTTTTTCGATCGGGCCGATGACGATCTCGAGGTTGTCCTCGATCAGAAAGGCGCGGCGGCCGTTGTCGCCGGCCTCGATGCGGATGTCGGCGGGCGAAACCCAGCCGTCGGGGCCTTTATAGGTCTCGTGCACCACCATGCCCTGCGTGAACAGGCCGGCGAAGGGCTCGGCCAGCGCGCCGTGGCCGGAATCCCTCATCGCCCGCGCGAAAAAGCGAGAGTACAGCAGATGCAGGATCGCGTGCTCGATGCCGCCGATATATTGATCGACCGGCAGCCAGCGCGCGAGCGCCTCTTTTGACGCCGGCGCCGTCTCGTTATGCGGGTCGGTGAAGCGCGCGTAATACCACGACGAATCGACAAAGGTGTCCATCGTGTCGGTCTCGCGCCGCGCCGGCTTGCCGCAAGCGGGGCAAGCCACGTGTTTCCAGGTCGGATGGCGGTCGAGCGGATTGCCGGGCTGATCGAAAGTCACGTCTTCCGGCAGCTTCACGGGCAAGTCCGCCGCCGGCACGGGAACGACGCCGCAGCTCTCGCAATGGACGATCGGAATCGGGCAGCCCCAATAGCGCTGGCGCGAGACGCCCCAGTCGCGCAGCTTGTAGTTGACCTTGCGGCGACCCTGGGGCGCGCCGAACAGCTCCGCCTGTTCCAGCCGGCTCGCCGCCGCTTCCTTGGCCTCCGCCACGCTGAGCCCGTCGAGAAAGCGCGAATTGATCAGCCGGCCCTCGCCGTCATGGGCCGCGTCGGTGATCTCGAGCGTCGCGGGATCGACGCCTTCCGGGCAAACCACCGGCGTCGCGCCGAGGCCGTATTTATTGGCGAAGTCGAGGTCGCGCTGGTCATGCGCCGGACAGCCGAAAATCGCGCCGGTCCCGTAATCCATCAACACGAAATTGGCGACATAGACCGGCAGCTGCCATGTGTCGTCGAATGGGTGAACGACTTTGAGTCCGGTGTCGAAACCCTTTTTCTCCGCCGTCTCGATCGCCGCGACCGACGTGCCCATCTGATGGCATTCGTCGATAAACGCCTTTAACGCGGGATTGCTGGCGGCGAGCCCTTGCGCGAGCGGATGATCCGCCGCCACGGCGACGAATTTCGCGCCGAACAGCGTGTCGGCGCGGGTCGTGAACACCTCGACCTCGCGCGCGCCCGCCGACGGCGCCTCAAGCGCGAATCGCAGCAACAACCCTTCCGAGCGGCCGATCCAGTTGCGCTGCATCAGCCGCACCTTGTCGGGCCAGCGCTCCAGCGTATCGAGCCCGGTCAGCAGCTCCTCGGCGTAATCGGTGATCTTGAAGAACCATTGCGTCAATTCGCGCTGCTCGACCAGCGCGCCCGAGCGCCAGCCGCGCCCGTCGATCACCTGCTCATTGGCGAGCACGGTATGATCGACCGGATCCCAATTCACCTTGGACTGTTTGCGAACGACAATCCCGGCCTTGAGGAAATCCAGAAACAACTGCTGCTGGCGACCGTAATAGGCGGGATCGCAGGTCGCGATCTCGCGCGACCAGTCGAGCGAGAGCCCGAGCGATTTCAGTTGCGCGCGCATCGCCGCGATATTGGCGTAGGTCCATTCCGCCGGGTGACGCTTGCCCTGCATGGCGGCGTTCTCGGCGGGAAGGCCGAAGGCGTCCCAGCCCATCGGATGCAGCACGTCGGCGCCCTTGGCGCGCATGAAGCGGGCGATCACGTCGCCCATCGAATAGTTGCGCACATGGCCCATGTGGATGCGGCCCGAAGGATAGGGAAACATCTCCAGCACGTAATATTTGGGCTTTGCGGGCGCGCCAGCGTCCAAGGTCGCGCCGGCTTTAAAGACCTCCGCGTCCTCCCAGATTTTGCGCCACTTGGGCTCGGTCACGGCGAAATTATAGCGTTCGGCTCTCATGATTCTGGCTTTTATCCGGCGTGAAGGGTTTTGTTTGTAATGCCGGGCGGGCGGGAGCTTGTCAAAGGCTGACGCGGAACTCCGTCAGCCGAATCGAACGATCCCTCGTTTCGCCCATGGATTTGACCGACCGGCGAAACTCGCGGGAAGCGTTTTCGCGCGCCATCGAGACTTCGTGGAACATGATATGGGCGCCGCCGCCAAGCGCTAGGCGCCTGGCTGCGTAAAAATTACGCTGTTGCCCAGAAAAAGCTTGTCATCGGTCAAAATGCGCGTATTTAAAGAATTGCCCAAATCGCACGTGCCTGTGGTCGTGTGTCGGTTGGTGGGGATCCGGACAAGAGGCCGGTTAACCACCCTTCAGAAAAAACCGGCAGCCGGAGGCGAACCGGCGAACTCCGTTTCAGCGGAGGATCGCGACTTAAAGCAACGACGGACCGGGCTTTTTCGTCTCTGTCGACCCTCCAAAGGTCGACTTACCGAAGAGGCTTGTCTTTCTTGCCGGGCGTGCGGACGGGACCAAACCCCCTTCCAAACGATGGCTGTCCAGATGACCGTCATGCGCGTCATGCGCATTTCCGTCTTCATTGGATCGCCGACGGCGCATCACCGGATCGCGGTCGCGCGACATAGCGCGCGGCGTCGATCTTGAGGATCGCGGACTTACGACGTTCGTCGCGTCTCCAACGCGCGCGGGCGAAGGACGTTTGCTGTCCACCGAAGCCTGTTTCTTGGCGCGGCCTGGCCCGCGCCCTTCGTTGGGGGGATGCCGCGATGACCAATCGTATTCAGGAATTTCTGCGCGCGCGCCGTCTTGAAGGCCGCGACATTGGCCCGTGCCTCGTCGTCGATCTCGACGTCGTGCGCGACAATTACCGCGCCTTCGCCAAGGCGCTGCCCGACACGCGCGTCTTCTATGCGGTGAAGGCCAATCCCGCGCCGGAGGTGCTCTCCCTGCTGGCGACGCTGGGCTCGTGCTTCGACACGGCTTCGGTGGCCGAGATCGAAATGTCGCTGGCCGCCGGGGCGAGCCCCGACCGAATCAGCTTCGGCAACACCATCAAGAAGGAGCGCGACATCGCCCGCGCCTATGCGCTGGGCGTGCGGTTGTTCGCGGTCGATTGCGAGGCCGAGGTCGAGAAGATCGCCCGGGCGGCGCCCGGCTCCAAGGTGTTCTGCCGCATTTTGTGCGACGGCTCCGGGGCCGAATGGCCGCTGTCGCGCAAATTCGGCTGCGTGCCCGAGATGGCGCCGCGGGTGCTGGAGCACGCCCATGCGCTCGGCCTCGCCGCCCATGGCGTGTCGTTCCATGTCGGCTCGCAGCAGCGCAATCCGCGCATGTGGGACGGCGCGCTGGCGTCCGCGTCGGCCATTTTCCGCGAACTCGCGGAGCGCGGCATTCAGTTGCAGATGGTCAACCTCGGCGGCGGCTTTCCGACCAAATATCTCAATAATGTGCCGGCGGTGAAAACCTACGGCAATGCGATTTTTCGCGCGCTGTCGAAGCATTTCGGCAACCGCATTCCCGAGACGATCATCGAGCCGGGGCGCGGCATGGTCGGCAACGCCGGGGTGATCGAGGCGGAAGTGGTGCTGATCTCGAAGAAATCGCAAGAGGACAGGCTGCGCTGGGTCTATCTCGACATCGGCAAGTTCAACGGCCTCGCCGAAACCACCGACG
>Ga0181521_10005885_pt1 | contig 13533 bp, 9 predicted proteins | sample PEATcosm2014_Bin_32_FD_119764 | JGI IMG/M metagenome (GOLD analysis project Ga0181521, IMG submission 119764) | Peatland microbial communities from MTU Mesocosm Facility, Houghton, MI, USA - PEATcosm2014_Bin02_60_metaG | ecosystem: Environmental > Terrestrial > Soil > Wetlands > Peat | place...
TCTGGGAGTGGTTTCAAACTCCATCGGTACTCTCGAAGGTCAACTCGTTGGTCTCGGCCTGGCACGTTATTTCAAGGCCATCTTGGATTCAGCGATCGTCGGCATTCAAAAACCCCACTCAGGGATCTTCACGTTGGCCCTTCAACGCCTGGGCGTGGAGAGCTCGGAAGCTGTGTTCGTGGGTGACACGTATGCAACGGACATTGGTGGCGCGCAACTCGCCGGGATCACGGGGGTGCTGATCGATACCGTGGGTGCTTACCCCGATGCCACTTGTCCAAGAATCTCATCACTGCCGGAACTGAAGGCAATCCTCGAAAAGTTGTAAGACCAGGCGCTCCGGAAAGTACCGCTCCGGTGCCACCACTGCCCTGCCCACCTTCATCAACAAGCGTAGGGGGACGGCTTGCCGTCCCCTGTAGGTTATGCGATTGACAGGCGCGGGTAGGGCAAGCCCTACCCCCACCGTACCAAGGAGTGCTACCATGCTCACGGTGTAAACGTGCCGGTTAAGGGGGAGTGCTATGGAGGTTCGAAAACATCATCGCAAGAAAGAAGACTACAAGCTGCGCACACACATGATCCACGGGAGCTTTGACAGCAAGAAGTGGGACTACGACCATCACGTCGTCCCGCCCGTCTCCCATTCCACGGCGTTTCGCTTGACTTCACTCGAGCGTGGCGCCAAAGGCTTCGTGCAATTCGCTTCCGCCGACGAAGCGTTAAGCGGCCACATGCCGATCTACATCTACGACCGGCTGGACGAACCCACACGGGCGATGCTGGAGGAAAACCTGGCCTACGCCGAGGGCGGCGAAGTCGGGGTGACCTTTGCCTCGGGCATGGCTGCGATCAGTGCGGCGCTAGGTTCGGCGCTTCGCCAGGGGCAGGAGGTATTGGCTCATCACACCCTGTATGGCTGCACGTATAGTCTGATGACCAACTGGCTGCCCAGGTTCGGCATGCAGACCCGGTTTACGGACTTCCTGAAGATGGAGTCCTTGCAGGAGCAGATAACACCCGCCACCCGCGTTCTCTACTTCGAAACCCCAACCAATCCGACCATGGAATTGATCGACATCGGCGGCGTGCGCCGCCTCGCCGACCAGGTCAATTCCGGCCGTGAGGAGCGCGATCGAGTCCTGGTGGTCGTGGACAACACCTTTGCCACGCCCTACTGCCAGAGGCCTCTGAAGCTCGGAGCCCACATCGTCGTGGAAAGCCTCACGAAAGGAATCGGAGGATTCGGAACGGATATGGGCGGAGCCGTGGTTGGGCCGGCGGAATGGTACAACAAAGTCATGCTCTTCCGCAAGGATTTCGGCGGAGTGCTTTCGCCGCGTGCCGCCTGGGGCATCCTGGTTTACGGCCTGCCCACGCTGGCCACTCGCATGTCGAATATGCAGAAGACGGCGCAGCACGTGGCGGACTTCCTCTCGAAGCATCCCAAGGTCGCGTGCGTCCGATACCCCGGCACGGATTGCTTCCCGCAGAAGGCGTTGGCTCACCGGCAGATGATCAGTTCCGACGGATTGTTCGCTCCCGGCAGCATGCTCTACTTCGTTCTTAAGGGAAGCGATTCGAAGCAGAGCCTGGCCGAGAAGCTGGTGGATTACCTCGCTGAGCACGCCTATTCCATCACCCTGGCTGTCAGCCTAGGCCAAGTCAAGACTCTGATCGAACATCCTTTCTCGATGACGCATTCGGCTCTGCCCGATGAGCAGAAACGCGCCTTCGGCATGCATCCCGAGGGCATCCGGCTGTCCCTGGGCCTCGAAGACTGGCACGACATCATTCGCGACCTGGAAATTGCGCTGGAGAAGGTGTGAGGCAGTGGGCAGTGGGCAGTGGGCAGTGGGCAGTAGGCAGTAGGCAGGCGGGACTTGGCACGATTCACTGCTTCAGGCAAGGCTGTAAGTGCTACGAATCACCGATGCAAAGCGACTTACTTTGCTTTCATCAATGGTCCGGGAGACGTACATCGGGTCGTCAAGGAACGCGTCGTACCAGGCAAGCAAAATCCTGCGGTCGCAATAGACACAGCAGTGGGTACAAAAATAGCCAGAGGGATGGTTGTCAAGGTAAATGGCAATCTCCTCGATGTGCTTCGTTGTTAACGGAACATGGTAGTAATCGGGCCGAGGAAAGAAGGTTCCGCGAGCGACACGTACAGCGGGGGAAACTGATAGCCGCTGCAATACGCTTGTGACGTGTTTCTCTCCGGTGTCTTCAAAGTAGACAACGGAGGAGGCAGGCATTAAAGACGGCAATGCCCGAACGAACCGGCTGACGTCGCGTGTTGAAGTGAGTCTCCAGGGGTGAGGCTCGTCGAATCGAATCTCGTCGCTCGATTCTTTTACCACGTGACGAATGACAGCTATCTCCAGCTACATGCCCGCCCCCACACTAGCCTGCGTGGCGATTCGCTCGTTGCGCAGCACTTCACGGTAGAAGCGCCCGGCGATTTCCGCGGCGTGCGGACCGAACATCATGCGTCCGCCGCGCAGCAGAACCACAGCCACATACTTGGGTTGCTGCTCCTGGGCGTAGGAGACAAACCAGCCCAGTCGCGCACCGTCTTCGGTGCACGTCCCGGTCTTTCCGTAGATCTGCACTTCGGGGTCGTAGGCCGAGTGACCCGTTCCGTACAGCACCGCCGCCTCGAGGCCGGCTTTGACTTGAGGCAGGTACTGGACCAAGTCATTCAACTGGCGCCGGACTTTGGGCTCGAATTCAGAAAGTTCATCTGCGGTGCGCGGGTATTGCAGTTCATACAGCGTGCCCCCATTGGCGACGGCTGAAATCACTGCGGCCATTTGAAGCGGGGTCACTTCCATGTCCATCCCGTAGTACGCCAGATAGCCGGCCCCGCCTTCGGGGGACGAGGTTGGGAATTTCCCAGGTGACTCACCCGGGATATCTTCGCTGGTTTTCTCGCCCAAATTGAATTCATGAGCATATTGCGCCAGTCGCGTGAATCCCAGCATCTCACCCAGCTTATGGAAGAATACGTTATTAGAGCGGGCCAGCGCCTCAGTGAGTTCCATCCGCTGACGGTTGCCGACGTAGAGTTTGGTGGAGGGGGTGATGATGCCTTCCTTCAGGGCGGCCAATGCCACTACAGGCTTGAAAGTCGAGCAAGGTGTGAAACCGCTGGAAAGCGCCAGCTTTTGATTGACGATGCTGAGAACACGCCCCGTGTTGGGGTTCACGACGACCAAGCTGCCGTTCCAGTTGCCCAGAGCCGTAAGAGCTGCCTGGCGCACGGCGGGATCGTCACCGACCGGGTTGTCTTCCGCCGCCGGCTCGCCGAAGGAGCTGAAACGATAACCAGCGTCGCTAAGTATCCGGCGCCGGTTGCGTCTGCGATAGGCTGCCGATCGAGTTGGTGAGTTTAGCTTCCTCGCGGAGTGCAGCTTGGAAGCGGAGGGTTTTTTAAGAGAAGATCGCGCGCGTGAGGACGCCGTCGAGGATGGAGTCTGGGAGTTCAGCGCGACCCCGGAGCGGGTGTTCATTGCAAACAGGAAAAAAGTGGCCACAGCCAGTATGGCTAATCTTTTACACAAGGTTGTAATCAGGACCTCCTTGGTTTAAGTCGAGTTGGATAACTTCCCACCCCGGTAGCTGGCGACTGCCGGTGGGGAGAAACTCCGAAATTCCCAAAATTCGTTAAGATAGACCAGCTTTCGCGTCTGCGGCTCGACCCAGATGTCGAGTTGGTAGTGCAGACTTATTATTAACATCGGCGGGTTTTCCGGAATGATCAATCCCGGAGCCGCAGGTCTGCACCACCGTCAGCCTGCACTTACTTCTTAGCCTTTGCGGCAGCGGCGCTTTCCGCCGCGGCAGCAGCATCAGGGGACGCCGGCAGGTTGAGCGCCTTACGCACTTCCACGTCAAGCTTCTTGCGGAGGTCAGGATTGTCGCGCAAGAATTGCTTGGCGTTTTCGCGGCCCTGCCCGATGCGCTCACCTCCGTAGGAGAACCACGACCCACTTTTTTCGAGGATATTGCGCTCGGCGGCTACGTCGATCAAATCACCTTCTTTTGAGATCCCCTCGCCATATAGAATATCAAATTCTGCCTCCCGAAAGGGAGCGGCAATTTTGTTCTTTACGATTTTTACCTTGGTTCGATTGCCCACCACCCGTTCACCATCCTTGATGGAGGCAATACGCCGGATGTCCACCCGTACGGAGGCGTAGAACTTCAGCGCCCGGCCGCCCGTGGTTGTTTCGGGGTTCCCAAACATGACGCCGATCTTTTCCCGAATTTGGTTGATGAAGACAAGACAAGTCTTGGATTTCGAGACGATGCCGGCAAGCTTTCGCAGGGCCTGTGACATCAACCGCGCCTGAAGGCCCGGCAGCGAGTCACCCATGTCGCCATCCAGTTCGGCCTTAGGAACCAGCGCGGCGACGGAATCAATCACCAGTACGTCAATGGCGTTAGAGCGGACCAGCGCCTCGGCGATTTCCAGCGCCTGCTCACCGTAGTCCGGCTGCGAAACCAGCAGGTTGTCGACGTCCACGCCCAGCCTTTTGGCATAAGGCGCGTCCAACGCGTGCTCGGCATCAACGAAGGCCGCCATTCCGCCGCGTTTCTGCGCTTCGGCCACCACGTGCAGCGCGATCGTCGTCTTGCCGCTCGACTCCGGGCCAAAAATCTCGACGACACGTCCCCGCGGCATCCCGCCTACTCCCAGCGCCGCATCGAAGGAGACCGAGCCGGTGGGAATTACCTCCACGGGAACGAAGGCGTCCTTGCTGCCCAGGCGCATAATTGAACCCTTGCCAAATTGTTTCTCGATCTGCGTCAGCGCCAGATCGATGGCCTTGACCTTTTCACTTAGCTCTGCAGGCATGTCGCTATCCTTCTTCGTGGCGGATTCCCATCAATATGATGCGTTTTTCCCACTCCTCGATTCGTCAATCCCTCGCAACCCCGAATTCGGCCGAGCTAAGAGCGACCTCCCTGGCGTCTTTAGCGAGCGGAATAGCCACCTGCGGAAATCGCCGCCGCAGGTCTGCGGGCCGAAAAATCGCTCAACTCACCCACTCCATATCCTATTTCGTATTCTACGTCAATGGTACTATCGCAAAACCCCGGAAAAACTAACGGTACCCGTAGAACCCTTGTCCCGTCTTGCGTCCCAGGCGTCCGGCGTTCACCATCTTTTCCAGCAATGGGCAAGGGCGGTACTTCGAGTCGCAGAAGCCTTCATAGAGAACTCTCATGATGTCCAGGCAAACGTCCAGGCCAATCAGGTCGGCCAATTCAAGCGGCCCCATGGGGTGGTTCATACCCATTTTCATCACGTCATCAATGCCCTTGGCGTCCGCAACGCCTTCCATCAGGCAGTAAACGGCTTCGTTGATCATGGGCATCAGGAGGCGATTGGAGATGAATCCTGGCGCGTCATTCACGCGCACCGGCGACTTACCTGCCGACGTGGCCAGGCCCTCGGCGGCTTCCACGGTCTGCGCGGAGGTTGCCAGGCCGGGAACTACTTCGACCAACTTCATGACCGGCACAGGGTTGAAAAAGTGCAGCCCGATAAAGCGATCGGGGCGCTCGGTCGCGGCCGCCAGGCGGGTAATGGAAATGGAGGAAGTGTTGGAGGCCAAAATAACCCCAGGTCCGCAGTGAGGCTCAACTGCCCGGAGGACCCCGACCTTGGCCTCGAAGTTCTCGGTCACTGCCTCGATGATGAAGTCGACAGTCTCCAGGTCCGAGACTCTCGTGGTGGTCGTCAGCCGGCCGAGCGCCTTCTCGCGTTCATCTTCGGTCAGGCGATTCTTTTCAACATCGCGCTTGAGGCCCTTGGCGATTCTGGCCGCTCCCGAATCGAGGAATTGCTGCGAGACATCGTTGAGCAGCACCGTGTACCCGCTTCGCACCAGGACCTGCGCGATGCCGTGACCCATGGTTCCCGCACCCAATATGCCTACCGTTTTGATTTCCACTTGATGCTCCGCAAGTAACCGTCTTTGACCTTGCGCATAATGAGTCACTTTCCCGACAAAAGTCAAGGCGTTAAGGTACTATCCCCAATCCGTCAATAACAGCCCCGCCGTAGAGGGACGGCTTGCCGTCCCCGCGTTTCTGCGGTCCCCGACGCGGGTAGGGCAAGCCCTCCCCCTACAACGCGGGGTCCGCGTATCTCTTTCCGAACCAGCTAGACACCAGTTGCGGCTTTGGACGAAATAGTCGAAACTACACGGCAAGGGGGTAACATGGTCGCCTGGGTCTTGGTGTTCCACCTGATCGGACTGGTTTTCTGGCTCGGCAGCTTACTGGTCGTAACGCATGTACTGGCCGTTCATTCAGAAGAACCTTCCCCGGAAGCCCGCGCGGCCTTCGGGCGATTGGAAATGAGGCTTTTCAAAGGCCTGGCTCATCCTGGCGCCGCGCTGATGGTGATTACGGGAGCAATTCTGATCGGTCTAAACCCTCATTATTTGCTCGAGCACTGGCTGCACGCAAAGCTGCTGCTTGTCTTGGTCCTGGTTGTCCTGGATTTGAGGGTCTATTTCCGGGCCACCGCGTTCCTGGCGGGCCGCGTGGAATTGAGCCGCCGCGAGTGCATGGCCCTGCATGGCACGATTTCGCTGGTGTTTTTCGGAATCCTGATTCTGGTCTTGCTCAAGCCGTTTGGCGCCGGCGGGGCGCCCCGGCCCCACGCCGTATCGAGTTCTGGAGTCCGGGCGAGCCTGCGCCGCTAGATGCCGTCAGGGCAACGCCAGTGGTGGCCCTGGGGTGGAGACAAAAGCCGCCTCTACAAAGTTTCCTTTCGGAGGAGCATCGATGAAGATTACCGTAAACAAGAACGGCTCACTGCGAGTTGAAGGGGAATTCACAATCTGCGATGCCGAGGGCAATGCCTTCGACTTGGCGGGACGAACCTTGATCTCACTTTGCCGCTGCGGACAATCCGCAACCAAACCTTTCTGCGATGGTACCCACAAGCAGATTCCGTTCCAATCGGAAGTGAAAGCCCATGCCCTTCCCCCGCCCGTCCCAAAACCCCCAACGGTGTAGGCAATCGCCGATTGTGATGCTTCTTGAGACACCAAAAGGGGCTTGTCATTCTGAGCGGAGCGAAGAATCTCGGCAGTCGAAACGAAGAAAGACCACTGCGGGGATTCTTCGCTTCGCTCAGAATGACATGACCGACGATTCCAGCCGATAGGCAGCATTGATCTGTCCTCCGGCGGCGGCGTTCAGTCTTCGGCCTGAGTCTTTTGCCTCAGTTGACAACGACCGTTGATGGTGTTAGATGTTCACGGAGCCATCAAGGAGGTCCGGATTCGATGAATAGTCGACGAGAGTTTTTGAAGTCATCTGCGGGACTTGCGGCTGCTGTGGCGGCCCGGCCTTTTCCAGGCGTCTCACAAACATCCGCAACGGGCAGCCTTCCAAGGGTCCGCTTCGGCCGCTACCAGATCAGCCGCCTGCTGGTTGGCTGCAACCAGTTCTATGGCTACTCCCATTTCAACTCGTTGCTTGACCAACTCATGCGCGAATGGAACACGCCGGAGCGCGTTTGCGAGACTCTCCGCCAGTGCGAGCTGAACGGCATCAATGCCTACCAATACGGCCACAACGACCGGGCGCTTTCCGATCTGCAGAAACATCGCGAGGCCGGAGGGGAAATGCTTCTGGTCGCGACCGAGACGACCAGCGACCCCGTGGAAGAATCCGTGAAACGCATCCAGCCCATCGCTCTCTATCATCACGGAGAAAGAACCGACGTTCTTTTCCGCTCCGGAAAGATGGACCAGGTGCAGGAGTACACGAAGAAAGTACGCCAAGCGGGAGTGCTGGTGGGGATTGGAACCCACAAGTCAGAGGTAGTCGAATATGTTGAAGAACGCGGGTGGGATGTCGACTTCTACATGCTCTGCGCCTACAACCGCACTCGAACCCCCGAGGAGCTCCGCAAGTTGCTGGGCGTTGTGCCGGAGCCTCCCTCGGAAGTCTACCTTGAAGCCGATCCTCCCGTGGCGTACCGCGTCGCCCGGCAGACGTCGAAGACCTGCTTCCTGTTTAAGATTCTGGCTGCCGGCCGCAGGACGCGCTCGCCGCAGAGCATCGATGAGGCGTTTGCGACCGCATTGGCAAACATCAAACCCCAAGACTGCATCGTGGTTGGAATGTACCCCCGCTATAAAGATGAGGTAAAAGAGAATTGCGATCGCGTGCGGCAGATCTTGAACTCTCGATTGCCGTTGGGCCTTCAACAAGCGGCGTGAAGGCCTTGCCTCCGCGTCTTAGCGCCTCTGTGGTGAGCATCAATCGGTTAGGGCGGCAGTAGTTCATGAAACCGCCCCAGCCAATAGGGCAGAAGGAAAAAAGCCCCATCGTCCTCAGTGCGCCCTTCTGAGCTGCAATCCATTTGGAAGGGATTCCCGTTCCACTTCATCGTGCAGCGCTCGTCAGGCGGGATAGCCCGCAAGGATTGCTCCTCACGAAAACGATCCGGGCCCGCCGCGCGCGGTAGATCAATGCGCTGGGAATTCTTCACGGTCCAGTAGACCGTGTCGAGAGGAATTCGCTCCAGCGTTTCAACTGCCGCGGGCAGGTCGTAGTCTCTCGCGTCCGCTCCTGCGGCATAGATAAAGTTCCACAGTGGGTTTTGTTCCGCTTCGCAGGCCCGCCAATAGCTTTTGAGAGCTGCCTGAAGCTGAGCGCGCAATCCCGGATCGTCCTCGTACCTGAGCAGGGGATAGAAGGAGAGGAAGGCCAGTTCCTCATCGGAGTAATTAATCTCGCTTCTCCGGGCGATTCGCATCACGTTTTCAAGATAGCCTTGCTCGCGGATGAGTTGACGATAAGCCGTTAGGAATCGTTCCTCGCCGGTGAGATGGTAAGCGACCTTCAGGTGCGAAAGCAGTTCGAGTGAATTCAGCGCCGCGTCCTCCCTGCCATTCGCGGTATGGAAATAGGCGGCAGAATACTTGCCCCACGTCGTCGCCCGGCCGCCGGGTCCCACCAGTTGCAAGCCATGGTCCAGAAGATGTGCCGCGATTCGCCCTGCCGCGCCGCGGATCGCCGCCCGCTGCGGATCAGCGGGCAGCAGATCGTAAGCCACCGCGTAAGCGAAGAAGTGCCCTACCAGTTCGTCTGAACTCGTGTCGCCTTTCCACTCCCACTGGCCGTCGGCGGTCCAATGCCATTCGCCCTCGGGCGCGCGATAATCGCCTCGATGGATAAGGGCGCGGGCCGGGAATCCCGGAATTCCCGTGATCGACTCGAGCCGCAGCAGTGCTTCGAGCGAAGCCCGCGCGTTCCCCAGTGCCTCGGGCGAATGGGTCGCGGAAAAACGAAAGCACTCCGAGGCCACATAAATCGCTGTCCAAAGGCCGTCGTTGTCGCTGGGCGCCATCCGGAACGACGAGGTGTCTCCAGGGTGCAGCAACTCGCAGTCGGCGGTATAACCGTAGCGATTGTGCCGGCTCTGCAAGCGCTCAATAAACAGGGCACTCTTGCGTTCGAGGTCGAAAGGCTGGAAATTGATGCGGGAAATCCCGGTTTCCGTGCGAAGCCAGGCGCCGTCCTTTTCGGCCACAATCTGCAAGACGCGGTTGTCGTTGAGATAGCGCCTGCCCCAGAAGTAGAGCCATTGTTCGCCGCCAGGCGCGCCGGGCTGGAAGCAAACCGCACCCTGGCGTGTGGCGAGCCACAGCCTGCCGTCGGGGTCCAGAGCGATCCCGGTGAGTGACAGGATGGGCAGACCGTCCTTGCCCGTCCAAATCTTCTTTTTGCCGGAAGGGTCTATTTCTACGAGGCCGGTTGGTGAGGCTTGCCACAGCCTTTGCTGCGCATCTCGAACTTGCATCTCGGGTTCACTGGCGAGGGCTTGGCGAATGGGCGCAGGTATGCCGGCGTCGCCGGACGCGAACCGAGTGCAGACGATTTGCTGGTACGTCCGCCGTTCCGCAGTCTGCCCTGGGCAGGGAGACGCCGCAAGCATTACGACGCAGAGCATGGCCGGCATGTATAGTGAGCAGCGGCCCAAGAACGTTGACGATTTCACCGTTTTCCAAGCTAACACGATCCACCAAAAACTGCAGCAGGGATGAGGCCAGTCGTCAACCCCGCAACTCGTCGCGCGTGGCGCGTACAAAGATCTGATCCTGTGAAGAAACTCGGGATGTGTCATCCTGAGCGGAGCGAAGGATCTCTGCAGTTGTTCGTGGGGGCGCGTGGATCACTCTTCATGTATGCGCCCTTCTGCTTCGCCAGCTCAACCATCGCGCATCCATAGAAACCAACGTATGCGCCGCCCGCGATTGCCCCCCTGCCTCGCTGGCAGGTCCGCCGGCGCCGCAAGAATTCCCCAGTCCAACTCCGTATTGACTCGCCCGTGCCTGCGGCCTAAGATGAGTGCGCAAGCGGGTCCCCTCGCCATGAGCGGCCAAACTGTTTCCCACGATCGCATCCTCGACAAGCTATGTGGCGGCGGCATGGGAGTGGTGTATAAGGCTGCGGACACCATGCGGCGAGCCAGGCGTAACACGCCGCTTTCCACGCGTCAGCATCCTGGTCTTAAGCACTGCAAGAAAAACATCGCCCTCTCGACCTGGAGCAACATCTTATGCCGATGACTCGTTGTGCACAATGCGGCGAAGATATGGCCGAAGGGGCGCGTTTCTGCGCGTCCTGCGGCAAGCCCGCGACTCCGTTCACGGAGCTGCCCACCGAAGCCCCAAACCACCAGACGCCGCACCGGCCGGGCTCTCCGGCGCCGGGCAGGCCGCGCTCCGGCTCGGGCCCTGTGACGGACGGCGGCCGCTTTGCGCCCGGCGCGATGCTGGGCGAGCGTTATCGGATTATCGGCTTGCTGGGCCGCGGCGGCATGGGCGAGGTCTATCGCGCCGACGACCTGAAGCTGGGGCAAGCGGTAGCCCTCAAATTTCTTCCCGAAAGTCCGGCGGGGCCTGGCCAGTCGGACGCCGACACCACGGCGATGGCAGACCGCTTTCGCGCCGAGGTGCGCAATGCGCGCCAGGTTTCGCATCCCAACGTCTGCCGCGTTTACGACATCGGGGAAATCGAGGGCCGGCTGTTCCTCTCAATGGAATACGTGGATGGCGAGGACCTGGCCACGCTCCTGAAACGCATCGGACGGCTGCCACCCGCCAAGGCGCTCGAAATCGCCCGCCAACTCTGCGCCGGGCTCGCCGCCGCGCACGACAAAGGCGTGCTGCACCGCGACCTGAAGCCCTCGAACATCATGCTGGACGGCCAGGGCCGCGCCCGCATCACCGATTTCGGCCTCGCCGTGCGCAGCGATGAGCCAGGCGAAGGAAGGATTATCGGCACCCCCGCCTACATGTCTCCCGAACAGTTGGACGGGCGGGCCGCCACGGTGAAAAGCGACGTCTATGCGTTGGGCCTGGTGCTCTACGAGGTTTTCACCGGCAAGAAGGCTTTTGACGCGGCGACGCTCGCCGAGTTGAAACGCAAGCACGCGCAAGAAACCCCCACCGCGCCCTCCAGCCACATCGCGGACGTTGACCCGGCGGTCGAGCGGGTGATTCTGCGCTGCCTCGAGAAAGACCCGCGCCAGCGGCCGGCGTCGGCGCTGGCCGTCGCCGCGGCGCTCCCGGGCGGAGACCCGTTGGCAGCGGCGCTGGCGGCGGGCGAAACGCCCTCGCCTGAGCTTGTGGCGGCAGCCGGCGAAACCGAAGGTTTCCGGCCCCGCGTCGCCGTGGCGTGGCTTGCTTCCGCCCTCATCGGGCTGGTCGCCGTCTGCGCGCTGAGCGACAAGGTCTACATAACCGGGGTCGTGCCTCTGCCAAATCCTCCCGACGCTCTGGCCGCGAAGGCGCACGAACTGCTCCAGCAATTCGGCTACACCGCGCCTGCGTTGGACTCGGCTTCCGGCTTCTTTCAGGACGACGACTATCTGCGATACATCGAAGAGCACGACAAGACCCCCAATCGCTGGGAACAACTGAAGTCGGGCAATCCTTCGGCGATGGTGTACTGGTATCGCGAGAGCCCGCGTTATCTCGTGCCACTATGGCTTTTCAGCGTCGGGTCTGTCGGGCCCATCGATCCGCCGCGAACTGATTCCGGGATGACTTACGAACTGCTCGATCCGGGCGGACGGCTGGAGGAATTCTCGATTGTGCCTCCCCAACTCGATCCGGCAAAAGGATCGGCCCCACCGCCCGACTGGCCGATGCTGTTCAAGGCCGCCGGACTCGACAGCGCGCAGTTCAAGCCCACTGACTCTGAGTGGATGCCGCCCGTGTGGAGCGATACGCGGGCAGCCTGGACGGGCGTAGCGCCCGGGCGGCCTGACGTGCCGCTGCGCGTGGAAGCTGCGGCTTACCGAGGCAAACCAGTCTATTTCCTGTTGGTCCGGCCGTGGTCACATCCCTGGCGGATGCAAGAGTATCAGTACACGGCGCGGGAAGAGGTCAGAACTGCTACCTTTCTGGGGCTGTTCCTGGCAGTGCTGGTGGGGGCCGTCTTGCTGGCTCGCAGGAATCTGCGACTGGGGCGCGGCGACCGGCGCGGCGCTTTTCGCCTGGCCGTTTTCGTTCTGGTGATTCTCGCGCTCGCCTGGGGAATTGAGGCTCACCACCTTCCCGACGTTGAAGAGTTTCTGTTGTTTGTAATCATCACCAGCCTCGCGCTTTTCTTCGCCGCTTTTGTATGGCTGCTCTACATCGGCCTCGAACCTTTCGTGCGGCGCCGCTGGCCCAACGCGCTCATCTCCTGGAACCGGGTGTTGGCCGGGCAGTTCCGTGATCCCCTGGTCGGCAGCGACGTTCTAATGGGAGTCGCCCTGGGCGTCGCCGGCTCGTGCCTCTTGGACACGCTTCAACATTTTGCCGAAGGCTGGTTTGGGAGGCTCCCGCCCCGCCCGATAATGACCAGTCTAGAGCCGCTGCTTGGAGCGCGCGGAATGATTGCGCAATTATTGGAGAGTTTCCCAATCGATCTCGGCCTTACCCTCGGCGTTTTCTTCTTGTTTGTCCTGCTTCGCCTTTTGCTTCGCAAGGACTGGGCGGCGGCAGCGGCTCTCGTTCTCATCTTCACCGCCTCACACGCCTTGTTTGGGCAATATCTGCTCGTGGACGCCGTGGTCAACGCGGTATTTTGGGGAATTACGATATTCATCCTGATGCGCTACGGGCTTTTTTGCCTGATGGTATTATTCACGACTCTCGACGTCTTGCATTATTTCGTCAACAGCATACAGCTCTCCCACTGGTATGCCGCCCCAACGATTCTCGGCGTCCTGTTTGTTCTCGCTTTGGCGTTTTATGGCTTCCGGGTCTCACTTGCCGGCCGGCCGGTTTTCTCAGGCGCCGCGCTGGATGAGTGATGGAGGGGCGTCACCCTCTTTCGCATATTTCGCATTTTTCGCTTGACAATCCTCTTGAACTGTGATAGCCTATATTCATGGTCGCGTTGTGGACATATTGTCGTAGGCAAGCCTGGTGATGCCTCGACCTTTGGGAGAACCTGCAACGGTCCCCGCCAAGCAGGAAACCAGCTTTCTACAAAAAA
>Ga0181521_10005886_pt1 | contig 13530 bp, 10 predicted proteins | sample PEATcosm2014_Bin_32_FD_119764 | JGI IMG/M metagenome (GOLD analysis project Ga0181521, IMG submission 119764) | Peatland microbial communities from MTU Mesocosm Facility, Houghton, MI, USA - PEATcosm2014_Bin02_60_metaG | ecosystem: Environmental > Terrestrial > Soil > Wetlands > Peat | place...
CGGTCCTGTGATGGTTCTCGGGCTGTGGGGCATGTGGCGACGGCGCTCGCAATGGCGGGACGACTCTTTAATCTATCTCATGTTCGCACTATTCCTTCTTGTAACTGCTGTTTACTTCGGCCAAACCAACCACCGCGTGTATCTCGACGTCTATTGGATTGTGTTTGCCGCGGGCGCTCTGGCGGAGACGGGCGCAGGCATCGTGCAGCGGCGTTCGCAGCGCAGTCAAAGCACGTCATAAAGTTCCTGACCACGCCGGCGGCAAACTTGGCCTTATCGCAAACCGCGTCCTGTCCTGCGCCGCAATCTCACTGAATTTTCCGGAACACGGCGTCGGGATATTCCGCATCGGGCAAGAGACAATCATCACGGCCGTAAAGCGGATCCGGCTTATCGATCTTTACGCTGCATACCGCTTCGAAGTCTTTGGCCACGCGCGTGTCGCCAAAGCGGAACATGGCGTGTTGAATGACCAGAAGGCCGCCGGGTTTTAGCACGCGCGCCAAATCGGCCACAGATTGCTCGAAGTCGGCAAAACGGATGCGATGGCCGCTGTTGGGCGGTGGCGGAGACGTGTTCAGATCTCCATGGCGGAAGACTGCCATGGCAAAGATGGCGTCGTAGCTGGCGCTCGTTTCCCCGTGCGTCGACCCGGCGACAGCAAAAGTCATCCTCTTATCTCCAGCCTTGAGGCGGCGGAATCGGCAGACCGCAATATTGAAGGGATTGATATCGAGTCCGACGATGTTTGCCTCCGGGAAATACCGGCGCAGAGAAAAAACTTCCTCTCCCGTCGCACAACCGAACGAGAGGATGCGCACATTTGCGCCATCGCCAACCCGTTCACGCACCAATTGGAAGATTTCAGGAAAACGGTCGTAGGAGGTAGTTCCGTAAGGCTGAAAGAGTCCCTCCGGCGGCCGGAGCTGGATGAGCGCTGCGTTGCGCGATTCCACACTATGCAGCGCTTGATAGATAAACCTCGCGGCGCGAAATCCTGGGACTCTGCGCAATACGGGTTTCAAACGCTTCTTCAGTTCTTGCCATGCTGGCATAGCGCGTGGCCCCAATCCTCACATTGCAAAAGGCGCCTTCTTGTATGGTATCGGGATTTTCCGAACAGCTTGTGCGAAACCGGAAGGCGGGGGATTTTGAGGCTAGCGGGTGATCTCGACGGAGTAGAGAGTATAGCTACTATTCGCAGTACAGCCAGACGGCTCCGCGGCAGCCTCCTCGGCTGAAAGGGGATAGACAGTGTCAGAAAGCTGAATAAAGGGAAATGATTTCATTAACTTTTGATAGCGGGGATTACCAGTATAGAATTTTTTGCAATCTGTCCCATTTGCACAAAGATCTGCCTGGAGAAGATACGCCGGACGCCGAGAACGGCGCAGCTGACGCACCAGATTTGACAGAACGCGCCGCAGGACCGGTACGAGAAAGGGATAGTAGAGGTAAAGAACGAGCGGACCGTCAGGATAAACATAGGTTGTCGCGTCCTGGTTGACAATGGAGATGCGATTTCTCCAGGCGGGATTGAGAGCTACATTTGCGCGGGCAACGTCACATAACTCATCGGTGATCTCTACGCCGAACAGACGCCGAAACGGAAACTGTGCCGCAACAAGAAGCGCACGGCCTTTTCCGCAGCCAAGGTCAATAAAGGAAAAATCCTGATGCTTAATCGGCAGTGCGGCAAGGGCCGGCTGGAGCGTAGACGCCGGGATGCCAAGATAGCCAGAGGAATAGATGGTAGAGAGGGCGGCTGCGGCGAGATTCGTCGTCGAAATGCAGCCACCTGTGTCTGTGCCATGGAGCAGGTCAAAGGGATGCGGGCGAGGCGGAATTTGTATCGGTGGTGGCGCCACCGGAGCCTTCAGGAATGCACGTTCGAATGTACCTCTCGCACCGTGGTTCTTCAGGGAGCGCAGAAGGCGATTGTACGAGCGCGCAACAGCGCCGCGGCACCCGTTGTTTTCGACGGAGCGAAGCCAGCGGCGAACGAGGAGAAGTGGTGGGATGGGACGGTACTTCATCGTGCTGCTACCATTGACGTGCAGCCACCATCGAGATGAGTCAGTTCAAGATATGCAGGCACCTTATTGTATCGCAGCGAGGACTTCAGAATGGGCAAGCCTCAAACGCCTAGGATTCGTTGATTGCGCGGTCGTCCCACCCCAAACGCCCAAAACTCCGGCACTATTTGGTTGAGCTTCCCTGGGATAGTCAGAAGGCGGAAATCACTTTCTCGTGGTGACTATAAAAAACCTCACACATCATCCGTCCGTTCAGCCACTGGTCTCGAACCAATTGCCAAGTGGAGAATGACACGGCATCGCTCTTCAAGCATCAAACCAGAATGAACAGCGAACGGAAGTTACAACAGGCCATTGATGCTAGCTGGTATGACCACCACCGTCAACGGGCATCGCTGTTTTGGCAGTGATCTCCTCAATATCAATCTTCTTCAGCTCTGGGGCGACCCAATTCTTCCTGATCTCGGCCTTTTTGCCACTCATTAGCGCTCTCCTCTTAAGGGGAATGAAACTCGATAGTTGGACTATAAGGGATGCCTTGCCGGAAAGCAAGTGGATAACGCTGCCGAGCCCAGCACTTTTAGACAGATTTAATGGTACTTATGGAGGGTACTTAAGGATAACCAGGGTAAAAGAGGAATGAAGCCCTGTCTGCACGTTGCAGGACATGTTCGAGGTTTTTGGTCCACTTTCCAGTTTAACCACCTCATTTTAAATGACTTATTTCTTCCTTCCGGAGAGCAGCCCGTCCTCGCACTGAGCGACCCGCGCAATGCCCGAAGATCGCGAAAACGCTGCACAATGCGGGAAGCGATCAACCTCGGCGATGAGGGGCGCGGCGGCCCATCTGGCGAAACCATCGCCCTAGCCACAGAACGGGGCGCAAGAGCTTGTAGGCCCAGAAAAAACCATCCGGCAGAGGAAGGGTCCTGAAATCCTCGCGTCCATAGAAGAGCTCATTCAAGCTGTCGCGCCAGGATTTTGCGGGCCACAGGAGCCGCTCGTAGCGGCTCCTACGAATTCTGTTGCGGAGCTTGGACGGGCTCACGCGGTGTAAGGGTTCGTTCGCGTGATCAAGAGCCTGAAGCGGCACTGCAATGAGCCTTGGAGAGGGCTCCTGCCACGCCTTCGCAGGAAGGTCCGGCCTGGGAAGCCCATACACCTGCTCGAGAAGATAAATCCCCGCCAGCAGAACTCTCGTCTGGCGCGATCTTCGCGCTTCCTCCCATGCCGCTTCCCAATCAAGCAGTCCCAGAGAATGGGCGCGCGCCAAATCTCCCAGCCATTTGGCTCGGAACCATTCGTGCAGCCCTCCATGGCAGCAGAGGTAGAGCGTCATATCGCGGGGATCCATGGCCCGGATCGAGCATCCTTGCCAGGTAGAGGGCACGCTTCTGGCCCAGCGGGCGCGTGTTGCGTCAGGCGTTTCCCACTGGTTGCGCCAATGGAGTTCCAGCAGGCGGCCCGTGGGGGCATGGATGAAGTTGATGTGCTGCTCATTGCGCAGAAAGCTGTCCCATTGCCGGGGACTCATGGGGAAAAACGTTTCTTCCAGGTGCCAGTCTTTGCTCACAAGGCAGTCTTGTGCCCTGACAAGATCTTCGCGCGGCACTTCCAGATCCATATCCAGCGTCTCGCGAAGACCCACATCCCCGTAAAGCTGGAGGGAAAGAAGCTGACCCTTGAGCGGCATCACAGGAATGCCGGCGCGGTTGAATCGCTTCAGCACGTCCGCTAAAAGCATGCAATGCTGCATCGCCTTCATGCGGCAGGCATCGCTGCGCCTTTGCAATTCCTGCTTTGCGAATTCCGGAACTGCGATTCCCTGCACGCGGCTCAGGGCGGCCCAGCTCAGGGCCGGCGTGCGGTGACGGTCGATTAAAGAGAGATATTCTGTCCAATCCGGCCCGGTGTCTAAAGCTGCCCGGACGGCCTCGTCCTGGTTTTGCCGCCACGAGTCCGGGGCCAGCCAGGAGGTGGCAATCATCAAGCGAAATGCAGGCGTTGTGTGCTCGAGCCAATCCGTCAGTGGCATGGCCGATCTCCCGCGTCGATCTCGCGCATCTGGGCAGCCCAGGAAGCAGCATACGCCCCACCCAGTTCCACGAGCTGCGCATGGGTTCCCGATTCCACCACGCGGCCCTTATCCATCACGTGGATGATGTCGGCGTACATGGCGGTGGTGAAGCGATGGGTAATCATCAGCGCCGTTTTGCCTTCGACAAGGGTGCGAAAACGGCTGAGCCAATCCTGCTCCGCCCAGGAATCCATGGCGCTGGTCGGCTCGTCCAGAATGACCAGCGAGGCGTCGCGGAAAAACGCTCGCGCCAATGCGATCCGCTGCCACTCGCCCCCGCTCAGCTCCGCGCTGCCAAACCACTTGCCCAGAATCGTGTCGAGACCGTCCGGGAGACGCTCGATGGGCTCGAGAGCGCCCGCGTCGCGAGCCGCCTCCCAAATGCGCTTCTCGTCGGCGAGCCTGTTGATGTCTCCAAAGCCGATATTCTCGCGCACCGTCGCGTGGTAATGAACGGGTTCCTGGAAAAGCACGGCAATGCGACGACGCAGGGCCTCCTGATCCAGCTCGCGCAGATCCACACCATCCAGAAGAATGCGCCCTCGATCCGGATCGTAGAAGCGGCACAGAAGCTTGATGAGCGTGCTCTTGCCCGCCCCGTTGTGCCCGACCAGGGCTACGACCTTCTGTTTGGGGATCTCCAGGTCGAAATCGTCGAGAGCGCGATGCGCTCCGCCTGGATAGGAGAAGCTCACGCGCTCGAAGCGAATGGCGTGCCGCACAGGAAGCCCGGGTTCTTCGGATCGGCCGGAGCGGATGGCCGGTTCGATCTTGAGAAAATCGTCGAGATTCTGCACGAAGAGCAGGCTCCTGTAAATCTTGCCTGCACCGTCGAGCAGGGAGCGAAGCAGAGCCTGGCCTTGCTGGAAGGCGGTAAAGCAGAGGAGCAGATCGCCCAGCCTGACTCGTCCGGCAAGCGTCTGGTGGAGCATCCAGCCCAGGCCAAACAGGCTCCCGGACCAGGCCAGCAGGCCGGCGCCCAGCTCGGCCATGGCGCCCTGCCGCACGAGGCGCAATTTTCCTTTCCACAAGTTGTCACGAATGCGCTCGAAAGCCTGGCGGTGATAAGCGCCCAATTCGAAGAGGCGCAACTCAGCAGCAGCGCTCTGATCTACAATCACCCAGTCCAAGTACCGGGCACGACGTTCCTCGATGGTGTGCTCCAGATGCCAGCGGTGTTCTTTCAGAATGTGCCGCGCCACCAAAAGCAGGCCCGGAACCGCCGTGAAAATCAGAAGCAGGGGCAACCATCCGGCATAGGTCCAGAGAATCCCGGCCAGTACAAGAAAGCCCAACCCGTTTTGCACCACCGTACCGAGGTTCTCAAGCAGCGCCAGCGGCTGAGAAGCGGCGTCGACCTGCGCCCGGTACAACAGGTCGTAGGATTCAGGATGGTCATAGAAAGCCAGATCGAGGTGCAAAGCCTGGATGTGGATGAGCCGGTGGACCTCACGTTGCACTCGCTCAGCTTGTACCTCGCGAACCCATGTGAGGGCGCTGGATAAAAGCTGCGCCACGACCCACAGCGCCGCAATGCCGAGCGCCGGGGGCAGGATGGAGGCCCATCCCGGTGAAGCGAGGAACCGGTTCACCAGCGTCCTGAGCAGCAACGCCAAGCCGGCGGGAATCAGCCCTTGGCAAACGAGTAAGGCCCCCCAAACCAAGGTCCACCACCCCGCTGCTTCCCAAACCAAAGCTAGCGCGCGACGGCCGGCCGGCAACTGCCGAAAAAATAGTTCTAATTGACGAAGCAGCATGGACTCTCAGAGCCTCATCATGCAGATTAAGCCAGGCGGAGAAGGAAGAGGCCAACACCCAATCCCCGGGTCAAAATCGTGACCGCCTGTGCAGTAGTTTCGGGGTCAACCTTTGCGGCCAGATCCTGCACACAACGTTTGAGGAGCGGCAGATCGAGAAACTCATTCGCCGCAGGGAGGGAAGAGAGAGAGTCAAGACATTGCTCGAATGCAGGCAATTCTTTGAGAATTCTGTGACCTAGATCCGCGCCTTGGAGTCCTTTCTCACGTCCTTCAAGCACTGCCTCAGGCAGGCGGCCGCGAAATGATCTTCTGAACAATGAGTGACACTGCCCCTTCCGTCGGAGCTGATTGTCGGGAATTCGGAGTGTGAATTCCACGAGGGACCTATTCGCGGTTGGGTCCAGAAAAGAAACCGAGTACCTGGCGCTCATCTCTGACCAGAGACCAATCCCAACACAAAAGTTCGGCCCAAACATATCAAGCCGCCCATCATGCAGAGGAGAATTTGTGAACGTTGGATCATGCCCCGACCGCCTCATCCGGCCCTCCAGATCCAAATTCGAGGCCATCCGCAGGTTGATGGCCGAATAGTCTTGCCAAGGTTTCCTGCCTTGAGACCGGTACCGCTTCAACCAACGCCGGCCCGGCGTGAGCAACGGCTTTAACACCTGCCGTTTCAAGGTCTGCCAGGGATCCGGCTCCGCGTGAAGGAACAACTGGAAAGCAATGGCCGGGTAGCCCCGGAGCAACGCCAGCAGAGCCGATCCATTTCCTTCCCAGGAGACGGTGGCGTTTCCTAATTGCCCAGTCAATACCGCTCCGGCGCCACCCCACGCTGCCGCCTCCGATACAGCCTGCAGCCAATAATGATTACAGGCTGCGTGGCTGGGGCCATCATGCACATCCAGGAAATGGTCGATGCCCTGCAGGACTCCGTACTCTGCGGCATCGATCCCAATATGCCGCACATTTGCGCCTGCCATGGTTGCCGTAGCATGGGCAAGATCCCATTCGTTGCCCATTCTTTCATCTCCGGCTCCGTCCGGAGGAAACAAAGGCACCGAGGTATAGGCCGTTAGGCTGCGGCCCTGGCGGGCAAGCAGCGGGGCTGCCAGGGCAACAACAGAGCCCGAGTCGCGGCCTCCAGATAGCATTGCAGCGATGGGCTTTTGTGTCCGGAGGCAACTCTGCACCGCCCGGTTGTAGTGCTCCAGAAAAGCCTCTTCATAATCCTCATCGCGGCGATACCTCAGTGGCTCGTGGCCCTCTGGAGACCAATGGCGCCAGCAACGACTTTGGCCATCGGAGCCGACCGTCAGTGCGTGAGCCCACACCAGGCGCCTGAAGCCTTTGTAAGAGGTGAGCTCTGCCCCGTGCTGCCAACTGACAAGCACCAGGGCAAGACGCAGTGGGTCGGGTTCCCTGGCCACACCGGGAAGGGCAAGCAGGGCCTTGAGACCGGACGCAAAAGCGATAAAGCCCTTGCCCTCGTAGTAATAGAGCGTTGCATTGCCGGTGGCGTTCATGGCCAACAAGAGCCTACGCTCATGGCGATCCCAACCAGCCAGCGCCCAATCTCCCTGAAGGTGCGTGCAAACTTCGTCGCCCCAGCGGTCAAAGGCCAAACTGGCCAAATGGCCATCGCTCAGTTGGGGAGCCTCCGATCCGCGAATGCCAAAGGTCTCCAGAAGCGCATCCCGGTTATCCAACCGCGCAGTGCAGACCACCAGGCCGCGCTCTCCCCGTATCGGTTGCCTCTCAAAGGCGTCTTCAGGGTTCACTTCCAGCAGAAGATGTCCCATTCCCGCCGGCCCCTCGATCCTGCAGCCATTGCCGTCCGGACCGTAGTAAGCCATGGCCTGTTTCATCCGTTCCAACCATTGCGGATCCACGGGTGCGCCATCGTACCGGTAAATGCCATAGATTCCGCTCATGATCTTCCCCTCGTAAAGGTCGTAAAGGCCTTGAAGCGTTCATGGCCGGCACCGCCGGTAACGATACGCGCGCCTACGCGCAACCATGCGTGCGCTTCAAATCCAGCGGGCGTCCCTTCACACACTCCGAAGCTCACAGTTCCATCCACGCCGCGGCGCCGTAACATAGCCGTGGCAGCCAGCGCCTGGGCAAAGCATCGCCCATCCCAAGGTACACGCCGGGCCAGAGCGGATACCGCCCATCCCACTGCTTCTGCTGCTTGAGCTTGCTCCGGTGGCACCGAAGCCGGGCTCTCAGCGCCTGCCGTCCCCAGCCACGCTGCGATGCGCGAGAAAGGAAGACACGCCAAGGCAATCCTTGCGATCGCCAGAGCGGCCAGGGCTTCCCAGAGAAGGCTCCTTTGCGCCGGAGTAATCCGCCCATAGCGCTTCAGGTCATTCCACACGCAAGAGACCTTCGCGTTCCATTTCGGCCAGGAATCCCTGCAGATCCGCGGCACAGGTTTCGTGCGGGATCTCATACTCCCGAACCAGATCATCCACAAGAGCCGAAAAGGTGATGGGGGTCGCTAATCTCTCCCAGATGCTCCGCGCAGTCCCCCCCATGCCATAGTAAGCTCCCGCATCGATGCTCATCAGAACCGTCTCCTGATCGAGTTCCGTGGAAAGAATCCCCTGGGCTCGGACCAGCTTGTCTTCAGGATTGAAGTGGCGCATCTAGTTTTTCTCTTCCGTTGGATTTGGAACAAAATGTTTCGCCCACGCCGATTCCAGGAAGTCAATCAGCCGGTCAATCATCTCCGGATCGCGTTTGCGGGAAACCCTGACAATCGGCGTCTTTTGCGCAATCTGCCCGGCCAGCCGCATCAGATCGCTTTGCGTTTCCTGGCCTTTCAGATATTGCGGGCGATACAGGTTTTCCAGGAGGCGCTGCACACGGTCGAAACCGCGCAGCACCTCGAATTGCGGGTCGCCGTCTTCCTGATCGGCAAGAACATGAATCGCCTTCAGCGGCATGGGGTCAGGACAGTAACCGTCGTTCATCGGAATCACAAATTTGTCGACGTTGAAGCGCGCATCCCGGGGAGGGTCGAGACGCTGGTAAGCGTCGGTGCAAAGCCGGAACTGCGCCAGTGCGGGAAGAACCTGCAGCTTCCCATCGGCTGCTGTCACGGCGCAGACATCATCGGAAAGAAGGCGGTATCCCCGCCGATGAAACTGGGCTGCCAGCGTGGATTTGCCAACACCCTGCGCTCCCACAAAGATCATGGCCCCCCATCGCGTCTCCACGGCGCTTCCATGCAAGGGAAACAATCCTCGTTGATAGAGAAGCGCGCCGATCACCGACCCCAGCAGGAAGAGTCGAACCTCCTCCGTAGAAGACCCCGCCATGGGCTCGATGGAGATGCGGCTCCCGTCCTCGACCAGGTACCGGCCAACGCCCTTGATGACCAAACGGAAGACTCCGGGGCGCACCTCATAATAGCCATCTTCAAGCGATTCCGAAGAGGCCGGCACGGGCGGCAGCAAACGGATGGTCACATCTGGATTTTCATCTGGCTGCGGATCGAACGGGAGTTCAGGACACGCAATGTCCGCACGTATGCGGAGGCCATACACACTATATGCATTGTTGGACATCGTCAACTCTGCAATGAGCTCTCATATTCTACTGTCCAGTATTCATCCCGCAATAGAAACAGACTGGAACCGAGGTTGATTCAAGGATACTGCACATGGGTTCCTGTTGGTTGGTCATGGGAAGCGTCGCACCACTGCTTCCTCTTTGTCCTTGGCAGAAATGGGACGCGAAAATCCTGCCCCGGAGCTTGCATGCCCGGTTCGCTGCAAAGCCTGCAACGAATGAGTGGATACCATCGTGCCCACGCGGCAGTTGTTGAAGAGGCCGTGTCAAAAAATGGGACGGAGCACAAAAAGAATCGCGCCCAGCGCGGCATGGATCCTTGTGATTTGGAAGATGGATCTGCGAAGAGTCTCGTGATCGATCAAGCTGCGAAACGATGAGGCCGGCCTTGGAGTGCCGGCCGGCCCCGGATTTCTGCTGGAGGACATACGATTGACCGAGTCCTGCGAACCCTTCCCGGATCCGGGAAGAGTTCGCAGAACCATCGGGTGGTTGATGCGGGCACGCGGATTACATCGCCGCGGGCTTCTTCTTCATCGGGTGCCTCTCCGCCAGCGGCTTGCGCTCCTGCGGTTTCACCGCAGTCTCGTCCACCGGCGTAGTTCCCGTCACGTCGTTGGAGAACGTCGCGCCCGAAGGCACCAGGTAGTTCTCCACCGTCTGGCCGTCGGCCGTTCCCGTGGTCACGCTGATGCGCGAAGCGTCGATGCCCTGCTCCGTCACCAGGTAGTCCTTGGCATTCACGGCGCGTTGCGCTGCAAACAGATCCACCGTGGTGTGCTTGTGCTTGAGCGCCTTCTTCTGCTCCTTGGCCGTGATGGCCGCTTCGTCCGTGGTCTGCTCGCCGACCACAACCGCCTTGGCGTCAGACTGCTGCTTCAGATCCAGAGCCACCTGATCCAGGCAGGCCTTGGCCTCGTTGTCGACGCGCATCGGCCGCTTCTTGTCGGTCGCGAAGCTGATGGTGCAGAGCGCCTGCGTCTTCGGTGGCGGCGGAATGATCGGAGCCACGATGGTCAGGCTGGTGTTGGAGCTCGCCGAGTGGCCCTTGTTATCCGACACGTTGCAGGTAATGCCTACGGCTCCGGTTGGCGCACCCGCCGACGAGTACTCCGCCGTGGTTCCGCTTCCCGTCACCGTGCCCGCCGTGGCCGTGTAGCTGTAGGTCAGCGGCAGGTTCTGCGGGCTCACGCCCACTGAGGTCACGGTCGCCGAGCCTCCCGGAGCAATGGTGTTGGGGCTGACCGAGCAGCTGATGGTCGGCGGCTCGAATGCCTTCACGGTAAGACCCGCGGTGCAGGTCGCCGTCTCCCAGGGCTTCAAGCCTTCCTTGCCCGGCTTGCCTTCCTTCACCGTGCCCGTCACTGTGTACTGGCCCGGCGCCAGAGCGCTGGTATCAATCTTGGTCGATGTATCGCCGCCCATGGCCCCCGCGCCCGACCAGCTGTAGATCACGTGATCCTTCGGATCCAGACCGCCCGCCGCCCCTTGCACCGTAACCGGGTCGCCTGGGAAGACCGACTCAGGACTCGCCGAGCAGGCCATCGTGATCGGCGCCGGAGGCGCGATCGTGCCCACATGAAGCACGATGCCCGCGCTCAAACGCGCCGCGTTGATGTTAGCGCGGCCGCCATAGGGCACCAGGCCCCAGTCGGCGTGCATGTACTCGTAATCGGCCTGGAACAGGCGGATTCCCAGATGATGATTGAACCACGGCGTGTTATAGTCCATGCCGCCGCCCACGGTCATACCAGGGCCCCACTTGTTGGGCTCAAAATACGGTCCGCCGATCATGTCCACATTGACCAGCGCATGAGCGAAGGCGGTGAAGTCTTCTGCAGGATAGCGGAAGATTACGCCACCACCGAGCGTCGTGAATCCATCATCATTGCCGTGGGTGCCGACATTCATATTGGGGGTGCTGCTCTGCGTGCCCCATTGATGAATGCCAAACTCGACTTGCACGCCCGCGTATTTATTGAAGTAATACGCACCGCTCACGATTCCGCCCACGTTGACCGCATCGTACGATGCCGTCACCGGGGTGCCGTTGGGCTGAGTTGTCGACACTGTTCCCTTGGGCGCCAGATAACTGTAGCCCATGAAAATGTCCCACCTGGATGGGGATGTATTGTCGGAACCTTTCCCTGATGGTGCCGACTGAGCCGTCATGGCTACCGGCAAGGTAGCCATGGTAACCAAAGCAAGAATCCGGCCCACAGATTTCAAAACACGAATTTGCATGCGTTTATCCTCCGCAGATTGGCTAATGTAACCCGATGAAAACACTGTTTGTGAGCACCCTTCCGGGGCTCGAACGCAGCCGGACTGGCACCAATTACCACGATGCGTCGCGGCATTCGTCCAGCACCAATAAACGTACCACAGGAGCACCTCCTAGGGCACGTTTTTCTCAATAAGTTGCCTGATTAGAAAGCAGTCCGCCGATGCGTTACCAGTTATGGTTACTTTGGTAATGAAATTTGGAACGCCCCGTCATCCCTGCCTCCCGGTGAACTTTTTGCACCTGAGTATTCATACATGATTGCGCCCTTGATGATTGTGCAATTTGGGACATCTGCAACGGTGGTGACCGATCGGCCGCGCAAACGTATCCCGCTACCATTAGATTCTCTCCAGGTAGTCAGACGCAGACGTCAAGACGGGTATTGCCCGCCCTCCGAAGCCGCTCAAAGTGGCACTTGTGTAAACCGGGATGTTTAGTATTTGCTTCATATACCGTCCCCTTTTGATGTAGACTAGGCCGAGCCAAAGTAGCACTGGGCCCCTCCCGGGAACCTGAGGCTGTGCTTCGGGTATCAAAGTGAAAAACTGCCTCGAGCGCAGGGGCGTAGGTTTTTCTCTAATCACTGAGCCGTGCTGCACTTCGATATGAATAACCACACAGAATTCCGCCCAGAATTCTCTTCTCTGCCTTGTTGGTTTGTTTTTTGCGTTTCGCTCGATCGTTAGCAATCTGCCAAACGGGCGAAGGTACAGACATGTAAAGGAGATACGGAATGCACTTCAGACTGTTGGCTTTCCCCGTCTTAGCAGCAAGCATTTTGTCGGTCACGATTCCAGCACTCTCCCAGGTCGCTCCGGAATACAAGCAGAAAGCATGGCCCATCAGCGTTGGGATCGGAGCCTCCAGTTATGACGTGGACTGGGGCCATGGCCGCATGTACGGAGGCACGGTATGGGCCGACTGGTATCCCATCAAGTTACCCACTTTCCTGAGCACCTTGGGCCTAGAGTTCGAGGCACGCGACATCAGCTTTGGCCGGCATCTTCCGCCGCAGGCGAATATCCGCCAGGATACGGCCGGAGGCGGACCCATTTACACCTGGCGCCACTTTCGCAATTTCCATCCCTACGGTAAGTTCCTGTTCGCGTGGGGCAGCTACGATTTCACTACGTCGAGCCCCACCTACTCGCACGATACGCGATCCCTATGGGCTTCCGGTGGTGGTTTCGAGTACCGCATCTACCGGCAATTATGGGCGCGCGGGGACTATGAATACCAGACATGGCAAAAACTACTTGGGAAGACGCCCAATCCTCAGGGCTTCACGGCCGGCATTGCCTACGATTTCGGGCATCCCGTCCCACCCAAACACTGATCGCGCGTCCGGCTCAAAGAGTATTGGTATCGGCCCCGGAAGGTTCGCGGACGCATGCAGCGCTCGGCGGCTTCGCTCGCAGGGCTTTGTGCGCGAAGTGTTAGTCTAGCCAGTGTATGGATCGCCTGAGGCTCTTGAACTTTGCTTGCGTTCTAGCGGCAGCGGCAAGTTTTGCGTCCCTTTGCGGAGCTCAATCCAGCCCGGTGCCACCTAGTTCGCCTTATCCGGTACATCCTGTTCCATCAGTCTCCTCCTCGATGCCCTACCCGGCGCGGCCTGTACCCCAGGTCAAGAATCTCATGCCGTTCTCTGACAACGGCTCGTCCGCTGCGATCGGGCACTTCATTGCGTACCGGCCTGAAGAGCAGATGAGCGAGGCCGATCACGATCTGGCCGCGAAAATGCAGCCCGCAATCCGGGACGCGGCTGCGCTTGCCGGGATCGAATTCGACAAG
>Ga0181521_10005887_pt1 | contig 13526 bp, 12 predicted proteins | sample PEATcosm2014_Bin_32_FD_119764 | JGI IMG/M metagenome (GOLD analysis project Ga0181521, IMG submission 119764) | Peatland microbial communities from MTU Mesocosm Facility, Houghton, MI, USA - PEATcosm2014_Bin02_60_metaG | ecosystem: Environmental > Terrestrial > Soil > Wetlands > Peat | place...
AAGCAGGGGGTCACCGGTTCGATCCCGGTCACGTCCACCAATCTTTTCAATGGCTTAGCTGTGTTTTGACCTTGAGTCTGGTCCCCAATCATAGGATTTCACAGCCACAAAATCATCAACACTAGGAAATCCGATACATGGAACTCATTGAAGATTCGGCGAGTAGTTCCGCTGACCACCTGCCATCAAGGCAGGCGCCATTTCTCTCGGAAGTCCTTCCCTTTCAATTTTGTTTCTGAAAAACAAGGCGGTTAACAGAAAATCTAGCAGTGGCACGATGTGCGAAGTTGGACCTAACTTTTCCGAACGTTCCGGAGAAACACATCGCAGAATCCGCAAGAGGCCTTGATCTGTGATATGTAGTCAAGTTCCACGGGGTCCATTCTGTTTGGGAAGCATTCGGTTAGCAGTCGATGGTGATGAAAATCTAAGTGCCCAATCTGGCGTTGCTTTCCGGAAATCGGGAGACATTCCCCTTCTCTGGCTGCATTCAAAGTTCCCACGAAGGCTTGTTAGACCGACGAATATCCGGTTGTTGCGAGAATCGTTCGGCTACGCTACCGCCTTCAACTCTCCTGGATAACTAACAAAGTCACTCGTGGTGTTTCATTTCGCAATGCGCCGCCGCAAAACCTCGAGTATTCCGGTTATCAGCATCGTCGGAGTCGGCGGGCAGCCGGGAATGAATCCATCAACAGGTATGACAGCGTCGACGGCGCCAACAATGGCGTGGCTACCTGCGAAAATTCCTCCACTGCATCCGCACGCTCCTACCGCGACGACCAGTTTCGGTGCCGGAACCGCTTCATATGTGGCCTTGACTGCTTCGGCCATGTTGCGCGTGACGGGTCCGGTGACGAGAAGCATGTCGGCGTGCTTCGGAGAAGCCACAAAATGAATGCCGAACCGCTCCAGGTCGTAATACGGGTTCGTAAGAGCGCTGATTTCCGCTTCGCAACCGTTGCAGGAGCCTGCATCCAATTGGCGAACGTTCAGAGCCCTTTGCAGCAGCGAATGAATTACTCCACGCGCTTCTTCCGGGTTCGGAGCGAGAGGCGTCACCTCAGCGCGGCCGTCGACATCCCAGAGCCGTACCGTCTGCTCTTTCGCCACGCCGCACCGGGTGAAATGTTTCGCGGGCACTACGGCTCCTTCGCCTGCCTCCATGCATTTGCCGCAGCCGATGCACTTACCGTAAGACAGCTGGAGACAGCGGCAAGCCTCGGATTCCTCCATGCTCAGCGCCGCGGTAGGGCAAACTTCCACGAGCCTCTGCACGATGGCCGACGTCAAGCGATCTGCGAGGATCTCGGGCATGCGACTGCCGTCGCAATTCCCGAGCAGTGCCTCTACCGAAATCAATGGGCTCCGCTCGCGCAGGCTCCGCTCAATCACGTCGCCAATCATCGGTCACATCCAGAGTAGGAAAGATTGAAACTCTTATTGATTAGGGGGAAGTCCGCGATGATGTTGCCTTCCACAGCGAGGGGCATCGCGGGCCAGTTCTGAAACGACGGAGACTTGATGTGACACCGAGTCAAACGGCCACCGCGCGATTGGATCCAATAGCAGAGTTCTCCGCGGGGCGATTCCACAGCGGAAAATCCTTGCAAGTCTCCCTGCGCCGCGACGGGATTGAGCACGCTTCCGTCCGGGAGAGATTTCGCCGTCTGCTGAATCAACTCCACCGAAACCGCCGCTTCGGCAATGCGAATCCGCGCTCGCGCCATCACGTCTCCGTAATGCGTGACGGGAACTTCGATTGAGCAGTTGCCGTAGGGGCCGTAAGGGTGGTCGCGGCGAACGTCGAGATCTCTGCCGCTGGCGCGCGCGCCGGGTCCGACGACTGCAAGATCCCGCGCTGCTTCTTGGCTAAGGACTCCAGCCGTCTCAAAGCGGTTCTGGATCGAGGGTGTTTCCAAGATCATATGCGCGATGTCCGAGAAGTCACGAGATGCTCGCGTGACAGCTTGGACGAGGCCGGCCACCTTTGTGGAGTCGAGATCGAATCGCAGGCCGCCCGGAACCGAGACTCCGCGCCAGTAACGCGTTCCGCAACACTGCACTGATGCTTGAAGTAGGGATTCCTTGAGGCGCGTGGCATACGCTGCGGCGACGCTGAAGCCGACGTCGGTGCACAATCCACCGACATCCGAGATGTGACAAACGAGCCGCTCGAGCTCGAGCCCAATCAGGCGAATGGTCGAGGCTCGCGACGGAACCTCGATCCCGCAGGCATTCTCCACCGCCTGGCTGTAGCACACTGCATGCGCGAAGCAGTTGTCACCGGAGACGGATTCCGCGAGCATGGCTCCGTCAACCGGAGACTTTCCCTCGAAGAGTCTCTCAGAGCCTTTGTGAGTGTAGGAATGTCGCAACTCGAGATGCAAAATCGTGTCGCCGACAACGCTGAAACGGAAATGTCCCGGTTCGATGATGCCGGCGTGAACCGGGCCGACTGCCACTTCTGCAACACCCTCGCCCTGAACTTGCAAGAAGCGGTACTCACGGTTCGCCCACGGCACGCCGTCTACTGAATCAATCATCGGGTACACGCCATCCGGCCAATTCTCGTGGAAAACCAATGGCCGCAGATCGGGGTGCCCCACAATCTCGATGCCGTATTGGTCGTGGAGTTCCCTCTCATGCCATGCCGCCGCCGGTATCTCGCGTGCAATGGACCTAACTGGCCCATCTCCCGGCAGTGTGATCTCGGAGTAAGGCGGCTCCCCAACATCAAAGATGTAGTGAACCCATTTCTCCCGGCGGGGACCGAGGCTTCCAAAGACAGTCACGAGACGCGCTGCGGCTCCGTCTTTGGTTTGAGGGATCATGAGCATTTTTCCTGTCATTGCAGTACCGCCATCGCCTCGTGGAGAAGAAGACCAAACAGGTAAGGAATCCGCGCGCCAAAGAACAACAGGGAGAGGCCGGCGATTCCCATTGCAATGTATTCGGACGGAATGAGCCTTGAATTCTCCACGTGCCGATCCGGCTCTCCGCAGAGCATCCGAAAGAAATGGAAGGCGAACCCGCCGAAAACGACCGAGAGAATCACCAAGAAAAGAATTACGACAAAATAGCGCGCCTGCGTGAATGCTTCGGACAAAATGGCAAACTCGCTGATGAAAAGGCTGAACGGGGGCAGGCCAACGATCGCCAGCCCGCCGACAAGAAGAGCCGCGCTCGTTTGCGGCATGGTGCGCGAGATGCCCTGGATCCCGTCCATGCGCAGCGTACCCACATGGTGGCGAACGTTGCCGGCGCTGAAAAACAGAAGGGACTTTGCCACAGAGTGATTGAACGCATGCAGCAGCGCGCCGAACAGCCCCAACGGCCCTCCCAATCCCAGGCCGATGGCGATGATTCCCATGTGTTCGATGCTGCTATAGGCCATCAGACGCTTCAGGTTTCGTTGCACCAAAATGAGCAGCCCGGCCACCACCATGGACACCACGCCAAAGATAAGCAGTAACGTGTGAGGAAAAGCGGGCCCCACGGCGCGGGAGACGATTGCATCGTATCGCATCACAGCGTACATGGCGCAATTGAGCAGGACCGCGGAGAGCAAGGCGCTGATGGGTGTGGGAGCTTCCGCGTGCGCGTCCGGCAGCCAGCTGTGCATGGGAACGAATCCGACCTTCGTTCCGTAGCCGACGATGACGAAAACAAATGCGAGCTTCACCAGGTGCGGGTCGAGTCCTATGCGCGGCGCGGCATCCATCAGCGAGACCCAATCGAGCGCCGCAGCAGGACTCATGCCCGCCTTGACGGCGGCCAGATACAGCACGATGGTTCCGAATAGCGCGAATGCGATTCCCACCGTGCAAACAACCAGATACTTCCAGCCCGCTTCAACCGCCCCCTCGGTGTTGTAGAAACCCACGAGCAGCGCGGATGCCAGGGTCGTTCCCTCCATCATGATCCAGAGGAAACCGAGGTTTGCCGAGAGGCAGACGCTGATCATGGTGAAAAGAAACAAGAAAACCAGGGCGTAAAACCAGCGCGGCGATGAAAAACGTCCTTCTCCCATGTGGCGCAGGTAGCCCGAGGCATATACCAGCACCAGGCCGGAGATGAACGCGATGCCCATCAGAAAAAACGAGCTCAGGCCATCGGCGCGTAGATAGCGCCCCTGCTGCAACTCGCTGCGCACGTGAACCTGCCAGACGACGGCGCCCAGCGCGCCAATTTCCAGCGCTCCCAACAAGAGCGCCGCACGAGTGGCAACGCGCGGATTCCGGAAACATAGGATGAGGCCGGCTCCGAGCACCGGGATCGCGATTGGCAGCAGGAGGAGCATTTCCTCAGCCCCGGAGCTTTCGAAGCTTGGACACGTCCAGGTGTTCGAACGTATCGCTTATGCGGAATGTGAAGATTCCCATCAAGAGCAGCCCCATAAGAATGTCGAAGAAGATCCCGATCTCAATGACCAGCGGCATGCCGAATGTCGTGAGCAGGGCCGCGAGGAAAATGCCGTTCTCCAGCACCAGCAGCCCGAGCACTTGCATGAGCGCTTTCTTGCGACTGACCATCAGAAACGCCCCGGTGAGAATCAGAGACACGGCGGCGGCAAGGGCATCGTCCGGCACGTGTACCGCCTGCCCGTAGGAATGAACGGCTGCATAGGAAAGATAGATCATCGCTACGGTGATAAAAACCGACTGAGTCGGCGTCGTCGAAGCCTTCACATCGCGCACAGTCTTGAGCCTTTTTGTCAGAAGGAAGAAGGCGCGGGGAATCGCGACAACCTTGATCGCGAAGACCAGGAGGCCGACCACGTACACTCCCGCCAGCTTTTCCTGATATGCCGTCGCGAGAACCTCCGCGGTGATGACCGCGGATTGCAGGCTGAAGAGGAGCACGCTCGTGGAGATTCGGCGCGCGACCGCCAGGAGGAGAATGCTGAGGAACAAGAACACGGAGAACGAGCTCAGGATCTTCTCGGTCGCAATCCCCACCAAACCCATTCCCTTACCTCCTTACCCACATCGTAAAAATCACGGCCAGAGCGCTCACGGCGGAAGCCACACCAAGAAAATCCGGAACCAAGTACATTCGTAGCTTGGCCACAGCGCTTTCGATCACGCTCAGCAGAATCATGAGGACGGCGGCTTTCGCACAATAGAGGAGCACGGCCAGGGTAATTCCCAGGCCGGACCAGGTGGAAACCATCCCCCAAGGGCAAAACAGCGCGATCAGGAGGGCGAGCATCACGTGAAGCTTGATCGCGCTTGCCCATTCGATCAGCGCCAGGCTTGGCCCCGAGTATTCGAGCACCATTCCCTCGTGGATCATCGTCAACTCAAGATGAGTGGCCGGATTGTCCACGGGCATGCGGCCCGTCTCGGCCAACGCCACCATCGCGAGAGACGTGAACGCCAGTATGTGGACCACGGAGATGTTGAAGATATTCTGCCCGAGAGTCCATGCAACGATTCCTGCTATGTCGGCACGACTCGCAGAGATCGCGAGCGCAACCAGTCCAAGCAGGAATGGAGCTTCAGCCAGACTCGATACCAATGCCTCGCGGCTCGCGCCCATCCCGCCGAATGCGCTCCCTCCGTCCAAGGCGCCGAGAGAGAGAAAGAACCGCCCCAAGGCCAGCAGATACACAAGCAGGAAGAAATCGCCGTAGGATCCGAGCAACGCCGAAGCATGCACGAGCGGCACAAACGCCGCCGTACACGCCGTGGCTCCGAACAGCACGATCGGCGCGAGACGAAACACTGCCGAGGAGGTGGGCGGCACGAGGTCTTCCTTGCGGAGGAGTTTGAATAGCTCGGCGTATGGACGCCAGATGCTGGCCCCTCGCCGCCTTTGCAGCACCGCCTTCATGCGCGCGATGATCCCGCGCACCAGCGGCGCCCCCAGGATGAGCGCGAGCACTTGCAGGATGTCGGCCGTGATGTTCATCTCTGGAATCTCAGGAACGCGAGCAACGACACGAGCGCAAGAAAGATATAGAGCAGATAGACCTGTATGTTTCCCGTTTGCAACCGGCGCAACCGGTGCGCCAGCGAAACAATGAGATCGACGAAGGGCCGATAGAGGGCCCGCTCGTAAGAAGTTGTGCGCACTGAGCGATATGAGATGGATGCTGGGAAGTATGGCTGATCAACAGGGAGTCGCTCGACTGTGCGATCGGGTCTATAGATTCTGGCGAAGACAAAACGGATCGGTTTCGAGAACACTGTGGACGTGTACTGCATTCGGGTCGAAAGCCCAGGAAGACCGCACGCCCACGTTCGGGCCATTCTTTTTCGACGTTTGAAAAGGGCGGCGAAGGCGCCCGTTCCCAGGACAATCACAGCGATCCACGGCATGATGCGAGCGATGCTCAGAGTCTCTTCGGGCACGCCAGCGCCCGGAATCAACCCCTGGACCAGCGATGCCAGTGGCCGCAAGAAAAGTCCGGGCAAGATTCCAATAAACAGACAGGCTGCCGCCAGCAGGGCCATCCCGCTGCGCATCGGCAACGGCACCTCTACAGCGTGCTCCGCCTCCGTGCTGCGCGGGCGGCCCAAGAAGGCCACACCAAACGCCTTTACGAAGCAAGCCGCCGCCAACCCGCCAATCAGCGCAAGGACGCCAACCATCAACGGCAAGACGATCTGTGCCTTCGCATTTGTCAGCGCCGAACCGGCCAGAAAACTTCGAAAGGTGAGCCACTCACTGATGAAGCCGTTGAACAGCGGCAGTCCAACAATCGAGCAACAAGCGATAAGAAAGGCCGTTCCGGTGACCGGCATCCGGCTCTGTAACCCGCCGAGATCCTCCAAATCCACAGTGGCCGTTGCGCTCGAAATGGCACCCGCACCGAGAAACAACAGGCTCTTGAAGAGGGCGTGGTTGAAAGTGTGCAAGAGAGCCGCGATGAGCGCCAAAGCCGCCAATAGGGGCGCATGACAGGCGAGAAAGATGAGCGACGTTCCCAGTCCCAAATAGATGATCCCGATGTTCTCCACGCTGTGATAGGCCAGCAACCTCTTGAGATCGTGCTCGCCGATCGCATACAAAACACCCAGCAGCCCGGAGACGGCGCCGGCCAGGAGAACAACGTATCCCCACCAAGCCGGTCCGCCGCCGAGAAAATCAAAAGAAAAACGCACGAACCCGTACACGGCGGTTTTCAGCATGACACCGGACATCAGCGCGGACACGGGGCTCGGTGCGATGGGATGGGCCCGAGGAAGCCAAAGATGGAGGGGAATAATGCCGGCTTTGGCTCCGAATCCCACGAACGCCAATAGGAATACCGCAGTCCGGATCCCTGGCGGCACGATCGCGCCCGCGGCGCGAATCGCTCCAAAATCCAAACTATGCGAGAAGGGCAGGAAAAGGAAGAAACACGCCGCAACGGCGGCCGCGCCGGCATGCATCATCAACAGATAGATGAAGACGTTGTGGCGGCGCTCCGCCGACTCCCCTTCGATTAAGATCAACCCGGCAGACACAAGCGTCATCAACTCCCACCCCGCCAGAAATGCAAAACCCGTAGATGCCGTGACGACCACGATCATCGACAAGAGAAAAAGCGAAAAGAATGCCCACGTCCAATTGCGGCGTTGCTCGGAATAGTGGCGGTCGAAATAGGGAGCCGCAAACATCGTGACTGGAATTGCTACCGAACAGACCAGCAGCAGGAATAACGCGCTGAGGCGGTCGACGTCAAACGAGAACGGAAAGGGGGTTGCGCGAGAGAGATCCACCACAGTGCCCGGCTGCCGTCGGAAGCCGAACACGGCCACCAGGCAACCAGCAAAACTGGCAGCTAGGATCAGCGCGATTGCCAGCCTTTGTACACTCTTCGCTCGGCTGGCGATCAATAGTAGAGGAACTACAATCCCGAGAACGGCTAACAAAAAAGCGAACGGCGCGCCAATGGATCCCGTCAGCATGTACTTATTTTCGGCGCCGCCCTTCTTTCATTTCTTCCAGCATTTCCCGCACGCCCACCAGATGGTTGTTGAAGATGTCTTTTGCCGCGTCCAGCAGATTGAAAAGAGCCGGGTCCGAAACCGAGTAGAACACGCTCGATCCGGACTTCCGTCCCGCCACGATGTTCCGCATGCGCAGCACCGCCAACTGCTGCGAAACGTTCGCGGGTTCAAGGTGAAGCATCTCGCTCAATTCGTTTACACCCTTCTCGCCGCCTCGAAGGCAATCCACGATCCGGATACGGATCGGGTGTGCCAGGGCCTTGAAGAACTCCGCTTTGAAGTTGGCAACTTGTTGTGGCATGCGAATATTCAATTATTCAAATATGCTAGACTAGGGAAAAGATGCTGTCAACGAAGGCCATGCCGACCGGGTGCATGATAGGGACGGCAACCTGGGAGATATAGCGCCATCCCTGACAAACTGAAGTCTTCGAACATCGTGCGAAGTGGCGGGCCACCTATATCCGGTAATGGGAAAGGGCCCAAGCACGCGCCCATTCTCGGGACTGACTCCGCGAGACAGGAAGAACGAAAGACAAATCTCAAATATGCGCTCTTTTTCTTCACGGTTGCGGTTCTGCTTATCGTCGCAAGGCAACTCGGTAAGGACGCGTCTACCATCAACGGCCAATCAACTTCGATGCCCAATGTGCAATTCGATCTGTCTGTCCAAGGGACCTCGGGGGAGGTCATCCTGGAGGACCGCGAATCCGTGCCCGGTGGGTACATCGTGCGGTTCCGACTCAGCAACCGAGGAAACCACGCAGTTTTCTACCCCGTCCGCCCCGGAACAAATGCTCTCGAAGGGCATGTGGTCTATCGGACCACCGCACAGTCCGAGTGGATGGCACTTCCTCGGTCCTCGACATCACCCATCCCCAACGCCCAAGAACCAAATGGTCAGAATGCCGCGTGGATTGAGCTGCCACCCGGCGGGTGGGTGGACGGACAATTCCGTGATCCCGGCTGGTCCGGCGGCGATCACGCATATGTGGTTGACTTGAAGCTGGAACGAAGTGCGAAGGCTATCCCCCTCGTCTCGCCACCGTATCACTTCATAGCCAACTAGAAGTGATTCTGCCGGGAGAACCCTCTCGGTGAGATACCATGGCCTGTCGTTCGACAATACTCTGGCCGACTGTGAAATCAATAACATAGCTGCCGCTGAGATCGGGCGAGCCTATGGTAAGCCCCATAGCTCCATTCGGTGTTTGTTGTTGCCTCGCGGAGGGATTCCTCCCGCAGCCCGTCGTCGCTCTCGTCTAGCCCTCACCCTTGCTGAGCGAGAGGACATCTCGCGAGGGATCGCTTGCGGTTCGTCGATTCGTGAGATAGCCAGACACCTCGATCGAGCGGCCTCGACGGTGAGCCGGGAGGTCACACGCCACGACCCGCCTATCGCGCCCATGAGGCGGATGAGCAGGCCTGGGAGTCGGCCTTGCGACCCAAGAAGCGCCTCCTGGCCCTGCACCCGAGGTTACGAGAGGTCGTTGCGAGTAAACTGATCCTGGACTGGTCGCCCGAACAGATTTCCGAATGGCTGAAGACTCACTATCCCGATCACGAGAGCATGCGAGTGTCCCACGAAACCATCTACCGTAGCCTGTTCATTCAAGCGCGGGGAGTGCTGAAAAAAGAGCTGCTGGACCATCTGCGGTCGAAGCGGCGCATGCGCCGCTCGCAACATGCAACGGTCAGCGGGCAGTCCCGCGGTCAAATCGTCGATGCCATCTCGATCCGCGAAAGGCCTCCGGAAGTGGAAGACCGAGCGATTCCTGGCCATTGGGAAGGCGATCTGCTGAGCGGCGCCAAGAACAGTTACATTGCGACCCTGGTAGAACGCCATTCACGCTTTGCCATGCTGATCAAGGTGCCGAGCAAAGACACCGAGGTTGTCGTTGCCGCCTTGAGTCAGCATGTTCGCAAACTCCCCGCTACCCTGCGACGCTCGCTGACGTGGGATCGCGGACTGGAGATGGCCAAGCACAAGACTTTCACCGTAGCCACGGATGTGAAGGTCTACTTCTGCGATCCACAAAGTCCCTGGCAGCGCGGCACGAACGAAAACACCAATCTGCTACTGCGACAATACTTCCCCCGAGGCACCGACCTGTCTGCCTATTCGCAAGCGCAGCTGGACCGAGTCGCGCTGCGTTTGAATCAACGACCGAGAAAGACCTTAGGATTCCAGACTCCTGCGAGTAGACTTCAAGCGAGTGTTGCGTCGACCGTCTGAGCCGGCAGTGCGGACCAGACAACTGGGTGCTAGGAGCAACATGCCCGGGCAATCCGAAAGAGCCGTGAGATCGATGATCAGATGTAGATGAATCTGTAGCTCCTAATGCCTCTAGGACCCTCATGGTCCAACTGCTTTCAAATGTGAACACACAAGAGGCTCGTATCCAATCACTTGGAATCAACAGAATTCCATAGGTTTCAAGAAATGACGAAATCTGGTTTGCAAGCAGGGGGTCGCCGGTTCGATCCCGGCCACGTCCACCAATTCTCAAACTCTTCTGAGTAACTGACAGAACCATTCGATAGAGATTATTTCGCAACGCGCCGCCGCAAAACTTCAAGGATCCCAGTCACCAGCATCGCCGGAGTCGGAGGATAGCCGGGAATATGTCCGTCCACGGGAATGACGGCATCCACCGCACCCACGATTGCGTGGCTGCCCGCAAAGATTTGACCTGTACCTGTAGCCCCGCCGCTTAATCAAATCTTTAGCATATCTTCAGGATGTCTTCAGTGGTCTCCCTCGACACGCCGGCTTACGGTAGAGGTGGTCGCGTTGGATTCATAAAGTCGCGACGGTGAGTTCCTCGAGCCGGAGGGATAAGTTCATGAAACACTCTTTTTTCGTACCCGCTCTTGCGACGCTGCCGCTTGCAGTTCCCGTCTCCGCGAATTCAGGAGTCAAGATAGATACGGTTCCATCCGAATACGCTCCCATCAACAGCCCGACCAGTCGTGAACCTGTGTCGCTCTCCAGTTTTCACTTCGAGGTCAATCAAGAAACGGGGCGCGCGCGTGTTGTTGCCATATATACCTATCCGGATCAGATGACGTACGGCCCTGACGATGACTCCGGCGGACCTCGACCCACAGTCGTCCAACTTCCCGGACTGACCTACGACGCTGCTGCTCACGCAGTTGTTTACGATTCAAACGGCGTGAAGGCTGTCTGCGCCACGGTGGACGAGAAAACGGGCCTCTTCGGTCATCACCTGAAGGTCAAGAACACGGGAGCTTGCAGCGTGACGGCCGTCGTTGCCGACCATGCTGAGGATACCGGATGGGACATTCATCGGTTCCGTGCCATCGATACATATTTTGAGGTGCACTAGCCACTTGTGGGGGCTGGTCTTATGACGACGAGAGCACTAAAGCCCGCCCAGTTGGAGCAGTTTCGCCGACTGAGCACTTGTTTGGTTGCCAGCGCGATTGAAACTTTCCGCGTGCGGCTACCTAACACAGGCTTCGCCGATTCGAGCATTCGGTGCATTTTCGAAGACCAGCCGGCGACGGCTGGATACGCCGCGACTGCTCGCATGCGAAGTTCCAACCCAAGGATGGAGGCAGGTAAGTCCTACGACTATTACGACCGGACTGATTGGTGGAACAACATCCTTTCGATCCCGGCGCCCCGAGTGGTCGTGATCGAGGATGTGGACGATCCTCCGGGACTGGGAGCATTCGTCGGGGAAGTCCACGCGAACATTCTCCTCGCGTTGGGCTGCGTCGGGATCGTGACGAACGGCGCGGTACGGGACCTTCCCGATATTCGGCCGACGGAATTTCAGATGTTTGCTGGGAATGTGTCGGTCTCACATGCGTACTCCCACGTCTTCGATTTTGGCGGGGCCGTGCAGGTGGGAGGCCTGAAAGTTCAGCCGGGCGACCTGATTCACGGCGACTGTCATGGAGTTCAAACGATCCCGCTGGAAATTGCCGACAAAGTTCCCGCTGCGGCGCGTGAAATCCGGCAGCGGCGGCAGGATCTCGTGGGGCTGCGCCGCTCGGCAGGCTTCACCATCGAAAAACTTCGCCAGGCCATTCGTGACACAGCCTTGGACCACCCAATAGCGAAATGATACCTCGGCCAACTGGCATCCAACCTAGGTGAGCGCATGAGATCAAGCCACATATTCAGGCCGAGAGAGTATGCCCGAACCATGCCGGCCCTCCTTTTGACAGCAGGGCTTCTCGCAGGTTGTGGTTCGACCGGCAAGGCCGCGAGCGCGCCGCGCGTCGCTGTGGTTCAGGTGACGAGGCGAAATCTTTCGAGCACGCTCGAAATCGCCTCCGAGTTCCAGCCTTATCAGGAAGTCAACGTCTATGCGAAAGTCTCCGGCTACATCCAAAAGCTCGATGTGAACTGGGGCACTCATGTCGCACAAGGACAGCTCCTCGCGGTCCTGGAAATCCCGGAACTCCAGCAGCAACTCGAGCTGGACGCGGCGTCGGTGCGGCGGAGCGAGCAGGACGTTGCCCGCGCGCAGGAGGAACTCAACCGGGCGCAGTCGGTGTACACCGTTGCCCATTTGACCTACACGCGTCTCGCAAACGTTCAAAAAACGCGGCCTGAGTTGGTCGCGCAAGAGGAAATTGATGTCGCGCAGGGGAAAGATCTCGAAGCCAATGCCGGTGTTTCGAGCGGAAAGGACGCGCTCGCCGGCTCACAACAGGAATTAATCGGCGCCAGAGCCAATCTCAATAAAGACAGAGCGCTTTACGCCTATTCGCGCATCACGGCCCCTTTTGACGGAGTCGTCACCGAGATCGACGCCTATACCGGCGCGCTCCTTCCCGCGGGAACCTCGTCGAACAAAGGCGACCAGGCGCTGTGCCATCTTTCGCAGAATAATCTTCTGCGCCTTGTGATCCCGGTTCCGGAACGCGCGGTGTCCGACATCCATGTCGGGGAAACCGTTGCCGTCAACGTCTCCGGTCTCGACCGCAAATTCGACGGCAAGATCGTGAGATTCTCCGATCAGATCGACCCTGAAACTCGCACCATGCACACCGAAGTGGATGTCCCAAACCCCAAGTATGAGATTGTGCCCGGCATGTACGCGACCGTCGAGATTCCCCTGCACACGGTGCAAAACGCTCTGACCGTGCCGGTGCAGGCCCTGCAAGCTTCGGCCGAGGGACGCGGCACCGCGCTCGTCGTGGACTCGAGCAACCGGATCGAAAGGCGCGAAGTGACTCTCGGGATTGAAAGCTCCACCGACGCGGAGGTTTTATCCGGTTTGAATGAAAACGAGCGCGTCGTTTTCGGTGAACAGGCGCAGTTCCGGCCCGGGGAACTCGTTGCGCCGGTCGTGGCGACGCCCTCGGATGTGAATGACGTGAATTAGGAGTTTTCATGTCGTCGTTTTCGTTGCGGCATCCTTATTTCATCGTGGTGATATGCCTCTTCGTCTGCGTCCTTGGGCTCACCAGCCTGGTGCAGATGCCGGTGGACATGTTTCCGCCGATCAACATCCCCGTGGTCGAGGTGGCGACCTTTTACAGCGGAATGCCGCCGCAGCAAATCGAGGCCGACATCACGGACACGTTCGAGCGCTTCTTCAC
>Ga0181521_10005888_pt1 | contig 13526 bp, 11 predicted proteins | sample PEATcosm2014_Bin_32_FD_119764 | JGI IMG/M metagenome (GOLD analysis project Ga0181521, IMG submission 119764) | Peatland microbial communities from MTU Mesocosm Facility, Houghton, MI, USA - PEATcosm2014_Bin02_60_metaG | ecosystem: Environmental > Terrestrial > Soil > Wetlands > Peat | place...
CACCATCGTCACCCTCAACGAGGAGCGCAACATCGCGCGTGCTATCGGCAGTCTTGAGTGCGCCGATGAAATCGTGGTTGTCGACAGCGGCTCCTGGGATCGGACCAGGGCCATCGCTGCGGATCTCGGCGCGAGCGTGATCGAGGAACCCTGGCGCGGTTACGGCGCGCAGAAGAACTTCGCCGCCGCGCGCGCCTCGCACGACTGGATTCTTTCCATCGATGCCGACGAGTCGGTCACCGAAGCGCTGGGGAAAGAAATTCTGGAAGTGAAAGAAAACGGCCCGGGCTTCGATGGCTATTCGTTTCCGCGCCTCGCGCAGTATCTGGGACGCTGGATCCGCCACAGCGGCTGGTATCCGGACCGCAAGGTGCGTCTGTATCATCGGGAGCGCGCGGAATGGGTGGGCGATTATGTCCACGAGAGTGTGCGCGTCAACGGGACAGTCGGAAAGCTCCGCGGGGACCTCCTGCATTTCACCTGCGACTCGCTTTCCCAGCATCTGCGCACGCTCGACCGCTACACATCCCTGGCCGCAAAGGAGGTGCGTGCCCGGGGCGACGCGGTGACCCTCGTCCGCCTTTCGGTGGATCCCGCCTGGGCCTTTATCAGGACATATGTTCTGCAGTTCGGATTTCTGGACGGCCCGGAGGGTCTGGCGATCGCCTGGATGGCGGCGTTGTATACGTTCCTGAAGTACGCCAAGGCCCGCGAGGACGAACATCGATGAGTAATGTGGCGCACGCACTCCTGCGTGCCGCGTCGGCACTCGTGCCGACGCTGTCTTCCCTCGCAAGAACCAGTGTCGAGAAGAGTCTCGACACGGCACACAGGAGTGCGTGCGCCACACATTAGCCTTGCCCATGCGCATTCTCCATCTCGACAGCGGCCGTGAAATGCGCGGAGGGCAGTGGCAGGCGCTGCGTCTGCACCGCGGACTCCTCGCCGCCGGTCACCAATCTCTGCTTCTCGCCCGCGCGGATTCCCCGCTGCTCGCCGCCGCTGCCCGCGAGAAACTGCCCTGCGATACGCTCCGTCCGCTGCGTCTTGGCGTGCTCACGCGGGGCTTCGATCTGGTCCATGCTCACGATGCGCGCAGCCACACGCTGGGCGCTCTGTTCGCGCGCGTGCCGCTCGTCGTTTCGCGCCGCGTGGCATTTCCGGTGCGCGATTCCCCCGTTTCCCGCTGGAAGTACCGGCGGCCCGCGCTGTTTATTGCTATCTCGTGCCACGTAGCCGAACGTCTTCGCGCCGCAGGCATCGACGAGGCGCGCATCGCGGTCGTTTACGACGGCGTTCCCGTGCCTCCCGAGCCCGCGCGCGGCGATGCGGTTCTGGTTCCCCGCACACTCGATCCGGCCAAAGGGATGGATCTGGCGTTGCAAGCCGCGGAATTAGCCGGCGTGAAGGTGCAAGTCTCAACCGATCTTGCGGCCGACCTGCCCCGCGCCCGCGCCCTGATTTACCTCACGCGCTCCGAGGGGCTCGGCTCCGGTATTCTGCTCGCGATGGCGTACGGCGTCACCGTCATTGCCAGCAATGTGGGCGGAATCCCGGAACTGATCCGCGACGGCGAGAACGGGATTCTCGTGCCGAACGAGCCTCAAGCTGTTGCCCGCGCCCTCGCCTCGGCCGGCCCGGCGCTGGGCCGTGCCGCGCGCGCCACGGTCATCGAACGTTTTTCCGAGCAGCGCATGGTCGACGCCACGCTGGCCGCTTACGCGCGGGTGCACCCCAATGCTTGAGACACTGCTGGCCGCACTCTTCGGACTGCTGATCGGCAGCTTCCTCAACGTCTGCATCCACCGCTGGCCGCGCGATCTCTCCGTCGTGCGGCCCCGGTCCATGTGTCCGGCCTGCGGCGCACCCATTGCCTGGTACGACAACATTCCGCTTGCGAGCTGGGTCGCACTGCGCGGCCGCTGCCGCCATTGCCGCGCCCCCATCCACTGGCGATACCCGCTGGTGGAATTGCTCACCGCGCTGAGCTTTGCATATTTCGTGTTGCAGTTCGGCCTCACTTTGGCGGCGGCGCGGTCCTGCATTTTCGCAGCGATCCTGATAGCGCTCGTCTTCAGCGACCTGGAAACGCTTCTGCTGCCCGACGAACTGACCCTCGGCGGTCTGGCCATCGGCCTCCTCTTCTCGCTGGTCGTTCCCGTTCCCGATTCGACGTTTCACCTGATCGCCGGTCTTTTCGGGTATCATCCGGCCGGGCCGGGCGGCATGTTCGGAGAAGCTGCGTTCGGCGCGCTCGTTCCCGCCGGCGCGATCTGGCTGGGTGGCTGGCTTTTCGAAAAACTCCGCCACAAGGAAGGACTCGGCTTCGGCGACGTGAAAATGCTGGCCATGATCGGCGCCTTCCTCGGATTGCGAGGCGCGCTGCTGACAGTCATTCTCGGCTCGCTGCTCGGGTCCGTCGTGGGACTCGCTTTCATCAAATTGACGGGCAAAGACGCCGCCACTTACCAGCTCCCGTTCGGCTCATTCCTCGGCGCCGCGGCGTTCGTAACAGCCATCGAAGGCCAGCGTCTAATCTCGTGGTATGCCCATACCTTGCTGTGATTCCCGCCAAAAACTGGCAAATGCGCGCAAACCCTTGTAACCTGAGCATTTGATGCCACGCGTTCGATGTGAGCCGACGGCCTGATGCTCGTCGAATTCGAGCTGATCCTCCAGGCGCAGCACGGTGATGCCACCGCGTTCAATCAGGTTGTTTCGGCCTACCGCCGGAGAATCCTGGGAACGATCTCCCGTCTCATCGGACGGCCCGAAGACGTCGAAGACGTCGCACAGGAGGTATTCATCCGGCTCTATTTTTCCCTCGAACAGCTGCGCACGCCGGAGGTATTCGAGCCCTGGCTTTACCGGCTGACGGTGAACGCCGCTTACGATTACTTGAGGAAGAACCGCCGCCGACTGGAATCCCGCATGGCCGACCTCTCCGAGCAGCAGGTCATGCTCGCCGACGCCGTCGCCGGCACGCGGGCGCAGAGCGACGAGAGCGAGAAGCGGCGTGTGCGGGATACGGTAAGTGATTTGCTTGCATCAGTTTCCGAGGAAGACCGAATTCTGCTTACGCTGAAAGAAGTGGAGGGTTTATCCCTCAAAGACCTCGAAAAGGTCTATCATGTCAACGAGAACGCCCTGAAGGTGCGCCTGTTCCGGGCACGGCAAAGGGTATTAAAAAACATGAAGGAAGTAACCGGACCTTCCCCTCATAGCGCCAAAGAAGATAAGGCGAGTTGAAACGGTATTATGATATCCAATAGGCCGATGGAACAATCGAACTCGAGTGATAAGAACCGCAGGCTCGATGAATTGTTCCGGGCATACCGCGAGGCCTGCCCGGACGTAGACGCCAGCGTGAATTTCATGCCCAACGTTTGGGCGAAAATTGAGGCGCGTCAGGTTTCGACCAACTGGTTTGGACGCATGGCAAAAGCGCTTGTCATGGCGGGTCTTGCCGCATCCGTCATCCTGGGCATGCTGGTGTCCTCGATGAATAATCGCGCGGCTAATTCCGGTCCGGTTCTCGATCTGAATGCCACGTTCATCCAGGCGCTGGATGAGGATCGCGCGTCCAGTCTCGAACCACTGCGCCTGGATCGCATCTCGGAACTGGAGCAGCAGTAAATCCCATGCTTCGCACACGTTTGAGCGCGGCGCTCTACCTCGTCATAGTATTCGCCAGTGGCATCCTCGTGGGAGTTGTTTCTCATCGCCTCTACGTGACCAACACTGCCAGCGCCAACAGCGCGCCGCGCACGATGGACGAGTTCCGCAAACGATATCTCGGTGAGATGAAGGAGAAGGTCGGCGCCAACGACGAGCAACTCGCTTCCGTGGCCCGCATTCTCGACGAGACCAAGCAGAAGTTCGACGCCCTGCACGCAGAGGAAAAGCCTCGGCACGACAAGATTCAGCAGGATCAGGTGGATGCCATCAAGGCGCTGCTGACCGATCCGCAGAAAACCGCTTACGATGAATGGCGCGCCGATCGCGAACGCCGCCGCCAACTGGCGCAGGCGCAAAAAAAGAAGTAGCCTTTCTGTGAATTCCAAAGCCGCCGCGGTGATTGCGGTCCTTTTCCTGACAGCCTTCCGGATCTCCGCCGCCGTTGTTGAGAAGACCGGAACCTTCTCCGGCATGACGGTCCACTACAAAATCGTTCTCCCGGAACCATACGATCCGGCGAAGGCCTATCCCGGGATTCTGGCTTTTTCGGGTGGCTCCCAGGCGCTGAACACCGTCGATATGGATCTGCGCCGGAACTGGCGAGCCGAGGCCGAAAAGCGCGGCTATATTGTCGCCATCCCCGTGGCGCCGGATGGCCGCCTGTTCTTCGAAGACGGCGCACGCATCTTCCCCGAGTTCATCCGGACGATTCTCGCCGGCTACAAAATCCTCGATGACAAATTCCACGTGGCGGGGCCGTCCAACGGAGGCATCAGCGCGTTCCACATGGCGGCTTCTTATCCGCAATACTTCTGGTCCATCACTGGTTATCCCGGCTATCTCCAGGACGCCACGCCCGCCCGCGTCCGTGCTCTCTCGAAGATGTGCGTGTTCATGTTCGCCGGTGAACTGGATGCGGACTGGAGCGGGGAGATGAAAACCCAGTCGCAGCAGTTCCGTGCGCAGGGGCTGAGTGTGCGGACCTCGGTGGAAAAAGGGCAGCCGCATTTGATTGATACCCTCGCCGGAGACGGCGCCGCGCGGCTCTTCGATCAGTTCGAGCAGGCCCGCAAGGGCTGCAACTAGTAAAGTATCTCTGCGATTCCATAACCGCTCCCTCACGGTCACGGCTCAGTAAATTCACGGTGTATCAGAGCCGTGACCGTGAGGGAGCGGTAACGATATTACCGGGACAGTTTACTAGCCTGACTGAGCCGGCAGGCGGCCCCGCCGGTTCGATTCCGGGCTCTCCTTCTACTGAAGCGAGATCACAACGGTCGGAGGCGTCTGCGCGCCGCCCACAGTCGCGACCAGCGGCACATCACCTGTACCGAGACCCGCCGGAATCGTCACATTGATCTGGTAAAGACCAGCCTCAGTGGACAATCCGGCGAAGGACGGTATTAAGCTCGCGTTGTTGATCAGGAGGTTTACCGAATTAGTGGTCCGCGCGGCGCTGGGACTCCCCTGTCCGGCCGGCACCGCGGGGTTGGTTGGGCCAAGCCCGTTGGCGAAAAGTTCAACGATATCTCCCGCCTTCGCGGCAACCGTCGCATACCCCAGTGAATTTCCCGTTGGCCCGATGATGTCATATGTCCCGTTGCCGTAAGCTCCCGAGCCATTTGTCCTGAGAATGATTCCCGCCACGTGCTTGCTGTCCAGCAGGAAGAACGAGGGTCCGAATTGTGCCAGGGTCACAGTTGCAGTGGTAGATCCGGTCCCGGTTGTAACGACGACGGAGACCTGGCCCGTGGCTGTATCGGCTGGCGCCACCAAATCGATCAGGCCAGGGCTGACGTAGTAAAGATAAGCTGTTTGGCCGTCGATCGTCACGGTGGTACCGCCAAGGGAACCTGGATAGGGAAGACTTCCGCTGTAGAGAACCGTCGAACTGGCGAGATTCGTGCCGTAAATCGACACCCATTCGCCGGGCTGGATTGTATTCACCGTGCTGTAGAGGGGAACGATCCCGCCGGATGTAATGGCCGGATTTGTACCCGGCGTCAGGATGCGGACGCGGTCGTTGATCGCGTCGGCGATGTAAACGTTGCCGGAGGTGTCGACCGCGATGGCTTTCGGGGCGTTCACCTGCGCGCTGGTGGATGGGCCGTTATCGCCGCTGAAGCCCGCCGTCCCGGTCCCCGCGATGGTGACGATGGTTCCGCTCGTTTCGTTCACACCATAGCGAATGCGGTTGTCACCGGTGTCGGCGACGAACAAATCGCCGGAGGTGTCCAGGGCGATGCCCCTGGGTGCGAACAACTCCGCGCTGGCGGGTGGGCCGCCATCGCCCAGTGAAGACCCGCCGCCGACAATCGTGGTGATCGATCCTTCCGAAGCCAACCGGATGCGGTTATTGTTCGTGTCGGCGATGTACACATTGCCTGAGGCGTCCACAAAGACGCCCTGGGGCTGGTTCAACTGAGCAGCGTCGGGGGCCGCTCCCACTACCGTCGAGGTGCTGTCGCCGCTGAAGCCCGCGGTGCCGTTTCCCGCAACGGTGGTAAGGAAACCATTTGAGACCAGGCGGATCCGGTTGTTACCCGTGTCCGCGATATATACGTTGAACGACGTGTCTACAAAGACGCCCTGGGGCTGGTTCAACTGCACGCTGGTAGCCGTGCCGCTGGCGACGTTCGAGGTGCCTCCGCCCGCGATCGTCGTGATGACGCCGTTCGCCAGCTCGCGGATCCGGTTGTTTCCCGTGTCGGCGATATACACATTGCCGTTGGAGTCCACAGCGACGCCTTTGGGCTGATTCAACTGGGCGCTGGTGGCCGGACCATTGTCGCCGCTGAAACCCGCCGTGCCGGTTCCCGCAATTGTGGTGATAACGCCATTGGAGATTTCGCGAATCCGGTTATTTCCGGTGTCGGCGACGTATACATTGAAATTGGAGTCCACGGCGACGCCCAGGGGCTGGTTCAACTGGGCGCTGGTGGCCGGGCCGTTGTCGCCGCTGAAGCCTGTCGTCCCGTTTCCCGCCACGGTCGTGATCGTTCCGGCCGCAACCTTGCGGATGCGGCTGTTACTGGTGTCGGCGATGAAAAGGTTGCCCGAGGAATCCACGGCCACGCCGACCGGAAGATTCAACTCAGCGCTGGTGGCCGGGCCGTTGTCGGCGCTGAAGCCTGCCGTCCCGGTTCCCGCCACGGTCGTGATCACGCCGGCCGCTACCTTGCGGATGCGGTTGTTATTGGTGTCGGCGATATAAAGATTGCCGAAGGCATCCACGAAGACGCCCTGAGGGAAGAACAAGTTCGCGCTGGTGGCCGGGCTGTTGTCGCCGCTGAAGCCGGCCGACCCGCTTCCGGCTACGGTCGTGATCGTTCCGTTGGCGACTCTGCGGATGCGTTCGTTGTCGGTATCGGCGATGTAGAGGTTGCCCGAGGAATCCACGGCGATGCCGCGCGGTGAGATCAACTGGGCGCTGGTGGCCGGACCATTGTCGCCGAGAGAAGAGCCTCCGCCCGCGAACGTGGTGATCGTTCCGTTCGAAACCTCGCGGATGCGGCTGTTGTTCGTGTCGGCGATGTAGAGGTTGCCGCTGGAATCCACTGCGACCCCCTGTGGAAGGAACAGCTGCGCGCTGGTGGCCGGGCCGCCGTCGCCGCTAAAGCCCTCCGTCCCGTTTCCCGCCACGGTGGTGATCACACCGGCTGAGACTTTGCGGATGCACTGGTTACCGGTATCGGCGATGTAAAGGTTGCCTGCCGAATCCACGGCGACGCTGTGCGGCTGATTCAGCTGCGCGCCGGTAGCCGGACCGTTGTCGCCGCTGTAGCCTGGCGTTCCGCTGCCCGCCACGACGGTCACGACGCCCGTCTTCGCGGCCAGTTTCAGGACGTTGTGCTGATCCGCGAAATAGACATTGCCGGCCGAATCGATCGCAACAGACTGGGGGCCGTAGAGGCTGGCGGAAGTTCCCGGGATGCTCGATGGCAGCCCGCCGCCGGCCAGCGTAGAAATGGTATAGGTCTGGCCGAACGCGGCGCAGGACGCAATGATGGCGAGAAGCGGCACCCTGAAGAGCATGAACTATATTACGCGACGGGTGTCCGGCGGGATTCAGGTTTGTGGGGCGGGCAATCCTGCCTGCAGCCGCCTTTCAGGCGGCTCCGTCCAGCTCACTTCCGTGGCGGCGGAGCCAGCACGGCCATCACCACCAGCCGCGCGGGTCCCGGGTTCCGGATCGAATGAACCACTCCGGACGGCGCGAAAGCCGCATCGCCCGCCGACAGAAGTTCGCTCTGGTCCCCCACCTGCACGACGCCGCTGCCCTCGAGCACGAAGTAAAGTTTGTCCTGTCCTTCGTGCGCATGGGGCGCGTGCTCCTGCCCGGGCTCGAAACAGTTCAGTCCTGCGAACAGGGACGCGCCTTGCACCACGGTCCCCTTGCCCATTTTGTCCGGCGCAAACTTCGCGAGGCCGGCAACCTGCTTTACGAACATACCGGTCAGTTTAGCGGTTCCGGCCGGACGTCAGGCGGCTACGGAACGCGCCTGCGGTCGAATGATGTCGCCCAGCTCCTGCAGCAACGGAGCTAAGCCGGCTTCGTATCTGCGCCAGCGCTGGAGCGAACTGTGGAACAGCGGCTTACGAACCTGAACGGCGCTGGCCGTCTTCACGGGCCGGCTGGTTTGATGGAAACTGAGGCAGGCGTCGTCCCAGGGCAGGCCGCAGTAAGCGATCAGCCTGCGGGCCTGACCTTCGAGGTCGCCGACTACGTCCTCATAAGCGACGTCAAGGATGGCGCCTGGCGCAAGAACAGATCGCCAGTGAGTCATTAGTTCTCTGTAGCGCCGGTAATAACGGCCTAATTCCCTCAGGTCATAGCTGAAATATTGACCGGATGTGAACAGTTTGGAATAGCAGGATACGCAGGTATCGATCGGGTTGCGCGCGGTATGGATAATTCTGGCGTTGGGCAGAATCAGGCGTATCAGGCCGACATTGAGGAAGTTCGACGGCAACTTATCGACGATCCGGACCTTACGGTCGCCAAGAGCCGGCAGGCGGGCAAGATAGACCTGAGCCATGCGCCGCAGAGTATCGCCGTCAAGAGCGGGCACACACTCCGGATAGGGAACCTTCTGTTCGCCGGCATGCAGCACGGTGCGTACCGCTGTCTCGAGGTCCGTCAGTTCTCCGGCGGCATGAATTTGCGGATGGCTGGCAAGTATCTGCTCGATCAGAGTGCTGCCGGAACGCGGCATGCCAAGCACGAAAATCGGCGCTGACGAGGGGTCTCCCGCTCCCTGGAATCGATCGAACAGGCAGCGGTCGAAGATCGTCGAAATGCGCTCGAAATTTCTGGCAACAGCCGCCTCGTCATAATCGATTTGCCGGCGCTTCAAATGATTGCCCTGACGCAGATGTTCGAAGGCCTGCGGGTAATCTCCACTGTCTTCGAGGGCCTTAGCCAGTGCGAAATGGATTAACAGTGCCTTGTCCGCGGGCAAGTCGTCTCTGCGGGCCAACGCTTCAAGTGCTGCCAAATCGGTATCGCCCCGATGGAACGTCTTGATTTCCGCGCGATGGAAGTGAGCCTCCGCGCGATCGGGATGGATGGCGATCACGCGCCCATAATGCGCCATGGCGTCCTGGAACCTGCCACGTTCCCGGAAACTGTTACCCAGATTGTTATGCGCCTCGGCGTGAGAGGGGTTGATGGCGATCGCCCGCTGGTAATGTGCTATTGCGTCATCCGAATTGCCCTGCGCTTCGAGCGCGTTGCCCAGATTGTTGTGGGCGTCGGCATAGTCGGGTTTAAGAACGAGGGCGCGCTGGTAGTGTGCCACGGCCGCACCCGTTTTGCCCTGCGTCGCGAGGGCGAGGCCCAGATTGTAGTGAAGGCCAGGATGATCGGGGTTGAGGAGGAGGGCTCGTTCGCCGTGGAACAGCGCGTCCGCCATCCTGCCCTGCGCTGCCAGCGCGGTACCAAGATTGCCGTGGGCGTCGGCATGGTTCGGCTTGAGAACGAGTGCGAGCTGGTAGTGCGCCACGGCATCGTCGATTCTGCCCAGTGCCACGAGCGCAACGCCGAGATTGTTGTGGCAGTCGGCGTAATCCGGCTGGATGGCAAGGACACGCTCGTACTGCGCCACGGCGTCACCGATCTGTCCGGCCATATGATGCCGCAGGGCGTCGCCAAACATTGCCCGGACGTTCGGAAGCGCAGTGTTCTGCCTGCGGCGAGCTTTTGTGCCCGCTGAGGAATTTGAGACGGCGCCCATGGTTGTTCTCGAATGCATCTGAGAGACCGAAACGCTGAATCCTGATAAATCCCTTAGAATAATGGGCGCGGGAACAATAGCATCGATGAGTCGGAGCGTGCTCCTGCGTCAAAAATTTGACGTTCGCGGTAAAGGCGGCAGAAATCCGGCAGGTTAGCGCCCAGCGCGGCCAGCGCCTCGTCCGCTGTTACCCGTGCCTGGTTTGGCGCCCTTCTCGACCAGAAAATTCACCACGCTGTCGTACTTCAACGCCTTCGCGCCGTCCAGAGCGGTACGGCCGTCGGTGTTCGCCACATTCAGATCGGACCCAAGCTCCACGGCAAGCCTGACCGTCTCGAGCGTCAGAGCTTCACGCTCACTCGCCTCAGGTTCGATCCACGGCTGTACGCGAATGATTCCCGTCGCCGCCATCAGCGCCGTTGCGGTCTCTTTTCTTGGTGCCTGTCCGAATAACTGCTCCGCCACGTAATCGGCATGGTGTTCGAACAGCGGATTGGCGCCGTGCTTCACCAGCAGCCGCATGACGCCGGGTTCCAGGAAACGGGCAGCCAGCCAGTAAGGCGTCGCTCCCACCAGCACCGGCTCGAAATTCCAGTCGTCGGAAGAGCGGCGCGTCGGCGTCCAGGTTTTCAAAGGAGCATTCGCGTCGGCTCCGTGGTCGAGCAGGGCGGTCACCATCTCCTCGTCCCGCCGCATGATCGCTTCATGGAGCGCGCTAAATCCGGCCGCGGCCGCATTCGGATCGGCGCCTTTGTCGAGAAGGAACTCGACCAGATCCCGAAAGCCGGAATGCGCGGCGAGCACTGTGGCGCTGACCCCCCAGGCATCCGTATCGTTCACGTGCGCGCCTGCGGCCACGAGAAGTTTCGCCGAGTCGAGATCGCCCACGCGCGCCGCGAACATCAGCGCTGTCTCGCCCCCGTGCGGGATCGCTTTGTTGTAGGGAAGATAGCCATGCGGCGGCACTGCCATCACCTCGCTCCAGACGTCGGAGCGAAGCTGGATGTCGGCATGGTGCGCGAGGAGCACCTTCACTACGGTGGGGTGCTTCTGCGATACAGCCCACATCAGCGCCGTCTGGCCCCGCGAGCCATGCGCATTCGCGTTCGCGCCTTTGGCCAGCAGCAGTTCGACAACGTCTGCGTGGCCCGATCGCGCCGCCACCATCAGGGGCGTTTCTCCGGCCAGAAGCGCCGCGTTCGGATTGGCGCCGGCTTCGAGAAGCCGCCGTACCATGGCCGCGCTTCCGTTCTCGCTGGCGGACCAGAGCGGCGTCACGCCCAGATCGTTCGCCGTATTGACCTTTGCGCCCGCGCGAATCAGCAGATCGGCGCTTTCCACGTCATCCCGGTAACTGGCCCAATGCAGGGCCGTTGAGCCATCCGCTTCGGCGGCGTTCACATCCACCTTCTTCTGAAGCAGCGCGCGGAAGGAAGCTTTGTCGCCGTTCTTGGCTGCGTCGATCAGCGCGGGCCGGTCGCTGTCGGCCGCCATGAGAGCAGTGGCCAGGCATAACGCGGCTGCGAATCGCAGGCGGAACCGCCTGCGCCACAAAGTCCGTCCTGTCATACGCAGTTTCATCAAACCCCGGGCAGCGCATCGATCGGGAGTTTGCCGGTGCTGCCGCCAACTTTCTCGACCGGATATTCCATCTTGTCCATCAGCGTCAACAGCAGGTTGGCGTTCGAAGGATTGTCCGTGAACTTCAGATGCCGGCCGCCCTTGATCCGCCCCGCGCCGCCGCCCGCCACGATCAAAGGCAGATTGAGGGGCGAATGCGCGTTGCTGTTGGAGATGCCTGCGCCATAGAGGATCGTGATGTGATCGAGCAGCGAGCCGTCGCCGTCCGGCGTGGCCTTGAGTTTGGCCAGATATTTCGCGAACAGCTCGGCGTGATACCGGTTGATCCTCGAAAGTCTCTCGATCAGCTCGGGTTGATTGTCGTGATGCGAGAGCGGATGATGCGCTTCCGGCACGCCGATCTGCGGATAGGGCCGGGGGCTCTGCTCCTTGCTGAGCATGAACGAAATGACGCGCGTCAGATCGGACTGGAACGCGAGTACCTGCAAATCCATCATCAGCGCCAGGTGATCTTCGAACACCGGCGGCGCGCCGAGAGGTTCCGTCAGCGCGGGCAGCTCGACTTCGCTGTGCCGTTCCGCCATCTCAACGCGGCGCTCCACATCGCGAACGGCGTCCGTGTATTGATCCACCTTGGTCCGATCCTGCGGTCCCAGCTCCTGGCGGAGGCCTGCCAGTTTCTCCGTCACCGAATCCAGAATGCTCTTATGCTGGGCCAGGCGTCTTTCGCGGGCGGCCCGGTCCGTGCTGCCGCTGTCGCCAAACAGCTTCTCGAATACCGCGCGCGGATTCCATTCCATGGGCAGCGGCTGCGTCGGGCTGCGCCAGGAAAGCGTGTCGAGATAGGCGCAACTCAGATTACCCGTGCAGGCGCCGGCGTTGGCGGGAAAATCCATCGACATTTCGAGTGACGCCAGCTGCGTTTCCTGCGCGAAGTGTCTGCCGAGCATTTGATCGATCGACACATCGGCAATGATCTCGATCTCGTTGCGACCGCCGCGCGGCGTGCCGGTGAGAAAACATCCGGAGGCGCCCGCGTGGATATAGTTCCAGCTCGCCTTGATGCCCGAAAAGATCAGCAGCTGGTCCTTGAAAGGAGCCAGCGGCTCCATGATGGGCGCGAGCTCGAAGGTGTTGCCTTCGCCTTTGGGCGTCCAGTATTCCATGGCCATCCCGTTGGGCACGTAAAACGCCTGGAACCTGTTCGACGGCTTCACGGCGGCGCGCATCGGCGGCAGCATGGCGTCGAGGAAGGGAAGCGCCATGGTTGTGCCGAGCCCTTTGAGGAGCGTCCGCCGCGCCAGCTTTTTCGATAGGAAAGCCATGAAGATCGTCGTCTCCTTATTATTTTGACGCCCGTTCGGTCTGCGTGTTCGGGACCGGCGACGAATCGCGCATCAGAAACGCGGGGCTCGCCACGATCCCTTCGACGATCGACGACCAGCGGTACTGTTTCGCCGCCGCATCCCGTACAATGCCGCGCACCGACGGATTATCGTAATATTCCAGCCTGCGCCCCAGCGCATACGCCATGAGTTTTTCGGTGACGGTGCGGGGGAACCGATCCGGCTGGTCCAGCAGCATGGCGCGCAATCCGGCGAGGCCCTCGATCTTTTCGCCGCTCGCCGTGGTCCCGCTGGCGTCGACCGGCTTGCCCGCCTCGTCGATCGTGCGCCATCCCCCGACGACGTCGAAATTCTCCAGCGAAAATCCGAGCGGGTCGATCACCGAATGACAACTGTTGCACGACGGATTCGTCCTGTGTTGCGCCAGCCGCTCGCGAATCGAGACCGGAGCCGCGCCCGGCTTCGTCTCCAGGGTCGTGTTCACGCCGGGCGGAGGCGGCGGGATCGGCAGGCCAAGGATATTATTCAGCAGCCATTTGCCGCGCAGCACGGGCGATGTGCGATTCGGATAGGATGTCGTCACGAGCAGCGCTCCCTGGGTGAGAAGGCCCCCGCGCTGATCGTGGTTCGGGAGGCTCACGCGCCGGAACCGTGTGCCGTAAACGTTCGGAATCCCGTAGTGCCG
>Ga0181521_10005893_pt1 | contig 13517 bp, 11 predicted proteins | sample PEATcosm2014_Bin_32_FD_119764 | JGI IMG/M metagenome (GOLD analysis project Ga0181521, IMG submission 119764) | Peatland microbial communities from MTU Mesocosm Facility, Houghton, MI, USA - PEATcosm2014_Bin02_60_metaG | ecosystem: Environmental > Terrestrial > Soil > Wetlands > Peat | place...
CTTCGTGCTCTGGTTTGTTGAAGTCAACAGTTTTGTAATGAGACGAGCGCAGCCGGGACAGGGCGCATTCGGCTGGAGCCCCCACGCAGCTCAAAGCCGGATGCGCCCTCCATGAGCACCAGGGGATTGTCCCCGGGGTTCTCTGCGGCCGTTCTCATTATAATTTGCATTCCTTTTCCGTTTACGGTGAGCGTCGCCTTGCCCAACCCTGGTATTTGAGAGTCTCGAAGGAGCTCAAATCTTGCTTAATTGGGGCTAAGGCGACGACGGGGAGTCATGGAGGCTTCGCGAGGAGGTCGATGGGATCGCCTCAATGGCACGAATGATAATCTCCCCGTCTTCACCTAAGCGGCCAACTTAGAGCCCAAACTATGTTGATGATTGCTCACATACACGCTGTTATCCCGAACAATCGCAAAGGCAATTCGCAGGACCTTGCGGCACATGGCAATCAACGCCTTTATTTTCGGCATACCTCTGCCCAGCATTTCCTTATAATGGGCGTGCAGAATTCCTTCCTCCTTCACCATGTTGATAGCTGCAAAGAACAAAATCTTTCTGAGGTAGGAACGACCTCGTTTGGAGATACGCCTTTGGCCTTTTCTCCGCCCGGAGCTTATCTCATAAAGATCAAGGCCCGCCAATTTCATCATCTCAGAGATGGTGCTGAACTTTCGAAAATCGCCCACCTCACCGATCAATCCTGCGGCCGTCACCTCCCCGATCCCCTTTATAGAAAGAATGCTGTGACTGTAAGGGACCTCCTTGAGATTATGCTTCATTTGATTTTCCAAGTTCTCTATAAAGCGATCCTCGTTTCGTATGTTCAAAACAAGGTGATTGATTTCAAGCAGGATGCTCTCTTTGCCTTCGCTAATGCCTATCGACTTTTGTGCGGCTTCAAAAACTTGTTTTGCACGGTCCTGTCCCAATTTCCCCCTGCTTGTCTTTCTAAGGATTTCGCACAAAGCCTCGATGCCCATTGCGATGATACTCTCCGGAGTGGGACAGTTTTCTACCAGGTACAGGACGCTCTTCGATTTCATATGTTTCATGGTCCACAAGAATTCAGGGAAAATTACAAAAAGCAAATGCTGCAACTGATTACCCATCGCTGTTCGGGTCTTTATAGCTCGCTCCCTGGCCTGGCTGAGTCGGCGCAGCTCCGCTGCCGGCCCCTCGGGGATAACCAACGTCAAAGCATGTCCAAGCGCAATAATGTCAGCTATCACCTTTGGGTCTTTTTCGTCCGTCTTATTTGGCGAATTGCCCGTCAATTCTTTCAGTCGTTTGGTATGCATCGGATTGGTTTGAACCAGTGTTACCTTTTTATTCTTCAGAAAGTGAAGCATGGGTTCGGCGTAAGGTCCCGTGGATTCAAAGCCAACTACAATCTCTTCCAAGTTATGGCCCTTCTGAAACCCAATGAGCTTGGTCCAAAACTCCTCAAACCCATCTCGCAGATTGTAAAAGGCAAATGGCTTAACATCCCGGCCATCGGGCGCTCTGAAATAGCCATAGTTCATCTTTTTCCCGACATCAATCGCAGCTATCAGCGTATTCCCGTTGACCTTTCCGAGCTTCTTTGGTTTATTTCGACTCACGGCTATGCTCCTCCTTTGATCTGTGTTAACCAACTTGCCATTGGCTCAAATCAAAGCGAGTATAGCCGTTTTCAGTTAAATGCAAGGCTTACTGCAACATAGCAAGCTTCGTGATCCTGGCGGGCCTTCCTGACCGCTCCAAACGCTAGTCCCACCAAGGGGCGGCAGAACACGAAGTTTTTGCTTGCTGTTATGTTGCGCTAAGTATCTTTGCTTTTTTTCGAAGAAATTTCAAACATCTTAGGCTAACCTTTTATGGGTCCAAACGATCCTCCTCAGCTTAAGTCCGGGTAGAGTAGGAAGCAGGCTTCGCTAGGCTTATCCTGCCTCCCCTCGTCGATTCCGGACATGAAGTTTTCCCTCATCCGGCTCTGTTTTGTCCATTCACTATGCACCCTTCACAGGGCTGAGCAGCGGCGGCCTGAAGAGCTCCAATCCAGCTTGCATGAGCTTCTTCAAAGGGTCCGGTGTAAGACACTTGCTCCGACGCTGACTGAGCCTTTTGGCCCATCGATAAAACCTCCCAACAACAAACCAGCCCATCTTGAAAAAGATGTGGTTAGGATACCCACAGGAATTGAAGTAATTCCGCCAGCCGCGAACGATCGGATTCACCTTGGCAATCAATTCGCTCAAAGTGAGAGATGTCCGATGCTTGACAATATCCCGTATGGCTGCCTTAAATCTTTCCTGGCTTTTCTTACTCGGCTGCACCCTAAGGTAAGTGCGACTTTTAGACCAGCGACTGGCGACCATTTTGAAAGTGAACCCGAGAAAGTCAAACTCGGCTTTTTGCGTTCTCATATCTACCACACGGGTCTTGGCCTCGTTAATGGTAAGACCCTGCGATGCCAGCTTCTCCTTGAACCACTGGACCTGCCTTTCCGTATAAGGCTGCCTGTGCAGAATCACAAAATCGTCTGCATAGGAGATGATACGACACGGCGTCTTGGCCATGATCAGATTACTGAAATCATTGAGGTAGATATTAGCGAAAAGTGGTGAAATTACCCCGCCCTGAGGGGTTCCCATTTCCGGTTTCGTGATGGTAACAGCTCCATTTTCATCCGTGAAAAGAACCGGTGCACGAAGGAATTGGCGCAAAAGTGCTAACATGCTCTTATCACTTATCCGCCGTTCTATCTTCGCCATCAGCCTATCATGAGGAATGTTGTCAAAGTACCCCTTGATATCCGCATCGTAAACGTAGCGAAAACCTTCTCTTATTGAACTCTCGATGCGTTTTGCCGCGTCAGCTGCGCCGCGTTTGGGTCGATATCCATAGCTGCCATCGTTGAGGTCTGCCTCGAAAATAGGTTCAATCACTATCTTGGAGGCCCCCGGCACTACTCGGTCCCGGATTGTCGGAATCCCAAGCGGGCGAAACTTTCCGGGTTGTCCGGGCTTTGCTATGAATACCCTCTTGACCGCCTGTGGCTTGTATTGCCGCTTCCACAAGGATTCGGATATTTCCTCAAGCCAGGGTAGAAGGCCTTTTTCCTCAATGTCTGAAAACGTTACTCCATCACATCCGGGACTGCCTCCATTGGCCCGACATTGCCTGTAGGATTCCATCAGGATGTCGAACCGACAGACTTTGTCGTAGAGACTGTAAAACCGAAAGTCCTTTTTCTGCTTTGATGCAAGGTAAAGCTTCCTTTGAAATGCGCGGACCTTTAACTGAGTGCTGGCCATTTTGGCAATCTCCGCCGCCATTTCTCTAAAAGCACAAGACAAACTGAGCCCCTTCCCTCCGGTGAAGTTATGCTGTCTTCACCATCCTCAGTACTATTGGCTCATCCGACATCCTGCCTGCCATGATTTCCACTTCGGCAAAGCCTTATAGGGAATCACAGGGTGTCACCACCACCCGACAGACAGGCTCTCCCACGTTCACTGTGCTTCCCTGAGTACATGCCGCTCCATATTACGCCGGAAGGATGTACCGCCGCACACGCCAGTTTCTCCACGGTACATGTCAGGATTCGACACTTAAGAATGTCTCTTCTCCTTCACTTCGCTTACGACGCTTAACTGGATTCGCTTTATGCTGCGGCCTGCACCCTGCCTCGACCCTAATGGGCCTTTGTCACCGGGCTTCAGCAATTGCTGCCGGTCAGGCTTCAGGGTGAACTGGCAATTACCCTGGCAGATACCTCTCAATCTGCTGGAATTTTAAAAACCGTGTTGCTACACAGCGCTTCGTGGCGCTCCTTAAGTTAACGGCATTGGGTCCGGATACGGTAATCCTCGCAATCCTCTAAGAATGTGCTACTCCAGGAGAATCCTTGCATCAACCACTATGGCTCCATCGGAGCGCACGACGACGGGATTGAGGTCCAGTTCCACGATCTCCGGACGGCAGAGGGCGACGTCAGCCGCTTTTTCCATCAAATTGATGAGAAGTCCTCCATCGACAGGGGGAAGGTTGCGGAATCCTTTCTGCAATTTAGGCCAGCTCTTCAATTCGGCGAGCATTTCACGGAAATCTACAGTTCCTGCCGGGAGCAGCCTAAAGGTCACATCCTGGATAAGCTCGATCAAAACTCCGCCAAGGCCCAGGCTTATTACGGGTCCGAACTGGGGATGGAGCTGAAAGCCGATGAAAAACTCGGCCCCAGCGGGGGCCATAGGCTCCAGAATGATGCTGGCCTGCCTGTCGAGCTCATCTCGCAGCTTATCAAGTTTTTCAAAAGCCTTTTCCACGTCCCTTTCATTCTCCATATTCAAGAAAACGCCGCCCACTTCGGTCTTGTGCGAGTATAGCGAGGAAGAAAGTTTGAGGGCCACGGGATAACCCAGGTCGCCGGCGTCCGCTTTGGCTTCCTGTGCGGATTTGACTACCCTCATTGGAATCATCGGGACGCCGGCATCTGCAAGCAGTCTATTCGCTTCGTGTTCGGGCAGGATCATCTGGCTCCCTCCCGTTTCAGGAAATGATAGCGGAAAAGTAAAGCGTTCAGGGCCGTGGCCCCGTCCTCGGGCATCAAGTATGTGCAGATCCCTTTGGAATGGAGAGCTGCCAGATGTGGCGCCGCCTCCATCTGGTGGGCCAGGAAGACAAAAACCATTGTCTTGTCAGCGTATTTTTTCGCCAGATATTCAAACTCTATGATCGGCGACCGAATGAGGGAATTATAGCTCCAGACAAGAAGGTAGGCGTCGAAATCCTCCTGGAGAACCGTATCCAGCACACGGGCATAAATTTGGGGCTGAAAGCCTGGTCCGGTGAGGTCTACCGGGTTTTGGAGATCGACCGGGGTCTGCTCGCCGATGATCGATCCGATCTTTGCTTTCGCTTCCGAAGAAAGGTCCGGAAGCTCCCATCCTGCGCCCAGCAGTTTGTCCATGGCCACGATGGCGGGGCCCGCAGTGAAAGTGAGCGCACACATACGAGGACTTCGAGGCGCCTTGAGCATGCTCAGGGCTTTCGCTGCTACAGCGGCGTCAAAAGCGCTTTGCGCCTCAAATGCGCCCGCCTGCTTGAACATGCTCTGATACAGCCGGTACTCTCCGGCGAGACTTCCCGTGTGGGTGGCCGTAGCTTTTGAAACTTCTTCGTTCTTCCCTGCCTTGTATACTACGATGGGTTTTTGCAGCGCCGTTTTCTTCAGTGCTTCGTAGAGATTTCGAGGATGCTCGACTCCCTCTATAAACAGCAGGAAGGTCTCTGCATTCGGATCATCTTTCAAAACCTCCAGATAATCCTCAAAATCCAGCACAGTTCGGTTGCCAACTCCGATAAAGTGGCTTAGTCCGCAATTCAGGCTTTGGAGAGCATTACCCATTGTAATTCCAACTCCTCCACTTTGCGAGAGAATCGCTACCGGACCCGGCTTGGCGTCAAGGTGCCAGAAAATGGAGTGGAGCCCATGGTGGAAGGATGAGAAACCAAGGGTATTGGGACCAATCACGCCCATTTCGTATCGGGTGGCCACTTCCAAGAGCCGCTTGTCGAGCGCCTTGCCGCCGGAGCCAACTTCCCTGAATCCTCCCGCTACTATGGTCACGGCGGGAATACCGATTTTGGCCGCCCTTTCGGCCATCTCAAGAGCCATATGCTGGTTCAACAGTAAAATGGCGAGATCGGGAGGCGGATCGATTGATTCAAGAGTCGGATAGCACTTCAGCCCGAAGATTTCTCTATACTTGGGATTTACGGGCATGACCTCTCCCTGGAAGGACGCGCCGAGAAGATTGTGGATTGGGCCAATACCGACGGAAAGTTGTTCTTGCGAAGCTCCTACCACGGCGACGCGCCGGGCGTTGAGGGCCTGCTTCAGCCTTTTCAGCATGAGTGGAGATGAAGGCATTGACACCTCCGAAGAGTTTTAAACGCCAGATATTGTCATTCCGAATGATGCATCAACCTGACCACCAACGGATCTCGATGGGCATTCGGGGTTCTTCCAACACCCTAAAAAACTCCCAGGACACCTTCGAGGCCATAGAACCTTCCCATATACGAATCAAAAACACAAGAGGAAGGTCAACGGGACCGGTTTTTGCGATTTCAGGACACACAACCATCCCAGCATGAGGGGTGAGGGGTGAGGGGTAAAACGGGAAGCGGGAAGAGTGAAAAGAGAAGAGTGAAGTGTGAAGAGTGAAGAGTGAAGAGTGAAGTGTGAAGTGTGAAGTGTGAAGAGCTGGCTTTCCAGGCGCATCCGATCATTTGCTTTGTTTCTCTTTCTCGTTGAACAATCCACCCCGCTACGCTCCTCCATCCACCCCGCTACGCTCCTTCATCCGTGGTTGAAGAAGTTGGGTTTTTCACTGCTCCTCGCGTAGCGATAGAACCAAGAGGAGTTATTTTTTGTTGTTCACTGCTCACTATCCGCGTTTGGCGGGGTGGGCTTTCCGGGCGCAAAACCGACATCATTGGCGTACCACTTGCGTGTTTGCGAGGGATCAGGGATAATTGAATGCGCCTTCCGGGTGTTCCAGAGGTCTTTCGGGTAAAATCCGGTGCGAAATGCGCTTCAGCATCCGTTGGTGATTGAGTTGAGGCATTATTCAGGATTATATGGGCGAATTTTGGTAAACCCATCAGTATCCATTATTGCATTCTATGTCTTTTTTGCGATTTAATTACGGAATTTCGGTCAGGTATTTTCTTAACAGGAGGGGAAAGATGCCCGATTTCGGTACAGCCTTTTCAGGAATGGCAAGCGGCAGAAAACTTACCAATACGGAACTGGTGCGGGCCATCCGCTTAATGATTGCCGCCGAGTACGAGGCGGTCCAACTTTACATGCAGCTCGCCGAATCTACGGACAATGAACTGGCAAGTGCGGTCTTGCGGGACATTTCAGAGGAGGAACTGGTACATGCCGGGGAATTCCTGCGGCTCCTGAAAGAGCTCGAACCCGAAGAGGAAAACTTTTACAAGAAGGGCGCGCTCGAAGTCGAGGAGTTCATAGAAAAGCTCCGGATGAAATAAGCTGGTATAGTACTGCAAATCGGCCCAGGCTGCAACTTGGCTGCGCCTGTGCTCCACCAGGCACACCGACGCTTGATCGCTCACGCCTTGAAGAACCCGAGCAACTCCTCGTTGACCTGGTGCTTGAGCGTCGTGCACATGCCATGCGGCGCGCCTTTGTAGACCTTCAGCGTGGCGCCTTTGACGATCTTGGACGAAAGCAGCGCCGAGGCACCGATCGGCACAATCTGGTCGTCGTCTCCGTGCAGGATCAGGGTCGGCACGTCCATTTTCCTGAGATCCCCGGTCAGATCCGTCTCGGAAAACGCCTTGATGCAGAAGTACGAGGCAGGGAAGCCGGCCATCATCCCCTGGAGCCAGAATGACTCGCGCACGCCTTCCGAAATCTTTGCACCCGGCCTGTTATAGCCATAGAACGGCATGCTGAGATCCTTCCAGAACTGAGAGCGGTCCGCAAGGACATTGGCGCGTAGCTGGTCGAAGACTTCGATCGACAGGCCGCCGGGATTTGTGGCCGTCTTCAGCATCAGCGGCGTCACCGCGCCGATCAGCACGGCCTTGGCCACACGTTTCGTGCCATGGCGGCCGATATAGCGGGCGACTTCGCCACCGCCCGTGGAGTGGCCGACGTGAATCGCGTTCTTAAGATCGAGCGCTTCGACGAGCGCCGCGAGGTCGTCGGCGTAAGTGTCCATGTCGTTGCCGTTCCATGGCTGGCTCGAGCGGCCGTGGCCGCGGCGGTCATGGGCGATGCAGCGGTATCCGCGGGAGGCCAGAAAGAACATCTGGTCTTCAAAGGCATCCGCGTGGAGCGGCCAGCCATGGCTGAAAACCACAGGTTGTCCGCTGCCCCAGTCTTTGTAATAGATATGCGTGCCGTCTTTGGTCGTGATCGCGGGCATGGAATATTCTCCTTATCTAAAGAATCATACATCGAAAAGACATCTACCGGTTGTTTCCCTGATCGTTTCCGCTTGCAGCCGCCTCCAGGGGAATGGTTCTCTTTGTGGCCCTTCGTGACCAGGCAAATCTCTACCCCTTCCATGGCCTGTCTATCACCGGAGGCATATAGCCTGAAGCTTCGCGCAAGACCTTCTCTTTCTTCTTTCTCCGCGTCTCCTTCTCTCCGTCTTCCCCCGTCCCCCCGTCCCCGCGTCCCCGAGTCTCCGTGTCTCCGTGTCTCCTTCTCTCCGTCTTCCCCCGTCCCCGCGTCTCCGTGTCCCCCCGTCCCCGCGTCTCCGCTCTAAAGCGGCGGCTTATGTTGCTCAGCCCACACAAACAGGGCCACAGCGGTGGCGACTACCGCGTTTAGCGATTCCACCTGCCTGGAAATGGGAATGGAAACTGCTGTCTTCCGGAACCTGTCCGGCAGCCCCGGTCCTTCAATCCCTGGAAGCAGCCCAAACTTTGCTGGAAATTTGAAATCCGAAATTCTTTTGCCCTCCTTTGAAAGTGGCACAACCGGCAGGTCGTCCGGCAAATCCTGGATGGAAGGCCCTTCAAGCAGGTTGGCCCTGAAGACCGCTCCCCCCGATGCCCTTACAGATTTTGGATGAAAGGGGTTCGCCGCCTCGGCCAGCAGTACGATCTCAGCAGCGCCGAACGCTACGGCCGACCTGATTACAGCCCCCACGTTCTCCGGGTCCTGAAACGGCACAAAAAGCGTACACCCTTCGGAAAGGCCTTCGGACGGCGTCCACTTCGGGACCTCCTCGATCTTCACGAGCACTATCGGGTAGGAAGTCCCGAAAAGATCGAGCGTTTCATAAAGAGGGGGAGCGAGTTGGTACCACATCATGTGCCGGGGCGAACCGTCAGGTGGCGGGTTTCGGTCTGCGCGACCGATCCATGCGGCGCACTTTTCGGGAAGCCGGGCAAGCATTTCGGATACCTGTTTTTGTCCGAAAACGAGTGCCTGTAGCTGCTTGCGTATACCTCGAGGCGCAAGGAGTTTTTTCAGATTTCTGAAGGTTTCATTGTTTTCGCTCTCGATAATTTTCACCAGATTTTCCTTTGCGAGCTCAGCCTTTCTGCCCCAGGGCGGTGAATCCAGCCGTTGGAATACAACCAGCCTGCGTTCGTCGGAGGAATTCGGCAAGCGGTAATGATGGTCTCCGATTAGCTGGAAACGGCTGCCAAATCGATCGAGCGCCTCTTCTATTTCCTCTTCGCATTGCGGACCTTTCATGAAAATCGCCAATCCGCCTTTGTCAAGCGATCCGGCGATTCTTTGAAGAGTCTTGGCAATCGTTTCCACGGCCCGGGTTATTATGCCGTTTACGGGCGCCTCAGTGGAGGCGCTCACGCGGTGTCCCAGGATGCTTATCTTTTTTAGGCCCAGTTCCCCGAGAACTGTTTCTATGAATTCGACCCGGTTGCGCCTGCTCTCGGCCAGGATGATCTCTATTTGGGGATTTGCAATTTTAAGAGGTATTCCCGGCATCCCGGCGCCGCTGCCAAGGTCCATGAGAGGCGAGGGCAGGCCTATGATACGGCCGGGCATGATCGAATCGATATATAGCTTCCGGACCATGTTCTGAAAATTGCGTATCCGGGTGAGGTTCAGTTCCTTGTTGTATTGCCTCAGCAACTGGTGATATTTCCATAGCTGCCCTGTCTGGGCGGGCGACAAAGAAATACCCGAGGCGCGCAGGATTTTTGAAAGCTGCCCGGCATCGGGTTCAACGCCGTGGCTGTGTGGCGGCATTGCGGGCAAACCGGCTCCTTTCGCTCTTCACCCTGGAGTCATCGAAGAACACACAGGCCGAGAATGCTATGAACGGCGACTATTTCTTTCATCCATCGTGGCCGATCTTCTACCGGGACAATCACCTGCTGGTTATCTACAAGCCGGCAGGTCTCCTGGTTCAGGCCGACGAAACCGAAGAAATCTCACTGCTCGAACTCGGCAAGCTCTGGCTCAAGGATGTCTATAAAAAGCCGGGCCGGGTTTTTCTCGGGATGGTTCACCGTCTTGACAGGCCGGTTGCCGGAGTCATCCTTTTCTGCCGCACTTCCAAGGCCGCCGCAAGGATCAGCGAGCAATTCCGCACGGGGACGGCGGAAAAATATTATCTAGCGGTATTGGAGGGAGAATTAAAGACAAAATCCGGCAGCCTCGTCCATTTCATAGAAAGGAGGGAAAACCGGTCGAGCCTGGTGGTATCCGGGAAAACCACAGGCGCTCAGGAGGCGAGACTCTCCTTCACTGTGCTGGCTTTCGCGCACGGCCGCACTTTTGTACGAATAAAGCTCCAGACCGGGCGACGGCATCAGATACGCGCTCAGTTCGCGCACATAGGCCACCCGGTTGCGGGAGACCTGCGCTACGGCGCGCCCGCTCCGCTTCCGCAAAAACAGATTGCGCTCTTTGCCAAAGAACTTATAGTAAACCACCCTGTGCGAGGCGAAAAACTCCGGTTCGAGTCCCCGCTTCCCTGCGCCTGGCCTTGGCCGGCGTTAGAAGAGAAGAGCTGTCTCCCATGGGATTGGAGGGAGCTTGAGAAATACCTGCCTCAAGACTGACTGCCGGGATTTTCTACTTTTCGACTGTCACTTTTGTCCTGACCGCGTTGGTCAAGCGCACCTTCCCGTTCGAAACATACTCAACCTGGCCTTCGAGCATGTTGTAGCTCGTTTTGAGACCGGTAGGCACAATTCTGACAATCAGTCTTCCAGGGACGTCGGTATTGATGTCTGAGGTATTGGCGCAAAACGGAGAGGAACCGGGGGCTGGCGTGGAGGTCCATGGGGAGCACGGGCCACCCGTGCCAAAAGTTCCGCTCATCGCATAGCAGTAAAGAGATGGCGAATAGGAGGAAATCTCCTCGGTCAACCACCGGAAGCAAACCCTCCCGATCTGTGGCGTTTCTTCGGAATCGATTGACAGAATTACGTCATAAGCCAGATCTTCGAGCACATATTCCGGCATCTGGATATCCGTCAGCCTCACCTCGCCGGCCGGGAGTGGTTTTAGCAGGATAACCTGCGGGCCGGAAGCGCAGGAAGCAAGCAGAAGGACTGCGGCAATGACCACCAAATACCTTTGAGCACCCTTCATCTCTTGCCCTTTCTGTTAGGCGGACGTTAGATATGGGACGCACCTAAAATAGAGATTCCAAAAAGGAAAGTCAAATAACAGGGTCTGAATTCATATATTCAAAAAAACGATTATCGTTTATAAATATGGCCTTACAAGTATTTATATTTCGAGGGCAATATGGAAAGCGATCAACAGAAGGGTAATTTGGCCCTGCGGCGCAAAAGCGGGGGCCCCAACCAATCCGAAAAAGGGAAACGGGTTACGGCCCGAAACACGAAACCAAAGAAAAGCAAGCGCTTCGAGATAGATATCTTTCGCGACTGGTGCAAATCCTGCGGCATCTGCGCCGCGTTCTGCCCGCGAGAATGCATTATGCTCGACGATGATGGCGCCCCGACCAAGGTTGATTCAGACCGGTGCACCGGGTGCGGGTGGTGCGAGCTGCACTGCCCGGATTTTGCCATAAGCGTTCACCAAAGAGATGAAAAAGCCGGGACGGAGGATGTATGACAAAAAGACCTCCCGGACGCCAGCTTCTTCTCCAGGGCAACGAGGCCATAGTCGAGGGCGCGCTAGCCGCCGGCTGCCGTTTCTTTGCCGGATATCCCATAACGCCGGCCACCGAAATCAGCGAGGCGATGTCATACAGGCTGCCCGCTGTCGATGGCGCCTTCATCCAGATGGAGGATGAGATCGCAAGCCTGGGTGTGGTTATCGGGGCCTCCCTTGCAGGGGTGAAGTCAATGACCGCGACGAGCGGCCCAGGCTTTTCTTTGATGCAGGAAAACCTGGGATTTGCCTGCATGGCCGAGGTCCCGTGCGTAATAGTTAACGTGATGCGCGGAGGTCCAAGCACGGGGCTGCCCACCAGAGTCAGCCAGGGCGACGTGATGCAGGCGCGGTGGGGAACCCACGGAGACCACCCGATAATAGTTCTGGCCGCATCCACGACCCGGGATTGCTTCACCACTACAGTGCGGGCATTCAACCTGTCGGAAAAATACCGCACCCCGGTAATCCTACTGGCCGATGAGGTTGTAGCGCACACGCGTGAAAAAATCTGCCTGCCCCATCCCGAAGAGGTTGAGGTGATCGACCGCATAAGGCCAAATATGCCTCCCGACTGGTACATACCTTACGAGGATAACAGCCGCGGGGTCCCGCCGATGAGTGTGTTCGGCGACGGTTACCGGTATCATGTAACCGGGCTCACTCACGATGTGCGTGGATTTCCAACCGAACGGTCGGATGAGATCGCCGCGTTTATGGGCCGTCTTTTCAGAAAGATCACTCAGCACCTCCTCGATATTCAGCAAATAGAGGAAGAAATGACAGAGGATGCGGAGGTACTGGTGATCGCATATGGTTGCGTGTCGCGATCTGCGCGCCGGGCGGTGAGGGAGGCTCGCGAACGTGGGGTGAAGGCCGGGCTTATCCAACTTATCACGCTCTGGCCCTTTCCCAGGCAGGCGGTTGAACCGGTGCTGCGACGAGCCAGGGTGGCGCTCGTCCCGGAACTCAACATGGGGCAGATGTCTCGAGAGATCAAGAGAATAAGCCAGGGAGCGACCCGGATCGAGACACTAAACCGCGTAGACGGCAATCTGATAACCCCGGGCCAAATCCTGACTCGGCTGGTCAGAATGTAATGAGTTTTGAGTTTTTAATTTTGAGTTTTTAGTTTTGAGTAAGAAATGGAGTTTGGCTGAGTATGTATGTCATAATCTCACAGATGCGCAGGGCTGGGACTCCGTATCCTCCAATATCGCCGAAGGTCAGGCCAAAAGAGTTTTGAGTTTTGAGTTGGGGAGAGATGCGCAGGGCTGGGACATTCCCAGCCTGACTAAAAACTAAAAACTCAAAACTAAAAACTGATTCGGGATTTTAACAATGGCTGAAGTTACAAGGCTGGTCCATAAATATCTGCGGCACGACAAAAAATTCCCTCACGTCTGGTGCCCTGGATGCGGAAACGGCATCCTGCTAGGCGCCCTTATTCGGGCAATCGACGGCACCGGGCTGGAAAAAGACGAAATCGTCATAGTATCCGGGATCGGGTGTTCAGGTAGGATATCCGTTTATGTCGATTTCAACACCCTGCACACGACACATGGGCGCGCTCTTACATTCGCCACCGGTATAAAGCTCGGCAATCCCAAACTCAACATCATTGTGATAATGGGCGACGGGGACGCTACGGCAATCGGAGGCAATCATTTCATCCATGCCGCTCGCCGCAATCTTGACCTCACCGCCATCGTAGTAAACAACAATATCTACGGAATGACCGGCGGGCAGTATTCCCCGACAACCCCGTACGGAGCGTTCGCTTCCACTGCACTTTACGGAAACATCGAACATGCCTTTTCTATTGCCGAACTGGCAGTCACGGCGGGGGCCGGCATGGTTTCAAGGGGCACGGTCTTTC
>Ga0181521_10005894_pt1 | contig 13516 bp, 11 predicted proteins | sample PEATcosm2014_Bin_32_FD_119764 | JGI IMG/M metagenome (GOLD analysis project Ga0181521, IMG submission 119764) | Peatland microbial communities from MTU Mesocosm Facility, Houghton, MI, USA - PEATcosm2014_Bin02_60_metaG | ecosystem: Environmental > Terrestrial > Soil > Wetlands > Peat | place...
CCCTCCTTTGGGAATTTCGGGCCGCCGGGAGGCTCTCGCAAAGACAACCCGGTACCGGAACAATTATAGGAGGGCTTGTTTTTTCGGTTATCTCAGCTCAGATGCTGTTTAGGACAAGACTGACTTCGAATCGCGGAGTAGTTGCGGCCGAACTAATGTTTGTGGGTGATCGAGTGCGCGCCGAGTACAAGGAGATCAAATATGAAAGCGATTGTTATCCACCAATATGGCGGTCCCGAAGTCCTGAAGTTCGAGGACTATCCCGATCCGGTGCCGGGTCGGGACGATGTGCTGGTGCGGGTTGCCGCCGCGAGCGTGAATCCGATCGACTACAAGCGGCGTGCTGGATTAACCAAGGATTTTTATCCCATGCAGTTCCCGAGTCTCATAGGAGTCGATATCTCGGGGACCGTAATCAAAATCGGGCCGGGGGTTGGGGACTTTTCCATCAGCGATCGGGTATTCGCCATGGCGGACAATACTTACGCCGAACTTTGCGTCGTAAATGCAGCGGTCCTGGCAAAGATCCCCGAGGGGCTGGACTTGGTCCGCGCGGCGGCGCTGCCGCTGGTGACGACGACTGGCAACCAGCTCAGTTCCGCTACGGGAGTCAAAGCGGGCCAGACTGTCATCGTCGTGGGTGCCGCGGGGAGTGTGGGGCGTTCGGCGGTATTCAGTTTGAAGGAATGCGGGGCGTCCGTGATTGCGGGGGTTTTGAAGACGCAGATGGATGAGGCGGGGGCGGTCGGTGCGGATCAAGTGGTCGCAACCGACAGCGACACCGCGATCGCGAATCTTCCGCCGCTCGATGCGGTTGCGGATACCGTCGGCGGGAGAACCGCCGAGAAACTGATCGCCAAGGTCAGGCCGGGGGGAGTGTTCGCTTCGGTTGCCGGGGCACCGCAGAATGCCGCGAAGTACCCGTCTGTAAAGGTGGCGCCGGTATTCTCGAAATTCGACAGGAAAACGCTCGAGTTTATGGCCGAAGCCGTGCGGGACGGCAAGCTGGCAATCCCGATTAGCCGGGCCATGCCACTCAGTGAAGCGGCCGAGGCTCAAGCAGCGGCAGAAAAAAGTGGCATCGGGAAGATCCTGCTGGTGCCTTGAACTCGTTGCGGGGCATGCGACCGCTGAAGGAAAATCGAAAATGAAGAAAGATCACAGGGGATTTAATCTCGCTTCGAGGCCAAGCGGCGACGGGTGTGTGGAATGCCTAGCGTCACCAAGTGGGTGGTGGTTTCATCTTCGTCGGTGTGCAGAGTGTGGGCACATCGGATGCTGTGACAGTTCTCCGAATCAGCATGCATCAAAGCATGCGGCGGCGACAGGGCATCCGATCATAACGAGCTTTGAGCCGGGTGAGGACTGGTTTTTCGACTACGAGAAGCAAGCGATGATCAAAGGTGTGGAGTTGCTCACGCCGCACGCGCATCCTGAAAGTCAGCCCTCACCCGGACCCGCGGGAAGGGTGCCAGCCAATTGGGAATCGCTCCTGAACTAGCTATATATACGCAGGGCCTCGACGCAAATGATCTCCGTCGGGCCCTGCTAGCGTTTCCAACGTGGCATCGGGTCCGCTTCTCTCGTCGAACCGCCGACTCACATCGCGGACATGTGAGTATCGACCGGCGCGCGTGACACCGTATTTTCGGTGATTAGCGACGGCCACTTCATTGCTTGTGTCGTAGTGGAGGCAGACCGATAAGGAGCCGCCGAATACGATGCGGGTAGAACGCAGAAGGATCTTGACTCAAAACAGTGGCGGGAGTGTCAATTGTGTGTTGGCGCAAAACTCTTGAGTTTGATACTCCGGTCTGGCCCACTTCGATACTCTGATTTGGCCCACCCCTGAAGTTGATATTTTGCCTTGTCGGGGCCTTTGAGTCCAGCTTTGACATTTTCCCGAAGGGACCGGTTGACAGATAACTTGCATTGGTCTGAAGATGGATACCGGCCGGTGAAGCGGAGGCGGGCCATGCTGGAGAGCAAACCGCTGAGGAATAGCCGTGTGCAAACTCATCGAGACGATGGGACCGGGGCGAAGCCGGGAACAGCTTCGCTCCGGGCTTTAAGAACCACATCGGATCGATAGATTTGCTCATGCCTTAAAAAACTCACCCTTCCACTTTTCACAACACCGCGGGGGCGGCAGCCCGCCGTCCGGCTTCAGGTCTTTTTCTTTCTCCTTTCCATCGTTCGCCGGAAGCGAAACGATTCCGTTCCGGTCTCGATAATGTGAGCCCGATCCGTAATGCGATCCAGCAGCGCTTTGCAAAGTCTCGGATTGGGAAACACGGTCGTCCATTCCGAGAACGGCAGGTTCGTGGTCACAATCAGCGCCGCTTTCTCGGCCCGCTCCGAGATCACCTGGAACAGAAACTCCGCGCCGACATCGGCCAGCGGCACATAGCCGACCTCATCGATCGCGATCAGTTCATACCGCTGCCATCGCGCCATCATGCGCCGCACCTGATTGTTGTGTTTGGCCTCCACCAGTTCATTCACCAGCGCAGCCGCTGTCGTGAAACGCACCCGCCGCTTCTGTCGGCAGGCCTCCAGACAAAGGCCCGTTGCCAGGTGACTCTTGCCAGTGCCACATTCGCCGATCAGCACCACTGGTTCGCTTCGTTCGATGTAACCGCCTTCGGCCAGTTCGCGGATCTTCGCCGCAGGAATCTTTGGCGCCTGGGCGAAGTCGAACTCCTCCAGTGTTTTCATGCGCGGCAACTGCGCGTCGCGCGTGCGATTGGCGATGGCATGCCGGTCGCGCTCTTCGCTTTCCACCTGCAGCAGCGCCTCCAGATACCGGATGTGCGTCTGATTCTCTTTCACCGCCTGCTCAGCCAGTGAAACGAAGTTGGCTCCGATGGCCGGTACGCGTACCGCCTTGCAGTACTGCCGCACACTGGCGTGCTCCAGAGGTTCGGTCTGATTTTTCACTGAATCACCACCCGCGTCAGCAGCAGATCGTAATCGTCCATCACCGGCAGCGGACGCTCGAACTCCGCCAGTTCTTCCGACAGCTCGATGGCGTGCCGTTTGCGCTCCTCCGCATCCGGCATATTCCGAATGTGCAGCACTGCCGCCGCGTCGCTCACACCCAGACGCAGCGCTTCCTCCACCGCCCGCACGATCCGGCCCCAGCCATCGTTTCGCTCATCACCCAACCCGGCCCGCACCAGCGTGATCATCTCTCTGGTCCCTCCGCTTTTGCCGTGCCGCTCTTCGAGCTTTTTCCAGATACGGTCCATGCACTCCGGCCATCGTCCCGCCTGACGCCATTGCTCCAGCGGTGTCGACCCGGCCATGGCGCCGGGTTTCTTTTCCAGTACATCGAGATAATGTTCGAGACTGAGAATCTGATGTCCGCGACCGTAGTGGCGCGGGTGCCGAGCCACGCATTCGCCGTCATGCTCGATGTTGATGAACGTGGGCCAGACCCGCGCCGTGACCCGCATGCCTGGCCACAACGGAACCGAGTACCAGTTGGTCTTTACCTTCACGCGCCCCTTACCGTCCACGATCAGCGGGTAAAGCGTTTCGTGAATCCCGAACTTCTCCTCAGCCAGCGGCAACAGGTGCGGCTGCTCCAGCAGACGGGCTTCGCTCACCGGCATATCCCGGCCGATGATCGTTCGGCTCCGACTGGCTACACAGTCCGCCAGTAACTGCCGGTTCAGACTCTCCAGATCTTCCGCCTCGGGAACGGGCACCAGCCAGTTGCGCCGGTACCAGCCGAGTTCGCCTTCCACGCCACCTTTTTCGTTGCCGCTGGCCGGGTTGCAATATTCGCTCCGGAATCCCCAGTGCGACCGGAAGGCGATGATGCGCTCAGTTTCCACGCGTTGCCGGCCGCGCAGAATCTTCCGGACCGCGCTGGCGAGGTTGTCATAGCGAAGCAAACGAAACACCCCGCCGAAATAGGCAAAGGCATGTTCATGGGCGTCGAGGAATGCCTGTTGTGTCGCGTTCGTGTAAGCCCGGTGGAAAGCGTCGCCCGATGCCATGCTCCGCATCGCGAAGAACTGCAGTTTGCGGTTCTCGCCGTCCAGCTTCGCCACCGCTTCGAACCAGTCGACCTGCGCTTCCTGACCCTGGCTGTAAGTCTGCGGCACGAATACTTCCCGGCCCTTCAGTCCCAGTTCGCGCCGCCTGATGCCGACGTACCGCCGCACGGTTGGCTCCGCCACAGGCAATTCAGGATGTTCAGCGCACAGCCGTGTCCAGATGCGGTGCGCCGTGTGGCGTTGCTTGCGCGGCGCTTGCCGGTCGGCTTCCAGCATCCGCTCGATGTGTTCTTTCAGGGGTCCGAGTTTCGGCTGCGCCCGTTCGGCCTTTTTCCGGTCCGGCGGGATCGCGCTGAAGATCGCCTGGCGCACCATCCGCCGGTGAATGCCATGCTTCTTTGCAAGGCTCTTGATCGTTTCTCCGGCTGCGTGTCCGAGCCGGAGTTGTTCGAATAGTTCCACTTTGCCTCTCCTGTCCATCCCGGAATCGTTTCATCCGGGGTTGCCAGGGGGGGCCAAATCAGACGATCAAAGTGGGCCAAATCAGAGTATCGAACTCAACTCTGCCGACGATGCAGCCCCGGCCCTTATGGAATGGGGAGGATGATGATCCTCGGGAAGACTTTGGTACCAGTCCCTCCCGTGTCCCGGCATTTCTGGGCCGTGCTACTGGCTGGCGGCGACGGCGTTCGATTGCGGGACCTGACCATGAGGATCGTGGGAGACCATCGGCCCAAACAGTTCTGTCCGATCGTCGGCACGGAGAGTCTTTTGCGTCAGACACGCGCTCGTCTCGATCCACTGTTTTCTGGTGATCGGCAGGTGTTCGTGGTCTCTTGTGTCCATGAAAGGTACTACAGCAAGGAACTTGCGGACGCCAAAGATTCAGTCGTCATTGCACAACCCATGAACCGGGGAACTGCGGTTGGAATTATCGCTGCGCTCGTTCGGATCATGCAGGCCGATCCCGACGCGGTCGTGGGATTCTTTCCCTGCGATCACTACTACTCCGATGACGAGTCGTTCAGGGCGGTAGTCAGCTCGGCGACAGCGGGCGCGGAGCAATTTCCCCAGTCACTCGTCATCGTCGGGGCCGAGGCTGAGTACGCGGAGACTGAGTACGGTTGGATCGAACCGGAGCGAGCTGTATTGGAAGCACAAGCCAGGCCGCTGTGCCGGGTCAGTCGATTTTGGGAAAAGCCAGGGTTGTCTGAGGCGCGAGCTCTGCTGGAAAGCGGTTGCCTCTGGAATACTTTCGTCACCATCGGCACCGCGGCTACTTTCCTCGAGTTGGTTTGCTCCGAGGTCCCCGATGTTGTTCTTTCGATAACGCGCGCGTTGGCCGGTAACGACCTGGCGCTCACCTACGCTCGGTTGCCGAACGTCGACTTTTCGCGCGATATCCTGGCCCATCAGGCGAAAAGACTCTTGGTACTTCGCGATTCTGGCTCGGGGTGGGCCGACCTTGGCAGCCCTGATCGCGTGCTCGGCCTTCTTGCCAAAAACGTCAAGCAGCCGGCTTGGCTTCGTCAAACACCTGGCGTGTCGCCAGAAGTCCGCACATCGCGAGAAGTTGAGAAATGACAGTAGAAATGCACGTGGGCGAGGCCCGTATCGCCGCTCTGATGGTTGCTGGCGTCGTCGAAGCGGCCGGAGACGACGAAGAAAGCCATTGGAAGTCTACCCGCGGTGCCAGCCGCCCGACATCAGATATTGGACAACGCCGCCCGACCCCACAAGCGCTCACGCTAAGCCGCCCAAATCAAACGGATCTCCGGCATTTCGGACGGAGCGGCAAAACCTGGTCTGGAGCGTGCACCATCAGTCAACAGGTGCGAATGCGCTCCGGTGCCCATGAGCACATTGAGCAGAAGGAAGTCATGTTTAACAAAAGGCTTTTGTCTTCACGCAGTTTACGAATCGTCTCAGCAGCCGCACTTGGCATAGCGCTGGCGGTCTTGGGCGCGAGGGTCTTCGCCGCGCAGGACAAGTACTCAGTGCGCGTGCCAGATGGACTCGCATTTTCCGACTTCAGAGGGTACGAGAACTGGCAGGTTGTCGCCGTCAGTCAAACTGAAGACTTGCTGAAGGTGGAGGTCGCGAATCCCACGATGATCGACGCTTATCGGGCCGGTGTTCCCGGTAACGGCAAGCCTTTTCCCGACGGCTCCAGGATTGCAAAAATCGAGTGGAAACCGAAAAAGAGCACGGAAGCCCCTTTTTCAGTGAGGATACCGGACACTTTACAAGACGTTTTCTTCATCGAGAAGAACAGCAAGAAATTCCCCGATACGAAGGGATGGGCATACGCCGCGTTTGACTATGATCCCGCGTCGGACACGTTCAAGCCCGATGCGACCGGCGTCGTCACTTGCGGGTTCGCGTGCCATACGAGAGTGGCGGCGAAGGATTATATTTTCACGGCGTACGGCAAAAGGTGAACGATCTTTGCAGCGGCCATTGAAGGGGACGTGAGAAGACACGAAGCGCCGTTAATGGAGTTGGAACGACATTCCGTATGGTCCGCAATATCGCTGGACCTCGCGCAGGCGGCCATTCACGCGGCGGTGGCAGAGGCGAAGAAACGGGACTGGAAGATGAACGCAACGGTGGTCGAATTCCGGCGGCAACCGGCGGAATCATTGCGTCCAGGGGCGGCATTCAACTGATCGAGCAGGGGAAGATTATCGGCGCGATCGGTTGTGTACCGATTCGCCGGATGGGGTGGTCAGGAAGGCGGGGGCGGCAGTGGTCAACCAACTGCCGGTGAGGAACAGATGATTCAAATATCGAAAGAGCCTTGGGGACGATCAATCGTTTTTCCGAGACGAACGAATAGACAGGAGAATGCGGTGACAACTGCAAGCGCACTTACGAAGCCACCACAGATCAGCCTGACCCGGCAGTCGCCCGCTTATTGGCGCGTCACGATCGACAACCCGCCGATCAACGTTATGGGTCCGGAGATGGTCCGTGAGTTTCAGGAAGTCATCGACGCTCTCGAAGCCGACGAGCGTGTCAGGGTCGTGGTCTTCGACAGCGCGGTCGGCGACTACTTCCTAAATCATTCCGATTTCTTGGCAAAGCTTGAGGACCTGACGTCACTACCGGCGGGTCCCACAGGCTTGCCGCCCTGGCCGGACTTTCTCGTACGTCTGACTCGCGCGCCAGTCGTCTCCATAGCCCTCATCCGCGGCCGGGCGACAGGCAACGGCAGCGAGATCGCGCTCGCCTGCGACATGAGTTTCGCAAGCCGCGAAAAAGCTATCCTCTCGCAATGGGAGGTGGGCGTGGGGATGGTCGCGGGCGGGGGGCCTATGGCCCGGCTGCCCCAACTCATCGGCCGAAACCGCGCCCTCGAGGTGCTCTTGAGCTCGGAAGACATCAGGGCAGACCAGGCCGAGGCCTACGGCTACGTGAATCGCGCCCTGCCCGACGCCGATCTGGACGCGTTCGTCGAGGCGCTCGCGACCCGGATCGCCGGGTTCGACAAATGGGCGATCGCCAATACCAAGCGCCTCGTCAACACCAGCCTGCCGCCGGATGTCGAGCTCGGCGCCGGGTGGGACGCGTGCATTGCCTCGCTCGGGCGACCCGCCGCCCAGGATGGGATCAAAGCGCTGATGGCGCGCGGCTTCCACAAGCAGGGGGATGTCGAAAATCGGCTCGGATATTACCTGGGCCAAATCGCGCGCTAGTCCCGCGCCCGACGTGGTCCTTAACTCAAGGAAAGGGGTCTGTATGTCTCAGAATGTCAGCACCGTAAAACCTGCTCAGCAGAGTCGAGTTCAGCCTCACCAACCGGGGCAAGAGGTCTTCAAAAGCATCTTGCCCGAAGATGTGGATTGGAAGGCCTTCCCGGCGTTCCCACCTTCCGTCCGGCTGGCCGTCGTCGTGGGTCAGCCTTCGGAGCCCGGGCCTTACACCATCAGGGTAAAAGCGCCCCATGGCGCGAAACTGATGCCTCACAAGCACCAGGAGGATCGAGTCTATACGGTGATTTCCGGCGTCTTTTATATCGGGCTGGGTGATGAATTCGACGCGAGTAAGCTGGAAGCTTATCCACCCGGAGCCGTGATCATTCTCCCCGGTAACACGCACCATTTTCACTGGGCGAAGTCAGGCGAGTACGTCACGCAAATATCCGCGATGGGGCCCCTCGGACTGGAATACCTCAGTGCGAAAGACGATCCGCGAAACAGCATTTAGCTTTCAGTCGAATTGAAGGACCACGTGCATGATGTGGGGTACTCTGCAGCGTATCCGCGATTGGGGATGAGAAATGGATTGGAGACAGTTGGTTCACTTTGCGCTGCTGGGCAGCAATGGCTTCGAAGAATATGCCATCCTGCTAGTACGCGTTTCGCTCGGGGTGTTCTTCGCCATCTCCGGGGCGAACAAATTGTTTGTCGCCGGCGGCGGGAAAGCGATTTACGAAACGCTCGTTAAGTCCAACGCCCCGTTTCCCCGCCAACTGGCCTATTTCGTGTCGGGCGTCGAGTTCGTTGGCGGATCCTTGCTCGCCGTGGGGTTCCTTTCAAGCCCGGCGTGCGTCGCTTTATCGATCGATATGGTTGTCGCTGTGCTGATGGAGACACTTTCCACCCTGCCTAAAGGACTGTCGCCTCTTAACTGGCTCGACGATTTCCTCTACCTTCCGGAAGTCCTGTACGTGCTCTTCTTCATCTGGCTGATCTGCTCCGGTCCGGGAAGGTTCAGTGTCGATTACTGGCTCGCCAGCCAGTTACTGACGTGATCGACGAATCGGGGGGCCATGCCGAAGTTGCTCTTGTAGCGACCGGCGACCAAGTATTTTTGGGGAGCGCGCGGCCCTGTGATGAGGCAAAGCAGTCCTTCCAGATAATTGGGTATTGAGCTGTAGGAGAACAGAATGGCTTGTGCAACTGAAGCTCTGGCTGAGATTCCGGGGCCACTTGCGCCCGACGAGCTGCGAAAGATCGATGCCTACTGGCGCGCATGTAATTATTTAGCCGCGGGAATGATCTATCTCCGCGCGAATCCTCTGCTTCGCGAGCCCCTGAGGCCGGAGCACATCAAGAATCGACTTCTTGGTCACTGGGGGTCGGATCCGGGACAGTCTCTGATCTGGATTCATCTAAACCGCCTCATCAAGAAATATGACTTGAATGTCATGTACATCTCGGGCCCGGGTCATGGCGCGCCAGCCACGCTGGCCAACTGCTACCTTGAAGGCTACTATTCCGAGATCTATCCAGACAAGAGCCGGGACGAAGCAGGCCTGCTCAAGTTCTTCCAGCAGTTTTCGTTTCCCGGCGGGATCGCCTCGCACTGCACGCCGGAAACACCCGGTTCGATTCACGAAGGTGGCGAGCTGGGTTACTCCATCTCCCATGCGTACGGAGCCGCTTTCGACAATCCTGACCTTATCGTTGCGGTCGCGGTAGGAGACGGCGAGGCGGAGACCGGCCCGCTTGCCACCTCCTGGCACTCGAACAAGTTCCTGAATCCCATTCGCGATGGGGCTGTCCTGCCGGTGTTGCACCTCAACGGCTACAAGATCTCAAATCCCACGATCCTTGCGCGTATCCCGCACGATGAACTGGAGGCGTTGCTGATTGGGTACGGCCACCAACCTTATTTCGTCGAGGGTGATGATCCGTCTGCCATGCACCAGCAAATGGCTTCGACGCTGGAACAATGTATCCTGGAAATTCGCTCGATCCAGCAGCGCGCCCGTTCAACCGGCGATGCCGCGCGTCCCCGCTGGCCAATGATCGTACTTCGCTCTCCCAAGGGATGGACCGGACCAAAAGTCGTGGATGGCCACAAAGTGGAGGGTTCGTGGCGGGCGCACCAGGTCCCCGTGCCCGATCCGGCCACCAATCAGAATCACCTGCAACTTGTCGAAGGCTGGCTGCGCAGCTACAAGCCCGAGGAGTTATTCGACGCCGGCGGAAGACTCATAGCGGAGCTGCAGGATCTTGCGCCTTCCGGGCCGCGCCGTATTTCCGCGAATCCTCACGCAAACGGCGGACTGCTGCGAAAAGAGCTCGAACTGCCGGACTTTCGCGACTACAGCGTCGAGGTGAAAGCGCCGGGTGCAGTCCGCGCGCTTCCCACCGAAGTGCTCGGACACTTTCTTGCCGAAGTGATGCGCCGTAACATGAGTTCCTTCCGGGTGTTTGGGCCCGACGAGACTGCGTCCAACAAGCTCACAGCCATCTACGCCGCCTCAAAGAAAACCTGGTTGGCCGAATTCAAGCGGGATGATGCCGACGGCGGCGAACTCGATGTCTCCGGACGCGTCATGGAAATGTTGAGCGAGCATACGCTCGAAGGCTGGTTTGAAGGTTATGTTCTCACTGGCCGCCACGGGTTCTTCTCAAGTTATGAGGCCTTCATCCACATCATCGATTCCATGTTCAACCAGCACGCCAAATGGTTGGAGAAATCCAAGAAGGAGCTCGATTGGCGCGCCCCTGTGCCTTCGATCAACTTTCTCATTACATCTCTGGTGTGGCGGCAGGATCACAACGGCTTTACCCACCAGGATCCGGGATTTCTTGACGTGGTCACTAACAAAAGCCCCGATGTCGTGCGAATCTACCTGCCGCCGGACGCAAACTGCCTGCTCAGTGTGACGGATCACTGCCTCCGGTCGCGGGATTACGTGAACGTCATCGTCGCGGATAAGCAGGAGCATCTTCAGTACCTCACCATGGAGGATGCAGTCACTCACTGCACCAAAGGCATCGGCATCTGGGATTGGGCGTCCAGCGACGACGGTGAAGAGCCCGACGCCGTGATGGCTTGTGCCGGCGACATCCCGACTATGGAGTCCCTTGCGGCGGCTGCAATCCTGAAGGAGCGCTTCCCGGAATTGAAGATACGATTCGTCAATGTTGTCGATCTTTTCCGCCTCATGCCGGACACCGAACACCCCCATGGGCTCTCCGACCGGGACTTCGATTCTCTGTTTACTACCGACAAACCAGTGATCTTCAACTTCCATTCCTATGCTTCGCTCATTCACAAACTTAGTTACCGGCGCAGGAATCACGACAACATACATGTACGCGGGTACAAGGAAAAGGGAAGCATCAACACTCCGCTCGAACTGGCGATTCTGAATCAGATCGACCGCTTCAATTTAGCAATTGACGTCATCGATCGCGTCCCGCGCCTGCACCCCGCCGGAGCCCACGTTAAGGAATGGCTCAAGGGTCAGATCATCGCGAGCATTAACTACGCTCACGCCGAAGGCATCGATAAAGAAGAAATTCGAGACTGGAAGTGGCCGGGATAGGCATGGAGTTGGCGAGGAACGACGGGCGCATCCTCATGCCAGGGTATCCGCTTTCGATCCGAGCGATTGGAGCTGGAGCGTTCGAAGAATTCGTTCGCGCCGACATCCAGTGGAAGAACCGATATTTGAGGTGCAGGACTGATGAGAGGAACAATTCTTATGGCAACAATACTCACGACTTCATTAGAAGCGCCTGCTGCAAGCCAGAAGCCGGCAAACTATCCAACCGCCTACCGAAGCATCGCAATCGATGGCCTCTCGATTTTCTACCGTGAGGCCGGGCCAAAGGACGCTCCGACTATTCTGTTGCTGCATGGACTGCCGTCGTCTTCGCGAATGTTCGAACCGCTGTTCAATCGGCTCGCCGATCGCTACCACCTGGTGGCGCCCGACTATCCAGGCTTCGGCCACAGCGACTGGCCAGATCCGAAGGAATTCGCGTATACATTCGACCATTGCGCTGAGATCATCACCCGGTTCACCGAGGCGCTCGGGATACTGCGCTACGCGATGTACATGCAGGACTACGGCGGACCTGTGGGTTTCCGCATGGTGTTAGCACACCCGGAACGCGTCGAGGCGCTCATCGTTCAGGATGCCGTGGCACACAACGAAGGCCTTGGCGTCAACTGGAAGACCCGGCGCGCATTTTGGGCGGACCGAAGGGCCAACGACACTGCGCTCCGTGCGAATCTGCTCTCGCTGGCGGCCACGCGGACGCGGCACATAGGTAACGATCCCAATGTCGAGCGCTACGATCCGGACCTGTGGACTGATGAGTACAACTTCCTTAGTCAGCCCGGGCAGGCCGACATTCAAAGCGATTTGTTCTACGACTACCGCACAAATGTGGAAGCGTACCCGAAATGGCAGGCATGGATGCGTAAGCGCCAGCCACGTCTTCTCGTGATCTGGGGCAAGTATGATCTTTCGTTTGATCCCTCTGAGCCGGATGCTTATCGTCGCGACGTGCCGAACGCCCAAGTACACGTGCTGGACGCGGGCCACTTCGCGTTGGACACCGCCGCTGACGAGATCGCAGGATTAGTGCGCGGTTTCATGCGGTAATTTCTGCGACAACCGCCGGGACACCTGGCAAAAATGGATTATGGGCACTATCGCCAGACTTCCTTGCGACGAAGCCGCGATTCTCGCCGGTTCGTGCCAGAGCCCGATTGCAACGAACGGCCCATGGATTCTAGCCGCGGCTATCCTGGGTTCGAGTATGGTGTTCATTGATGGCACGGTCGTGAACATCGCACTTCCGGCGCTGCAATCGGCCCTGCGCGCCACCCTGGCGGACGTCCAATGGGTGGTGGAATCATACGCTCTGTTCCTGGCTACGCTGCTCCTCGTCGGCGGGTCTTTAGGAGACATGTATGGCCGCCGCAAGATCTTCGCGGCCGGAGTAATACTCTTCTGCTCAGCCTCGGCTTGGTGCGGACTCGCGCCCGACATCCGGCAGCTTATTGTTGCCAGGGGTTTTCAGGGAATAGGTGGCGCGCTGCTTGTACCCGGCAGCCTGGCTCTCATCAGCGCTAATTTTCCCGAGAAGGAGCGCGGTCGGGCGATCGGGACGTGGTCCGGCTTCACCGCGATCACCGCTGCGATCGGCCCCGTATTGGGTGGATGGTTCATCGAGCACGGTTCGTGGAGGTGGGTATTCTTCATCAATATTCCGCTGGGTATGGCAGTGATGTGGCTTACTCTGTGGAAGGTCCCGGAGAGCCGCGCTGGGAACCGCAGCCAGCGGTTCGACTGGTTGGGCGGCCTGTTGGCAGTGCTCGCCTTTGGCGGAATCGTTCTTGGACTGATCGAATCGATGCCAGCCGCGGGCGCGATGGGGGCCGTTGCCCTGCTTGCACTGTTGTATTGGGAAGCGCACTCAGCGTCGCCGATGGTTCCGCTCGGTTTGTTCCGTTCCCGCAATTTCAGCGGCGCGAACCTGCTCACCTTCCTTCTATACTCCGCGTCGAACGGCATGCTCTTCTTTTTCCCTCTCGATTTGGTACAGGTGCAAGGCTACTCGCCAACCGAAGCGGGAGCCGCACTGCTGCCACTCATTCTGTTGATGTTCTTGTTGTCCCGTTGGTCCGGCGGACTGCTCGATCGCTACGGCGCCAGGGCGCCGCTTGTAATTGGCCCCCTGATCGCAGCCGTCGGATTTGCGTTGTTTGCGAGGCCAGGTATTGGCGGGTCTTACTGGACCACGTTCTTTCCC
>Ga0181521_10005900_pt1 | contig 13510 bp, 18 predicted proteins | sample PEATcosm2014_Bin_32_FD_119764 | JGI IMG/M metagenome (GOLD analysis project Ga0181521, IMG submission 119764) | Peatland microbial communities from MTU Mesocosm Facility, Houghton, MI, USA - PEATcosm2014_Bin02_60_metaG | ecosystem: Environmental > Terrestrial > Soil > Wetlands > Peat | place...
TGTCGAACTTGTCGAATAAGCGGATCAGCTCCGGCCAATCCTTGGCGTCCTCCCGGGTAACGAAGCCATCGTGATCTCGATCAAGGCGCTGGAATTCCTCGGCAATTTCCTCCTCGTCCTCCATGTACACCGCAAGAAAGTAGTACACACCCACCATCATGCCTCCGAGCAAGATGAGCCAGATCCAGTCCTCGCCATCGGTATTGCGCAAAGTTTGCCAAGGATCGGGAACGACAAGCAGGGCAAACCCGGCCATGAAAAACGGTGCGAAAACCGCCGTCAGCACCGTCAGCCGCTTGATCGTCGTCATCGTAGTTGGTACCTTCATGACAATCTCCTAGAAAGGGACTCCTCGAACGGGGCGTTGAATCGCTTCGGCGCGGTGTGTTCCGGGATGAAGACCGATAGGCCAGGAACCCCGATAAGTGAGCGACTGTTAAGGCAATGTAGTCCCCGCTAAATCAGTAAACAATGCGAAATGCAAAACATTCCTAAATGCGGTAAGGGCGAACACTTATTTATTCTGTGGCCGCGCGGCATGACCGCGGTCGCGTTCGACAACATTCAAGTGATTGGCTCTTCCATGCCGTCGGAGTAGGCTGACTTGCGACTCTCCCCTGCCTTCTAGCACGCATGGCTCCGGAGGAAAGGCGGTCTTCTTCTGCATCGGCCTGTCGGCTCAACGACCGCCAACGAAAAGTCAACCAGCGATGGGGGTGAATGATGGCAACGTATATCAGCTTGGTGAACTTCACCGATCAGGGAATCCGCAATATCAAGGAGTCGCCGGATCGGTTCGCAGCCTTCAAGAATATGGCTGAAAAGATGGGCGTAAGTGTCAAGGGATTTTATTACGCGATCGGACAATACGATATGGTCGTCATTGTCGAGGGGACCGATGAAGCGGCCACCGCGGCATTGCTAAAGGTGGGCTCTCTCGGTAACGTGCGCTCTCAGACACTGCGCGGTTTCTCCTTGGATGAAATGAAGAGCATCATCGGCAGCATACCGCGATGAAATCTTCGGCTACAAAGCAAATCGCCAGCAATTACCGCTGACCAGCGGCCTAAGCGCTAGCGACAGCTCCAAGCGCGGTTCTTTACGGTTCGAGCTCGATCGAACCTTATAGAGCCTGACCTGTGAGTTGCGGGTGCGACCGTCGGCCAGCCGCTGCGCTTATAAATGTCGAGATCCGGCGATGACCGGACGCTCTCGGCGACCGGGAGAACTTTCCCAAGCGGACGTAGCCGTCCAGATGCTCCGATAGGAAACTGCCGTCGTGTCCGCCGAATCACGGGATAAAGCGGCTCGAGAAATGGGGTAGATCGGGGCACCGAAAGAAAGCCCCGCTATTAAAGCGGGGCTTCGGAGAATGCATCTGCACACGACGGCGGCAAACACCGCCGTGTGCCAACGGCATTGTTAAACGGCGACGCCGGTAATCAAAACAGCGGTTTCGGCAATCAGCGCCGAGGCGATGACGATAACCAAGAGAGCGGTGAAATAGGACTTGGTGCTGTGCATAGTGTGCCTCGCAATAAGGGTTGTTGGGGGGAATGGAGCCGGCCCGCGGCCCGGAATCCATGGTCGTACTGTGCGGTAGAACGGGACAACGCGATAGTTTCTTTAGTCACACTCCGACTCAGCTGGGTCTGGTTCGCGCCGACCCGAAGCACGCAATTCGCGGAGTCAATCTGTTCTATGCGGCGGATGCCACTACGAAACACTATGGCGCGTTGACGGATTTCGGATGGAAGCCTGCCGCCGGTGACAACAGTACGATGCATCCTTATTGGCATCTGGCCGCACCGCGAAATTCACTAATTACAGTTTTCCGTTAGCGCGACCGGAAGCAAGGGGTTGATAGCACTGGGTCTGGCAAGCCGCAGTCGGCCAAGACCTGCCGTTCACTCTTGTTTCTTGATTTTCTCCATTCCGGTCGTTCGGGAGCCCGCTTCCGACGGGTGGCCTTCAAGAAACCGTGCATCGCATAGGGCATCCCCCGGGTCGCGTCAACCACGCCCGCGTAAGCTTTTGTCCAGAGCCTACCCTTTTTAACGGGTTTCATCACGCTGCTCGACCCCGACACGCACGGCGGTGCCGGCGAAGCGAACACGCTGATCCAGGCCAGCGCAATCGGCGCGGCGGTGAACTGCGAGCCCGACTTAGGGTGCTCGTACGACATGGTTTCGTGCTACAACAAACGAAACCCGATAAGTGAAGGGGTTCGATATGCATGTCTATCAACATATTCTTTGCGCAGTCGACTTTTCGTCGCTTAGCGAGGCGGCCTGCCAGCGCGCGCTGGCGTTGGCAGAGCAGAGCGGTGCGCGCCTGACTTTCCTGCACGTCGTTGAGTATTTTCCCGGGGAGCGATCCAACCAGCTCATTCCGCCCGAGGATGTCGATCCGGCCGCGTACGAGGCGATCGAAGAACGCGCGCGCCTGGCCGAACTCGCCGCGCGCCTTGCCTGCGAAGCGGCCCATCAGCAGGTGCTGATCAGTCCGCACTCGGCCTGGCGCGAGATCGTGCGTTTCGCCGGCGCCACCGGGACCGACCTCATCGTGCTGGGTAGCCATGGTTTCCACGGTGTGGCGACGCTGCTCGGCTCGAGCGCCAACGCGTTGGCCAATCGCGCACCCTGCGACGTACTGACCGTGCGGCATCGACCCTGAGCATGGACGCGTCCTTATCTGCCGCGACCCCGCCGGTCGTGATTGCGCGCGAAACCCGACATCAGCCACGTCGCCAGTTGCGGATGAAATGTAACGATGGGCGCGGCTTGCGGCCCACGAGCTGACATTGCGCCATGCCCTCTAATCGGCCGCCGAACGCCGCGACGACAAATCCGATTATGTACATCGCGATTCTCATTAAATTTGGATCCGCCGAACCGGCGCGCCGCATCGGGCAGCCGTGCGAGCAAAGCGCAGCCGCCAAGGGGCACTGCGCGGTTTACTGCGTGGGAACACCAGCGAGCGAGCTGCGCGCGTACGCCGCGCTTCTCAGGATCCCATCGACACGGGCACCCCGCGCAGGCGGCGCGGGCGATATCCCATCTGCTGAAAGAGCCGCTGACACTGGCGTAATCCCAGATCAACACCGTAGCAGCGACGCAGGTGTTCGGCGAAGGTAGGCCCGTCCCAGAGGTTCGAAAGGAAGCCAAAATAGCGCGGAGTCTTGCGCAGATCCGCCTCCAGCCTGCGCCACTGGACAGGATCGAGTGAACGCGGGCGGCCCGACCGCTCGCCTTCCTGAAGCCCATCGAGCCCGCGCGCCCGATAGCGCCGCACCCAGCGCTGTACCGTGCTCGCGTTTTCGCCAAACCACTGCGCGACCTCCGAGCAGGATCGGCCGGCGGTCACCAATAAAACGGCATGAAGACGATGATCGTAGCGCGACACCTCGTCGCGATCGATCTCACGGCGGATCGCCGTCTGCGCAACTATCGCGCTTTCCATCTGCTTATCGAGCATGGCATGACTGACCGTTCACGGACGCGCAAATGCTACTGCATGGAAGCGCCTTTGGGCGCGGTTTTTATGCATGGCATACAAGGGCTTACCGCACTAACGCGACGGATATCGTGCCGCTCGCTTGACCCGGCATAGAAACGTTTGCGCAATGCAGCATAACTCCTAGAAATCGCATAGCGAGTACCTCGACACAGCGCCGACTTCCGTACAAGATTTACGACGTCAGCGATCCGGCGGTTTCCCGACGACTACGGCAAACCTGCCGCCTCGGGATGCCAGCGACACCGGCACCCCGCGCACTCGACGCGGGCGATACCCCATCTGCCGAAAGAGGCGCTGGCACTGGCGCAATCCCAAGTCCACACCGTAGCAGCGGCGCAGGTGCTCCGCGAAGGTTGGGCCGTCCCAAAGGCGCGAGGCGAAGCCAAAATAGCGAGGCGTCTTGCGCAGATCGGCCTCCACTCTCCGCCACTGGATAGGATCGAGCGAACGCGGGCGGCCGGAACGAACGACCTCGCGCAGTCCATCGAACCCACGCGCGCGATAGCGCCGCACCCATCGCTGAACCGTGCTCGCGTTTTCGCCGAACCACTCGGCGACCTCGGCACAGGATCGGCCCGCCGCGACCAGCAGCAAGGCATGAAGACGATGATCGTAGCGCGAGCCTTCGTCGCGATCGATCTCGCGGCGGATTGCTGTCTGCACAACCTTGGTGGTTTCGATCTGCCTCTTTCGCATGATCTCGCGTTATCCAATACGACACCTACTTTCGCGCGACCCTTCCTCGCGGAGGCAACGCGAAGCGATATCAGTTTCCCGAACGAAACAACGCGCGCTGCTCACCGCGGCCATCGTCATTTTTGCGGCGGAATATTCCTCCTGATGTTCATCATGGCCTCGGCGCGGTGCGACCCACGCCGCTAGAGAACAGGAGCGCCGCGCCACGATTCGATGGAAACGCACCGCTGATGATTCGGCGCGGGCCTGGCGCCCAGAGCATGCCAACATGTGCCCGTAACGGCTGGAACCTTCCATTGCTCAGGCCCCCTTCGCAGTGGCGCAATGACAATCGATCACTTTGCCCCCGCCAGGCTCTGCTCGAATTTCACCAGTTCGGTGATGTCATCCTTGTGCACTCCTTTTGCATCATTGGGTGGCATCGGTATGGTTCCCCAATTACCGGATCCACCCAGCGAAACCTTCATCACCAGGCCTTCGATCAGCGGATATTCCTTGCCTTGAAACGTGAATGTCTTGACGCCACTTCCGCTGTACTTTTGCGCCACGTCCTGCCACGCAGGGCCGACCACTTTCTTGTCGATCGCGTGGCATGCCGTGCACCCAAGTTTCTTTGCCATCGGCGGCATTTCGGCGGCAGTCGTGGCTGCGCTAAAGACAAGCATCGTTGCGGCCGTCAAACTGGCAGGGATGAAATTCATGCGTCCTCTTTCTCGTTGCTGTTATCGAAAGGGCTTCCGATAAGGAGGCCTCTTAGTGATCTCTGGTATTAGCGTACAAATTCCTGGTCACCAGCGATTGGTGATCGCTCGATCGCCGAGCTGGAGCACACCGCATCACCGTGGGACTCCCGCAGCACCGTGTCCAGCGCGTGCCACGCCAGCGTCGCGCACTGTACCCGCGAGGGGAACTCGCGAACTTTGCCGAAAACGACCAGCTCGCCCAGTCCGCAATGCGACGAGTTTCCCGCCTCCGTCACCATGCGCTGGAAATCCTCGGAGAGCCGTTGCGCCTTGGACGTATCGCCACCCAGCAACGCCTCCGTCATCAAGGACGCCGAAGCCGTCGCGACCGCGCAGCTGACGCCACTAAAGGTGATATCCCGGATGACTCCCTGCTCCAGCTTGACGTAGACGTCGAGCTGGTCACCACAAAGCGGATTGTCACCACGTGCCGTATAGTCCGCCTCCGGTAGCACGCGAAAGTTCCGCGGCCGCCGGCAGTGTTCCAGGATCAGCTCTTGATAAAGATCGCGCGGCTCGCCGGTCATCGAAAGGTCCTTCGCACCTTGTGAATCGCCGCCACCAGCGCTTCCACGTCCTGCTGCGTGTTGTACAAGGCAAACGAGGCCCTCGCTGTGCCACCGGGCAGGCCAAAGTGCTGCATCGCCGGCATTGCGCAGTGGTGCCCGGTACGAATCGCCACGCCCTCGCCGTCGAGGACTGTTCCGATGTCGTGTGGGTGTACGCCATCCAAAATAAACGATACGATGCCGGCTTTTTCCTTCGCGTTACCGATGATCCGTAACCCGGGAATGCAGGACAGCTGTCGGGTCGCGTACCGCAGCAGATCGCGTTCGTGCGTGACGATTGCATCGACGCCAATCGCCGCAACGTAATCGAGCGCCACGCCCAAGGCGATGGCTCCTGCAATGTTCGGCGTGCCCGCCTCGAACCGCTGCGGAATGTCCGCGTACTCGGTTTTCTCGAAGGTGACCGACCGAATCATATCGCCGCCGCCTTGGTACGGCGGCATGGCTCTCAGCCGTGCCGCCTTGCCGTACAGCACTCCAATCCCCGTCGGCCCAAAACTCTTATGTCCCGAAAAGACAAAGAAATCGCAGTCCGACGTACACACATCGACCGAAACATGGGAAATTGCCTGAGCCCCGTCGACCAGAACAGGAACGCCTCTGGCGTGCGCGAGGGCAACAACCCGCTCGATGTCGGTGATACTGCCGAGCGCATTGGAAATCTGCGATATCGCGACAAATCTCGTCCGCGCGCCAAGCAGCAGTTCATAGGCCTGGAATTGGAACTCGCCGGCATCGTTGATGGGCACGACCTTGAGTATCGCTCCGGTCTGTTCGCAGACCAGCTGCCAGGGAACAATGTTCGAGTGATGCTCCATAGCACTGATTAGGATCTCGTCACCATGCGCAAGCATCGGCCGCACGAAGCTCTGCGCGACCAGGTTGATGGCGTCGGTTGTGCCGCGCGTAAAGACGACTTCTGCCGGAGCTGCGGCATTGATGAAGCGCTGTACCTTGACCCGCGCGGCCTCGAATGCGTCGGTCGCGCGCTGGCTTAGCGTATGCACGCCACGGTGCACGTTGGCATTGTAGTAGGCATAAAAGTCGTTCCCCGCATCAATTACCGCGCGCGGCTTGTGCGTGGTGGCGGCGTTGTCGAGATAGACGAGTGGTCTGCCGCGCACGCGTTCTCGCAAAAGCGGGAAATCGCTACGCCACCGCTCCACATCCGACGCCGTAGCGGTGGTTCGGCTCAAAGCTTCACACGCGATGTTCATACAAGCATCCTGGTTGCGGCGTCGTGGCGTTGATTGCCCGCTTCTCCGCAAGACTCACTTTCCGGCGCGCACAAGACGCGCATAATGCAGATCCTCCTTTTGTTCATGCCCGGCCCCCTCGGGACCAAAACTCAGCAAGTAGCCTTCTGCAGCCATGCCCTTTCCGCGGCGCCCGGTCGCCGTCCAGAAATAGCTCGCCGGCGTGGCCGGAAAAAGTACTAAGTTGATTCTTGGGTTGGCACACTGCCGCTCCACGATCATCGCCAACTCGGGTATGTGCGGCATACGCCAATCGGTGTAATTGGCATAGCCACCGTGCTGATTGAGTACCTTCGCCGTTTCCTGCGCTGCCTGCCATGTGTAGGAATTCGGTGAACCACTGCAGGAGGTGCCGGTCCAGGACTGCCCCAGGGAGCAACGCATCCACATCAAGCCTGATTCGTTATCGGTCAATGTCCCATCACCATTGTCCGTGAACCGTTCGGTAGGCGTTGACATCGGATAGGTATGCGTATCGCACGTCTGTTCCGCCAGTACCGGTGCGCTCGCCAGCAAGAGAAGAAACAAATATCGACTTGCCTTCATTGTCACCTCGCTTTTTTCTACATTCATTCAAAAAAGGGGCGGATTCCCCGAACATCGAGGCATCCGCCTGGTGAGTCCAACTTCCCAACAGACCTATTTGTCGTACCCGATGCCCGATCCCTTCCTTGGATAGCCCGTGCCGGACGGCACGACGACCGGCGGGGTCTGAACAGTAGCCAACCCCGGGGCAATCTTGGTTCCACGGTATAGATAGAACGCGTACGCCTCCATCGCGGTCATGTCCTCACTGCTGACATCGAGTGCCTTTCCTCCCTGCGGCACCGTGATACACCAGTTGATCATTTCGCGCAGGGTGATGACCTTCCCCAGATCCGCCTGATACTTTGGAAAGGTGTGCGGGTTCGATGCTGCGGCATCGGGATGACAGTTGCCACATGCCAATCCATTGGTGGACATCGACGGGTTGCTTCCATGCCATAAATCGCGACCATGATCCACCGCTGCAAGCAATGCCTTTTCCTGATCGGCCAATTCTGCCTGCGTGAACGGCTCGCGCGCTGCCGTGGACTGGAACATCAGCAATCCCAACACGCCCACCGAAGCCACTACGCCCAACCCGGCACACGTACGACTCAATGTGTTGCGCTTCATCGCCACTTCCCCCTTAGATTTTGAAACCATTCTTCATCGCAGGCGTCAACATGTCCCCGAACGGATCGTAGTGCATCGTCCCATTGAAATCGGCCTCCAGGTCGATATGTTGGGCGCCCTCACCATCCTTGAAGTTGCCAGGATCCGAGCGGTACATTCTCATATCCGGATATGCGATTTTCACGTCCGGATACGGCCACGGCCAGGACGTGGAGAGCGTGCCCACGGATGACAGGTTGCCGATCCGGTTGTAGACGGTTTGATGCACGTGCCCGTGAAATGACATAACACGCTCAAATTTGGCGAGAATGGAGCGAATTTCCGGAGCGTCTTCCGTCTGGAAATTCCATCGCGGGTAATAGTCCCAAAGCGGTGAATGCGTGAATACAACGACCGGCGTATCGGCTCCAAGCTTGCTTACATCCTTCTTCAGCCAATCCAGTTGCTCCTCCCGCACACCCCACGGGCCTGCGATGGGACTTTCTAGCATCTCCATCGTGTCCATTCTTTGCTTGGGAGTCATTCCCGCCGGTGTCCAGAAATCCCGCACCAGGATGGAATTCATCCCAATGAAATGCACGCCCTTATGGTCGAACGACCAGGTCGGCTTGCCAAAATGGCCGCGCCATGCAGCCCCCATATCCAGGTACCAGTCATGCTCCCCGGGAATGAAATGGATGGGCATCGTGAGCTTGGAAAGGATCTTTTTCCCTTTCTGAAGCTGGTCGTCCTTACCGTTCTGGGCAATATCGCCACAGTAGACGACGAAGTCCGGTAGCGGCTTCATGGCCATGACGTCATCAACCGCATCAGCCAGAAAGCCGTCAAATTTATGATCGGGAATGCTGAAAAGATGTGCGTCCGTAAGTATCGCGAAGCGGAAAGGGGTCACCTTTCCCATCGCCGCCTCGGCGACACGCACTATCCCGAAGTTGATGCCAACGGCGCTCGCCACCAATGTCGTCAGTCCAGCTTTACCGGAAATGGTGACAAATCTCCTTCTGCTCATATCTTCCAGGTTCTTCATTACTCTCTTCTCCTTGTAAGCAAACAGACTCAATCTGCACCGTCTAGCTGCGCCGCAATCTTTTGCCTACGCCCTGCAGATTGCTCGGCGTTCACGGCTCCTGACTCTGATCTTGTTTTGTCAAATTGCTTAGTCCATTTGAGTTCAACCGTGAGGCATTAGAGAAGCAGTGGAATCCGGTTGTCAAGATACTTCGCACGCGAAACTTTCACGCCAGAAGTCCTGCAGCCATCTGCAGACCGACGCGCGTTTCTTCGATGGTTTGCTTCGTGCGACCGATGCACCGGCAGACTCGCGCGACGCTATTCGATGCAATGAAGAATTTATGACGCGCTTGTGTTCCTACATGGAGTCCTTCCAGAAGGATCCATCGGGCGACCGAATTATTGCCGCCAGATCAGGACGCGGGACCGCATCGGTCGAAGGGATAACGTTTGGAGGATCAATTATCTTTGCGCACCGTCGAAATGCGCGGATACCGGCGCGTGTTATGTCGCCACTGAATGACCGAAAGTGAGCGAAGACTCAGTTGCGCTGGAGCGTCGTAAAACGTGCAGAACTCGCCGGTGGCGGCTGCTCGCTGCCACGGCTGACGATATCTCCTGTGCTGCGATGCAAGAGAGTGGTCTGCGGCAGAACAGCGGGCCGCACGAAATCGGTCGTCAACTTTGACATTTTTTTGGGATCGACAAGAAATCGATCCCGATGGCGCTCGAGCATCGCCGACAGCCGTACGTCGATGATCGTACCGTTACAGTGCACCATCCGGCACTCGACCTCATCGCACCGGCCGGTTCGAAGCAACTCCGGCAGGATCCGCTCCTGGACGGTTTGCCTCGAATCCGGCGTAAGAAATTCGGTGTACTACCTACCGACGACCTCATCGCGAAGATAACCCATGTGGGACAGCCATTCGTCACTGACGCTCAGCAGGCGGCCGACGGCGTCGATGGAATGGAGCATGGCAGGCGTCGCCTCGTATAGCCCGCGGTATTGCCGCTCGCTTTCCAGCAGGGCACGCTCCAGGCGCTTGCGCTAGTTCAGCGTGCCCCTGCCGCTTTCGCTTAACGCGAACCGCGTGAAGCGCCGGTTAACTGCCACTCTTGCTTGGTTGACGCCGGCAAACCCGCGACACTCGAAATACCGTGTGGCTCGCCTATGGATCGATGTGCCAGATAATGATTTGCGATTGAAAAGAACGAATGGCGAATCGCGCCAAGTACAGCAGGGTACGCTCCAACATGAAGTTTTTGAGGGAGAAAGTGCGGTTCCTATCGTCGACGGGCAAGAAATGGTAATTCGAGTCAACTGTGTGGCCGATGCCGGTCGGCTGAATGATTCAGTCGAGTTCGCCCTTTGTGTCACCCTGGAGGTCGGAGAAGGACTGTCACTTCCGATCTACGGAGAGATTCGGGCTCGCGTCACACAGCGGGTGGAGATCCTTTCTGCAGCCAAAGATTAGTAAATTTGGCACGGGACCATCGTGTTTGTGCGGGATCGTGGCAGCGGTTCCAGGTCGCGGAAAATTGTCCCATTGAAAGGCCTTGAAACTTGATAAATCAGGGCGATATTGCGCGTAAATCCTCAAACTGTGGGACAACGGAAAGTACATCGCGCTCGTGAGACCGGGTTCGGCCAGCGGTCACCGGCGTTGGTTCCCGATACCGGACATCGGCAGATAGCCAATGCGAAAACCCTGCGCGTGGCCATCGCTTTTGGAACGCTAATTTCAATCGAGACCACTGGGTCCAACTCTTGGCGCGGGTGGCACCAGTCGCCGATCTATCGCCCACTTGCGGGCGACCCACAAATGCCGCTAACGCGTCCCCGGCCAGCGCCGCCAGCCGCAGCTCGTCGCGGCCGTGCGGAACCAGGGTTGGGCCCGGTTGCGCATAGCTTCGCGCTAGGGCGCCGCCGATGCCGCCGGTCGCACCGGTTATCGGTACCGCGGTGGGATTTAACCGCGCGGGCGTGGCGGCCGGCCGATGGGCGCTTTGCGCGGTTGTAGTGCTTTGCGTCAATGTCTGATGTTCAAAGCCCTATACGATTTACGTGGTGTAGTTGACCGAGGCGCCGCGCCGCCGCGGCCGACATTTCTCCTCGCGTTGCAACAGGAGGGGTAATGAGTGCGCCGCTTGTACCGGTCATCCTATGTGGCGGTGCCGGTACCCGTCTTTGGCCCGTTTCGCGCGAGGCCCTGCCCAAGCCCTTCATGAAGCTCGGCGACGGACGCAGCCTGCTGCGCCGGACGCTTGATCGAGCGGCAGGCCTGTCGGCCGATTGCGCCAGGATCGTTACCAATCGGGACTACTATTTTCTTTCGCGCGATGAGCTGGCAGGCGCATTGCCCACAGTGGCCGGCAAGGTGCGATACCTGCTCGAGCCTGCCGCGCGCAACACGGCGCCGGCCGTTGCCCTGGCGACGCTGGCGGTGGCGCAGGCGCAGGGCGAGAATGCGCTGCTGCTGGTGCTGCCGGCCGATCACCTGATCGACGATGAGGTTGGCTTTGCCGCCTGTGTGGATCGCGCCAAGGCGCTGGCCGCGGACGGCTGGCTCGTGACCTTCGGCATCGCCGCCAACACCCCGGAAACGGCCTTCGGCTACATCGAATCCGGCAAGGCGCTAGCGCACGGCGCCTATGAAGTGCGCCGCTTCGTGGAAAAGCCAAATCTTGAGCGTGCGCGGGAATTTCTCACGACCGGCAAGTACTCGTGGAATTCGGGGATATTCTGCTTTCGCGCTCGGGACATGCTCGCAGCCCTGGACCAGGTGGCCCCGGCCCTGGCGGCGGGGGCGCGGGCGTGTTGGGCCGCGTCGCACGAATATGCCGCGGGCAACAAGGATGCGGTCGAACTCGATCGGGACACTTTCTCGGCGCTGGAGAGCATCTCCATCGACTACGCCGTATTCGAGAAAGCCGCAAAAGTGGCCGTGGTGCCAGGCGACTTCGGATGGAGCGACGTGGGGGCCTGGCCGGAGATCGCGGGCCAGTTTCGGGCCGATGCACAGCATAACCGGGGCTCGGGTCGTACCCTGTTTATCGACAGCTCGCAGTGCTTCGTGCATTCGGAAGGGCGTCTGGTGGCGGTTTTGGGAATGAAGGACACCATCGTCGTCGATACGCCCGACGCCTTGCTCGTGATGCCCACGGTCCGCGCGCAGGACGTGACGAAGGTGGTCGAGGCGCTGCGCGCCAGCGGCGACGACAAGCACATCTACCACAACACGCTTGCGCGGCCCTGGGGAACCTATACGGTGCTGCAGGAGGGGCCGCGGTTCAAGCTCAAGCGCCTCGAGGTCAAGCCGCAGCATTCGCTTTCGCTGCAGATGCACCACCACCGAAACGAGCACTGGGTCGTGGTGAGCGGCACAGCGCGCGTGACCAGCGACGAGCAGGTTTTCCTGGTGGGGACCAACGAGTCCACCTACATCAAGGCCGGCACCCGGCATCGCCTGGAAAACCCCGGCATGCTTCCCCTGGTGCTCATCGAGGTGCAAAGCGGCGAGTACGTGGGCGAGGACGATATCGTGCGCTTCGATGACGGGTAGGGGCGCGTTGCCCCGGTCAAATAGGCGCGCAGGCCCAAGCCTTCGAGGAGAGTCGTGCTTCCATGAACCTTAGCGTTACGGTCCTTGGCTACGAGAAGGTGCGCGCGCAGTTCGCTGCCGCAGTTCGCCATAGCTTCCCAACCTGAACATACAAGAGCGGGGCCGGGGGCGGATGATGAATGATTTATTTCAAAACACGGTACTGCTTCTCCCCCGCCGACCTGGCGGGTTGTAGGACGCGGAGGGTGAAGGCCCGCCGTGAACGAAACGGCGCAGCGGAATCCACTGCGCCGTTTTTTATTTCAAGCACTACCGCGAACGGGCGGGCGTTCTGGGAGCGCGAACCAGGTTCCGACGGCGTATGACGGCCATCGTCCTTGAGTCCTTACTGACCTGCCCACGCTGTGGGTTCGCCAAACTGGAGATGATGCCCACGGACGCCTACCAGAGAGCCGGGCGCAAACGAAATGCAACGACCGACGCCGCTATCGGACACGAGCAATGGGAATCTGGGCGGTTGCTACGTTCCGCCCCGACGCCCGCGGTGTCGTTCATTTCAGTGCAGTGCGGCATTGCGCCTCCGCTCGGGATGTGCCGCGCGCTGGTCGGAGTTGGCAGGATTCACCCGGACCTTGCACTCCAATAATTCTCATAACCCATTGCCAGTCCCCATTTTCCGGAGTACTTTTTCTTAGCAACCCATTCCGTTGTGGCGGTTGCTGGCGTATTGGTCGTTGGTCGGGCGCCTGCTGTGCTCGAGCAATCCAACCAAGGCCTTTCGAGGAGATTGTCATGAAAAACACGATCAAGAGGATGGTGCTACTGGCAGCGATCTTCGCGCCGTTTTTCATGTCTGGCGCTGCCCTGATTATCCTTCCCCACCCCTGGGAGACTTTGCGCAATACCGATGGCGTGGACTGGATCTGGCTCATCCTGCTTGGGGCAATGATGTTGGGCTTTTACTACTTTCTTGCGGTGTACTTGGAGGAGAA
>Ga0181521_10005903_pt1 | contig 13505 bp, 10 predicted proteins | sample PEATcosm2014_Bin_32_FD_119764 | JGI IMG/M metagenome (GOLD analysis project Ga0181521, IMG submission 119764) | Peatland microbial communities from MTU Mesocosm Facility, Houghton, MI, USA - PEATcosm2014_Bin02_60_metaG | ecosystem: Environmental > Terrestrial > Soil > Wetlands > Peat | place...
ACAGGCTGGAAAAGCACCTCAACTTGCCGCTTCCCGAAAGCGAACTCGAAAAATCGCGAAAGTCCGGCAAGCTCAAGGTCAAATATCGCACCGCAAAGCGCGATTTTCTGGCCGGGGTCGCCCGCACCAAGGAGTACATCCGCGCCGGCGACGCCTTTCAAGTCGTCCTTTCGCAGCGCTTCGATGTCGATCCCGGCGTAGACAGCTTCCAGGTCTATCGCGCACTGCGCACCGTCAATCCCAGCCCCTATATGTTCTTCCTGCGCTTTGATCCGGAGGGACCGCTGGGAGCGTCGGCCGCGCCGATACACTCGTCCAAGAAATCAAAAGGGCGGGAGCTCCTTGAGCTCGCCGGCTCGTCGCCCGAGCTGCTCGTGCGCGTTCATCAGGGGAACGTGGAGTACCGGCCCATTGCGGGCACGCGGCCGCGCGGAGCCACCGAAGCTGTGGACAACGCCCTCGCCGAAGAAATGCTGCACGACGAAAAGGAGCGCGCCGAGCACGTGATGCTGGTCGACCTGGGCCGCAACGATGTGGGACGTGTCAGCCGCTTCGGCAGCGTCAAAGTCGACAAGCTGATGTTCGTCGAGCGCTACTCGCACGTGATGCACATCGTGAGTTCGATCGAAGGGAAATTGCGGCCGGACCTGACTGCCGTGGACGCGCTCCGCGCCTGCTTCCCCGCCGGCACGCTCTCCGGCGCGCCGAAAGTTCGCGCCATGGAGATCATTGAGGAGATGGAGCCTGCGCGGCGCGGCACGTACGGCGGCGCGGTCCTCTACGCCGACTTCTCCGGCAATCTCGACTCCTGCATCGCCATCCGCTCCATGCTGGCCATTGGCGGCAAAGGCTTCGTGCAGGCCGGCGCAGGCATCGTGGCCGACTCCGTACCGGAGCTGGAGCATCAGGAGTCGATCAATAAGGCGCAGGCCGTCATTCGGGCCATCGAGCGCGCGAGAGAGATGTGAGAGCGTGGTTCTAGTTCGCGCCGAGGTTTTGTAGCATTTGATGAATCCAGACCCAAACGGCGGGTTGTGCCGCGGTTGCCAACAGACTTCCTATTGCGCCCTCTGTAATGTTGCGAAGAGTGCGTCCGGCCTGCCTAACCACCCCCAAGTCAGGCTCTCCCGCGAGTTCAGCCTTGAGAACGGCGATCTGGGCTTTTGCCTTCTGCCTGTCGCGATCGTTAAGTTCCAACTCGTCGAGGTGTTGAGCCAGTTCAGCAGCAAGCCTGCCCAAGTTTTCTGAGCTAAGGCCAACACCGGAAATCTGGCAGAAGTGGTCACTGTTCTGCGCAAGGTTTCCAACAGGCGCGTAAAAGATATTCTGCACAAGCGGTTGTAATTTTTCCTGCGCGACAGGCTGAGAATTTGGCGGCGCCTCCCCAGCTTCTGGGTTCTCTGCTTCGATCTTCAAAGAGAAGTCCAAAACCCGATTCTTTACTGCGCTAATGAGTTGCTCAAATTTCTCCCCGGAGGTCACCCTCCATGCCGATGTGCAATGGTACCCCGGATACATCTTCCGATGGCGCTCGATCAGGACCGCGAGGAGCGGAGAGTCGATCATCGCGCCTGTTGACACGTAGGACATTGCAATGGCAATACCGTCGCGAAACTCAATTGGCGCAAAGAATGTATCTCGATACTCTTTCGCTACGGCGAAAGGAGGCACGCCCTGGTTCTCCGCCCGCCATCCGATGTTCATAAAGTTGGCGTAGCAATGAACGGGGAGCAGCCGGTAGTCAGGTACAGGCTGAGTTGTAGGATATCCGTTAAGCTCGTGATCGACCCAGTGACTCAGCTCCTCACTGCTAAGGCGTGCGGCCAAGATCTTGCATTTTCGCAAGACAGTAGCTGCGTCGGCACCTGAACTTGCGAGATCATTCTGAATTTCGCGCAGGAGACTCATAGCTCATTATCCAACGCGGCAGCGATCCGAACCGCCCTGCCTCACTGCAGCCCCTGCAACTTCTCGCGCACGTCGGGAGCGCTCTTGCCGTTCGGAGCCAGTGCCAGGTACTTTTCATACGCATCGCGAGCTTCGGCATTGTTCTTCAGATTGACGTAGGCATCGCCAAGATTCAGCCACGCGACCGCCCGTTTGGGATCGAGTGCAACGGTCTGTTTGAACCACTTCACGGCATCGTCGAACTGGGCCATGCGAAAGAACGCGAAGCCGGCGTTGTTGGCATAGAGCGCCATGTTCGGCCGCAGATTGGACGCCTGCATAAACTTCGCAGCGGCCTCCGCATAACGCTTTTCCTGGTAGAGTCGCATGCCTTCGTCGTTGGCGGCAGCGGCGATCTCTGAGGACGGCTTCGCGGGCTCCGGTTTTTGCGCCTCGGGTGGGACGGAGACGGACGCTGAACCGGCAGGGGGAGCCGAATTGGCAGAGGGCCCCGGTGCAGCCGTCGACGCGGGCGCGTTGCCGGAGGCAGGAGAAGCGTTGGCGGGCACGGAAGCAGCGGCCGGAGTTGCATTTGTAGCTTGTGCGCCTTGTCTTAACTTCCCTTCCGCAGTTGCAAGTTGCTGGCGAAGCTCTTCGTTCGCGCGCTCTTCTTCGCGCATCTGCTTGCGCAGTGTGTCGAGTTCGGCGTTGACTTTGATGGCTTGATCGTCCAGTTGCGCCGAATCTTCGTTCAGGAATTCAGTATCGTGCTTCAGGTTGAAGATGAAGTCGCCGCCTTCCGTGCCGGGAAGGTTACCAAATGCCGGGGTTTGATGCGAGAGCGCCGAGACGGCAGGAGCAACATACGCCGCCAACTCCGTGGCCGTGATCACGCCATCGCCGTTCAAATCGGCGCGGCCATCGAGACCCTGCAGCAACGTCCAGGTAAAGACGGAGTGCCCGTTGGGCCCATTGTCCGCAACCTGCTGGTCCGCTCCGCCGGCGGTGAACATCTGGCGGGCTTCGCGGCGCGAGATCTCATTGAGGTAATTCTGCGAGGGCGCAATGCCGCCGCCGCGCGTAAGCGCCAGGCCGCTGTAGCAGGAGTCCATGACGAACAGCACGTGCTTGGCGGGGATGGCCTCCGAGATGTCCTGGAAGTTGGTCATGGAGATGGCGCTGCCTTCAAAGTTCGTGAGGTCAGCGTCAACCGGAATGATGTAGCCCAACTCGCGGCCCGAAGCAAGCTTGCGAGTAGCACCGTGACCTGCGAAAAAGACCAGGACGCGATCCTCCCGCTGCACCGTAGCGCCGCCCAACTTGTCGCCAAGCAGGGAAAGAATGTTCTGGCGCGTGGCCTGTGCGTCCAGGAGCGTAAACACATGATCCGGTTTGAAGCCGTATTTCTGGATCAGCATATCCTTCACGCCCAGGGCATCGTGCACTGCATATTGCAGCTTCTGCCAGTTCGCGTAGTCATCGATGCCGATAATCGCCGCCCAGCTTTCGCGATACGGTTCGACCGCGGGCGGAGGGGCAGCCGCCTCCTGCTGTTGGCCGCGAGTTTCGGGCGCGCCAAAAGACGTGCCATTCCACGAGACGAAGGTGTATCCATCGGCCTCCAGCGTCTCAATCACAACCGGAAGGGCATCGAGAGCAACTTTGTGAATGTCATGAAACAGAATGATGCCGCGATGTTGCTTTTCCACATCGGTAATCACCCTCTGTGCAACCGAGTTGGGCACCGGATCGGCCCAGTCTTCCGAATCCACGTTCCAAATCACGGTCTTCATCTTGTCGGATTGAATCTGGGTGAGGATGCCGGCATTCGCGGCGCCGTAAGGAGGCCGAAAAAGAACGGGCGGCGATTTCAGAATGTTGGTCAGGAGCAGATTGGTGGAATCGATCTCGCGCGTTAGATCCGCCGGAGCAAGCTTGGGCAGGACAGGATGACTATAGGTGTGATTGCCGATGAACGAGCCTGATGCGAGAATCCGATAGCTGACAGCGGACGTGGGACCGAGCTTCACTTCGTTGTTGCCATTGACGGTTCCCAGATTCTTGCCGACCTCAAAGAAGACTGCGTGCAGGTCATACTTCTTGAGGATGGCGAGCACCTGGTCGGTGTAGCGAGGATGCGGACCGTCGTCGAAAGTTAGAGCGACGGTCTTAGCAGGAAGCTCCAACCCCGAGATTTCCAGTTTGCTCCGGGCTGCCGCGCCGCCGCGCGACTCCGCGGGAGGAAGCTCGGTGTCGATCTCCTTGAGAATCGCTTCACGCGTGTATTGCGTCTTCAGAAAAGCCACGTAGTGATCCCAAGCTTCGCGGTGCACGGCCATGCCGCGTGGCTGAAACCCCGAAAAAATCTGGGAAATCTCTGCCTGGTAGAGAGCCTGGATCTTCTCCAGGGCAGCCGCGTCGTCGCCAATGCGTTGACGCAGCGCAGCGCTGGGAATCTCCGCCACCGGAACCGCGGCGAGGTCGTCGAGGAGATCGCGAAAGTCCAGCTTGTCGACATCGCGGAAGTCGGGGTTGCTTTCCAGTCGATCGAGAAACGCGACAACCAGCGGGGAGTTGTTCCCGGCGGCATCCGCGCGAAGGCTCTGTTCCAATTGATCGAGACGGTCGCGATTCTCCTCGAAAAGAATCCAGGCGGCAGTGCGCACCCGCTCGCGGTTTCCCTCGTCGAGCGCCGCAGCGTCGTCCATGAGCACGATGATTTTGCGGTAGGAGGTGACACTGGCATCCACGTCGGCCGCAACTGCAGCAGGAGTGCTGGGCCCTAAAATTGATATGGACGCAGCTTGTGAAGCAATCGTCTGTTGCGGTTCGGAAGAGATAGCACTAAGCGAAAGCGCGGCCACAGCGGCCCACATCGGTAGATGATAAGTGCGCATGGAAACACCTGAAATGGAATCTCAACACTAGGGTACTCCAACGCCACGAAGAGTGCGGGCCTGCGCCGGCATGGCACCTAACTCCGCGCTCGAACTGGAGCATCAGGAGTCCATCAACAATGCACAGGCTGTGATTCGGGGTATTGAGCGCGCCAGAGGGATGTGACGCTGCCTCGGGTCACCCGCTCGCGCCTTGATATATTTGGGAGAATGGACTCACCTCCCAAAGCAGATCCCGCAATGTATCTGGAATTGCGCGGCCAAATGCTGCAATCAAAACTTCCGGGCTTCGAGCCTGACGCGGTTCAGGCTGTCTTCATGGACTGGAATATCGGCAACGGGACTGCAACTGTGTTCGCCGCAATGGACGGATCGGCCAGCGTCTATCTCAGCAGCGGAGGCGGCTACATTGGCGGAGGCCAGAAGTACCCGGAAATTCGCAACGCGGCACTGCACGCCGTTCAAATCGCGGCGAGCCTGCTCTCGCAATTCAAGTCGACAGAGACGATTGATTTGCCGCCCGCAGACGATGTTTTCTTTTATCTAAAGACAAGCAGAGAACTGCAGCTGGCGATTGCGAAGGAGGCCGACCTCATTGCCGGAACTGACCCTCTCGCTGACCTCGGCGCAATGATGCAGGAAATCGTCACACAATATCGATTGAATTTCGCCGCGTCGGCCGACTAATTAGCTTTCGCTTCACTCCGCCCCAAAGATCCGCTTGAAAAAGCGCCCAATCTTGCCGAAGAACCCCGGCTTCTTCTGCGTCGCTTGAGCCTGGGGTGCGGGCGTCGCGCTCGCCGCCGGCGCCACCGGAGCGGCTGTTGCTGGCGTAGCGATTTGCGCTGCGTGATCGGCGCCGTTGTAGCTGAGCGTGGTGGTCGCACTGGCGACAGGTGGCAGTGGGGCGGTAACTACCGGAGCTTGCGCCGAACCGGGCGCGAGTCCTTCGCTCTGGGCCAGTGGAAACTCATTGGCCTCGGACTTTGCCGGCGGCGGGCATCCGCAGGGTTCCTTTTCCTGGTCGACTACCGATTGCAGGCTGCCGTGCTCGAACATCACCCGCTGCCCAGGCTGCACGCGGTAGAGGCCGCCCTCGAAGACGCTGCTCACGACCACGTAGGGTGCGTTAGCGCCGGCATTGTCCACGCAGGTGTCGCCGCGCTCACCGAGCCGCACCTTCACATCGGCCGCATTGGGTCCGCCGATAAGAATGCGGAAGTACGGCGTCAATAGCGAGTCGGCATTTTTTTCGCGCGCCGTGCTGGCGGCAAAACTCATTTCCACCGCGCCACGATCGAGCGCGATGAGCAAGCCCGGGATCTCGCCGGCCGGGGCGCTCGAGTCGGCTGCAAGCTTCACCGTGCTTGATGCGCATACGCGCAGGGTTCCCCGATACGGCAGAGTGACCTCCGCCGTTGCCGTGCCGGCTGAAATGCTACCGCTGCCCGTCAGGTAGGCGCGGCCGTTCCACGCCTGCATTGACCCGTCCGCAGACATCGCTGCGCCGGGAATCGACTTGTCCAGGGGAACAATGGCGACCGGAGGTGTGCTGAACGTTGGCGGCTGATCGGACTGCGCGGGCTGCTGCGGCGCTGCCACGGTTGGCGCTGGCGTCTCATTCGCGGGACTTGCCGACGGCGGGGCCTGTGCGGCGAGCGACGACGCCGCAATCAAGAACACGCACAGACCTAATGCCCAGGCCGCATGAATTCGTAATCGCGCTCTGGCCGGTGCGGGCGTGGACGCCCGCACCGGTCTGGACAGTCTGCGAAAAAATGGAGAACAGAGGACGAGCCTCGCAAAGAACATCCCTCCGGGCCTAAAGGCCCAATTGATCTTGTGCCCTTTGCGGCACGACTGAAGTCGTGCCCTTTCAAAACAACAGCTCTTTCCGCAGCCTCTGAAAACCGGCGCTATTTCTGCGGCACTCAGATGATCATGCGGATTCGGCACTCGAGCGCTGCTCCTTACCCATGCGCGGAAGAGGCTAATGCTGCGAGTTGTGGCGTTTGGCGTTCCGTGCATGACTTACATGTCCAGAAAGTTGCGGATCATCTGATGGCCGCCCTCAGTCAACACGCTCTCGGGGTGGAATTGCACGCCCTCGATGGGCAAACTCCGATGCCGCAGGCCCATGATGACAGATCCCGATCCGCTCGTTTCCGCGGTTCGCGCCGTCACGGTGAGCTCGGCGGGCAATGACTTCTGCTCCACGATGAGCGAGTGATAGCGCGTGCAGGTGAGCGGCGTGGGCAGGCCCGAAAATATGCCAGTGCCATCGTGGTCGACGGCGCTGGTCTTGCCGTGCATCAGGGTTTTGGCGCGGACGACTTTGCCGCCAAAGGCTTCGCCGATGGCCTGGTGGCCGAGGCAGACGCCAAGAATCGGCGTTCGGCGCGGCGAACCCGCCATGTGCCGGATGAGCGGCACCAGAATGCCAGCCTCGCCCGGCGTGCATGGGCCCGGCGAGAGCAGAATCCGCTCCGGCTTCATGGCCTCCACTTCCTCGGGCGTCACCTCGTCGTTGCGGCGCACCACCACCTCTGCGCCCAGCTCGCCTAAGTACTGGACCAGGTTGTAGGTGAAGGAATCGTAGTTGTCGAGAACGAAGACCATGCTGATTTCCAGTGTAGCGCGACGCGCATCGAACAGGCTCCGCAGCAGCTGCGCCCGATCCTTGAAGACCCGTAGAGATCCGCATGCTGGCCATGAGTTGCACCCACGCGCGCCCATCTGCAAAACTGCTCATTGACCATGGTGCTTCACTTCCTCATTCAGGGCCGTGTGCAGGGCGTCGGCTTCCGCTGGTTTGTGCAGCGCGAGGCCAGTGAACTCGACCTGCGCGGCTGGGTGCGCAACACCGAGGAGGGCGACGTGGAAGTCGTCGCAGCTGGCGAAGCCGCCGATCTCGACGAGCTTCGATCCAGTTTGAAGCGCGGCCCCCGCGGCAGCCGAGTCGATCGCTTCGTCGAACATGTACTCAGCGACAGCGAAGCGGAGAACCTGTCTTCGTTCCGGATTGATGGGGCGTGGTGAAAAAGCAGTTGTCAGTTGTCAGTGATCAGTGGTCAGTGCAAGTGTGAGTGTGAGTGCGTGGGTGTGTCCGTCCGGCGCACTCACACTAACACTTCGCACCCCTCCCTTTTCCCTGCCTCCAAGGGATAGACTAGGAGCTGACAACTGACCACTGAGAACTGAAACTGGAGCGAAGCGCCGCCATGCCGGAAGATAGACCTGCCGTGAATGTAGAGGACCTGAAAAAGCTGGTCCGCACTGTACCCGATTTCCCCAAGCCGGGGATTCTGTTTTACGACATCACCACGCTCCTGAAGGACAAGACCGGCTTCGCGCAGCTCATCGACGCGATGGCCGCGCATTACATCGGGCGCAGGATCGACCTGATTCTGGGCATTGAGGCGCGCGGCTTCATCTTCGGGCCCGCGCTGGCCTACCGTCTGAACGCCGGCTTTGTTCCCGTACGCAAGCCCAGAAAACTTCCCGCTCCGGTGGCCCGCGTTTCTTACGACCTGGAATACGGTACCGATACGCTGGAGATTCACATGGACGCGATCGCGCCCGGCCAGAACGTCGTCCTGGTCGACGACCTGCTCGCCACCGGCGGCACCATGGAAGCCACCGTGAAGCTGGTGAAGCAGTTGGGCGGCGTGATTGCCGGGCTGGGCTTTGCCGTAGAGCTCGATTTCTTGAAGGGCCGCGAGCGCTTCAAGGAATATGACGTCTTCAGCCTGCTGCACTACGACGAGTGAGAGCGGGAAAAAGCGGAGTTAGCGGGGTTGGCGGAGTTAGCGGAGTTAGTACCGTGTCCACTTAGTTTCGCGATGACCCTGGGCGAGCGCTGGCGTGGACGTCCGCGCTACAGCCGGTCGGGAGACCGGCGCTACAAAGGCCCGCGCTGCGTTTATGCCGACCGGCGCTACATTTTGCCTACACGTCCTCTGTCGTCTCTGCAATCGGCTCGGGTGAGCCGCCGGCCTACGGCTCCAGCGAGCCGCCGCCCGCTTCCGATTCCTGCTGAATCATTACGGCATCGGCAAAGCGATAGCCGACGTAGACATCGGTGAGCAGATACAACGGGCGCGAAGGATCGTCCTCGATCTTTTTGCGGAGTTGGCGCACAAAGGTGCGCAGATACTCCACTTCCTCGCGGCATTCGGCGCCCCACACGGCGGTGAGCAGCTTGGCATAAGTCACCACGCGTCCCGCCCGGCTCATCAGGCAATACAAAATGTCGAACTCCTTGCGCGTCAGCTTTATCGCTGCGCCGCGCTTGGTCACGCGCCGCTTCACCGGCTCGAGATGAATTTCCCCAATCTCAATCGGCGCGTCTTCTGGCCGGGCCGGAGCGCGCACACGCCGCACCGCGCTGCGGATGCGCGCGATCAGCTCCCGGGTGCTGAAGGGCTTGGTCACGTAATCGTCGGCGCCGAGGTCGAGCGCCTCCACCTTGTCCTCTTCTTCGTCGCGCACGGTCAGCATCAGCACCGGAAGGCGCGGCGCAAAGGTGCGAATGCGGCGCAGCGTCTCGATGCCACCGATGCCCGGCATGTTGATATCCAGCAGCACGGCATCGTAGGTAGAGCTGCGCAGCACCTGCAGCGCCTCCTCGCCGCGTGAGGCTTCGGCCACCTGAAAGCCCAACTCCATGAGCGGAGGCCGCAACGCCCGGCGGATTGCCGATTCGTCGTCTACCACCAGAATGCGGATCGCTGGCTGCATCATCCCGAACTCTCCTTCTCCATCGTCAGAGGAATCGCTGCAAAGAACGTGGTGCCGTCCTGCTCATCGCTGGTCACCCACACGTAGCCGCCATGGATCTGCGCCGCGCGCCTGGCCACGGAAAGGCCGATTCCGGTTCCGGTGGCACGGTCGGCGTAGCTCGAGGAACGGTAGTACCGATCAAAGATGCGCTCGCGGTCGGCCATGGGGATCACCGGCCCGAAACTGTGCACGGAAAAAATCGCCTCTGCCCCGACGGCGAGAACCCGGATGGCAATCGTGGTTCCGAAATGCGAGTATTTGCACGCGTTGTCAATGTACTGGGTCAGCAGCATCACCATCAACTGCCGGTCGCAGCTCAGCATCAGATCGTCGTCCTCGATTTCGATGGCAACTTTCATGCTGGCCAAGCGCTCTTTGAGGGAGCTCACAACCTCCTCGACGAGCGTTGCCGCATTCACGCGCTCCACGTGAATCGAAACTTCGCCCGCATCCAGCCGCGCTGTGGTCAGCAGGCGCGTGGTCAGGTCTCCCAACAGCCGCGTCTGCTCGTCGATCAGCGACACCAGCTCCGCCTGCCCCGGCGAAAGATGGCCCATCTCATTCAAGCCCGTCGACGCCGCGCGAATGGCTGTCAGCGGAGTCTTGTAGGCGTGCGCCAGGCTGTCGAGCACCGTGGAGCGCAGTTGTTCGGTGCGCCGCTCGGTCTCGATGCGGCTCTCGTTGGCGAAGGCGCGATAGCGGTCGAAGGTGATGGCGATCAGCGATGCAATGGCGTTGTTGACCAACGGGCTGGTGTCGCCGCGCACCACCAGGCTGCCGATGGGCACCGCACCCAGGCGCACCACGCGCCGTCCAATCCCGCTCTCCAGATCGTCGTCCGTGGTTTCAAAGTAGTAGACATTTTGCGCCATCTCCTGGGGATCGACGTTCCAGTATCCCGCCTGGTAGACGTCGTGCAAATCGGCGTCGAATACCGCGACGGCCTCGAGGTCGAAGATATCGTGCACCAGCTCGGCCAGCTGCGGTCCGGGCTCGATGTACAGGTTCATCTGCAGGGTGCGCCGCGTGAACTCGTAAAGATTCTCCATCTGTCCGCCGCGCGACTCCGCCTCGCGCGCGTGCTCGGTGATGCGCGAGGAAAGCCGGCTCACGGTGAGGGCCACCAGCACAAACACCACCAGCGTGATCGAGCTTGCCGGATTGGCGGCCAGGGCGAGCTCCGGCTGCCGCACCGAAAACCAGCTTTGCGCCACCACCGCCGTGAGCGAAACAATCACCGCCTGCCAAAAGCCGCAGAACAGCGCCGTGGGAACCACGACGAGCAGATAGAGCAGCGCGGCCACGGGAAGCAACCAGCTGGACCAATGCGCGAGCACGGCCATGAGGACTACGCTCACTCCGCCCAGCGCGGATTCGAGCGTAAACAGAAGGATGCGTGGGCCCGAGCCGCGCGAGCGCCATGGCCCGAAAATCGAACGCATAAGGTAGCTCTGAGTCAAGCCGACACTCACCTTCTGTTCTCACATGCCCTGCGTGCACCCGTGGTACGCAGCGAGTGCTGATCTGGAAGCTCGGGCGGCTTGCACTGCAACCGTCCAACTTGTGGAAATCGCTGCCGCTGCAATGCGGAATTGTTTTCAGATGCGAGCGCCTGAACAGGAGAAATAAGAGTTTAGCAGGTTCTTTAGACCTTTTTCATGCCGCGCGACCTCTCATTCGACCCTCTTCTGAATGCGTGGTAAGGCCTTGCACGCAAAAGGAGATAGCGGCTGTTGCGTGCGGCTCCAGGGAATTCTTTTTGTAATCCTCATAACTTCTTTATGCTTTGTTTGCATTACTGGTGCTACGCAGTTTCACTTTTACCGGACCAACGGCCACTACGTTCACTGCCGATAGTTTCACTCGGCAGTCTCAACCGCAAGTGTGTATTTCCCTGAAACCGTGAAAAGCCCTTGCACTGGGCTTGAGCGGGCGCGCCCTGTCGCGCTCGAACGATCTCACTGTGCCTTGCGTACTTCAACAAATTCTTTCTGGAGGATTCGCGCCGATGAACTCGAATACCATGGTCATACTTCGATCGATTGCTGGAGCCGCGTTGACGTTCGCGCTCGTGGCTGGGGCGCAAACACCTACCCCCTCGCCGGAGCCGTCATCGACTGCGCAAACACCTGCGCCAGTTGCTCAAGCTCCCGCAGCTGCGCCCGCAGCAACCCCGGCGCCAGCGCCGCTGAACTTCCCGTGGAAGGTTGGCCCCATGGCTGTAACGGCTTTTGTCGATGGCTATTACAGTTACAACTACAACACACCCACAACCTCGGCAAATGACCAGATCAACGACCTCTACAACTTCAACGACAAGACCGACACGGTTGATTTGAGTGCCGTGAAGTTGACGTTGAATCATGATCCCGCACCCTTCGGCGCGCACTTCGATTTTATGTACGGCCGCACCAACGAACTGGTGACGGCGGGCCTGCAGGGCGACTACATCGAACAGGCATTTCTGAGCCTGAAGCCTCCCGCGGCCAAGGGGTTTGAAGCCGACTTCGGAAGATTTGTGACTTCGGCCGGCGCGGAAGTCATCGAGGCCAAGGACAACTGGAATTATTCGCGCTCGCTTCTCTTTTCCTGGGCCATTCCTTACACTCACTTCGGCCTGCGCACTTCGCTGCCGGTGTCAAAAACCGAAACCATCGGCGTGCAGGTGGTAAACGGATGGAACGTGCTGACCAAGAACAATGGATGGGCAACCGTGGGGCTGACCAGCGCCTATGTGAAAACCAAGTACACGTGGAACGTGAATGTTTACACCGGTCCTGAAAATGCATTGCCTGGTCATGGTTATCGCAACCTGGTCGACACAACTTTAGAGCTGACGCCGAACAGCAAATTCAACGCCTACATCAACTACGACTGGGGTCAGAACCGCGACGCCGTGGTCGGCACCGGAGAGTACGCTACCGGAGACCACAAAATCAACGATTGGCAAGGCATTGCCTTCGCAGCCCATGAGCAGTTCAAACAGACAGCTGTCGCTGGCCGCTATGAATATTTCACCGATCCACAAGGTTTCCAGACTGGCACCGTTCAGCACCTGAACGAATTTACTGGAACATTTGAGTACAAGGTTCCCAAGCTGCCGCAGACTCTGATCACGCGAGCGGAATACCGTCACGACCAGTCCAACGAGCCCTTTTTCCATAAGAACGCCACGGGCATGGTCGACGGCCAATCGACCGTGACGGCGGCGTTGATTCTGGTCCTCGGGCCCCACCAGTAACGCAAGAACCGCCGCAACCGCGACCCTTCGTTCTTTATTCCGTCCTCATGAGCTGAACGATAGACTCGGCTCACCGCAGAGCACCCGGGACCGGCCGACCATGCACGTGGCCGGGCCCGCCTCAAGCCGCGCCGCTTCCCGGTTCGGCGTATGTGGTGGAGGACGAGCCGCAACCAGATGTTTTCGAAATCTCCCGGGGCAACCCGCCGGGAGCAGCCAGGCGAATTTCAACCCTCAGGAGAATATTCATGGCAGATCAGAAAGCACCTCAAATGCAGGCCACTCTCGGCCTTACCCAGTTGACCGCAAATGCAATGGCGCTCATCGCTCCCGGCGCCTTCTTGTGGCTCACCTTCCAAATCCAGGCCACCACAGGCGTTTCGGGCCAGCCATCTACCGCGCCATCCATGTGGCTAGGCATCTTCATTTCCCTGCTGCTCTGCCTGGCTACCGCCGTCTCCTACGCCGAGATATCCAAGCTCTTTCCCGGCACCGGCTCCAGCTACTATTACGCCGAGCAGGCCATGCTTTCCAAAGACAAGGCCTTCAAGTATGCCCGCATTGCCAAGTTCGTTGTCGGTTGGGCATCGCACCTCTACTACTGGGTTTATCCCGGCGTGATGGTCGCCGTCACAGGCGTCTTTGTTGGATACATCGTAGGCTTCCTGTACCCGACATTCATGAGCGGCTCCAACCCC
>Ga0181521_10005904_pt1 | contig 13502 bp, 18 predicted proteins | sample PEATcosm2014_Bin_32_FD_119764 | JGI IMG/M metagenome (GOLD analysis project Ga0181521, IMG submission 119764) | Peatland microbial communities from MTU Mesocosm Facility, Houghton, MI, USA - PEATcosm2014_Bin02_60_metaG | ecosystem: Environmental > Terrestrial > Soil > Wetlands > Peat | place...
CGTGCTCGACACTCGTTTATCGACAGCATTGACGAAGCACATGGTGTGAGGCTTCGGACGGGCCGCTGCAAGCTCTTTAGCCCGCCCTTCGAGCCGCTCAAGACGGCGGGTTACGTTGCGGATCAATGGCGCCCTCCTTTTCTGGAAGGATTGCTGCGGCACGCTGTGACGCCAGATTAGGCCGGGGCGTCAATCGCTCTTCCAGCCGATGCAACCGTCTGATGACCGCTTTCACCACGTCCTCCAGCTGCTCACGGTCGTGATGGGAAAGCTCCCGACGAACTTACCAATCTCCTCATCGCTGAGGTGATCTCTGCGGCCATCGAGTTCAACGACCTCGAGTAAATTGCCGTCGCGAAGATACCGCTCGCAGGTCGATGTTGCCAGGTCCGCGTGTTTTGCGGAGTGGGTAATGATGACCCGCACAGGCTCCTTTGGCCTGCCCGAGTGCTGCGTTTCGTAGTGATCCTCCAGCCTGCCGACACGTCTGAGGATCGCCCTCATTCGTCCTGCCTTGATGATTTGGCTAACGCATCCGCCTCGTGCGCGCGCCTGCGTTCAACGCGCTGCTGCAGGCAAAGCCGCGCTGTCTCGGCTTCCGACAGGTATCTGACCGGACCAGCGGGCATAGCTTCCCGTGGTGGCATATAGTCCTCGAAGGGCTGCCCCGTGGCTTCGCGCCAGCGCCGCAGTCTTTCCCGAGCGATTTGTGCCTCACGTTCGAACGCCGGATTGGGCTGGGGTGTCAATCGCTCTTCCAGCCGATGCAGTCGTCTGATAACCCCTCTCACCACGCCCTCCAACTGCTCACGGTCGTGACGGGAAAGCTCCCGACGAACTTCTCAATTTCCTCATCACTGAGGTGATCTCTGAGGCCATCGAGTTCAACGACCTCGGTTAAATTGCCGTCGCGAAAATACCGCTGACATGTCGATGTTGCCAGATCCGCGTGCTTTGCTGCGCGGGTAATGATGATCCGCAGAGGCTCCTTTGGCTTACCTGAAAGCTGCGTCTCATAGCGGTTCTCCAGCCTGCCAACGCGTCTGACGATCGCCCTCATTCGCTCCGCCCCGACGATCTGGCTACCGCTGCCGCCTCGTCCGCGCGGTCCGCTTCTGCAATGATACGGTCCGTCACGGCGATAGGAATCTGCATGTTTCCGATGTCCTCGCCGTTCATGAGCCGGAAGAGTTTGTCCTCATAGAAGGCGAACCACGCTTCGGAATGAGGCACGAGGCCGGTGGCATCGATCCGCGCAGCTTCGAGCTTCTTAATCCGCCTGGACAGATTCATTTTCTCTCTCGGCGGGTTCATGAAGGAAGATGCCGATCAGGTCCACGATATGCGCGCCGCCCGGTTCTCTGCTGCCCGTCGAACGGCGAATCAGGTCGAGGTGCGCCGCCTGGTCGGGGCTTGCGGATTCCTCATGGACTGCGATCCCCAGCAGCCGAAGCAGGTAATCGCCGCCGGGTATGGTGGCGGTGCTGCCGTCCGGCATCATCAGTATCGCTGGTTCGGTGACGAACTCCGTTTCGAGCGCATCGAGCCTTCGACGCATTTGCTTGTTGAGTGTTTTCATCGCCCCTGCTGCTTCGATAGCTCCGCGGCCCGTTCCAGCGCCGCCACTCTGACATCGATGTCCTCGATTTCGATTGCCTGCTTGGCGTGATCGAGCACGCTGTCGGCGGCCCGCACCCGCGTGGAGGCCGGCGCGTTCGTGTCCACCATGATCTTCAACAGAGTAGAGACGGCAGCGCCCGTGGCCTGCTGCAGACGTGCCGTGGCTTGGGCGAAGGCGGCCCGGCGAGCTTCCCGATAGGCCTTCTCGAACTCGGGAATCTTCAGCCAGCGGAGCAGCGTTTGTGTGCCGATACCAATCGATTTTGCTGCTTCCTCGATATTCCGCTGGGTCAGGAGAGCAACGATTGCTTCTTCCTTCTTTCGCGTAAATTTCGATCCGGGGGATGCCATTCGCTACCAGCCACTACCATTCGCGGGGCGGATGCACGGAGCATCGCCACATGTTCGCCAGCGCAGATTTCCCGCAGAATCCACTTGCTTGTGTCCCCGACCCGAGTGATTCATGTGATCGCGGCGACTGCCGCGAAAAGGAGAAACGAAGATGAGCGAACTGAACGAAACGACCGAAGCCGCCGCGACGGCAGCCGCCAAGGCGCCCGAAGCTGGCAAGAAAAAGGCCGCCTCTGGCGCACGGGCGCCCCGTGTGGCGAAGTCCGAAGGGAAGGCTACCAAGAAGGCCAGCCCGGCGAAGAAAGCGCCCAAAACGGCCCCCAAAGCGAAGGGTGCCAAGACCCCGAAGGCCAAGGCAGTGCGCGAGGGGAGTAAGACAGAGACGATCCTCGGGCTGCTCAAACGCCCGGGCGGAACGACGCTCAAGGCGTTGATGAAGGAGACTGGCTGGCAGGCGCATTCCGTCCGAGGATTTTTGTCCGCCGTCGTGGGCAAGAAGATGAAGCTGACGGTCGCCTCGACCAAGGCCGAGAACGGGGAGCGCACGTATTCCCTGACGAGCTAACCAATCTGAACTTTCCCTCGGGAGCCACCAGCATTCGCGCGCTGGTGGCTTTTTCACTTGATTGTCGAAGCGTTCGGAGTGATGAATGGAGGCACCATGGAAACGGAAGGCTACACACAAATCGACAGGGCAAAAGCGGAGGAGCTGCTGGCTACGGCCACGCAACTCCAGGGGGCATTCTGGGACGCGCTGCTCGAACTGGAAGGCGCGCTGGACGGAATCGAGATCAGCGCCACTCGCGATCTGAGCGAGACGACGATCGACGAACTCATGGAGGAGGCAGAGGAGGGCGGAGACGGTGAATGACGCCTTGATTATGTTTCTCCGTTGAGCCATGAATGTGAGTGCGGGGAGATGACGATGCTTACAGCCAACGAACAGAAGAGAACGATCGCGGAAACCGCCGATCTGGGGATCGGCATGCTGATTGCCGAGACGGAAGGCGGAACCTATCAGCCGGTCGCGGCCGTCGCGACGATCAGCGAAGCGCGCGAGATGGCGTCGCACGATTTCCGTCGGCGGATGAAGGAACTCGACCGGGGCGGGGAGCCGGTGTGCCCGGCGCGATACACGGTCTGGGCGCGCAACGTTGACGGCGACTACCGGAACGTCCACGAGATCGAAGCCGCGTGATCGTCTTGCGCTTTCTCCAGCAGGATCAGCCTTAACTCCGCCGACCAGTCTGAGAGCGCCAGGCATAATCCCTGCAGGTCGGGATGCCCGGCACGGAGTTGCTCTTCGACCTCCGCGATCTCGCGTCGGCAGCGTTCCATGCATCAGAATCCCCCCGCTTGAACCGATCGTGAATGACCAGATGCGATCTCCATCATTTCCTGTCGCAGTTCCGGCAGGCTGATTCCCATGAACCGGGCGACGGTTTGCGCCAGCGATTCGTCCGGTTCCTGTTGAAAGTCATTCGCGCGCAGGACGTCCCGAATTTCTTCGATGACCGAATCTGTCGAAACGTGGCTGTTGACCCGCTGTGCTGCCGCCGCGCTGATCTTCTCCAGTTCTTGGAGCCGCCTGCAGAGCTTTTGCGTCATGCTGAGACCGCCCGGCGCTCCTCCGCGATGTCGTCGAAGGTGCGCCCGTCGCCTTCGAGCGTGGCCTGCTTTCCCGTATATTGTTGCCAGCGCCTTACGATTACGTCGCAGTACTTCGGGTCCAGTTCGACGCCGAAGCAGACGCGCCCGGTCTGCTCGGCGGCGATCAGCGTCGTTCCGCTCCCGAGGAACGGGTCGTAGCAGCTCTCACCCGGCAGGGTGTGGTTGAGGAGCGGCCGTCGCATGAGCTCGGCTGGCTTCTGAGTCGGATGGTCGAACTTCTCTTCGTCCGATCCGCCCATAATAAATTTCGGGGATGGTGAGTCCCAGACCGTGGTGTTCTCTCCTGCTTTGCCATACCAGGGAGCGTTCTTCTTCCGCACAAACCAGCAAGGCTCGTGAGCGAACCAGTATGGAGTTCGCGTGAGAACAGCGCGCCCCTTATTCCACACGATCTGCTGATGATGCAGGAAGCCGATCCGAAGTAGTCCGTCGAGAACCTCGCGCGTGAATTTGCTCGCGTGCCAGATGTAGCCGATCTGAAGATCGGGCAGAAGAGCAAACGCCTCCGACCAGTCCGCGCGGGTGTCCCCGGAGATCTTCGTCTCGTTGTGGCCCGCGGTGCGGTGCTTCATGTACGACGGTTCGGCGGGGCCGTGACCGTTCAGGCCAGCGCGGTCCCTCCATTCTGAGTCCAGCTCGATACCGTAAGGCGGATCGGTAATAAGAAGGAATGGCTTGGCGCCGTCCAGCGCTTTCGCGACAACATCCGGCTGCGTGCAGTCGCCGCAGATGACGCGGTGATCGCCCATGAGCCACACGTCGCCAAGCAGCGTAGTTGGTTGCTTCGGAACTTCGGGTACCGCGTCTTCATCAGAGAGTCCGGGCGCGGCATCCTGTGCTTCGAGCAGACGCTGCAGTTCGATGTCGTCGAACCCGATGAGACCCAGATCGTAATCGGCATCTCGCAGCGCTTCGAGTTCGGTACGCAGGGCCGCCTCGTCCCACCCCGCATTCAGCGCCAGTTGATTGTCGGCGATGACGAGCGCGCGCTTCTGCGCTTCGCTCAAATGGCGCAAAACGATCACCGGGAGCACCTCCATCCGGAGTTTTTTCGCCGCGAGGACTCGCGCATGGCCAGCGAGAATGACATCTTCGCCATCCACAAGAATCGGATTCGTCCAGCCAAATTCCTTGATCGACGCCGCGATCTGCGCAACTTGCTGGCGGCTGTGCGTGCGCGGATTATTGACCCTCGGGATCAGCCGTGCGATCGGCCAGCGCTCGATCTGGATGTCGATGTTCGGGCTGGCTTCGATGTGCTTTGCCATTGACATAAGCAACATCGAGCCGTCGGCTTCTTATAGCAAGCGCGTGAATCAGTCGTCAACAGTCGATGTCGCCTCTGAACGGATGGCGGGAAGACAGGCGGGTGGGATGTGTTTCTCTTATTCTGGATTATGGCTTCGCGGAGATGATGCTGGCAGTCTCGTGCGGGAAATGTAACGGAACGGGTCACTGCACCCTTTGCAAAGGTACCGGAGTTTGCGGAGTATGCAATGGCGAGGGCGTCATCTCCGATGTTTCGATTCTGGATAACACCTGCAAGTCATGCGATGGCAGGGGGAGATGCGTGCCTTGTGTTGGGACGGGACTCTGCTCCACGTGCGGCGGGAAAGGTACGGTCAGCACAGGGAGGGACTGACGCCGACAGGCCCCATTTGTCGGGTTTTTGAACGCGATTTGTCAGGTTGTTTGTCGGGTCTCGGGGCCTACCCGACAAGCACTCGGCCTATGACATCAATCAGATAGAGTCGATTTGTCGGGTTTGTCGGGTTTTATAGAGAGAAGAGAGCTCCGGAGAAAGGAGACCTCATATTTCAGTCGCCGGTTTCGTGGCGCAGCGGGCTGTCGCACAGGTCGAACACCAGGGTATGTGCTCGATATTCAAACCACAGACCAAAGGTCTTGAAGTCCCGGTCAGCCGGCCACGTCGATTCGTCCTGATACCAGGCATCGAGTTCCTCTTCGAAAATCGTGTCGCAGTAGTTTCTTATGTGCGCGATCAAATCCTGATCATCTTCACAGTCGGGTAGCAGGTAGATCGTCGGCTCGCTCACATCCTGCAACGTGAGCGTCAGGCTTGTCGGGTCGGCGCCATGAAGCCAGTCGAGAAACGGCTGCTTCGGAGTAACGATTACCGCGGATCGGTTCAGCGTAGGGAGCATGGGAGGTCCCGCCCAATCATATCCGTTCGATTCAGAACGCGCGGCGCAACTGCGTCCGGTGTCCAATAAATGGACTCCAGGTTGGACTCCAAACAATGCGTTTGGAAGGTCCAGTGTCTGTAACTCTTTGAGGGGTTTTGGTCGGGCTGCCGGGATTTGAACCCGGGACCTCTTGCACCCCAAGCAAGCGCGCTAGCCAGGCTGCGCCACAGCCCGAAGTTCTAAGTTTACACGCTCTGCGCGCCCGGAATTCGAAAAGATCAGCCGCCTACGCCACGGGCTCCGCAACTGGCAACACGAAACGGTACCCAATGCGCGGCTCGGTCGCGATGAAGACCGGCTTCGAACCCGGCGGCTCGATCTTCTTCCGCAATTGATTGATGAACACGCGCAGATATTCGATCTGATCCCCATACTCGGGGCCCCAGATCGCCTGCAGCAGCTTGCGGTGCGGCACGGGTTTGTTGGCCTGCGAAATCAGGTAGCGCAGAATGTCGAACTCGGTCGGCGTCAAACGGACTAATTTTCCGCCGGCAATCACGCGGCGCTCGGCGAAATCGATCTCCAGGCCCGGCACAGAGACGTGCTTCGGAGTCGTGTCCGTGGCAAAGCCGGTACGGCGCAGCGCCGCGCGAATGCGCGCCATCAGTTCGTCGAAGCTGAACGGCTTGGTGACGAAATCGTCCGCGCCCGCGTCGAGCGCTTCCACCTTGTCGCGATCCGAGTCGTGGACCGATACAACAATGATCGGCACATCCCAGCCGCTGCGAATGGCGCGGCAGGCTTCAAGTCCTCCCATGCCGGGCATGCTCAGATCCAGAAGAATCAGATCGACGGTATGCTCGCGCAGCAATTCGAGCGCTTCTTCGCCACTCTGCACGTCGAGAACATGCGCGCCCTGTGCGGTCAGACTCGTACGCAGCACACGCCGAATCTGCGGTTCATCGTCAATGAGCAATATAGTTCGCTTCTCGATCACTTGTTCCCCTCGCCGCCGTTTCCGCCGGAAGCGCAAAACGAAAAGCCGGACCGTCGGACTCCATCTCCAGCCAGACTCTTCCTTTGGAAGCTTCCGCGATGGTTCTGGCGATGGCCAGCCCCAGCCCCGTACCTTCTATCTTCGTACGATATTTGCTGCCTCGATAGAATTTATCAAATATCCGCTCGCGCTCGCTCTCGGGTATTTCGCTGCCCTCGTTTTGCACCGTCACGACGACGTTTCCGCCGGACGTGGCGGCGGAGATGCGGATGCGCGCGCCGGGCTGCGAGTATTTCCAGGCGTTGTCGACGATCTGAAGCAGCATTTGTTCCAGCAGAAAAGCATCGCCCATCACCGGAGGCAGATCCTCCGGCATGTCGATGACGAACTCGCGCCGGCCCAGATAACGAGACATTTTTGCAATCACCCTGTCGATCAGGGCGCCGATCCAACAGGGCTCGGAACGGGGATTGGCCCGGCGGCCCTCGATCCGCGCCAGATCGAGAGACTCCTGGATCAGCCGGTCGAGCCGGTCCGCTTCTTCGTCGATGGCGGCGATCAGTTCGCGTTCATCCGCCGGGGGCAGATCGCCCGCCGACCGCAGCACCGAAGCGGCTGCCTTGATCGACGTCAGGGGCGTTTTGAAACTATGCGCGAGCGCGTTGAGAACTGTGGAGCGCAGTTCTTCGCCGCGCGCCGCTGCTTCCATCCGCGCCCGTTCTTCCGAGCTGCGCGCGCGTTCGAGCACGAGACCGATCATGCTTACAATGGCGTTGCGCACCTCCCCGGAAGGTTGCGGGCCGTGGAGTTCGAGGATGTCGGCGCGCCCGTCCACGGCGGCGCGCATCACGAAAACGGGGCTGCTGTCGAGGTTTCCCGCCTGGAAGTCCTGCAGCGCGCCCTCGACCCGCAGGATCGCCCCCTCGACACCGAACAACTCCACCAGTTTCCGTACGGCGCTTTCGGCGGCCTCGGGCAAAGTATGCGCCACGAGGAGTGCTTTGCCGAGCTCGTTGAGCCGCTCCATTTCTTCGCGCCGGCGGATCGCTTCCTGCGCCCGCTGCTGCGCGCGCAGCGCGAGGTGGCTTCCGATAAGCGCCGTAAGCACTATCGTTACTAAGGTAAGGGCCGTCTGGACGTTGAGGGCACGAGCCCCCGTCTGATCGACGAAATAATAGCTGAAGGCGACGCCGGCTGCGATCGAGGAGAACAGTGCCAGAACCCGGTCGCCCAGGGTTGCGATGGCAAGAACTGCCAGCAGAAGAAGCATCGCGGGCGTCGAGCGATTCGATCCAAGCTTTTCGCATACCGCGGCGATGGACCAGATCAGGACCGCGGATGCGGCCATGCTGAGCACGAGCCAGAGTTTGCGTTTCATCGCCATGCTGCTCAAAGGCTACAATCCTATTAAATGCTAATCCGGGACTTCCTTGCTACCGGAGCGCCGTCGATTTCCTTCGAATTCTTTCCCCCGAAGTCGGATGAGGCCGCCGCGCAACTCGAGCGCACCATTGTCGAACTGGGTGCGCTGGAGCCGGCGTTCGTCTCGGTCACGTGGGGCGCGGGTGGCTCGGAGCGCGAGAAAACCATCGATATTGTGACGCGGATCAAGCGGGAAACCGGCATCGAAGCCATGGCCCATCTGACCTGCGTGGGGGCGCGGCGCGGCGAGCTGGGCGCCATTCTGACGCGGCTGGAAGCGGCAGGTGTAGAGAATGTTCTGGCGCTCCGCGGCGATCCGCCCAGGGGCCAGGCCGAGTTTACTCCGGTGGAAGGAGGTTTCCGCTACGCTGCCGAACTGGTCGCATTCATTCGCGAAGCCCACGGGCCGAGACTGTGCGTCGGGGGCGCGGCCTATCCGGAGAAACACATCGAATGCGGCAATCCGGCGGTCGACCTGAACAATCTCAAGCGCAAGGCCGATGCCGGGCTCGATTTTCTGATCACGCAGCTTTTCTTCGACAACCGCCACTACTGGGAGTTCGTCGAGCGGGCGCGCGCGGCGGGCATAAAAATCCCGATCGTCCCGGGTATCATGCCGATCACGAATGCCGCTCAGGTTGAGCGGTTCACCGTATCCTGCGGTGCGGCGCTGCCCTTCAAGCTCGCGGCGGAACTAGACCGCCGCCGCCAGGACCCGCGCGCAGTCATGCAGCTGGGCATCGCGCACGCCACATCGCAATGCATCGATCTGCTCACGGCCGGCGCGCCGGGAATTCATTTCTACACGCTCAACCGCAGCACCGCGAGCCGGGAAATCTTCACCGCGCTGAAAGTCATGGGCCTGACGGGCGACCAGCGGACGGAGACTGTATCTTTACAAGGCGGAGTCTCGTGACCCGGCGCAGCGCCATCGCCGCCCTGGGCGCTTCCGCGCTGCTGGCGCGCGACGCCCGCCCGCAGGCCGCCGCGGAAAAGAACGGAGGGCCGAAAGCGGGCGTCGTGGCCGCGCCGCGCCGTACGCCGCTGGTCTGCGCGTTCTCGCAGAACCTGATCAAGGTCGGATACGCAGAACTGGGCATCATCGCGCAGCAGATCGGCTACGACGGCGTCGACCTGACCGTCATGGACGGCGGCCACGTGGATCCGCACATCACCAACGTCGATCTCGTGCGGGCATTCGAGAGCGTGCGCGGCGCGGGCCTGGAAGTCCCGATGATCACGACGACTCTTACCAGCGTGAGCGAGCCGACCGCGTACCCGATCCTCGCCATCACAGGGCACACGCAGGTGCATCTTTACCGGCTCGGTTTCTGGCCCTGGGGGCCGGCGGCGAATATTGCCCGGCGCCTCACTCAGGTGCGCAACGACCTCACCAGCCTGGTGGCGGCGGGCCGGCAATTCGAGATGACGGCCATGTTCCCCAACCGCGCCGGCGGCTATGTGGGCGAAGCTATATGGGACACGCAATCCATCATCGGCGACATGGACGGGCAGTGGATCGGGTATTACTTCGATCCCTCGCAGACGGGCGGCGCGGCCAACTGGGAAACCGCTCTTCGCCTGGCGCTGCCCCGGCTGAAAGCGGTTGCGGTGCAGGATTTCCAATGGGTGAAAACGGGCAACGACTGGAAAATGCAGATGTGCCCGATGGGCGAAGGACTGGTCGACTGGGCGTTGTTTTTCCGCATCCTGGCCGAGGCTAAGTTTACAGGCCCGCTTTCGCTGCACATGGAATATCATCCGCAGGACGAGCCTGGCGCGATGGCGAAGGATATCGATTTCGTGCGGAAGCAGATCCGGCAGGCCTGGCCATAGTATTCACAGGCTGAAGCCTGTGCCACCAGAAGCAGAGGTGGCACAGACTTTAGTCTGTGAATATTTCAGAAGCAGAGGTGGCACAGACTTCAGTCTGTGAATACTTCAGGCTCCGGTTCGGGACTTGGATCCGGATCCGGCATCGGATGCGGCTGGGGTTCCGGTTCATGCGGTCCCGGCGTCTGCAGCGCTTCGCGGGCTTCTTCGAGCCGGACCTCGCAATTGCAGCAATCGCTGCAGCATCCGCATTTTCGGCACAAGTGGTTGCCACAGGCATCCTTCGTGCAGTTCACACAGATGGTGGTCGACTGCTCCTCGCAGATGTTGCACATGAACGGCATGCTGTAGTCATTGTACGCGGCGGTTCGGCGAAGCCGGCGGCGCGGGCTGGCGCGAGAGAGTGGCACGGCAGCGTTGCGCCTCTTTGTCCACCACGGCGAACTGCTCTTCCTTGTCGCTGGCCAGCTGAAGAAGGTATTGCTGCATATTGTCGAGATCGGCGCGGTCCTCGGCGGCGACGGATTCAATCAGATCGGCCAGCGCCGGATTCTGATATCGGCGCAGGCCGCCCATCAGCGAGCTGAGCAACTGGTGCACGGCCTCGACGCGGAAAAGAGCCTTAAGGCCGTCGGACAAGCCGTCCGGATGCTGCGCCAGCGCCTGCATATCGCTCTGAATGGCGGCGATGCCCTGCCGCGTTGAGGCCAGCTGCGCGGCGTAGGTGTCGGAGGCGCCCTTCGCAATCCAGTCGTCCGGGCGGACCTGTTCGAGCATCGGCGCAAGGCTGGCCGCATGTTGTGAGATTCCGCTGAAGATGGCGAGGATCTGCTGATCGGTCATTGCCTGCTGACAGAAAGCCGCGCCGCAACACAGGAAAAACGCAATAGAGAATCGCATGCGTTCCCAGCCTCTCACCGGAAAGCCTGCGGCGCAAGCGGTGAATGTTAGTTTGCCGGAGGTGGCGGCGGAGGAGGCGGCGCAGACGATGCAGGTGGAGGCGGAGGAGGCGCCGGTTTGCCGTTGTTCTGGTCGGCCGGCGTGCTGGGTGTCGCGCCAGGCGCGGTCCGTACGATGGTCCCGGCATTGTGCGCCGCATTCAGCGCGGCCTGGGAGAACGCCTCGGAAGCGGCCCGTATGGCGCGCTGCATCACCGACCCCTTGTCGATCATCTGCCTGGCGATCGGTTCGTTCTTGTATACCCGCACGTATTCGCCCGGACCGAGCAGCTTCGACGGACCCGGCTGCAGCACATGTGACACTTCGACCTGGCCCTCTTCGTCGATCACGGTCGTGGTGGCGGTTTCATCCTCGACTTCCACGTCGAAGATGGTGCCGCGGACCGAGATCACCGCGGTGGGCGTGCGCACCTTGTTGTGATTGGGCAGACCGCCGGCGTGTTCAATCTGCACGCGAACCTTGCCCAGCCAGACTTCGAGAAGGTCTTTCCAGTCGCCGCCATTGGCGCGAAACACGACCCGCGATTTCGGGAACACTTCGAACTGGCTGCCGTCGGCAACCTGAAAAAGACCGTATCCGTCCGAACCGGTGACAATGATCTGCTGCGGCTGTACCAGATCGCCCAGATTGAGCGCCCAAGCGGTGGTGTCCCGCATCACCGAGAGCTGGCCGGTGAACGAGACGAGCTTCGCCGCGCCGCCCAGATCGGACAGCTGTGCGGATGCGCACGCGCAGGCCAGCAATCCGGCCAGCACGAGCGTCCAGACTCGCACAGATGGGCGCACTTGTGCCACGAATTCCTTACAGAATAGCACCGTACATGCTGTGGAAGTTGCGGTACCAGGCATTTTTAATGCTATCTTTGGTGAACAAACTGAACCGAATCAGTAGTTTCCGGATATATATCGGATGGGAATGCGGTAGAATCGGGACACGGTCATGTGTCTTCGTGTCACAGATTACCGGATCACCGCGATGACGCGAACCGTCATTGTGATCCTGGCGCTGTGGGCAATGGTTCCGCTGGTGTTGGCACAAACCGATACCGGATGGAAGAGGATCGCGGGAACCGTAATCGACGAAGGACTGGCCGGACCGGCGAGCGGTCCTGTGCGCGCGGTCTGGTATGCCGGCGGCACGGGCAGGCTGCTGGCGCAGACGGCCTCGGGCAGAATCTTCGAGACGAACGATTTCATTCACTGGCGTTTGAACACCACCGATTCTTTGCCGGCGGCGCAGCCGGGCGTGCAATCCGCCGGCACGCGGCTCTACGCTGTTGACGCGGCCAATCTGCGGGCCTCCGACGACAGCGGCCGGACCTGGCTGAATCTGACCGGATTCAAGAACCGGTCGGTGATCGGGGATGGCTTTACCGGCCTGGCGGTTTCGCCCGCGAATGCACAGGAAATTGCCGCCGCCAATGCAGCGGGCATCTGGCGGTCGCTGGATGGCGGCCTCTCCTGGAGCGGCCTGAATGAGGATCTGCCTAATCTGCCGTTGACAAAACTGACGGACCGGCGGACAGCGGTACTGGCCGATGGCACGCTTATCGAGGACAGAACGGGAACCTGGACGCCCATCGCGGGAAGCGATCCGGAATCTGCGCTGCGGACGCGCTTCGCTCAGCTGGCGCATGCCGAGGTCAGCGCGGCGGCGCAGGCGGGAACAACGGCCTACGCCGGAACCGCCGACGGCCGTTTGCTGGTTTCGCTGGATAACGGCGCAACGTGGAACGAAGCTCCGCAAATCGCCGGTGCGAGCCGGGCCACTACAGGGATCACCAGAATCTGGCTGGACGGCGAACGCCCCGGTGTGGCGCTGGCGGCGGCGGGAGCACAACTGCTTCGAACCGTCAACGGCGGTCTGTTCTGGGACGACGTCACGGGTGCATTGCCTTCCACGCAGATTCACGGCATCGCGGCGGACCGTTCGGCGGGAGTGGTTTACCTCGCCACGGATCGCGGAGTGCTGGAAGGCAGTCTCTCTCTGAACGACGCCGGACCGGCCGCAGCCGATTGGAAATCCATTTCGCGCGATCTGCCGGCTGCAACCGCCTGGGACGTCCGGCTGAGCGTGGACAACACGCTGACGGTGGCGCTGGACGGTTACGGTGTTTTTGAAGCCTCCGCGCCTCATCGCGCACGCTCGGTGCGCATCGTGAACGGAGCGGATATGAGCGATCGGGCAGCGGCGCCCGGCTCGCTGATCAGCGTGCTCAACGCCAGCGTCGTTGCAGCCAGGCCGGCGCAGATGGACGGAAGTGCCGCTTCGTGGCCGGTGATTGCTTCGTCCAGTCAGAGTTCGCAATTGCAGGTACCTTTTGAAGCCACGCCGGGAGGCTTTTCCCTTTCTCTGCAGGGCGCGGGTGAGCAGTGGACGGTTCCCTTAACAGTGAAAAATGCCGCTCCGGCGATCTTTGTCGATGCGGAGGGAGCCCCGCTGATTCTCGACGCGGCCAGTGGACTCGTGATGGATCCCAGGATCGCCGTGCATGCCGGCTC
>Ga0181521_10005906_pt1 | contig 13500 bp, 8 predicted proteins | sample PEATcosm2014_Bin_32_FD_119764 | JGI IMG/M metagenome (GOLD analysis project Ga0181521, IMG submission 119764) | Peatland microbial communities from MTU Mesocosm Facility, Houghton, MI, USA - PEATcosm2014_Bin02_60_metaG | ecosystem: Environmental > Terrestrial > Soil > Wetlands > Peat | place...
CCCCGCAAGTGCACGCCAAACAGCAAAATTCAATGCTAAGTCCTATGTTTTGAATATTTTGCCTATAACTACCTTACTATCATCAACTTAACTGATTTTGGGGTAGGGGGGGGTACCCCCCCCCACAAATTTCTGAATTCTTACCCGCCGGTTGGCCCACATCGTCTCTCGGCGCTCTGCGCGTCCTGGCGGTGAAAAGCTCTACACCACAAAATACTTCGCTCCCGGATGATGCACCACGATCGCCGACGTGCTCTGCTCCGGCTCCAGCAAGAAGCCCGAAGTCAGACGCACGCCTACGTTCTCCTCCGGCTTGAGCAGCGCGAACAGTTTCGTCTGGTCTTCCAGATTCGGACACGCCGGATAGCCGAACGAATAGCGCGAGCCGCGATACTTCTGATGAAACAGATCGCGAATGTGCGGAGAGTCCTCGGCCGCGATGCCTAACTCTTCGCGCATCTTCTTATGGTGGAATTCGGCGAGCGCCTCCGCCGTCTCCACGCTTAGGCCGTGGAGATACAGATAGCGCGTATATTCTCCGCCTTCGAACAGGCGCTGCGTTTCGACCGAAGCCTTCGGGCCGATTGTTACCAGCGACAGGCCGAGCACATCCATCTTGCCGGAGGATGGCGCGGCAAGGAAATCGGAGATACAAAGGCGGCGGCCTTCTTTCTGGCGGGGGAAGGTAAACCGCAACAATTCCCTCAGGTTTTGCTTTTCACTGAGAACTGAGAACTGAGAACTGGGAACTGAATACACTACGACGTCATTGCCATCGCCTTGCGCCGGAAAATATCCGCACACAACTTTCGGCTCGAACCATCCCGCCGCGATCACATCTTCTTCCAGCTTCTTCTTGATTGGACGGTACTTCTCCTCTACCAGCCGCGCGTAATCTTCCTGCGACGCCGTCTTCAGTTGCCACTGATTCTTGAACAAGGCCGTGTCGTTGATGTAATGGAAAATCTCGCGCAGATCGTAATCCTTCACCACGCGCACGCCCCAGAATGGAGGCTCCGGAATATTTGGCGCATCGGTCACCACCGCGCTGCGTTCGGAAAACACCGGCCCGATTTCTTCATCCACCGCCGCCGCTTTCGCGTAGTCCTTCACCGTTCTGCCGTCCTGCAACCGCGCCGCGCGTTTGCCGTCCTCCGACGCCAGGTCTTCCATTACGTGCAGGCCCGCGAATGCATCTTCTCCGTAGAACACGGCATTCGAATACTCGCGCCGCAGGTCGTCTTCAACATACTTCCGGGTCAGAGCGGCGCCTCCGCAGATCACCGGAAACTCCAGCTTCTGGCGTTCCAGTTCCTGGATCACGTACTTCATCTCCAGCGTCGACTTCACCAGCAAGCCGCTCAGGCCGATGGCATCCGCCCTGTGCTCCTGTGCGGAGTGGATGATCGTGTCGCCCGCCTGCTTGATTCCCAGGTTCACCACTTTGAATCCGTTGTTCGACAGGATAATGTCGACCAGATTCTTTCCGATGTCGTGCACATCGCCCTTCACCGTGGCCAGCACGATCGTGCCCTTTTGCTGCGATCCGGTCTTCTTCTCCATCTTCGGCTCAAGATAGGCGACTGCGGCCTTCATCACTCCCGCCGAATCGAGCACCGACGGCAACTGCATCTTGCGTGCTCCGAATAGGTCGCCTACCGTCTTCATTCCGTCGAGCAGCACCGTGTTGATCAGGTCGAGCGGCTTGTACTCGACAAGCGCTTCTTCCAGCAACTCTTCCAGGCTGCGCTTCTGTTTGCCATCGCCCACCGATTTCTCGCCGTTGATGATCGCGTACTTGAGCTTGTCTTCGATGGAGAGCGTTGCCACGTGCGCCGTGGTCTGCGCCTGCGCCTTCCCTTTCATGCCGGCGAAATGCTGCATGTAAATCTGTAGCGGATCGCCATTGGACCGGTCCTGGTAAATCAGCTTGCGCGCCAGTTCCACCTCTTCCGCCGGAATCTTGTACAGCGGATAAATCTTCGTGTAATTGACGATGGCAACATCGAGGCCGTTTTCTACCGCCTCATGCAGAAACACCGAGTTAAGAACCCGCCGCGGATAAGCGTCCAGCCCGAAACTGATGTTGCTGACGCCGAGAACTGTCTTCACTTCCGGCAGTTGGTCATGGATGCGCTTCACCGCCTTCAAGGTTTCGATGCCGGCTGAACGGTATTCTTCCTGGCCCGTCGAAATCGGCAGCGTCAGCGCGTCGAAGAGCAGGTCCACCGGACGGATGCCGTACTTTTGTGTCGCCAGATCGAAGATGCGATGCGCGATCGCAACTTTCTTGTCCGCCGTAAGAGCCATGCCCTCTTCATCGATGGTGAGCGCGATCACGCCCGCTCCATAGCGCTTCGCCATCGGCAACACTTTCGAGGTGCGCTTCTCGCCGTCTTCCAGATTGATGGAATTGATGATGGCTTTGCCTGGAATGCGCTTCAGCGCTTCTTCCACTACGTCGGCTTCGGTGCTGTCGATCAGGATCGGCGCGGGCACGCGGGTCGCGATTTTTTCCAGGATGGCGGAGATGTATCCCTTCTCGTCTTCGCCCACGATGGCGCAGCACAGGTCGAGCATGTGCGAGCCTTGGTTCGCCAGCTTTTTCGCCAGCGTCAGAATGTCGTCGTACTTCTTGGCCTGCACCAGTTTGCGGAAATGATCGACGCGCGTTGTGGTGTTCATCTCTTCCGCTACGATCAGAGGCTTCGGTTCAAGATCCAGCGGTACCGATGTGTAGGCGCTTGACGCTGCGGCTACTGGCTTCACATCCCGCTTCGCCGGCTCCACGCCCGTCACTGCATCCACCACGGCTTTCAGATGGTCGGGAGTTGTGCCGCAACACCCGCCAACGATTCGTACTCCGTAATCCTGCACGAAATGTTTGTGATACTCCGCCAAATCCTTGGGCAAGAGCTTGTACACCGCATGCCCGCCTACGTTCTGCGGCAGTCCCGCATTCGGCAAAACCGAAACGAGCTTGGTGGAATTCAGCGCCAGATAGCGGACTGCCTCGTTCATCTCCGCCGGGCCGGTCGCACAGTTTAAGCCGATGATGTCGATATCGTAGGGCTCTAGCGCGGTGAGCGCCGCGCCAATTTCGGTCCCGAGCAGCATGGTTCCGGATTCCTGCAGTGTGACCTGCACCGTAACCGGCAGCCGCTTGCCCGCTTTGCGCATCGCCTCCAGCACGCCGACGGTGGCAATCTTCGCTTGCAACAAATCCTGGCAAGTCTCAATCAGCATCACATCGACGCCGCCCTCGATCAGCGCCGACGCCTGCTCTTCGTAGGACGCTGCCATCGCGTCCCAACCGATGTGGCCGAGCGAGGGCAGTTTTGTAGTCGGACCCAGCGACCCCGCCACAAACCGCGGTTTGTCCCTGGTGGAAAATTGCTGCGCCACTTCTCTCGCGAGTTGCGCTGCCTTCAAATTGATCTCGCGCACTTTGTCTCGCAGGTCGAACTCGCCGAGAACCAGCCCCGTCCCGCCAAACGTATTCGTCTCCACGACATCGCAGCCCACGCGGAGAAAGTCCGCGTGAATCTCGCGAATAATGTCGGGACGGCTCAGCACCAGAACTTCGCTGCAGTTCTCCTTGCCCCAGTAATCGTCCAGGGTAGGGTTGCGCTTCTGGATATTCGTCCCCATCGCGCCGTCATAAATGACGACTCGTTCCTTTACGGTTTGGAGAAAGTTGGGCATTAGTCGTTAGCGTTGGTCGTTAGTCGTTGGTCGTCAGTCGTTGGTCGTCAGTCGTTGGTCGTCAGTCGTTCGCAATTCGTCTCCGCTCTTAAATTGTGGAGGCGGGGCTCGCCCCGTCTCAGTTTGCAGCGGGAGACGCGGCAAGCCGCGTCTCTACGGAAAATCAAACGCCCTGGCTCCTCAAATCGGTGCCCCTTCGCAAATGCGCGAACGACCAACGACTGACGACCAACGACTGCTTTCCATACAACAACGCCGGTCCCTGCGGGACCGGCGCTTGGTGGAAAAATCTTGAAGATCGTTAAGCCCCCTTCACGCCCGCATCCAGTTCCGATTGCGCAAACACCTGATTGGCTCCCATGTGCGATGGGGCCGGCGCCAGCATCTGTTCTTTCCGGTAAATCAGATTGCTTGCGCTGAAAGTCGCCAGCTCAAATCCATGGCCATGCGTAATCGCATCGGTCGGACAAGCCTCCACACAATACCCGCAAAATATACAGCGATTGTAGTCGATGTTGTAGACGCGGGCGTAGCGCTCGGCGCCGGAGACTCTGGTTTCAGCGGTGTTTTCCGCGGCTTCTATATAGATGCAATTGGCCGGGCACGCGGCGGCGCAGAGGAAACAGGCTACACATTTTTCCAGGCCGTTTTCGTCGCGCTGCAGGACGTGCATGCCGCGATAGCGTTCCTGAAACTTTGCACCTTTCAGGGGGCCGGGACCGTCGGGATAATTTTCGACGATGGTGGGCTGAAACATCTCCTTCAGGGTGATACTCATTCCCTGGGCTACCGCTCCGATGTTTTTGATCACGGACATACGTCCGTAGTATAGCGAATGTTGAGGTGATTGGCAGCTTTCGGCTGTCAGCTGTCAGCTCTCAGCTGTCAGTTCTCGGCTCTTGGCTTTTCAAAGGATTGGCTACCAACGATGGGGGGACTTTCGAGGACGTGGAAATCTTCTTTTAATCGTTGAGACTCTACTTGAGCGCTGCGTCGCGCCAGCGCAGAGTGGTGTTTCAATTTATGGCCAGCCGTGGTTTGCGTTCTCCTCGCTTTATTTTCTTCGGTATCTTCTTCGCGGCTTTCGTTTTTCTTTTCGGCGGAGTTTTCGGCAGCGGGTTCTTGGGCAGCGCCTTCGGTCAGAAGTCTGACAGGAAAACATACTCCGCTCCTGAAGAGCGCGGCGGGGTTCGTCCGTATCTGCGGGATCGAGTGCACTGGAACTGGAACCAGCGGGGGCGGACTGTGCCTCGGGGAGAATCGGCGGCGGGACTTCGGTTTCGGGCTTACCGGCAGAAGATGGCGATGCGGGCTTCGCGGGCGGCTGCGGCTGCAAACTCAACACCTCCGCCTATGTCGTCGTCTCCCCACCCACTCATCGCAAAGAACGCGATGAGTGGGGCACCCGCTTCGTCCTCCACAGCGTGGGTGCCGCTGGGACCGGCTCCGCTCGCTTCCGATGCTACGGGAGATGGAGGGCAGGATTACAACTGGGTCTCGGGGCGGGCTACCTCGGTGCTGATCGATCCGGCGGACACTAGCGGAAACACGGTGCTAGTGGGCGGCGCCTATGGCGGGCTTTGGAAATCGACCAACGCGGGAAGTCTGAGTTCCAGTCCCGCTGCAGTTGTCTGGCAGCCCTTGATTGACGATCAGCCAACGCTGGCGGTGGGCGCGACTGCTTTGCAGCCGGGGAACAGCAACGTCATTCTGGTTGGAACCGGGGAGACTAACAATTCGGCCGACTCCTATTATGGGCTGGGGATTCTGCGATCCGCGGATGGAGGTTCGACGTGGACAACGCCGCCGATCCAGAGCGCGGCAAGTGGGCAATCGTTCCTGGGAATTGGTTTCAGCAAGATCGCTTTCAGCACGGCGAATCCTAACCTGGTGGTGGCGGCGACGGCGGGAAACAACGGCTTGTGCCATGGCGAGGAAGCAGCGCCGGCGGGAGACAACAACCCGTGCCTTGGCCCGGAAGAAGATGGGAATTCGACTGTGCGCGGGCTTTACTATTCGCTGAATGGTGGAGCGACGTGGAACCGCGTCATCCTGTCGGACGGTGCGGTTCCCGCATCGGCTACGGCGGTAATTTACAACCCGAGCCAGGGAGCGACGGGAACGTTCTACGCTTTCATTCGGCGTCACGGGCTGTACTCATCGACGGATGGGCAGAACTTCACGCCGCTGACTACGCAACCGACCGCGGGTCTGGCGTCGGGGCTGTGTCCGGCTGGTTCAAACGCAACGACTTGCCTGATTTATCGCGGCGAGTTCGCGGTGGTACCGGGGCGCAACGAGATGTATGTGTGGGTCGTCGACGTGCAGCCGGACGCCTATGGAAATCCCACACCCGCCGATGAGGGCATCTGGCAATCGTTGAACGGCGGGGCGAGCTGGACGCAGATTCCGGATAGCGGAATTACCAACTGCGGTGACAGCGTGTTTGGGCCAAACAGTGGCTGCGGCGTGGAGCAGGGTTGGTACAACCTGGAGTTGGCGGCGATCCCCAGTTCGGTACCCCCCAACCCGCCGCTTACGGATGTTTACGCGGGCGCCATCAATCTTTACAAGTGCTCGTTAGAGCCAGGTCAACAGCCGCCGAACACAACCTGCACGCAGGGCGACTGGATCAATCTGACGCACGCGTATGGATGCAGCCCGCTGGCGGCGCCGGCGCATGTGCATCCGGACCAGCACGGAATCGCGTTCATGGTGGTCAGTGGCAGTGACACGTCGCCCGGCTACTTCGCGCACGACGGGGGAATCAGCCGGACGCTCGATGGGTACTCCGGTCTGACCACCGGGAGTTGCGCCGGGAATCAGTTTGACAGCCTGAGCCAGACGCTGGGCTCGATGACGGGATTTGTTTCTCTCTCGGTGCACCCCACGAGCGCGGACATTCTGCTCGGGGGAACGCAGGCTAACGGCTCCCCTAAAACCAGCACCGCGACCAGCAGCCGTACCTGGCAGAATGCGCTCGGCGGGGATGGCGGATTCACTGCCATCAATCCTACGAACCCCAGCGAGTGGTTTGCGGCGAACCCCTACGTCACGATTCTGAAGTGCGAGTCGGGAACGGACTGCAACGACAATGGATTTCTTCAGATCGTCAGCCCCGACAGTCTGGGCGGGGATCAGGGAGCTTACGATACTCCGTACATTCTGGACCCGCAGAACAGCAGTGAAATGTTGGTGGGAACCTGCCGGGTATGGTCGATCAGCACGAGCGGAACGGCTCCTCTGCAACTGAGCAACGACTTCGAGACGCTAGGGGCGGGCGTGTGTACGGGCGATGAAATCAACCTGGTGACAGCGCTGGCGGCAGGCGGCCCGCTAAGGGTTAACGGCAATTCGGAAACGGTGTATGCGGTAACGAACGGATATGGGCCGCTGAACGGGTCTCCGGGAGGCGAAGTGTGGGTCACGACCGACGCAGGCTTCAGTTTGATGACGAATGTGACGGGGAATGTGAATCCGAACGGGTATGCGATTTCGACGGTCGCGATAGATTCGTCCGATGGAACTGGCAACACGGCGTATGTCGGGATCATGGGGTTCAGCACGCCGGGGTTCCCAACGTCGCACGTGTGGAGGACTGCGAATGCCGGCTCGAGTTGGACGGACTGGACGGGCACGGGATCGACGGAGTTGCCGGATGCTCCGGTGAACGCGTTGCTGGTGGACGCGCAGGCGGGGCAGGCTTACGCGGGAACCGACGTTGGCATTTTTGTGAGTTCGACGAGCGCTCCGAGTTGGACGGAAGTTGGTCCGCCGCCGGGGCCGGGAGTTTCGGGATTTCTGCCGAACGCTCCGGTAACGGCGCTGCAGATTTTTGATTACGCGGGCACGAAAACGCTGGTGGCATCGACGTACGGGCGCGGCATTTGGAACTACTCGTTGGCGCCAGGTTTTGCGATTGCGGTGACGGCGACTCCGAATTCGACGGCGGTGAATCAGAACGTGAGGTGGAACGGAACGCTTACGGCGCTGAACGGATACAGCGGAAGCGTGGCGCTGACATGTACGGCCGGAGCTCCTGGGACGTGCGCGATCACGCCGGCGACGCTGACGCCAACTGCGGGAGGAGTTGGGTTTACGGTGACGTTGGGCAGCGCTACGGTTGGGACGTTTAATTTTGCGATTCAGGGAACGGACGGGACGCTGACCCAAGCTACTCCGACGGAGACGCTGACGGTGGGAACGCCGGACTTTGCGATTGCGGTGACGGCGACTCCGAATTCGACGGTGGTGAATCAGAACGTGACGTGGAACGGGACGCTTTCGGCGCTGGACGGATACAGCGGAAGCGTGGCGCTGACATGTACGGCCGGAGCTCCCGGGACGTGCGCGATCACGCCGGCGACTCTGACGCCGACTGCGGGAGGAGTTGGGTTTGCGGTGACGTTGGGCAGCGCTACGGTTGGGACGTTTGATTTTGCGATTCAGGGAACGGACGGGACGCTGACCCAAGCTACTCCGACGGAGACGCTGGCGGTGAACAAGGCGACGCCGACGATCACGTGGGCGACGCCGTCTGCGATCACCTACGGGACGCCGCTATCGCCCACGCAGTTGAATGCGACGGCGAGCGTGGCGGGGACGTTCGTCTACTCGCCGGCGTCGGGGACGGTGCTCGGAGCGGGATCGCAAACGCTGAGCGTGACTTTCACTCCGATCGACACGACCGACTACAACACGGCGACGGCGACGGTGACGCTGGTGGTGACGGCGGCTGCGGACTTTACGTGGACGGACACGGGCACCACCTCGGTCACATTGCTGGCGGGACAGAGCGCCAGCTATACGTTTGCGGCGGCGCCGGTGGGAGGCGGGACGTTTAGCTCGGGGGTGAGTTTTGCGTGCTCTAATCTGCCGGGGTTGACTAGCGGGGGGCCCGGCGCCAGTTGCGAGTTTAGTCCGGCGACGATTGCGGCGGGAGCGCCGGGGACGTCTCCGGTGACGGTGACGCTGACGATTACGACGACGGGGCCGAATTTGGGGACACAGTCGGGGGCGCGGGGGGGGCCGTGCTGCGCACGGCCCGGACGGCCGGGGGCGGCCGTCCCTACGCACTCTTCTTGTGGGTGGTGCTGGTGGGGATTGTGGGGATCGGGCGAAAGAGACGCGACAAGCCACGTCTCTACGGAGGGATCACAGCGATTTGCCTGGGGCTTGGATTGATGGCGCTGATTTCTTGCGGCGGGGTCGCGGGCAGTGGTAGCAGCACAGCACCGGTGACGGTGAATCCGCAAACGGGGACTGTGTTGTTTGCGGATGAGCCGGGTAACTCGTGGCCGGCGGGAGGTAATCAGCAGCAATTCACGGCCAACCAGGGCGTAACCTGGGCGGTCACGGGCGGCAATGCGAATGGAACGATAGGCGGAACGGGGATGTATACACCTCCGGCGGTGGTGCCGAACCCGGCGACGGTGACGGTGACGGCTACGCCGGCGACAGGGGCAGCTCCGGGATCGGCTTTTGTGACTGTGGCGGCACCGACGGCAGTGGGCACGTCGCAGATTACGGTGACGGCGACCGCCGCGGGTGGGGCGGCGCACGGGGATCTTGTGACGCTGATCGTGCAGTAGGGCGATTTCACCGCCGAGACGCGAAGCGACGGGAATTTGTATTTGGTGATTTGTAATTGGTAATTGAGGGCGCGCTGGTGTCTGTACCCTCGTCTCGAAAAGCGTGAGACGATGGGCACCCGCGCCTTTTTCTGCGTCACATTCCATTGTTCTTGCGTCACGGTGAGGTGGGCGTCTTGTGAGATAGGATCATCTTCGGTGGGCGGCCGTGCTTTGCACGGCATGGAGGGGCGAGACGCCCGTCCCTCCACTAGACACACAAACTCATGACTTACGACATTGCGGTGATTGGCGGGGGGATTGTTGGGCTTTCGTTTGCCATGCAGGTGGGCGAGCGGTTCCCGCGGTTGCGCGTGGTGGTTCTGGAGAAAGAAGCGGGAGTGGCTCGGCACCAGACGGGACACAATAGCGGGGTGATCCACAGCGGGGTCTATTACAAGGCGGGATCGCTGAAGGCGCGATTGTGTGTGGCGGGGGCACGCGAGATGGTGGAGTTCTGCTCGCGACATGGGATTGCGCACGAAGTTTGCGGGAAATTGATTGTGGCTACAAACCCGGAGGAGATAGCGCGGCTGGATGTGCTACTTGCGCAGGGCGTGGCGAATGGGTTGGAGGGTTTGCGGCTGCTGGAGCGCGCGGCGATGCTCGAGATCGAACCGCATGTTGGCGGAGTTCGAGCGCTGCTGGTGCCGTCGACCGGGATCACGGATTATGCGGCGGTGACGGCGAAGTATGCGGAGATCGCGGCGGGACATGGGGCGGAGGTGACGACGGGCGCTGAGGTTGTGGGATTTGATATTTCGGGGAATGGAGTGGTGGTCCGGACGCGAGCGGGAGATTTTTCGGCGCGGTATGTGGTGAATTGCGCGGGGCTTTATAGCGACCGGGTGGCGCGCATGGCAGGGGACGATCCGGGGATGATTCTGGTTCCGTTTCGCGGGGAGTATTACGATCTGGCGGCGGCGCGCGGGGAGTTGGTGCGGGGCCTGATTTATCCGGTGCCGGATCCGCGGTATCCGTTCCTTGGAGTGCACTTCACGCGGCGGATTCAGGGGAATGTGGATGCGGGGCCGAATGCGGTGCTGGCGTTCCGGCGCGAGGGATACCGGTGGCGTGATTTCGATTTGGGCGAGACGATGGAAGTGTTCATGGATGCGGGATTTCGGGCGATGGCGCGGCAGCACTGGAGAAATGGGCTGGGGGAGTTCCGGCGGTCGCTGAGGAAGCGGGAGTTTGTACGGTCTTGCCAGCGCCTGGTGCCGGAGGTGCGGATGGAAGATATGACGCCGGGCGGCTCAGGAGTGCGGGCGCAGGCGGTGGGCACGGATGGCGCGCTGGTAGATGATTTCCGGTTTGTGGGGCGGGAGCGGTTTTTGCATGTGCTGAATGTGCCTTCTCCGGCGGCGACGGCTTCGTTGCCGATTGGGCGGGAGATCTTGAAGATGGTGCCGGAGGAAATTGTGGGCTAGGGACTGGAATGCTGTCTCGATTTCGGCGACTGGTGTAGTCTTCCGTAGAGACGAGGCTTGCCTCGTCTCAGACGCGGCAAGCCGCGTCTCTACCTAGGAATTTTTATTGGGAGAATTCGTATGCCACAGAGTTTGAGTGAGAAAAAGAAAGTCGCGGTTTTGGGCGTAGGGAAGATTGGATCGATTCTGTTGCAATCTTTCTTGCGCGATGGATTGCTGTCGCCGGGGCAGACCTGGGCAACGGTGGCGCATCCGGAGCGGGCGCGGATGCTGAAGGAGAAGTTGAAGGTGCACGCGGGGACCAACAATTCGGAGGCGGTGAAGGACGCTGACATTATTTTTATCTGCGTGAAGCCGCAGGTGGTGGCGGACGTGGTAAAGGAGATTCGCGCGCACTTGAGTGGGAAACAGCTGGTGATTTCGGTGGCGGCGTCAGTCCCGACGGAGATGATTGAGCGGGCGCTGGAGAAAGAAGTGCCGGTGGTGCGGGCGATGCCGAATACTCCTTGCGTGCTGGGCGCGGGCATGACGGCGCTGTGCAAGGGAAAGTTCGCGACGAAACAGCATCTGGACATGGCGACGAAGTTTTTCGATGCGGTGGGGCGGACGGTGACCGTGGACGAAAAACATATGGACGCGGTCACGGGATTGTCGGCGAGCGGGCCGGCGTATATCTACATCATTCTGGAATCGCTGGCGGAGGCGGGCGTGAAGGTGGGGCTGCCGCGCGATGTGGCTACGCTGCTGGCGGCTCAAACGACTATGGGCGCGGCGCGGGTGGTGCTGGAGACCGGGGATCATCCGGCGCTGCTGAAAGATGCGGTGACAACGCCGGCGGGATGCACGATTGACGGCATCATGGAACTGGAAGAGGGCAAGCTGCGCGTGACTTTGATCAAGGCGGTGGTGAAGGCGGTGCAGCGGGCTAAGGAGCTGGCGTTTTCGTAGAGCAGCGGCGGCCTTGCGTGGCTACGGCCGTGGTGCAGATCCCAGGTCTCGAAAAGCGCGAGACCTGGGGCACCCTGCATTTCATCAAATTGCAGTCCGCGAAATTGAAAATCAGCAATGCACAGTCAGCGCCCGGAGGTTATTTCATCTCCATTTTCGCTGGCTTGGCTGCCTTGCCTTTCAGTTCGATCACGATCACATCCATCCCTTTGTCGCTGGTGTTCTCCGGCAAGTGGATCTCGGCCGCGCTATATTGCGCCTCGCCTGCCTTGACGGTAAAGGCTTGCGTTTTGCCGTCCGGATAGCTGAACTGCCCGTTGGCGTCAGTGAGGAACACCGCAACCGTGGCGGGATGGCTGTGCATGACCGACTTCTCATGCGGGCCATAGTGCACTTTCAGAATCCGCACCTGGGCGTTCTCGCTTACTACCGTGTAATGCTTGGGATCAACCTTGACCGCATCTTGCGCCGAGAGGATCGGGACGAGACAGACGCACAACACCAAACCATAAAGCGCCAGTGGCACTCGCATTTTGTTCTCCTTATGCTTAGAGGGTTTGTTGGAAAAGCACTTTACCCTACTCTGGCGCTGTCATCGATGTCAATCAGGTTTTCAGTGACCACCAGGCACGAACCGGCTTGATTCTGCCGAATCGCGCCCGGCGGAAAAACGGGTACAGCTTGAGCGAGTGAAAAGGTGGACAGCAACATTGCGGCAAACGCCACCACCACGATGACACGAATCACGATCACGAGCGGGCATGCACAACAAGAATCACGCCCAAGTAAAGAAGGGACGAGCAGCACGCCCGTCCCTCCTCTGTTTTCTTGCCTGCGGGTACCTGGAATCCAGCAACTCAGTGAATATCAAATTGCTCCTGGTGCAGCGCCGGATCCGACTTCACGATGATCGTTTTCTTGGTGAGCTCTTCCATCTCATTCAGCAGTTGCGCGTTGTTCGCCTTCAGAGCTTTCGCAACCTCCGGGTTCACTCGCAACATCACGTCGCTGTGCTCCAAATGGTTCGCGATTTTGCGCATCTCGACATAGACCTCGTTGCAAATGGTGTTCACCGCTTTCACGAAGCCCGTGGCCTGACAATAAGGACACGGCGATCCGATCGTCCGTTCCAGCGACTGCTTCACCCGTTTGCGGGTGATCGCCACCAGACCGAAATCATTGAACTGCAGCACCTTCGACGGCGCCCGATCGGCGCGCAATGCCTCTTCCAGCGCCTGCATCACTTTCTGCCGGTTGCGCCGCTCATCCATGTCGATGAAGTCGATGATGATGATGCCGCCCAGGTCGCGCAGCCGCACCTGCCGCACGATTTCCTTGATCGCATCGACGTTTGTTTTCACGATCGTGTCTTCAAGGCGGGCGGTTTTGCCGACGTACTTGCCGGTGTTCACGTCGATCGCGACCAGCGCCTCGGTCTGATTGATAACGATGTACCCACCGCTCTTCAGCCAGACTTTCGATTTCAGCGCCTTGTTGATTTCCTCGTTCAGCCCGAACTGATCGTAGAGCGGCGTCTCCTTCGTGTAGAGCTTGACGCGCTTGACCAGAGCCGGCTGGAAGCGATTCGCAAACCGCAGAATGCGCTCGTATTCCTGCTCGGTGTCGACCCAGATAACGGAAAACTCCGAGCTCACCTGATCGCGCAGCACGCGCTCCACCACATTCAGGTCGTGATAGATCAGCGCCGGAGACTTGCTGCTGTCGGAGCGCGACTTGATCTCGTTCCAAAGGTTTTTCAGAAAGCGGATATCGGCTCGCAGTTCCTC
>Ga0181521_10005910_pt1 | contig 13498 bp, 15 predicted proteins | sample PEATcosm2014_Bin_32_FD_119764 | JGI IMG/M metagenome (GOLD analysis project Ga0181521, IMG submission 119764) | Peatland microbial communities from MTU Mesocosm Facility, Houghton, MI, USA - PEATcosm2014_Bin02_60_metaG | ecosystem: Environmental > Terrestrial > Soil > Wetlands > Peat | place...
ATCCTCGCCCCGAAGGTCGCGCTGTTGTCCATTGGGGAGGAGCCCACGAAAGGCAACCAGCTCGCCAAGGAGGCGCACGCGCTGTTGGCGGCCGGGGTAGGAGTTGACTTCGTGGGGAACGTGGAGGGCCGGGACCTGCTCGACGGCAACGTCGATGTGATCGTGACCGACGGCTTCACCGGAAATGTCGCTCTTAAGTCTCTCGAGGGGGCACTGCGGGCCCTGCTCGACGTTCTCGGCCGCGTGATCAGCACCTCTCCGGAGACGCGTGCCGCGGGAAACGTGCTCGGTCCTGAGCTGCTTGTCTACGCGCAACGCCTCGACCCGGAGGAGACCGGCGGGGCGATGTTGCTCGGCGTGGACGGCGTATGTGTCATCAGCCACGGGAGCTCGTCGGCGAGGGCGATCTTGAACGCAGTGCGCGTCGCCCACGAAGCGGCGACCGGCGACTTGGTGGGATCGTTACGCGAGGCAGTTGCAAAGACCTGAGCGAACGCCTCGCCGGGAACGTTGCATCTGTGACGGCGGCGGCGCCCTCGAGGGCGGTGGACGACGAGCGATGTTGCCCGGCAGGCTTTAACATTGTGCGAGAGCAATACGAAGGAGCCCAGGTGGCCGAGACGACCGGTGCGATCATGAGCCGCGGCGAGGTACTCGACCTCGTCCGATCCCAGCTCGCGGAGATCCTCGAGATGGACATCTCGGAGATCAGTGAGTCCTCCTCGTTCGCCGATGACCTCAACGCGGACTCGCTCGCGCTGATCGAGCTGGTCGAGGCGCTCGAGGAGGAGCTCAGTGACCGGTTGCCGGGCTTCCGCATCGACGACGAGGATCTCGAGGATCTTCGTACCGTCCGCGACGCCGTGGACTATGTGAGCGCGAAGGTCGAGGCGGCCTGAGCAATCCCACGGGCGAGCCTCAGCCAAAGAGCGGGAAGCTGAGCCGAGCGCTTCGCGAGTACCCCGTCGAGGGTGACCTGCTGCATCAGGCGCTGTCTCACCGGTCGTACTGTGCCGAGTGGGGCGGCCGGCCTTCCAACGAGCGCCTCGAGCTGCTCGGCGACGCAGTCCTGGGCCTTGTTGTCGCTGACCACCTGTACAGGGCCTTTCCGGACCTGTCCGAAGGAGATCTCGCGCGGCTTCGGGCGTCGGTCGTCAGCACCGAGGCGCTGGCGCCGGTTGCCGCGGAGCTCGGCGTGGGCGAGGCGGTCCTCCTCGGCAAGGGAGAGGAGACTTCGGGCGGTCGCTCCAAGGACTCGATCCTCGCCGACTGCCTCGAGGCGATAATCGCTGCGGTCTACCTCTCCTTAGGGCTCGCGGCCGCCACCCGTCTTGTCGTCGGCCTGCTGGAGGACCCGATCGAGGCCATCGCCGAGGGCAGGCTCGGCGACCCGAAGAATTGGCTGCAGGAGCTGGCCGCGCAGCTCAACTTCGACTTCCCGTCGTACACGGTGACCGACAAGGGCCCGGACCACGCCAAGGTGTTCTTCGCGGAGGTGACCGTGGGCGGGGAGATCCTGGGTCGTGGCACGGGTACCTCGAAGAAGATCGCCGAGCGTGTCGCTGCCACCGCCGCGCTCGAGATCATCGAGGCCCGGCAGGGCGACGGCCCCGCCACATAAGTGCCCGAGCTTCCCGAAGTCGAGACGGTTCGCCGCGGGCTCGAGGGCGTGGTTGTCGGGCGCCGGATCGTCGAGGTCCAAGTGCTCGGGCGCCGGACCGTGCGGCGCCAGGCGCCGGCCGATCTCACGACCCGTCTCGTGGGGCGAAGGTTCACCGCAGCAGGCCGCCGTGGCAAATTCCTCCTGTTGTCGCTCGATGATGACGCTGTGCTTGTCGTCCATCTGCGCATGAGCGGTCAGCTGCTTCACTCAAGCGGCACGCAACGCCCGCCAATTGCCGCGCACACCCATGTGGTGGTGGGGCTCGGGGACGGGACGGAGCTGCGTTTCGTCGATCCGAGGACCTTCGGGGAGTGGTTCGTCTCGTCCGACGTCGACAGTCGCGGCGTCCCGTCCGAGCTTGCGCATCTCGGACGCGACCCGCTGCTGGAGGGACTTCCGACCGCCTACCTAGCGGCCCACTTCGCCGGTCGCCGAGTCCGGCTCAAGGGCCTGCTCACCGATCAGCGGATCGTCGCGGGCATCGGGAGCATCTACGCCGACGAGATCTGTTTTCGCGCGAAGCTCAGGCCTGACCGCTCCGGCGGCTCGTTGAACGCCGGCGAGGTCGCCTCTCTCGCCAAGGCCGCCCGGGCCGTGCTCCGCGAGGCGGTGGCGTCGCGAGGGTCGTCGTTACGGGACCTGCGTTACCGTGACCTCGCGGGCGATTTGGGGTCCTATCAGGAGCGTCACGCTGTCTACGACAGGGCGGGGGAGCTGTGCCGGCGCTGTGGGAGCCGGGTCGTGCGGCTCAAGATCGGTGCACGGTCCGCGTACTTGTGCGAAGGCTGCCAGCTCTGAGGGCTGGGCGGCGGTGGCGAGCCGAGGTGTTCGGCCAATCCCCGGGGTCCCGCCCCGACACGGATAACGTGATCTCAACGTGTTCTTGAAAACGCTGACTCTCAAGGGTTTCAAGTCGTTCGCCGACCCGACGACGATCGAGCTGGAGCCCGGCATCACGGTGGTCGTGGGCCCGAACGGCTCCGGCAAGTCGAATGTCGTGGATGCCGTGGCCTGGGTGCTCGGCGCCCAGGGGCCCAAAGTGGTCCGTTCGACGAAGATGGACGACGTCATCTTCGCCGGTACCTCGAGACGGCCCGCCCTCGGGCGCGCCGAAGTCTCCTTGACGATCGACAATGCCTCGAGACGCCTCCCGGTTGAGGTGGCGGAGGTCACGATCACAAGGACCCTGTTTCGGACAGGTGAGAGCGAGTATGCCCTCAACGGGGCACCGTGCCGGCTGCTCGACATACAAGAGCTGCTTTCCGACGCCGGGGTCGGCCGCCAGCAGCATGTGATCGTCAGCCAGGGCCAGCTCGACTCGGTGCTCCAGGCGCGCCCGGAGGATCGGCGCATGGTGATCGAGGAGGCCGCGGGGGTCCTCAAGTTCCGCCGCCGCCGTGAGAGGGCTGAGCGTCGCCTCGAATCCAGCGAGCAGAACCTCCTTCGGTTGCAGGACCTGCAGCGAGAGGTGCGCCGCCAGCTCCGCCCGCTCGAGCGTCAGGCCGACGCGGCCCGCCGGCACGACGGGCTCGTCGCCGAGCTGCGGGCGCTGCGATTGCATCTCGCGGGTCGTGAGCTCAGCTCGCTCGGTCGGCGGCTCGAGAGCGCCGAGCGTTCGCACGCCGAGCTCACCGGCCAGGAGGTCACCCAGCGCAACGAGCTGGCACGTCTCGACGACCTGGTCGCCACGACCGAATCAGCGCTCACCGAGTTGCAGGCTTGGGACGGGACGGACCGGCTCGGGCGAGCCGAGCGCCTGCTCGAGCGCCAGCGCGGTGTGGCGAACGTAGTTGCCGAGCGGCGCCGCACCGTAGCCGGGTCGCTCGCCGCTGTGACCGAGGCGGACGTCGTCGCGTCACTGGAGGCTGAGTCGTCCCGCCTTGCAGCGGACCTGTCTGCCGCCGAAGCCGCCGCGGGCTCACTCGTGCCCGAACGTGAGGCGCTCGAGAGGCTCGAGGACGAGCTGCGGCGCGACGAGGCGAAGTTCGAGGCGGTCGCCGGCCCGGGCGATGTCTCGGATACCACAGCCCCGGCACTGCCCGCGGACTCGTCCGGCATTGGCGCGCAATTGGACGCTCGCAGCGCCCGACAACAGCACGACGCGGCGCTCACCCGGCTGTCGAACGCCCGGGAGGCGGTGGCGCGACTGGCCGAGCGTCTTGCCAGTTTCGATCGAGTGCGCGAGGAGCACGAGCTGCGCTTGGCGGAGCTGGCGGCGGAGCTGGAGGCTTCCAAGGTCGTCGACGGACGACTCCGGACCGAGCACGAACGGCTTGTCGCGGCGGAGCAGGCCGCCGAGGCGCGTGAACGCGAGAGCGAGTCGCGCGCACGCACAGCGACAGATCGCTCACACACGCTCGAGGCCCGGGCCGAGGCACTGCAGGCAGCACTCGACGAGACGCGGGCGCGCGCAGGCGTCGAGCGCCTCGCCGGTCTGCCGGGTGTCCTCGGAACGCTCGCCGACGTCGTCGGCATTGACGACGGCTGCGAGCGGGCCTTCGAGGCAGCCGTCGAGGACGCCCTCGGCACGGTCGTGGTGGACGGGACCGGCGCGGCCCGTGATGCTCTGCGCCACTTGCACGATGCCGGTCTCCACGGCGGCGTGCTGCCGACCGGTGGGTCGCAGCTGACCTTGTCCGTGCCAGGGCCACTGCCCACCCAGCTCGTGGGCAGCGCGGAGCTGCTGCGGGATCGGGTCAGGTCGGAGGCTCCAGGCGTCGGCGCCGTGCTTGACCGGCTTCTCGCCGGCGTCCTGCTCTGTCGGGGCGGGCTCATCGAAGCGCTTCGCCTCGCTGAGCAGTGGCCTTCCAGCACGATCGTGACGATCGAGGGCGACCGTCTCTCGGAGCGGGGGTGGCGAATCGGAGTGGCGCGCTCGGGAGCGACCCGCGCCGCGCTCGAAACCGTCCGGCGCGACGCCGAGTCCGCCGTCGAGCTCGCACGCACGGCGAGAGCCGGGGCGCAAGCCGATCGCGAGATGCTCGCCGGCGCCCGCGCGGCGACCGTCGAGGCCACCAGGCGCTTCGACAATGCTGTCGCTACGCGGACCCAGGCCGAGGTTGCCCAGGCGCAGCTGACCCGGCGCCTCGTGCAGCTTGAGGCCGAGCTGAGCGACGCGTCGGCGGCCCACGAGGCTGGCCTGGAACTGCTCGCGGCAACCCAGGCAGAGGTCGCGCTGCGCGAAGCCGAGCTCGCCAGAGCTGAAGGTGCTGAGCTCGAGGCCCTCGCCGTGGCAGGGGAGGCGGCCCGAGCCCGCAAGGTGCTCGACGACCGTGCTCGCTCCCTTGCCGCTCTGGCGGCGGATCTCGGAATGCGTGCTGCGGGGCTCGAAGAACGGAGGACACTGCTCGCCACGCGCCGTGACGAGGTCGAGCGGCGGCTCGCCGGGCTCGACGCGGCTCGCTCCGACGCAGCCGCCCGGAGGGAATCGCTCGAAGTCGCCGAGCTTGCGCTCGCCCGTATCGCGGGCGAGCTCGTCCGCTTGGATGTCGAGCTGACGGCGGCACGGGACCGCCTGCGAGCCGAACGCGCGGAGCAGGAGAGGGCCGTTGTGAGCACGGTCGACCGTCTACGCCGGCTACGAGACGAACGTGGCGTCGCTGAGCGCGAGCTCACAGGCGCGCGCGAGCTCCTGCAGCGGGTCGAGCTGGAACGCGCAGAGGCGAGGGTCCGGATGGAAACGGCCGTGGAGACATTGCGGCGCGAGCTCGAGTGCGAGCCGGATGAGGCCATCGCGGCACTGTGCCCCGAGCTGCCCCCTGGCATCCCCGCCCAGGCCAGGGTGCGCGAGCTCGATCGCGAGCTCCGGCTGATGGGCCCGGTGAACCCCCTGGCGCTCGAGGAGCTCGCCGGCCTCGAGGAGCGGGACCGGTTTCTCGCCGAGCAGCTCGAGGACGTCCGGGGCGCCCGCCGGGAGCTCGGACGGGTCATCCGCGCTGTCGACGAGGAGATCGTCGGAGTGTTCACCCAGGCGTTCGCGGACGTCGCCCGGCACTTCGAGATCCTGTTCACGATGCTGTTTCCCGGAGGCACCGGCCGCCTGAGCCTCGTCGAGCCAGAGGACCTGCTCTCGACCGGGATCGAGATCGAGGCCCGGCCGGCCGGCCGCAACGTCCGGCGGCTCTCGCTCCTGTCGGGAGGCGAGCGGTCGCTGGTGGCCCTCGCGTTCCTCTTCGCCGTGTTCCGAAGCCGCCCGTCCCCGTTCTATGTGATGGACGAGGTCGAGGCGGCCCTCGACGACGTGAACCTTCATCGTTTCCTGGACCTCGTCGAGGAGTTCCGTGCCGACGCTCAGCTGATCGTCGTCAGCCACCAGAAACGGACCATGGAGGCAGCAGACGTCCTCTACGGCGTGACCATGCAAGCGGGCGGGGCGTCGAAGGTCGTGAGCGAGCGAATGGGGAGCCCGTCGGCCCGCAGTGCCGCCTTCGACTAGCTTCGGGCCGGTTGTGGTGCCCCACTGCTGAGAGGGCACCTCCCGGCTCTTCGCTCGCCGCCCGGTAGTCTGCGCACGTCATGACCCTCGTGATCGTCCTCATCGCCGTCGCCGTCGTGCTGTTGGTCTCCGGGGGAGTCGTTGTCGGCGCGCGCTCGCGTCGCCGCGCCCCGGCGCTCCCTCGGACCGGTGCCCCGCGGCCCGGTGCCCCACGGCCCGGTGCCCCGCGGCCCGGTGTCCCACGGCCCGGTGCCCCGCGGCCGCCGACGTCGCCGCCGGTCATGGCCGCAACCGAACCGGAGACCTCTTCGACGCCCGAGACCCAGACCGCTCGTCCGGTGCTCAGGGACCGGCTGGGACGCGCCCGAGGCCTGCTGGCCGGCTATTTCGATCAGGTCCGCGGCCGTGGGGGCATCGACGAGGCGACATTCGAGGAGCTAGAGGAGGCTCTCATCCTCGCCGACGTGGGTGTCTCGACGACGACGCGGGTCCTCGGGGATCTTCGGGACAAATTGCGCGATGGTGCCCTTTCGGTCACCGACCCGCCGGCTCTCCTCCAGGCGCTCCAGGACGATCTCGTCTCGATGTTCGAGGGCGATGTCGAGTCGCTTGCCTACGCCGACGGCGATGGGCCGACCGTGTGGCTCTTCGTCGGCGTGAACGGGGTTGGCAAGACCACGACGATCGGCAAGCTCGCGTTGCGCGAGACCAGAGCAGGCAGGGGGGTCGTTCTGGCAGCCGGGGACACGTTTCGAGCCGCTGCGGGAGAGCAGCTCGAAACGTGGGCCGAGCGTGCCGGGGCACGCATCGTCAGGGGCTCCGATGGTGCGGACCCCTCTTCGGTCATCTTCGACGCCGTCCAGCACGCAGCCTCTCGGGGGGCGGGACTCGTCTTGGCCGACACCGCCGGGCGCCTGCACACCAAGGTGAACCTGATGGACGAGCTGCGCAAGGTGCGCCGCGTGGCCGAGCGACCCCCGGGCCAGCTGACTGAAGTCCTCCTCGTGCTCGACGCCACGACAGGCCAGAACGGGGTCGTCCAGGCGCGCCAGTTCACCGAGGCGGTCGGCGTGACGGGCATCGTTCTCACCAAGCTCGATGGCACGGCCAAAGGTGGGGTGGTGCTGGCGATCCGATCCGAGCTCGGACTGCCGATCAAGCTCGTCGGGGTCGGTGAGGATCCGGCGGACCTGGTGGTCTTCGATCCGGTGGAGTTCGTCTCGGCGCTGTTCGGCTGACACCCACGCATTCGTCATCGTCACCGGTGACCAGGCCGTGGCCCGACTAACCTGAGCTGACCCATGTTCGACACGTTGACCGATCGTTTCGACGCAATCTTCACGCGCCTTCGCGGCCGCGGCCGGCTCGGCGACGCCGAGGTTGCGGAGGTTCTCCGCGAAATCCGGGTCGCGCTTCTCGAAGCTGACGTCAACCTCGCCGTCGTCCGGGACCTCATCGAAGCCATCCGTGCCCGCTGCACCGGCGCCGAGCTTGCCAAGCATCTCACCCCGGCCCAACAGGTAATCAAGGTCGTAAACGAGGAGCTCACGGCCACCTTGGGTGGTGAGGCGCTGAAGATCAGCTACGCGTCGAAGCCCCCGACAGTCGTGCTGCTCGCCGGTCTCCAGGGCTCCGGCAAGACGACCGCCGCCGCCAAGCTGGCCCGCTGGTTCCGCCAGCAGGGGCGCCATCCCTACCTGATCGGTGCCGACCTGCAACGCCCGGCAGCTGTCGAGCAGCTGCGGGTGCTCGGGGCCGAGATCGGCGTCGGCGTCTTCTCCGAGCCGACCGATCCCGTCTCCGTCGCGCGCGGCGGCCTGGCCGAGGCCCAGCGCCTCGGGCGCGACGTCGTCATCGTCGACACCGCCGGCCGTCTCGCCATCGACCGGGAGCTGATGGACGAGGTGCGGCGGGTGTCTCAAGCGCTGCGCCCGAACTACACGTTCTTCGTCGTCGACGCGATGACGGGTCAAGATGCCGTCCAGACTGCTGAGGCCTTCCACCAGGCATTGCAGCTCGACGGCATCATCTTGACGAAGGTTGACGGCGACGCGCGCGGCGGTGCCGCCCTCTCGGTCAAGCAGGTCGTGGGACGGCCGATCGCGTTCTTGTCCACTGGAGAACGCATTGCCGACTTCGAGACGTTCCACCCGGACCGTCTTGCCAGCCGGATCCTCGGGATGGGCGACGTGCTCAGCCTCATCGAGAAGGCCGAGCGCGAGTACGACGAGGAGGTCACCGGCCGGGCCCTCGAGCGGCTCCAGACTGGGACGTTCACTCTCGACGATTTCCTCGATCAGCTCCGCCAGCTCAAGAAGATGGGCCCGCTCACGGGACTGCTGTCGCTGATGCCGGGCGTTCCGAAGGAGATGCGTGACGCTAAGGTCGACGATCGCGATGTTGGCAAGATCGAGGCGATCATCTGCTCGATGACACCCCTCGAGCGCACCGACCCGACGGTGCTGGACGGTTCGCGTCGGCTCAGGATCGCGCATGGAAGTGGCACTTCCACCACCGAGGTCAATAATCTCCTGCGGCAGTTCAAGGAGATGAGGAAGATGATGCGGGGAATCGGGCCAATGGCCAAGCTCGTGGGCGGTGGCCGGCCCGGTAACCCGTCCAAGTCGAGCAAGGGCAGCCGCAAGAAAGTCAAGGGCGGTCGCGTCACCCCATCCTCGAGGGGCCTCGGCCCGACCCGTTAATCGTCTCCACCACGAAAGAAGGAAGAAACCCTGTGACCGTCAAGCTCCGCCTCATGCGCATGGGCAAGAAGAAGCAGCCCACATACCGCGTCGTCGTGGCCGACAGCCGTTCGCCCCGAGATGGGCGGTTCATCGAGGCCGTCGGCACTTACGCGCCTCGCATGGAACCATCCACGATCGAGATCGACAACACCCGAGTGCTGGGCTGGCTGGCCAAGGGCGCGCAACCTACCGAGACCGTGCGCAAGTTGCTCGTGATCTCGGGAGCCTGGGAGCAGTTCGAGTCGAGCCGTCCCCCGAAGAAGGTCTCCGAGCGCCACGCCCGCCCGGGCCGCTCCACGACACCTGCCAAGAAGGCACCTGCCAAGAAGGCACCTGCCAAGAAAGTGGCTGCCGGCAAGGCGGCCGCCAAGCAGGTCCCCGCCGGTGATGTCGTCGCCGGTGACTCGCAAGCTGAAGCCGAAAGCTGAGCAATGCAATGACTGACACCGGAAGTAACCCCTTCGCCGAGCCGGACTTCAGTGCCTTTCAGTCTCCGGGCGCCGAAGGTGCAACCGACGAGAGCTACGGCGATGAGGACGTCGAGGACGTCGAGGACGTCGAGGACGTCGAGGACGAAGACGAAGACGAAGACGAGTTCGAGGAAGGCGAAGAGTTCGACGTCCTCGACGAAGTTCCCGTGAAAGCCGCGGCCGTGATCGAGCATGGCGGGGCCGAGGCGGACGACGCGGGCAACCGTGTCGAAGGCGGCACAGCCCGCTCGGTGCTCGAGCACGTCGCGCGCTCCATCGTGGACGACCCTGAGGGAGTGGCGGTCGACGTGGGTGAGACCCGAAGCGGCATCCGCCTTTCCCTCCGTGTCGCCCAGGGCGACATGGGGCGGATCATCGGCCGACGCGGACGCACTGCTCAGGCGCTGCGCACGCTCGTACGTGCAGCAGCGGCCCGCGACGGCCAGGAGGCGTCGGTCGACATCGTCGACTGAGCACGAGATGGTTCCGAAGTCGGGTGGCGACGGGAACGAGCGGCCACTCCTCGAGGTGGGACGTATCGCGCGGCCGCACGGGCTGGCGGGAGAAGTCGTGGTCGCGCTCACCACCAATCGCACCGAGCGACTCGCTCCCGGAGCTGAGCTCACGTGTTACCAGGTGGCCGCGTCGTCCGCGTCCGGCCCCCCTTACCTGCCCAGCACACCCGACGCGCGAGGCCCGCGGTCGCATTCAAGTGTCCGCAAGCTCGAAGTGCGCAGCTCCCGGCCTTTTCAAGGGCGTTATCTGGTCGAGTTCGAGGGAGTTCACACCCGGGAGGCGGCCGACGAGCTTCGCGGTGCGCTGCTCGTGGCGATCGCGGTGGAGGACCCTGAGGCGCTTTTCGTGCACGATCTGGTCGGCAGCGAAGTGGTGGAGGTCGACGGGACCCAACACGGGACCGTGGTCGCGGTCCAGGCCAATCCCGCGAGTGACCTGCTCGTGATGGAGGACGGGAACCTCGTGCCGTTGAGGTTCGTGGTCGGCCGCGAGGACCGCCGCCTCGTGGTCGACGTACCGGCTGGATTGTTCGAGTGACTCAGCGCGAGGTTCCGGCACCTGCGACGGCGCCCTCAGCTGCCGAGGCTGCGCCGGAGCGCGGGGCGGCAGCGTTGCGCATCGACGTTTTCACGATCTTTCCCGAAGTGGTCGACGCGTACTGCACGACCAGCGTCGTCGGGCGGGCAAGGCGGGACGGGCTTGTCGACATCCGGATCCACGACCTGCGCTCCGCCGCAACCGACCCGCACCGCAGCGTGGACGACGCACCGTTCGGCGGCGGGGCGGGCATGGTGCTCGCCCCCGAACCGGTCTTCGGCGCTGTCGAGCTCGCGGACCCGCCGCGACCCCTCTACCTGCTCGCGCCCGGGGGTCGCCGGTTCGATCAGTCGGTTGCTGCGGAGCTCGTAGGCCTCGGGCGCGTCGCGCCAGGCGCTGGACCGCCGGCCTTCTCGCTTCTCTGCGGGCGTTACGAAGGCGTGGACCAACGGATCGCCGACCACCTCGCCGACGGTGAGCTCTCTATCGGCGACTTCGTGCTCGCCGGCGGGGAGCTGGCGGCCCTGGTCGTCGTCGAGGCCGTGGCTCGGCTCGTTCCGGGGGTGCTTGGCAACGCGGCCTCGCCCGGCGACGAGAGCTTCACGACCGGGCTGCTCGAGTACCCGCAGTACACACGCCCGGCCGTGTTCCGGGGCTGGGAGGTTCCTGAAGTCCTGCGTGCGGGCGATCACGGTCGGGTCGAACGATGGCGCCGCGCAGCGGCACTCTGGCGCACACTCGAGCGCCGGCCGGACCTGTTGGACGCCCGAGGCGGACTTTCAGCAGACGAGGTGCGCCTCCTCCGCGAGCACGGCTATCCTCTAGGTGGCTACGGAACGGGCCGAGCCGAATGGTCGGACTCTGAATCCGGCAAGCGGCAAACTGCCGGCGACCCGTCTGATCGCCTCGAGGAGCGTGACCTGTCATGAACCCCACCGACCTCATCGACCGCGAGAGCCTTCGCGACGACATTCCCGACTTCCGCCCAGGGGACACCTTGAAGGTGCACGTCCGGGTCGTCGAAGGCAACAGGGAGCGCGTCCAGGTCTTTCAGGGTGCCGCCATCCGCCGTCAGGGCTCGGGCATCCGCGAGACGTTCACCGTGCGCAAGGTGAGCTTCGGCGTCGGCGTCGAGCGCACGTTCCCGGTCCACTCGCCGATCATCGCCAAGATCGAACGGATCACCGAAGGCGACGTTCGCCGCGCCAAGCTGTACTACCTGCGTGATCGCGCCGGGAAGGCTGCGAAGATCAAGGAGAAGCGCGACGTCCGCTGAGACGCTGTGCGAGCTCGTCGTTCCGGCTCCTGAGGTTCTCGAGGCCCTCGGCCTGCGCGTTCGCGAAGCCGGGGACGTGCTAGGCAAGCGACCATGAGCGCTGAGGAGGACCTCGATCAGTTCGAGGCCGAAGTGGAGCTCGAGCTCTATCGTGAGTACCGGGCCGTGTTCTCGATGTTCCGCTACGTCGTGGAGACCGAGCGCCGCTTCTACCTGGCGAACAACGTCAAGGTCACACCCAAGACAGGACCCGGTGCCACTTACTTCGAGGTCGAGCTCGGGGACGCGTGGGTCTGGGACATGTACCGCCAGGCGCGGTTCGTATCGTCGGTGCACGTGGTCACCTACAAAGACGTGAACGTGGAGGCACTGCCCAAAGACGAGGTCTGATAATGGCACCCCGTGCCGGCGGATCAGCGCTGGGACGCCTGGGTGAGGAGGCGGCAGGCGCCTGGTACCTTCAGCACGGCTACGAGGTCATCCAGAGGAACTGGAGTTGTCGCACCGGCGAGATCGACCTGATCTGCCGGCGTGGGCCAGTGCTTGTCATATGCGAGGTGAAGACGAGAACCACGGAACAGTTCGGCTCTCCATTCGAGGCCGTCACCTCCGCAAAACGTCGTCGTCTTCGCCGTCTCGCCACTCTCTACGTCCTGGAGGCGGCTCCGACGACCACGGTCGTACGTTTTGACGTCGTGGCGGTCCAGCACGGAAGCGTCGAGGTCCTGGAGAACGCGTTCTGACCGACCGGGTCGCCGTGCGGGCCGTCAACGCCCGGTCGGGCGTCGCCGTGCGCGGTGCTCCCAGCAGGGCGAGTGCCAGTGGCGCCTGCCGGAGGGGTCCGACACCGGGACTATGACGAGGTGGCCGGTTCCGGGTCGGATCTCCTGGTTGCAGCCCGGGCATATGTAGGTCTTGTCCGCCTGGTACGGCTGGATCCGGCGGATCTGCGCGGTGCCGGTACCTGTTGGGTCCTCGACGAACGAGTCCTCGCCAAAGGCGGTCCAGCCGGTGGCGCGACCGTTCGTGCCGCCGACGCGGTGGCTCTTGTGGGCAGGCGAACGCCCCGGCGCGGTTTCCCGGCGCGGGTGCCGGTCTGGGGGCCGTCGGGGCATGCCACCGATTGTTGCAGGCCGGAGCGTCCCGCCGGCCGGTGGCGGACGACGATTTCGATGAAGTCAGGTGACAGTCGCGTGAGGCTCAAGGTCTGGGACCGCAGAGCCCGGCCGGACGTGGCCGGAGTCGGCGTCGTCCCTCGTCAAGTCCTCGAGAGGCTCGCCGACTCGGCGAGCCATGCATCGAGCTCTTCGGCGGGCAATGGCCTGCTCACGTAGTAACCCTGCACCAGATGACAGCCGAGCTCTTCAAGACGTTGCAGGACTTCAGCCGTCTCGACGCCTTCTGCTACCACCTGTTTTCCGAGGTTCCGTGCGAGGTCGATCGTCGACCGCACGACGACCTCCCTGTCGGCTGAGGCGTTCATGTGCGTCACGAACGACCGATCGATCTTGATCTCGTCTATCGGGAGGCGTGTCAGGTACGTCAGGGACGAGTAGCCGGTTCCGAAGTCGTCGACCGAGAGCCGGACACCCATCTTGGCGAGGCGTGCGAGGACGGCCTCGGTCCTCATCGGGTCGGAGATGACGGCACTCTCGGTGATCTCGAGCACCAGGAGGTCCTCGGGAACGCCGTTGAGCGCCAGCAGGTCGGCAACGTCAGATGGCAGGTCGGCATCGACGAGGTTGCGCATCGCCAGATTGACGGCCACCCTCATCGGGCGACCGTGGTCCATCCAGGACCGGCACTGCCGGAGCGCTTTGTCGAGCACGTAGTGCGTGAATGGCTTGATCAGGCCGG
>Ga0181521_10005911_pt1 | contig 13497 bp, 9 predicted proteins | sample PEATcosm2014_Bin_32_FD_119764 | JGI IMG/M metagenome (GOLD analysis project Ga0181521, IMG submission 119764) | Peatland microbial communities from MTU Mesocosm Facility, Houghton, MI, USA - PEATcosm2014_Bin02_60_metaG | ecosystem: Environmental > Terrestrial > Soil > Wetlands > Peat | place...
AGCACTTCGATTCCTGCCGCTCGCACACTCCCGGCGTGAATGCCGGAGTCGCCGATCTTGGCGTATTGAAATCCTGTGCCCTGGAAAAAGCATCGATCGACCGCCAAGGCATTTTAGAAATCATCACCGAGGCCGTTCGGCGGAATGGCTGGCTGCTTTTTTCGAGCCACGACGTGGACGATGAGCCGAGCCGCTTCGGCGTGCAACCCGAGCTTCTTGCATTTGCATTGCGGAGCGCGCGGGAGGCCGGCTGTCAGCTGGTCGCCGTCTCGCAGGCACTCCGGATATTGAGCGGCGCAGCGCCGGACGAGCAGGCATCGTGATATGAGTGCAGTCGGTTTGATAACGCCAACCTATTCGCACGATCTGGAGCGATGCGCGCTGCTGTGTGAGAGCGTGGATCGCTACGTTACGTCTTTTGCGCGGCAATATCTCATCGTTCCCGACGAGGAATTGCCGTTGTTCGCCGACTTCAACGGCGGACGACGCATCGTTGTGCCGCTGTCCGACTTGCTGCCGGCCTGGCTTAGGCTGCTGCCCCGATTTATCCGGCGCAGCAACCGGCGCTATTGGTGGTCGCTGCGGGCCAAGCCGGTCAGCGGCTGGTACGTCCAGCAATTCGCCAAGATCGCCATGGCGAGCATTGTGCCGGAGACCGTCAGCTGCGTACTCGATTCCGACGTCGTGTTCTTTCGCCCATTCGACTTATCGGCGATCGAAGAGGGCAATCTCACGCCGCTGTTCATCCGGCCGCGGGATGTTGCCACCGAGGCGCAGGAACATGCCGCGTGGGTGCGCTCGAGTCATCGGCTATTGGGGCTCGATCAGCCCGCGTTTCCCGCCGACGATTTCATCGGTCACATCATTTTCTGGAATCAGCGAACGGTGCGGGCGATGACGGCCCGCATCGAAAACGTGACCGGGCGCGATTGGATCGAGGCGCTCTGCCGCGCACACGGTATATCGGAATATATGCTGTACGGCTATTTCGTCCGGAACATGCCGGGCTTGCTGCGTGATCATCGCTACACGACCGAATCGCTGTGCTTGAGCTATTGGGGGTCGGACGCGCTCGACGAGGCGGCCCTCGAACGCATGCTCCGCTCCGCGGCCGAGGATTGCGTGGCGATTTCTGCTCAGTCGTTCTCCAACACGCCGGTGCCTCGCATTCGCGCCGCTCTTCACCGATTGCAGACCGTGACGGAGGCGCGGACCGCTCCGTTGGCTTCGGCAACGGCCGCGGCACCGGCATGGCAACCCGAAGTAACGCAAGCGATTTCGGCAAGCACGAGCTAATAAGCCAAAGATACGATTTTCGAATCATGCTTATCGGACAAACCGCAATTAATTTTGCCGCCAACGTGTTCTCAGCCGCGTTTGGTCTGATCAACGTGATGATTTTCACGCGCCTGTTCGCGCCGGCCGAGTTCGGCACTTATGTGCTCGGGACCGGGTTTGCCGCGATCGCCTCGACGTTCATGACCACTTGGTTGCGGCTCCCGATCATGCGGGAGCAGGCGCGCGGCGATGGCACCGACGTGCGCGGCATCCTTCTGCCGGGACTCGTCCTGTCATGCTTGCTGACGCCCCTTGCCTATATCGGCACGCTCTTTGCCGGTCTCGCCAGCGGTCCGGCTTTGGCCGCCGCCGCGCTGGCGCTGGCGATCGGCTTTTTCGAGACCAGCCAGGAATTGCTGCGGGCGCGGCTGCAGTTCTTCACGGCGATGAAGGCGACGATCGTACGCGCCGTCATGATTTCGGTGCTCGGCGTCGCATTCACGTTGCTGGGCCGCGCCGGCGGGTTATTGCTTGCCTCGACGGCGCTCGCCTATTTATTGGCCACGTTGGCTTTCACCCACGAAACGTGGCGCGGGACCAATATACGCTTTGACGGGGCGCGGCTCATCAACCTGGCCAAGGCCGGGCTCCCGCTGACCCTGTCGCTGACTCTGCTCGCGCTGTCGACCGTGATCGACCGATTCATCATTGCCGAGCTCATCGGGCCCGGCGCCGCCGGGCAATATACCGCCGGCGCCGACCTCGTTCGGCAGGCGCTGATCATACCCGCGATCAGCGCGGCGACCGCCTTCTTTCCGCTCGCGGTCCAGATTCACGCCAAACAAGGCCATGACGCCGCCCGGTCCCATCTCGACGAATGCTTCGAATTTCTGCTCGCCATCATGCTGCCGGCGTGCGTGGGCTTCGCAATCATTTCGCCGCATATTGCGAACGTGATCCTCGGCGTCGATTTCAGGCACGTGTCCGCAACGGTGATGCCGATCGTTGCAATCGCCATCGTCTTTCACGTCATGTCGTCGCAATATTTGCACATCAGCTTTTTGCTTTCGGAGCGCAATAGTTTCTTTCTGTTGAGTACGGGGCCGGCGCTGATCGTCAATGTCATTGTCAGCGTTCTGCTGATCCAGCGAATGGGTGTGGTTGGCGCCGCGTGGGGCCGGCTTGCTGCCGAAATCTTGGGCTTCGTCAGTGCCCTGTTACTGACCCGGTGGGCCTTCCCGATGCCGGTGCCTTATTTGCGACTGACGCGCGTGCTGATCGCCACGATGGTCATGGCGATCGTGGTCAGAAGCCTCGAACTCGCGCTCACTGTGCCCGACAAGGATGCGCTGCCGATTCTGCTCGCGAGCGGCGTCGTCAGCTACCTCGCGATGTGCTGGTTGCTCGACATCGCCAAGAGCAGGCACCGCCTGAATCGCGGCCTCTTGATCCTGCGCAACGCGCTGGCCCGCTGAAGAGCGGCGCGCCGGACTCCTCGCTGACATGCGCAGTATTGGCTAGCGCGATGAGAGTGCCGCGCGAGTCGCCGCGGTGGTTGCGCTCCACCAGGCATCGCCGTCGAGCGCCGGGGTTGCGCGCCTGCCTTGCGTTGCGACAGCCAGCAGCTGATCCGAAATCGCGCGCAGATCGGCATGATCCGGAATGAACGACAACGCGCCGGCTTCAATCAGCGCGGCAAAGCCCTTGTGGTGCGCGAATTCGCTCATTGAGCGTGGCGCAGTGACGACGACCGGCCGATCCGATTGTAGGGTGTGAATGACGCTCGACCGGCGCGCCGTCAGACCTTCGGGGAACAGGAACAGGAAGGCTCCGACCTCCTCGAACAGCGTGTAAAGTTCCGCTTCGCTCGAAATGTAACCGGTGACGATGACCTGATCCTCAATCCCGTATTCGGCCACTTTGGACCAGAATTGTTGTTCGTAGCCGTCGAGCGACTTGATGAAGCTGCCGACGAAAAGGATCAGGGCACGGACGCCGCGGCTACGCAAATGTTCGCAGACGTCGAGCAGCGCGGTCGCAGCCTTGCCTCTGTAGATCGCGCCGAAACTGCCGATGACGAAATCACAGTGCATGGCAGCCTTCCGGACACGCTGAACTCGCTCGGTTACGCATTGCTCGCGCGGTCGTCGAACGGTCGGAGCATTCGGCACCAGCCGGCACTTTGCTGCAGCGCCTACAAGCCAGCGATTGCTTGCAATCTCATTGGAGATGAACGGCGAGACCACAATGATAGTCCGACTGAGCAACAGGAAGGGCGCCAGAGCGAGCCGTCGCAGCCGGTGCAGCGCCGTCCATTCGGCCATATAAACATTGACCTGACAGCGCACCATGCGCGCGAACAGCAAAATCACCAGCGGGATCAGCAACATATTCTTCCATGCCACCAGCGGCAGGCTGAAAACGACGCGGTCGGCCCTTGCAATCTTGCGGAATATGAACGGCAGATCGCGCCAACGGCCCGAGACGGCAAGCAATGCGTAGCCGTCGTCCGGATAGGCTGTCTGCAGTGCGCTCACCAGCAAGCGCGCGAAAGACTCGACGCCGCATTCTTCCTTGCTCGGCGTCAACAGGAATAAGCAGCGTTCCGGCGCGCGCCCGGCGGCCGGCACGGCCGCAGCGCCATGAATCGCATCACCGCTGAACTGGACGTTCATGGTTGGTCGTGAGGCTGTGTAACGTTGCGCCGCATCGCCAAGACTCTACTAGCCAGCAAGTTAATAAATCGGGTTGCCGGCGATTTCGTTAAGGAACCGTCGCGCGAAGCGGGCGCGATTAACAGCCGCCATGATCAAGGAAATCTCCGAGGATCGCGTGAGTCCTGGCGGAGAATCTGATGCACAATTAACCAACAGCCCACAGCTGCGTTGCAGTCGTAGGTCAAGTTGAAAGCAAAGCGGATATCGGCATCGCCAGCCCGATAGATGAACATGTGATTGCGCCTGGGCTCTGGCGGTTGCGCTTGGGGGTAACGTTACCAGCATAAACCACAACTGATGATCATCGCGTGCGTTAGAAGTTCGTAAGGCGGAATTGATAACAGCATGGGCGCGGGGCTGGCATCCTGGGCAAGTGACGGCGAAACCTCCGCCATCGGTCTTGGCATTATCTTCGGCGGAGCACGCGCGAAAGTCCGGGGTAGCTGCCGCGCTCGACCCGCAGTGACGCCGGTGCGCAGACGAAAAGGGTGTGAGCGTGACCGTGGTTGATTTGCCGCAGCGTGGACGGGGTGCGCGCACGGCCTTTAAGGTCGAGCTTTATGATGGCGACAATCTAGCCGCCGCCAATTGGCCGTCCATCACCGACGACCCCGATTTGCTGATGTACGTCTATCAATCGCGGGAATTCCTCGAAGTTTGGATGGACACTATCGGCAGAGCCGGCCGCATCGAATCCTACCTGGTGGTGATCAGGGATAGCGATGGGCGAGCTGTTTTCTATCTGCCGCTCGCCATTGAAACGAAGTTCAATGTCCGGCTTCTCCGGTTCATGGATTCCGGGGTCGCCGACTACAACGCGCCGATCCTGGCGGCCGGCTACCTGCCGTCGCGGCAGGAATTCAACGACCTGTGGTCCGAGGTTTTGTCCGTCCTGCCCAGCTTCGACGTCATCGACTTGAAGAAGATATCAAGCGACGTATCGGGAGCCTTCAATCCGCTCACTTATCTCGACTGCGCCCCCTATGCCGAGAGCGGCCATTCGATGCTGCTGACCGGACTGCGCGATGCGGCCGATACGCGGCGCTCGGTGGTAAATCTGCGGCGCAATCTGCGGCGGTTTTACCGGGGCTTAAAGAAGATCGGTGAGGCGAACTTCATCGTCAATCCCGCCGTTTCCGAGTTGGCGCAGGTGACGGAGCGACTGATTGAACTCAAGCGCCAAAAGTTCAAGCGCACGAACGCACCCGATTTCTTGGCGATGCCCGGGGTCGCTCGGTTTTATCGCGAGATGCTGAGCCCCGGCCGACTCGGGCAAATCAGTCACCTTTCGGCGCTCAAAATCGGCGGCACCGTGGCGTCTGCGCATCTGGGCTTTATCGGACGCGGCCGATTCTATTACGTTTTTCCGGCATACGACGCGGAATACCGACGCTATAGGGTCGGCCATCTTCTCATACGGCACTTGATCGATCAATCTATCGAACAAGAATTCAGTACCTTCGACCTCGGAGTGGGCGACTTCTCTTACAAAGAGAAATGGGCCACGCACCGCCTCGCACTCTACACTCATGAGCGCGCTCTGACGGCTGCCGGCCGGCTTTATTTGCAGATGCGCCGCATCCGACGTTTCGTCAACGCCAGCGGCGTTCGGACCTGGTTTGGGACTGCGAGCTGACAACGAAGCTTGTTCCGATCCGGCACGTTCCTGATCGTAGTCCGTTGCGTACGGCGTAGTCCTCTGCGGCTCGCCGCCGATCGCCTTCAACGCGTTGCAAAGCGGCAGCCGCCGCCTCTTCGGCCTTGGTCGCCTTGCCGCCTGGGATAACGCTCAACCTGGAATTTACACGCGGATTTCCATAGAGTGTCGTTAATGCACGGTCGTTTATCGGAATGGGCGACAATCACCTTAACGAACTTTAATCCGCCTGGCATTGCGCGGTCAGGCCAACCGGCCTATTCGCAGAGGGCCTTCACTGCAGCGTAAGGCGTTGGAACAGTAAATGGAATCCGGGCTTGAGCGGAGCGCGGCGCAGGGCAGAATTGATGGGATGGGGCCTTGGATGACCGGGCGCAAGTCCCGGCTGATTTTTTTCTCAGTGGCAGGGCTCGCGGCGGTGGCCTTGGCTGCCGCAATGCTGGTTTGGCGGCACGGCACGACGACCCAAGCGGCCGCCCCGGCGCCGGTTCCGGTAACTGTCGCGGCAGCGACGCAGCGCGACGTTCCGATCTATTACGATGCCCTTGGCACCGCGCAAGCCTTCAACACGGTCGCCATCCGTGCCCAGGTCACCGGCCAACTGGTGTCCATCGATTTTCGCCAGGGCCAGGACGTCAGCAAAGGCGATGTCCTTGCCAAGATCGATCCGGCACCGTTCCAGGCTGCCCTCGACCAGAACGTGGCGAAGAAGAGCGAGGATGAGGCTCAGTTGATCGATGCCCAGAAGGACTTGGCGCGGTTCACCATCTTGGCGAAAAGAGACTTCGAGACGCAGCAGAACGTCGATCTGCAACAGGCCAAAGTCGATCAATTGAAGGCGACGATCGACGCCGATCAGGCCGCCATTGAGGCGACGCAGACCCAGCTCAATTTTGCCACCATCACGGCCCCGATCGACGGGGTGGTCGGCTTCCGTCAGGTCGATATCGGCAACATCATCCACACGACCGACCCCAATCCGCTCACGGTGCTGACACAGGTTAAACCGTGCGTAGTGATATTCACGCTGCCGCAAGGCGACCTCGGTCCGGTGCGCGAATCGATGCTGCATGGCACCGTCGCCGTTCTCGCCTACGATCAGAATGACAAGGAACAGCTTGCCCAAGGTCGGCTACTGCTCATCGACAATCAGATCGACCAGAGCACCAGCACGATTCGCCTGAAGGCGGAATTTCCCAATGAGAACGAGCGGCTGTGGCCGGGCGAGTTCGTTCGCATCCGTATCCTGATCACCACCCAAAAGGATGCCGTGACCATTCCACCGGTCGCTGTGCAGCGTGGCCCGAACGGCTTTTATGTCTGGGTCATCAAGCCTGACAATACGGCGGAGCAGCGCGCCATCGACGCGCAGATTGTCAGCGACGACACGGCCATCGCCGCCAAGGGTCTTAGCCCCGGCGAGCGCGTCGTCGTCAACGGGCAATCTCGACTGGACGTCGGCTCGCACGTTGAGATCCGACCTTCAAGTGCGCAGCCAAATGCGCAACCAAGTGCGCAGCAGCAGGCGGACAAAACCTGATGAACGTGTCGGAAGTTTTCATTCGCCGGCCGATCGCCACGTCGCTGTTGATGGCGGCGCTGGCGCTGGTCGGGATCGTGGCGTTTCCGCTGCTGCCTGTTGCACCGTTGCCCCAGGTCGATTTTCCGACCGTTCAGGTCAGCGCCACCGTGCCCGGCGCCAGCCCCGAAACCATGGCCGCCACGGTCGCCACGCCGCTCGAGCGCCAGTTCGGCCAGATTGCCGGCGTGAGCCAAATGAGCTCGGTGAGCTCGCTCGGCTCGACCGTGGTGACTTTGCAATTCGATCTCAATCGCAACATCGACGGCGCCGCGACGGACGTGCAAGCCGCGATCACCGCCGCGGGATCGCAGCTTCCGAAAAATCTTTCAACACCGCCGACTTATCGGAAGGTCAATCCCGCCGATTCGCCGATCCTGATCGTGTCGGCAAACTCGGATACAATTCCGCTGCCCCAGGTCGACGATTTTGCCGAGAACGTCGTCGCCCAGCAGATCTCGCAGATTACCGGCGTCTCTCAGGTCCTCATCGGCGGGCAGCAGCGGCCCGCCATTCGCGTTCAGGTCGATCCGGCCAAGCTACAGGCGCGGCAGACCACATTGGAAGACGTGCGCAGCGCGCTGACCAACGCCACGACCGATGCGGCCAAGGGCACTCTGCTCGGCAAGGAGCAGAGCTTCACCATCGCCTCCAACGATCAATTGACCCAGGCGGCCCCTTACGACGACGTCATCATCGCTTACCGCAACGGCGCGCCGGTTCGCGTCCGCGACGTCGGTAAGGCCATCGACGGACCGCAGGACGTGACGCTTGGCGCGCTGCATCGCGACCATATCGCTGTGGTGCTGCTCGTCTTCAAGCAGCCCGGCGCGAACGTGATCGATACGGTCGACAACATCAAATCCGCGCTGAAGAACATGGGGTCACTCATTCCGCCGGGCATACATTTGGACATCATCGTCGATCGCACCCAGACGATCCGCGCCTCCGTCAAGGACGTCGAATTCACTCTGTTGCTGTCGTGCGCACTGGTCGTGCTGGTGATCCTGCTGTTCCTGCGCAGCATCCAGGCCACCCTCATTCCCGGCGCCGCGGTGCCGCTGTCGCTGCTGGGCGCCACGGCCATCATGTACCTCGGTGGCTTCAGCCTCGACAATCTGTCGCTGATGGCGATGACGATCGCCGTCGGTTTCGTGGTCGATGACGCGATCGTCGTCGTGGAAAACATCTTTCGCCATCTCGAGGCGGGTACGACACCGCTGCAATCGGCCATCAAAGGCGCGCGGGAAATCGGGTTCACCGTCATATCGATCAGCATTTCGCTGATCGCGGTCTTCATTCCGCTATTGCTGATGAGCGGCATCGTCGGGCGCCTGTTCCATGAATTCGCCATCACCGTCACCGCGGCAATCGTCGTATCCGTGGTTGTTTCGCTGACCTTGACGCCGATGTTGTGTTCGCGCTTCCTGGTCAGCGAGCATGACCGGGAGCATGGCCGGCTCTACCGCGTTATCGAGCGGGGCTTCGACATGCTGCTGGACGGCTATCGCCGCGGCCTCGACGTCGTGCTCAAGCATCAGTTTCCGACGCTGCTTGTGTTCTTCGCGACGCTCGCGGTAACCGGCGTACTATTCGTGCTGATTCCGAAGGGCTTTTTCCCGACTTAGGACATCGGTATGTTGCTCGGCATTTCCGAGACGGGCCAGGATGTTTCGCCGGAAAAGATGATGGCTATCCAGCGGCAACTCTCCGACGTGATTGAAAAGGATCCCGACGTCGCCGACTTCGTATCGTTCTTCGGTCCCAGCTACGGCAATACGCAGAATACCGGCCGCTTCGTCGTCGGTTTGAAGCTGCGTGACGACCGGAACGCCAGCGCCTCGCAGATCATCGACCGGCTGCGCCCCAAGCTCGCGCAGATTCCGGGCGCGAAGCTGTTCCTGCAACCGGCGCAGGATATCACCGTCGGCGGCCGCATCGCGCGCGGCCAGTTTCAATACGTCTTGCAGGATTCGGATCTGCAGGAATTGAATACCTGGGCTCCGCGCCTGCTGGCGAAGCTCAAATCGATGCCGCAACTGGCCGACGTCGCCACCGACGCAATGAACGCTGCACCGCTGCTCACGATCAATATCAATCGCGATGCGGCGGCCCGTTTCGGCATTCAACCGCAGCTCATCGACGACACGCTCAACGACGCTTTCGGCCAGCGCCAGGTCACGCAATACTTCACCAATAACGCTTATTTCCTCGTGCTCGAAGTGTTGCCCGGGCTGCAAGGAAACGTGCAAACGCTCGATCAGATCTACGTCAGGGCACCAACCAGCGGACAGCTCATTCCGCTCTCGACGCTGGTCAGCGTCGACACGCGCCATATCGGAGCGCTGCTGGTCTCCCATTCGGGGCAATTTCCGGCGGTGACATTGACCTTCAATCTGCCGCTGGGCGTAGCGCTCGGGCAGGCGATCGACGCCATTCAACAGGCGTCGGACGAAATCGGTATGCCGTCGTCCATGATCGGCAGCTTCCAAGGCAACGCGCAAGCGTTCCAGGCCGCGCTGTCGAATGAGCCGGTCCTGATCGCGGCGGCGCTCGTGGTCGTCTATGTGATCCTCGGCGTGCTCTACGAGAGCTACATCCATCCGCTGACGATTCTGTCGACGCTTCCTTCCGCCGGGGTCGGCGCGCTGCTGGCGCTTTGGCTCGGCGGATTCGACCTGTCGGTGATCGGCATCATCGGCATCATCCTCTTGATCGGTATCGTCAAGAAGAACGGCATCATCCTGGTCGATTTTGCCATCAGCCGCGAACGCGCCGGGTTGCCGCCGCGCGAGGCTGTGCGGCAGGCGTGCCTGCTGCGGTTCCGTCCGATCACGATGACGACGATGACGGCGCTCTTAAGCGGCCTGCCGCTGATGTTCGGTTCGGGATCGGGATCGGAACTGCGCCAGCCACTCGGCTATGCCATGGTCGGCGGCCTTGCGCTGAGCCAGCTCCTGACATTGTTCACGACGCCCGTGGTTTATCTTTATCTCGATCGTTTCCAAACCTGGCTGCGCGGCGAGAAGCCCGAGCATCAGGAAGCGCCCGAAGGGCTGCAAATTGCCGCTGAATGAGCGCCGCGCCCGGGAAAAGTGCTTCCCCACGCCAACTGTTTATCATCACGCTGCGAATGCCTATCATGGAGCGTCAATACACCTGACCAGTGTTTTTTTCGGATGCTCGACCTCGGCCTAAGCTTCGTCGCCAGCGTCGCCCGCGATGCCAACGCGCTCGCGATCGTCGATGGCGACCTGCGTTTGACCTACGCCGAATGGTATCGGCGCATCTCGGCGTTAGTGGCAGGCTTCGACGCGATGGGTCTCAAGGCGGGCGACCACCTCGTCACGGCGCTGCAGAACCGCTGGGAAGCCGCGAGCCTGCACTGGGCCTGTCAGTTCGCAGGCATCATCGTTACGCCGGTCAATTGGCGCTCGACGGCGAGCGAGATCGACTTCTATCTCGAAGACGCCGAGGCCAGGGCTATCGTGTACGAGGACGCCTCGGCCGAAGCCGTGACCGGCTCGGCTGTGGCGCAAAAGTTGCAGCGGATCGCGCTCGATGCGGCGCAGCCCGCCGAGATCGGTTTCGCCGCGCTTGCTTCCCGGCCCGCGCCGGATGCCGCCGCGCGCGTAAACGCCGAAGCCTGGTCGGTGATGCTCTACACCTCCGGCACCACGGCGCGGCCGAAGGGCGTGCCGCGCCGCCAGCGCGCCGAGCGGGCTGCCACGCTCGCCCATGTGGCGCAGAACCTCTACGCCCACGGCGAGCGCACGCTCGGCGTCATGCCGCTTTATCACACCATGGGCGTGCGCTCGCTTCTCGCCATGTCGCTCATCGGCGGCGCTTTCATTTGCTTGCGCCGCTTCGACGTCGAGCAGGCGCTTAATTCGATCGAAGCCGAGCGCGTCACCAACCTCTACCTCGTGCCCACGCTGTATCACGACCTCGTTCATCACAAGCGTTTCGCAACGAGCGACGTGAGTACCGTGCGCAAGCTCGGCTTCGCCGGCGCGCCGATGACCGACGGCCTGCTGAAAACGCTGCAAGCCGCGTTCAAGCCGGACCTGTTCGTCAACCATTACGGTTCATCGGAGGTCTACACCTTCACCATCGACCAGAACGCGCCGGCAAAGCCCGGCTCTGCCGGCCGCGCCGGCATCAACCAGATGGTGCGGGTGGTCAGGCTCGGCGCACGGTCGGTGGATGACATGGCCGCCGTCGGCGAGGAAGGCGAGATTATCGCGCTGCTTGCCGGCGATGAATCGTTCGAAGGCTACTGGCGGCGGCCCGACGCTGACGCCAAGGCGCTGCGGCAGGGCTGGTATTTTACCGGCGACACCGGCTTCATCGACGGCGACGGCGACGTCTTCGTCACCGGACGCGTCGACGACATGATCATCAGCGGCGGCGAGAACGTTTCGCCGGTCGAGATTGAATCGTGCCTGTCGCTGCATGCGGCGGTGTTCGAGGTCGCGGTGGTCGGATTGCCGGACGCGCGTTGGGGCAAAATCGTTGCGGCCATCGTCAAGCGCCGGACGGCGGTCGAGCCAGAGGAGCTCGATGCGTTTTGCCGCACATCGGGCCTTGCGAACTTCAAGCGTCCGCGACGCTATATCTTTGTCGCCGAGATTCCGAAATCGCCGGTCGGCAAACTGCTTCGCCGCAAGCTCATCGCTGGCGAATACCGTGTCGAACCCGCCTCGCCTCAGCAAGGAACGGCCGCATGACCAATTCTTCCATGACTAATTTTTCCGATCCGCGTTTGCAAAAACTCGACGGCTTCCGCGTCGAGATCGATCCGGCGCGCGAGCGCGCCGATCTGGTGCTCGACCGGCCGCCATTGAACGTCATCGAAATGGGGCAGCGCGATCAGCTCCGCCTCGTGTTCGAGGCGCTCGACGAGGATGCGCGCGTGCGCGTCATCGTGCTGCGGGCGGCCGGCCAGCATTTTTCGAGCGGCGGCAACATCGCGGGTTTTTTGGAAGCCTCGCCCGAGCATGTTTCAAAACTGGCCTGGAACATCGCGGCGCCGGCGCGCTGCGCCAAGCCGGTCATCGCCGCCAACCGCGGCTATTGCTTCGGCGTCGGTTTCGAGATTTCGCTGGCCTGCGATTTCCGAATCATTTCCGAAACCTGCCTCTACGCGCTGCCGGAACAGCGGCTCGGCCAAATCCCGGGCTCGGGCGGCTCGGCGCGGTTGCAGAAAATCATCGGCATCACGCGCACCAAGGATATCGTCATGCGATCGAAACGCATTGCAGCGAAGCAGGCCTATGAATGGGGCATCGCGACGGAATGCGTGCCCGACGACAAGCTCGAAGCGACCACCGACGCGTTAGTCGACGAGCTACGCGCGTTCTCGCCGCTGGCGCAGCGCACCGCCAAGACGCTGCTCAACGAAACCGAAGACGCCAATCTCGAAGCCGCGATTGAGCTGGAAGGCCATTGCTACAGCCGGCTGCGCCAGTCCGACGATTTCCGCGAAGGCGTCGAGGCGTTCCATGCCAAGCGCAAGGCGGTGTTTCGCGGCACGTGATGTTTTTCCGCCGCAAGATATTTGCGGCGCCCGCTGGAGCAGGACGTGAACGCATAAATTTGCGTTGTCAGGTGGCAGTTGCCGATTTCCGCTTCAGGATTAGAAACGACCGCCACTCCACCCTATCAAAGTGGCGCGAGGGGCCAATTCCCGATTCTCGCGCTGCAAAATGAAATCGTGGAACACCCCCTTCCGGGCGCACGGGAACCGGTGTAGTTTTGTCCTAGAGCTGCCAGCCGGATGTGCCGAAGTCCGGCAATGAAATGGCATCGTTGCTGCCGTCGGCAGGCGAGCATTCTCATCAAGGTGATTTCTGGCTTGGCGGTTGCCCGGCGGGTTGCGAGGCGCGCGAGCGGCATCCAGTGGGAGGAAGACATGGTGAACCGATATCGATGCTTGTTGCTGGCGGTGATCGTCCTGTTGGCGGCGGCCGTGAGAACAGCCACGCCGGCCCTGGGGTATGTCTACTACCCGATCGCGACCGACGCTTCTATGGCACCCACGGGCATCACGGTGGGGCCGGACAACAACATATGGTTCACCCAATCTTTGGGTAGCAGCGGGGGGCAGGGCGACATTATCGGCTGCATCATGACCAGCGTCACCGGTACCACCGGTCAATTTTGCGGCCTATACCCGACCACGGCCAATAGCAGCCCCACTGAAATCACGGCGGGGCCGGATGGCAATTTGTGGTTCACCGAATTTTACGCCGGCAAGATCGGCT
>Ga0181521_10005917_pt1 | contig 13489 bp, 7 predicted proteins | sample PEATcosm2014_Bin_32_FD_119764 | JGI IMG/M metagenome (GOLD analysis project Ga0181521, IMG submission 119764) | Peatland microbial communities from MTU Mesocosm Facility, Houghton, MI, USA - PEATcosm2014_Bin02_60_metaG | ecosystem: Environmental > Terrestrial > Soil > Wetlands > Peat | place...
CTCCGAGAGCGCATAGGCGAACAGGCGGCCATCGGCACTGATGGCCATCTCGCGCAACGCCACGGTGCCGTCGCTCGATAAGCTGTTCGGATCGAGTAGCACGCGCGCAGCACCCGCGGTGTCGGACATGACGTACACGACGGACTGGTTCTGCAAGCCATCGTTGTGGGTATAAAACCAGCTTTCGCCATAGCGCACCGGCGGGGTCCAGCGCTCGAAATTCCAAATGTTGCGCAGGCGCTCTGCCATGGCACTGCGCCCCGGAATCGCGTCAAGGAAGCCGCGACTCAAGTGATCTTGAGCGGCGACCCAGGTGCGTGTCGCGGTCGAATCGATGTCCTCCAACCAACGATACGGGTCCGGTACCTGGGTGCCGTGATAGTCGTCGTTCGTTGAGTCTCGCCGAGCCTCGGGATAACTCAGCGCGCCCGCGGCGATGCTACCCGAAGTCGATGCAAGGCCTGCAAGCATCAACGTGACCATGCCAAGTGCGATGGAATCATTAGATCGGTCGTGTCGGGGCATGGCGCTCGCTAGTCAAGGATCGCGCGGTAAGGCCCGCCGCGTCGATCGGGTGGATGCGCCGATGTTCACCGGCGCACCTCGAATGGCACCAACAGCGACGCGCCGTCGGCGAAGCGCAGCGTGATCGGGACTCGGTCTCCGGGCTTGCGCGACTTGCTCGGCTGCATCAGCATGAAATGATAGCCCATTGCGGCGAAATTGACGCTCGAATGCGGATTGATGGTGATCTTTGCTACGGGCACCATGTCGACCGTCCCGCCGCGGTCGAGGGTTCGGTGTAAGGAGACTTCTCCGTAGTCCGGACTCGAGGCAGCGATCAAAATCACGGGCCTGTCACCGATGTTGATAAGCGTGGCGTAACCGCCCGACGGCACGCCGGCGGGGAGCCAGCGTATCCACGCTTCCTCGACCCGAATGGCAGGTGATTCTGCGGACATTCCCGCAATCGCCGTTGTGTGTGCGAGCGACACCCACATCAACGCCGCCGCGGCCGCGAGCAAGCCCATCGTTCCCGCGCGGCCGCCCAATTTAGAATGCATAGCTCAGTCCCATGGTGGCCACATTAGAGCCGCGCACGCATGAACAACAGGTAGGATAGCGGCCCGACTCCGTAAGACGCATCCAAGACCGAGGCATAGCGATACGCGGTGACTAAACCGCCGATGCCGATCCGGGCCTGTCCCAGACCGGTGAAATCGTAGATATAACCCAGCGACAGACTGTTGATCGTGAACGTGCGGCCGTACAGGGGCTGTCCAGGTAGGAACAGGTCACCCTTTGCAACGCGCTCCGCACGTCCGAAAAAAGTGTGCACGTCGTCGAATATCAACTCGGACTCGAGTAGCCAGGCGTCACTTGCAATCCCGGGGTTCGGGCCGTTGCGACCAAACGCAACGGTCGTTTGCCATTGGACCTGCGAGAGCATTCGGTTGTAGCTCGCCGACGCCGTGCTGCGGTGTATGGCGACATTAGGTTCCAATTGTTCGGGACTCGCAAGTCGCCCGGAACTCACCTGCAGAGAGAGATCTGGCAGTGGGTTGCAGGACAAGCGGGCCGAGTACGAATCGAAGCGGCGCATTTCGACATCATACCGATTTTGGTCCGGCTCACGGCCGTTGAAGGACGAAGCTTCGAGCTTGCATCGATCCCAAACATAGCCTCCGGTGACGACTCCGTAAGTCACGTGGGTGGAGTCGAGCCAGTGGTGGCTGAGCGGTGCCTCGGGATTGTCCATCCCCGAGAATCGATGCATGAAGGCCGGCGGCCCGAGCGCGGGCTCGCCGGCGATTCCGACGTAACCGAACACAGCGCTTTGCGCGGAGAGATTCACGCTGTATGTGCCAGCCGCTTCCATCAATAAATTATGAGGATGCTGCCGGTCGATCAGGGGATGCACGCCGTCGGCGGTTTCGCCGGTCTGAAAAAGCTCTGGGTAACCGCTCCTGCCCATCAGCGGATCGGCCGAAATCATGACGTGTACGCCGAAGGCACTCTCCTCGAACTCGCGCCGGCCCATGAACATCAGCATGCTGTTGGAAAACGTCTTGGTGTCGCCGCGAGGACCACCCTGATCGTCATAGATGAGATCGGCGAACCCGTGCCACATCGTCATCCAGGGGTCCCCCATGCGTTGCAGTCCTTCCATTGGGGTCGAGTCCGGCTGCCAACTCGTGCCCGATGCCTCGCGTGACATCGGGTAGGGACCGTACAGGCCAAGCATCATCATCGCCGGCATCGGCATGTCATCCGAGTGGTCCCCACGATCGGCATCAGCGCTCCCCTGCTCCGTAGCACTGGAGTCTGCCAAGCAACTCGCAGTAGGCATCGCGCCAAACATCGCCGATGCTATCCACGCGAGCCGCAACCGAGTCATGCTCATCAAGTCGAGATGATCCTTGGGAACCAACAAGGTCAAGTATGACAGGCGGATCGTCCTGTGCGATGTCCAACTCAACGTCGGGGCTAAAATCGCTTGGAAATCGTAAATCTAGCATTGATCGGCTCGAGCGGATGATCCTGGATGCCGGCGCGCCCGTCATCGTAAGCAGCAATACCCAGCTCGTTCTGCAACCGGTCGACTCCCCAGAACTCCATCGCATATGCGCGGGTGTTGAACAGATTGTAGATGCCGAGCGAGGCGCTCCAGCCCGCCGAGAACGCATAGTGAACGTCGAGGTTCACTTCCCCGAAGCCCGCGGCATTCACCTGACCTTGCGCGGTTGGGGCGTTGGCGCACGAGGTCGCGACGCCCGGGAAGTCGCTCACGGCGGTGGAATTGACGCAGGGTCCCGAAGAGAGCGGATAGCCACCCAAATAGCGGTATTCCAGTCCGCCGCTCCAAGGGCCGAGGTTCGTCAGATACAACGCCAATGAGCCGGTCTGAGCCGGCGCGTTCGCAATGTATTCGCCTAAGTGTCCGGTGCCATCGTCGAAGGGCTGGGTGAAACGCGAGTGGTTGGCGGATAAGCTGCCGTAGAGCTCGAGCCAACGAGTGATCTGGTACGTCACGTTGATTTCAACGCCGTAGCGGCGGCTCGGGGGGCCGGCCGAATCCTCGCCAACGTCCGGGTCGAAAACGGTCTCCGACTGCTGCCAGAGATTATAGAGCGCGAAGGTAAAGGCTAGATTTTGCTGAGGCGCGGCGCGCATGCCGACTTCTTGGCCTTCCTGCTTCGCGAGCAGCGGCGTATGCGGCAGCCCTAAGTCCACGCTCGTGTCCTGATTCACGCCGCGCAGATCGGCGCTGTGGAATCCCCTGCCAGCACTCAGGTAGAACTCGAGATAGTCGGTGGCCGTGTAGATGAGGCTCCCTTTGGGCTGGGGCAGTGCCTGCTGTACCGTACCGCCATTGGTATACGGGGCCGCGGCCGATTCGTGCAATGCCGCCAAATAATCGATGTCGGTGCCATGTTGATAATCTTCTCTGAACCCCAGCACGCTGCGAAAGTTGGAGGTCCAGTGCGTGGTCGCCTGCACCCAGGCCGCGCCGGCAAAGAGGTACACCATGTCATCGTTGGAAAATGACGCGGGATCGTCCGACACCGGCAGCGGCACGCGATCCTCGCTCGGCAATCGCCCGACGTGCACGTTGTCGTCACGCGTGAGAACACCGACGGAAATTTCGCTGTTGATCGTGCCTAACGAGACAGGCAGCGCATAATCCACTCGGCCGCCGAACACGCGGCGATTCTCGAACTGGTCCTCCTGATCGCCAGTCGTGGGATTGACGAGATAGTACGTGAAGTCATTCCACAGATGCAGTTGATTGTCGATGAAGAACGAGTTGCCCTTTAATTGTCCATCGCCCAACGTTTCGTGAATATTGAACGCCAGGCTGGCGCGCCACGCGCGGCCACCGTCGGTCGGATTGAGCGTGCCGAAGGCATTGGGTACTATGCCCTCAGTGAGGGCGCGGAGGTCAACGACGTTCGTGGCCGTCCATATGTTGTGATACACCATGGCGGAAACGGAATAGCCGTTGTGTGCGTCGCCCTCGCTGTAGCGCAGGACCGCGTTCTCCTTTCGTGAATCATCCGGCGTCAGGAAGGGACCGTCGTAGTGTTGCACTTCTACGGCGCCCAACAGGCTGCCATTGCTTAAGGGTTCCGAACCTGCGCTGAAGAGGCGCTGATACCCCAGCGTGCCTACGGACGCGGATGCTTGATCGGGAATCGTGTCCCGATAGTTGATCTTGACCGAACCGACCGCGCCGAAGTCGCCTACGTCGGCGTAGTAGGGCCCTTTGGTATAGGTGATTTGACCGGTAAGCACCGGGAACATGAAATTGAGAACCGTGGATCCCTGACCATGCGCATGGGTCGGTTGGTTGATCGGCATTCCATCCAAGTAGGTCTCGAGATCCGTGCCGTGGTCCAAGTTGTAGCCCCGCATCAGGTATTGAATCTCTTTGCCCGCACCGCTGTGCGTGGTCGCGATCAAGCCAGGTACGGTTTCGAGCAGCTGACCCGGACGAAAGTCCGGAGTCAGCTGCAGCTCTTGGTCGTCGACCACCCCTTCGCTGGCCGTCGAGGCCGTGCCGAACAGTTCCAGGCGCCGGGCCGTGACCGTGATTTCTTGCAGTGAAGACGCGCCGGAGTTCGTCGTGTTCGCCGCATCCGTGTTCGCTGTATCCGTGTCCGTGTTCGTATCCGTGGCCAATGACTGCTCGGCTTGCGCCGACGAGCAAGCGATGCCCATCAATAGGGCGCTCGCTATAGCGCGGCGTGTAGCGGACGTCTTCATGTGTCTTGCCTACGATTTTTCTGTGAAAGCAGCCGCGTCGTACGGCCGGCCGAAAGCAAGCGAACGGGCATGGTCAAGCCACGCGCCCCAGTGGATAAACTCATGATGCCCTCGCCTGAAAAGAAGCCCAAAAAATAGGAGCGATGCGCGGCGCAAGCCCCATTCAGCGGCTTGCGTCACACGCAGCGTCGATGTTCAAGGTTCAGGCGAAGTGCGGTGGTCCGCGGGAAGAATGTTGGCGGGGGGGTCCGAAGCCCAAGAGAGTCTGAGTAAATGCGGTTGGCAGCACCAACTTGTCGAAAACGGCCGCGCCTGCGAGCACCGGCAGCGTCGGCAACGGAGCCGGCCCGGCACTTTGCGCGTAAGGACACGTGGGATCACCGTGGACGCCCTCGTGATGTGCAGCGTGATCGTGACCGGGATGATGGTGATGCTGATGTTCACCAGCCAGCACCGCCGACTCGCACAACACCAATGCGAGACTTCCATCGACCGGCGCAAGCATGAAGCCCGCAGGCACGAGTGCGCGCAGAAAAAGCATCCCGAGGACGAGCAGCGTCGCCCACGGCGGATTTGCACCGTGCCGCATCCCTTTCATTGCTCTGTGGGTTCAGGCCTGAGAAATGCTTGAGGCTAGATTATTACATGATCCAGGCGGGCCATTTACTTCCGATGAGAAAAATGGAAGTAAAGTACGCGCCGCGTTGATGCTCCGCGGGAAGATACCGCGCGTGGGAGCCGGGGTCATGTTTTCCAAATCCGCGGCCGTAGTCAGCGGTTTGTGACGCGGATCGGGCTTGGACACGGCGCAAGGATTGACCTCATCGCCTTAAGCCGGGTACACTAAATGCGAATCACTCTCATTCGTATTACAAGGTGTTCATTGAATGCGTTCGGCGGCAATCGCAGGTCTTCTATTGCCGATGCTGGTCGCAGGTGCCGTGCGCGCCGATCAAGAGACCGAGGACGTCACGGTTTCCGCGAGCGCACCGGCCGACACCGAACTGGCGCCGATCGTGGTCAATTCGCGCAATCTCACGGATTCGCTTCGGCAAAAAAACCAGGAGCTGGACGAGTCGCGCGACAAGGACCTGCTCCCCAAACTCGGCGCCACCCAGTACAACATCGATCAGGAAGCCGTCGAGGCGTTGCCGCAAGGCAAGAACACGCCGCTCGACAAGGTGCTGCTTCAGGCTCCCGGTGTTTCGTACGATTCGGCGATCAGCAATCCCGATTTTCACGTCCGCAATGAGTACGCGAATGTCCAGTACCGCATCAATGGCATCCAGCTCCCGGACGGGGTCTCAGCGCTAGGTCCCGTTCTGGAGACCGGTTTCATCGGCAACCTGAACCTGCTCGACGGGGCGCTGCCTGCTCAATACGGGCTGCGAACCGCTGGCGTTGTCGACATCACCACGAAGAGCGAGTTCGATTCGGGCGGGAACCTGGATGTCTACGCCGGCAGCTTGGGAACGGTAAGCCCAAGCATCGAGTACGGCGGCAGCGAGGGACAGACGCAATACTTTCTGATCGGCCGATACCTGAGGAGCGAGGAGGGTCTGGAGAACGCCATGCCGACGGCGGACCCGATCCACGACCATACGACGCAGGATAAATTCTTCGGGTACGGATCGACCCTGTTCGGGGATTCCAACCGCCTGACCTACATCGCCGGCGCCTGGGTCGGCCGTTTCCAGATTCCGGACGTCGCCGGCCTGGCACCACTGGGGAATTTCGGCCCCAGCACCTGGTCCTCGACCCACCTGAACGAAAATGAAACCGACCGGTTTTACTTCGGCATCCTCGCGCTGCAGACGAAACGCGAGAACATCGACACGCAGCTTTCTCTGTTCACTCGCTACGCGTCCGTGGATTTCGTGCCCGACGTGTACGACGACCTGGTGTTCAACGATGTCGCGTCGAACGTCGTGCGCAAGAGCGTGCTCAACGGACTTCAATTCGACGCGGCCGATCGTCTCAGTGATGCGCACGCACTGCGCGCCGGCTTCGGGTTCAGCGACGAGCAGACGCAAGTGGACAACCTGTCGACCGTCTTGCCCCTGGGTGCTGATGGCGCCCCCTTGCCCACTCCGCTGACGTTGAATGACTACACATCGAAGCTCGGCTGGAACCTGGGCGGCTACCTTCAGGACGAGTGGAAGATACGCCCCAACCTCACGCTCAACACGGGCGTACGCTTCGACCAGATGAAACAATACGTCTCGGCCAACCAGATCAGTCCGCGCATGGCCCTTCTCTACAAGCCGTTCGCGGACACGAGCCTGCATGCCGGAGTTTCGCGCTATTTCACCCCGCCGATGCAAGCGCAGGCCACGCCGAACAACCTCGCCCTGTTCCAAAACACGACGCAACAGCAGGTCATTTCGCTCGATGACCCGGTTCGACCGGAGCGGTCCACGTATTTTGACGTCGGCGTGGATCAACAGCTGCTACCGGGACTCGCCGTGGGTGCCGACGTCTATTACAAGCGCGCCACCGATGCTCTCGACGACGGGCAGTTTGGCCAGGCGGTGGTTCTGGACCAGTTTAATTACGCGCTCGGTTTCAGCCGAGGAATGGAATTCAAACTCAACTATCAGCATGGTGGGCTTCGAGTCTATTCGAATCTTTCGGCGGAAGTGACCAAGGCCAAGAATGTGGACTCGAACCAATACCTCATCGGCGATCCCGTAGAACTCGCCTACCTCGCGAACAACTATACCTACACATCCGACGCCCAGACGATCAGCGCATCGGCCGGTACCTCGTATCGCTGGCACGATCTGCTCGCCAGCCTGGACGGCATCTACGGCAGCGGGCTGCGCACGGGTTTTGCCAACCAACAGCACACGCCCGGATATACGCAGTGGAACGCCGCAGTCGCTCGGAATTTCGACCCTTGGCATAGCCGTAAGCCGCTCTCGCTGCGCTTGAGCGTCGTCAATCTGTTCGACCGCAGCTACCTGCTGCGCTCCGGCTCCGGAATCGGGGAATTTGCTGCCCAATATGGAGCGCGCCGAGGGCTTTTCGTCGGGCTTACGCAGCAGTTCTGACCGCGTGTTTACGTCGGGGGTTCGAATAGTCCGCGCATTCCCAGTGGTTTGCTTCGCCACGTGTCGGCCTTCACATGCCCCCGGCAGACGCAGCGCAAGCGACCGCGTATTCTGGTGGCCGGGCAAGGGGGAGAACTCGCGATGAGCAATCACAGAGCCGTGTCAATCAATCCGGCCCAGCGCAATCAGTCCCGTGCGCAGGAGATTGCAGCTCTAAAGCTCGCACTCACGGCGCTCGCCGGTGCCAGCATCGAATGGTACGATTTCTTCCTCTACGCCACGGCAGCGGCCCTCGTGTTTCCGACTGTGTTTTTTCCAGCGACGTTGCCACCGTTCGTTGCTCTGATCGCCTCGTTCAGCACTTTTGCTGTCGGCTTCCTGGCGCGCCCGGTTGGAGCTGTTTTTTTTGGACACATGGGGGACAGGGTGGGCCGCAGGGCAGCGTTCTCCGTAGCCATGATCATGATGGGAGCTGCGACGACGCTCATCGGATTCCTGCCGTCCTACCGTTCGGCTGGAGTTTTCTCGCCGCTCGCTCTGGTACTGCTGCGACTCACGCAAGGTCTCGCCATAGGTGGTCAGTGGGGCGGCGCGATCCTACTCGCAATAGAAAGTGCACCGAAGTCGAGGCGCGGTCTGTACGGCAGCATCGCCCAAGCGGGTGTCCCGGTCGGTGTTGTGCTGGCCAACCTCGCCTTCCTCGCCGCGAACGGCGCGATGTCGTCCGAGGCGTTCATGGCCTACGGTTGGCGCATACCGTTCCTGTTCAGCGTCGCGCTCATTGGGCTCGGCATATTCATACATTTATGTATTGAGGACACTGCGGCCTTCCGTCAAGTACAGCAATCTAAACCGTCACCCGTCGATCCGCCAGCCGGAAGCGCAATGCGCGATGCGCCGACGCGCGCGATGATACCGATGCCTGGACCGCCCTCGCCGGTACTCGAGGCATTACGTCTATATCCTAATTTGATTCTGGTGGCCGCCGGGGCATACGTATCGACCATACTCGCATTCTATATCCTCATCACGTACGTAGTCGCATACGGTACGAGTGTAGCGGGTCTCCACCTGGCACGAAGTACGATGCTTACCGCCGTGCTGATTGCCAACGTCGCGATGTTGCCCCTTCTACCTCTCGCCGGCACGATGTCTGACCGTATCGGACGCCGCCGGATTTTCATGACCGGCGTGTCGCTCACAGGCGTCTGGGCCTTCATTCTCTTTCCGCTGATCGAAACGCGCTCGGTGCTGTGGATCACCGTGGCGCTTGGTGTCGGGATGTTGTTGCAGTCCCTGACTGCTGGTCCGCTGGCTGCAATGTTTGCAGAACTGTTCAGCACCCGTGTTCGCTACTCTGCTGTTTCGCTCGCCTACCAGATTGCGGCTATTGTTGGTGGCGGGCTGGCGCCCATCATCGCGACCAGCCTGTACGCGCGCTACCACAGCAATTCTTGGGTCTCGGTCTACATTGCCAGTGCTTGTGCCCTATCTTTGGTCTGTGCGAGCATGTTGAGAGAAACACACGAGACAGATCTTGATGAGCGCGCCGAGCCCACAGTTGCATGAGCAGAGTTGAACGGAGTTCCCGATAACGGTTGGCCACGAGCGGCTGGTCTCGGACAACCAATCAATTCCTAGCGAGTGACCGCTTGACGTACCAAATGGATGATCTCCAATATATACGGGTGCAACATTGCCGGAAAGCGTTGCGTCATAAGCAATACCGCGCAATTGTTCTTCGGCGAAATCCACCATTGCGTGCCTGCGATGCCGCCCCACGTAAAGTCGCCCGGTGCCGCCTTTGGAGTACGCGCTGAAGGCGTAACCGTGACCGCCCCTGCAAGCCCGAACCCCTTCCCCTGCAATTCTCCAACCCAAGGAAACTTGATCCAAGCGCCGTCCGGCAACTGATTGGTCATCATCAGTGCGATCGTTTCCGGTTTGAGAAGCGTTGGGCCACCGGGCCGAAGACTGCGCACCAAAGCCACCATGTCATGCAAGGTCGAAACCAGCCCGGCACCACCTGATAACCACTGAGCCGGAGGAAAGAAGCCGTAGGCTTGCGGAGATGCATCATCGATGCGCTTCAGTCCGGGTTGCATCGGATCCATGAGGCTGGCACCCGCATGAAGTGCGGCAAACCGGTGGCGCTTTGATGCAGGCACCGCAAAGCCGGTGTCGACCATGCCGAGCGGATCGAGTATTCGAGATTGGATGAACACGTCGAAAGCTTGGCCGCTAACGACTTCAATGCAGCGAGCCATAACGTCGCTTGCTACGGAGTACTCCCACCCTGCACCCGGGTGAAACAGGAGCGGGAGCTCGGCTAATCGATCCATCATGTCGGCCAGAGTCGCGGACTGATCGAGCACTTTGCGCTCAGTGTACGCCTTGAACATCATGGTGCCTGGATCCAGAAGCCCGTAGCTCAACCCCGAACTGTGGCTCAATAGATGACGAATTGTGATCGAACCCCGCGCGGGTTCGACATCAGTCAAAGTTCTCGCACCGGGCCTGAGTACCTGACGATTCGAGAGTTGTGGAATGAAGCGCTCGATCGGGTCATCCAGCTGGAAGCGACCTTCCTCGAAGAGCAGCAGCGCAGCGCAGGCAGTAACCAGCTTTGTATTCGAGTAAACGCGGAAAATGTGGTCAACGCCCAAAGGAGTCTTTTCTTCCTTATTGGCCCAACCGGCACAGTTCACGTCCACGAGATCCCGCCCCACCAACACCGCGGAGCTGACACCCGCAAGGATGTTGGTGTCTATATACCGCTGCATTGCGGCGTGCACGGATCCGAAATCGTAGTCACTCGGGACAACCTTCATGTTGTCCATTGCAATTCTCCGTTGCTGCTTAAGTGTCAAGCCGTGCAATACACTCAATAGAGTCTCCCAAGGCAAGCTCTCCAGTAGCGTCCAGAGCCCAGGCGTTTTCGATGCTCGCAAGCGGCCCTTCGCGAAGGACTGTAGATGGCGGGCTAAACGGCCTTCGCCTTGACATAGCGTCCCGGTGCCGCCTCGATGACGGGGAAATCGCTGTTTCCGAGCTGCCTGCGTGCCGGGACCTGGACTCCGGCTCGCGCCTGCAGCCACTCAGTCCAGGCCGGCCACCAGCTGCCACCGCTGCTGCGTGCGTGCTCGAGCCAGTCAGTGGCCTCGGCCTTGAGTTCGCCTACCCAGTGGCCCACCCAGAAGTTGCGTTTGGTCCTGGCCGGTGGGTTGATCACGCCTGCGATGTGGCCGCTTGCGCCGAGCACGAACGTGATATCACCTCCCAGCAGGTGCGTGCTGGCGTAAGCGCTCTGCCAGGGCGTAATGTGGTCCTCACGCGAGGCCAAGACGAAGGCAGGAATGTCGATTGCTCCCAGATCCACCCGCTCGCCGCATTGCACGGTGCCGCCCGGTACCCGCAGCTTGTTCTCGAGGAGGGCGTTGCGCAAGTACCAGCAGAACATCGGCCCTGGCAGGTTGGTGCTATCGCTGTTCCAGAACAGCAGGTCGAAAGCCGGTGGTTCCTTGCCCTTGAGGTAACGGCTGACTACATAGGGCCAGATCAGATCGTTGGCGCGCAGCGCGGCGAACACCAGCACCAGCTCGCTGCCCTTGAACAGGCCGCCGTGGCCGATGGCCGCCTCGCGCGAGGCGACCATCGCCTTGTTGATCATCAGTCCGACCTCGCCGGTATCCGAGAAGTCCAGCAACGTGTTCAACAATGTTACGCTGGCGACCTTGTCTTGCCTCCTTGCCGCGACGATGGCCAGGGCGCAGGCCAGCAGCGTGCCGCCGATGCAGAAACCCAAGGTATTGATACGGTCGGCGCCACTGATGGTCCGCGTCACATCGATTGCCTGCAAAACGCCCTCTTCGAGATAGTCGTCCCAGCTCAGCCGGCCCTGTTGCGGCTCAACGTTGCGCCACGACACCAGGAACACGGTGTGTCCGTGCGCCACGGTGTGGGCGACGAAGGAGTTGTCGGGTTGCAGGTCGAGGATGTAGAACTTGTTGACGCACGGAGGCACGATCAGCAGCGGCCGCTCGTGCACATCGACCGTGCTCGGCGCGTACTGGATGAGCTGGATCAGTTCGTTCTCGAATACCACGCTACCCGGCGTCGTGGCGAGGTTGCGGCCCACTTCGACGGCCGTGTCGTCGGTTGTCAAGATGCGGCCCTTTGCGAAGTCCTGCAGGAAGAACCGCATGCCTCGAACCAGGCTCGCGCCACCGCTTTCCAGCGCCATGTGCAGCGCCTCGGGATTGGTGGCCAAGTAGTTGGTCGGGCTGAGCGCGTCGATCACCTGGCGCAGCACGAAACCCCATTCGGCCTTGCTGCGCTCATCCAGCGGCGCCGCCTCGAGCGTTTTGCACAGCAATGCGGATTGAGCCCGATAGGCGCGCATGAGGCTGTCGAAGCGCGGGTCTTGGCGCCACCGGGCGGCGGTGACGCGCCGGTCCGGAATGACTGCACCGCCGGGCATAGCGCTGCGGCCGGTTGCGGCGCCGGACCACCAGTCGATCGCCTGCTTCAGCGCCTCTTGTTGCCACGCGGCGACCGCTCCGGCCGCCTGCAACCAGGGCATGGCGGCGGAGGTCATCGCAGGCTGTGCATCGCTGCTGCCCGCAACGGTTCCGAACAGGCGCAGCATGGCCTGCTGGGCCGCCAGCAGATCGCTAAACCATTGGGTCGAATCGGGTGTCTGAGCAGGCATGGCGTACCGTTCGCGATAAATGAGGTGGCTGAAGTTTGAACTGGGCCGAGACGGATAGTAACTATAAAGGCCCTATCGCGTATGGCGGTGCGCGGAATGTGTGATACGACACCGGTGACAGCCTGGAGGCAGTAACGTGATTTCAATTCAGCGCAACGACAACGAGATACAGCCCCCGGGCCAGGTCGGTATCTAGTGCCTTGGCTCAATGGGTGGCGCATACTAAGCGGGCGCCGCCGATCTCGACCACGCTCGGCGCCATGTGGCAGCCGTGGGGCGCATCGGCTCCGGAGAACCGACAGTGCGTATCGGTGTTTGCTATTTTCCAACCGACTACGGCATCGACATCCGCGAACTCGCCCGCGCCGCCGAGGAGCGCGGCTTCGAGTCGTTGTTCCTGCCTGAGCACACGCACATTCCGACGTCCCGCCGCACGCCGTATCCGGGCGGCGGCGAGTTGCCCAAGGCGTACTCTCACACGCACGACCCATTCGTTGCGTTGTCCTTTGCGGCCGCCGCAACCACCAAAATCCTGCTGGGCACCGGAGTTTGCCTCATCCCGCAACGTGACCCGATCGTGACGGCGAAATGCGTTGCGAGTTTGGATCAGTTGTCCGGGGGTCGATTTCTTTTCGGTATTGGTGGCGGTTGGAATGTCGATGAGATGGAAAATCACGGAGCGCGCTATGACACCCGCTTCAAGCTGATGCGCGAGCGCATCCTGGCGATGAAGGGCCTGTGGACCCAGGACGAGGCGGTTTTCCACGGCGAAATGGTGAGCTTCGATCCCGTCTGGATGTATCCCAAGCCGCTGCAGCGACCCTATCCGCCGATCCTGCTCGGCGGACCGAGCGATTACACCTTGAAGCGAGTAGTGGAATATTGTGACGGCTGGTTGCCTCTCGCCCGGGCAGATTTTGACCCCAAGGAGGCAGTCGCACGCTTGCGTCAAGCAGCC
>Ga0181521_10005920_pt1 | contig 13486 bp, 10 predicted proteins | sample PEATcosm2014_Bin_32_FD_119764 | JGI IMG/M metagenome (GOLD analysis project Ga0181521, IMG submission 119764) | Peatland microbial communities from MTU Mesocosm Facility, Houghton, MI, USA - PEATcosm2014_Bin02_60_metaG | ecosystem: Environmental > Terrestrial > Soil > Wetlands > Peat | place...
AACTGTACCGCAGAGTTGCTCCCCTGGAATCTCGCCAAACAAGCTGCCAACGTCCGCCCGCTCCACAGTAACACCAACTGAATTCCCGACTGTCCACCAGGATCTATAAGTGGACGCTTACGCCTTGCCATCGCTTGTTAAGACGGCCAACCGCGGGCGCTTACTGATCCTTGGCGTCCCTTGGCCTAAATCCGGACTGCATGCCGCCAAATGGACGAGGCGAAATTGTCGCATGTCAATGAGAAGTTTCTCGAACCGCTGCGACGCCGAGGATCCCTTGCACCGGATTTCAAATAGACGCAAACTTTTTTGGCACACTGTGAACCAATTTATCCGCATATTGAACTATTATACTTGACTTTAAATGAAATAGGCGTATATAGTTCACATCCTTTGAAATCAAAGGCTTGGGAAGCCAAAGACGCCCGACGTCACAATCGAATCACTGCGGCTGAAGGAGTGGACGCAAGTCCAGATCCTGGGCGTTAACGGCAACTTAAGATGGAAAGCTAGTGGGGGAAAACTGAACCTGACAATGCCCGATGGATTGCCGGGAGACCATGTGTGAACACTAAAGATTGTTCCTCAACCCGAGTAACGGCTGTTTAGCGGGATGAACTACATACGCTAGGTTTCGCACGGCGCTATCCGTGGCCTCAAAGCTCGATCTACATCGGGTCGGGCATCACAGGCGCAAAGATCGAAAAGCGCAGTGACGGCCAGGTCGTCACATTTCCAGCCGAAGCGGCCGAGCATTACCTGATTGAATAACAGAACGAGTCTCTCGCAGATAGGCCGTTCGCTCCGGTAAGCTCCGAGCCGCGAAATCTGCAAAGAGGCTTGGGGATACACAAATCGGGTTGTTCAACGAAAATCACTCGTGACGGATTCGGGCAGACCCAGCTGGAACTTGTTCTGCCCGACGGGGCTAACAAACGCTGCTGCAATAGCTCTAATTAGATGATAAGGAAAGGAACATCATGAGCCCCAGTTTCAATTACCTTGCGTTTGACCTCGGAGCTGAAAGCGGACGTGCCTTGCTTGGCCGATATCACGAGGAGTTTCTGACTCTTGAGGAAATTCATCGTTTCGCCAACGAACCGGTTCAGTACAACGGCGAACTACACTGGGATGTGGCTCGGCTCTGGCGAGAAATGCTGAACGGGTTGTCGATTGTGAGTTCGCGCTCCATTGATCTCGACAGCATCGGTGTGGATGCGTGGGGAGTTGATTTCTCGCTGCTCGGCGAACACGGAACACTCGTCGAAAATCCTTACCATTATCGCGACCCTCATACCGACGGGATGATGGAACGTGCTTTTGTCTTGGTACCCCCCAGCGACATCTATGCGGAAACCGGAATCCAATTTACCCAGGTGAACGGTCTCTACCGTCTGTTTTCCGAGCAGGTCCGCACACCAAAGATCTTACAGGCCGCCGAAAAGCTTGTGACCATCCCCGATCTCTTCAACTTCTGGCTGACGGGCATTGCTGCATGTGAATTTACGAATGCAACCACGATGCAGTTTTACAGCCTGCGCCAACACGATTGGGCGCGGGACTTATTAGCCCGCTTGGGTATTCCGACGCATTTCCTCACCGATATTGTCCAACCGGGAACCGTGCTGGGGGGACTTCGACACGAAGTGGCGAAGAATGCCGGCATGCGAGCAATTCCGGTCGTGGCCCCCGCTTGTCACGATACGGCTTCTGCCGTGGCAGCAATTGCCCGAGCAAGTCAATCAGTTTTCATCAGCTCGGGGACATGGTCGCTATTGGGCACCGAGGTCCGTGAGCCTGTTATCAACAAAGACGCTCAACAATTAAACTTCACGAACGAAGGTGGCGTTTGCGGGACGTTGAGTTTACTGAAGAACATCACGGGCCTCTGGCTGCTTCAACGGTGTCGCCAGGATTGGCAGCTGTCCGGCTATAACTACACCTACGGTGACCTCACCCAAATGGCGGCCCAGAGCCAACCCTTTTGCAGCCTTCTTGATCCGGATCATCGTCTATTTCTCCATCCGGAAAACATGCAAGAGTCCATTGCTGAATTCTGCTCCCAGACAAGCCAGCCTGCTCCTCAGGAGGCGGCCACTACAGCCCGCGCCATTCTGGAAAGTCTCGCCCTTAAGTACCGCTGGGTGCTCGATCGCCTTGAGAGCCTAGCCGGGAAACGGTTCGAAGAGATTCACATCGTGGGGGGAGGTGCACAAAACGACCTTCTGAATCAGTTTACGGCTGAGGCAACGGGTCGCCGCGTGGTCGCAGGGCCCGTTGAAGCAACAGCACTGGGAAACATCGGGATGCAAATGCTTGCCGCGCGTACGATTGAGAGCCTCGATGGTATTCGCGATTTGATCGCACGATCGTTTCCTGCTAAACACTACCTGCCGCGTGAGCAGGAAAACTGGGAACACGCTTACAGTCATTTTCAGCGGCTTTGTGAAGCGTCCTAAAGAGAGCACCTCCGAGACCTAAGAATTCTCGCTTTTGGGTACGCCAATCAAGATGAAGTCCCACTCGTGCAGACTAGGCGCGAGATAACGGTCGCATCTTGGTTCGAATCAGAAGCGCTAGGAGCTCGAACCGTATCGCTATCGGGGCCAGCGCCACACCACCGAGGTGTTGCGCGCACCGCCGGCCTTTGTGGGTCAAACGCTTTGGCCGGAATACCTTGCGCTATCAGAGGCGCTCCGCGCCTATCTCCACGAAGTGACGGAACGCATTATTCGGGAAGAGGTCTACAAGGACACAGGCGAAGCAGCAGAACAGGTGGGATAATGGCACACAGTATCGAGCCGACGTGGTCTCGCGGCATCGTCAAACTGTCTCCCATCCGAGTTTCCCAAGCGCCGTCCTCAAAGTCGGACTCCATTTGAGAAAGATCACTCCTCAAGAGGGGAGAAATCGCGGGGCGTTACATTGTCGCCGTCACCATTGACGTACTGCCGATTCCAGAACATGATGGCGGTGCGAACGATTTCCTCTTTCAGCATCTGAACGGTGACATGTCGTCTCAAAAGGCGTAAGTCATGCATTTCAGGTCCGTCTGATAGGGAATCAGCGAGACGACACACAGCATGGAATAATTCATTACATGCCGCTTCAATCATTTCAAAATAGACTAAAATGGCTCACATCATTGAAAACCTTTTCGCATGCCCGCCCACTGCCTGTGCTAATATCCCCAAGTAGTGAACCGATATGCGACAGGCAGAGCGAATTCTGAAGGTTCAGGACCTTTTCGCGCGGCAAGAGTTCGCGGATTTCGAGCAGCTCTGCCGCCTTTTCGGCGCATCGAAGTCTAGTATTCGCCGTGATTTGCTTGAATTGGAAAAGAAGGGAGTAGTGCGCCGCGTCCATGGCGGGGCGCTGTCTCTCCAGTTGCGGGACGAGGGTGTGGATTTCAGCCGACTTTCCGGTTCTTTGCACGGAGAGAAATCCCGGATCGGCAAGCTGGCCGCTTCTCTGGTCTCTGGAGGGCAAACCGTCATCCTCGGCGGTGGCTCTACTTGTGTCGAAGTAGCCAAGAATCTTGTGTCGAAACCCATCCAGGTGATCACCAACTCCATTCCAGTCGTCCAAGTTTTTTGGGATAGCAAGCAGGTTGAACTCACTCTGACCGGAGGCTATTTCTATCCTCGGCTGGGCGTCCAGTTGGGACCTATCTGTGAGAAGATGCTGAACAGTGTTTCGGCCGACATGTTGATCATGGGAATTCGCGGGATCAGCGCCGCCGGCATCAGCGACTATAACAGCCTGATTGTCGAATCTTTGCGTGCCATGATCAAATCCGCTCGAAAAGTCGTGCTGGTCACGGACCACTCAAAGTTTGGAATTGACAGCATGGTTCATGTTGCGTCCCTCACGGATGTGGACCAGATCGTTACCGACACCAGTTTAGATCCGAATGTCCAGCAGATGCTGAAGGAACACGGAATCGAGATTCTCCTCGCCTGATCTCTACGGCGGTGGTGGAGCGAGCGTCACGTCGCATCGCGACGCGCATTCGAGCAGATGCAGACACGATGACACCCTGGTTCACGGGATTCTGCGGATCGACGCGGGACTTCAGTTCGCCCATTGTCGCAAACGCTTCGAGTCCGCCACTCGGTTTCGACAAACGGAGCCATCTCGCGCCCGGTGCCGTGCGATGCATCACGACATCGACATGTCCTCGATGAAGGGTTGAAACTGGGCAAGTTGAATGGCTCCCAGGCTAAATTGGTGGGCCAAGAAGGTAAACTTGAGTCTTACTACTTTCCACCCCAATACAATCCCGTTGACAACAGTTTTCCTCACACCTACTTTGGCCTCGAACGTTGGGAGGAAGGCAAAAATGGCATCTTGGATCTATCGAAAGCCTATCGGCTGCGGCCCGGGACGAGTTGGCTTGGCAATCGACCCCAGAGTCAGTTCAACAATACGTCATTTCTCGGCCTCCGGCTATCGCCGCCGATTACGACCTCTCGACCCAGTGTCCTTAACCATGAGCCGATCTTCAGCTCTTCCAGGACCACTCAGCCAGAGGGGAACTCAGCACGCTTACGATCATTACCACAGATCCGAACACGCCGATGGAACCAATTCACGATCGAATGCCGGTCATCTTGCAACGCAATGATTACGATCATTGGCTGGAAGCGGGCGAACCGTTCCATTGCAGCCCGGACGGACCCACCTCGCACACTTTTCGACACCGCATCCAAACATGCCGTCGAGGGCATCACTTACGTGTGCTCGCCCAGGAACTAGCCCCTCGCAACATCCGCGTCAATTGCATCAACCCTGGGCTGGTTGATACCGAAGGAAGCCGGTCGGCTGGATTCTTCGGTTCTAATTTGGATCAGGGGTTCGCGTCGCCCGCCACCGTTGGGCGCGCCGACAAACCGCATGATTTCGCCTATATCGCGCGGTTTCTCGCCGGTGATGAGTCTGGCTGGGTGACAGGGGAAAGTATTCTTGCCAACCAAGTACAGGACCGTCGAGACTGACATGGTTTTATCATGCGCGCGGCACCCAGCAGAATCGCTTGGTCACCCGCCCGCAAATCCACCGCTCACGCCCCGTCCTTCACGCGCGTCAGCTTGAAAACTCCAGCCTCGAGAGCCGCTTAAACCACCGCACGAGGGGCGCAGGTCATAGAATGCGGCGGGCGGCGGGGTTCCCGTAACGCTCCCCTCATTATGCTTCATTATTGCTGTTAGCACCTTCAGTTGACGATATTACCGAGAGTCGTACAATGATCGTTCACATCGCAGGTCATGTCAGGTCCGGGGACGGCGCCGTAGACCGCCAGACTGTCCAGCAGCATGTAGGTACCGCTGACCTTGGTGAGTGTAATAGTATGCAGACCAAGCGGGAGCTGTGTAGTGGAATAAAGTACCTGCGCGGAGAGTCTGGCTCCGGAAGTGTAACCGTTATAATTGCCCTCTTGGACGCCGTCAATTGCGATGCTCATTAGACCTTCTTCGCGGCACATCTCAGTAATGACAGCAATGCCGGTGCCATAAAAAGTCAAGCTGACGGAATTGCCGTTAGTCGAGGTGTAGTGCACGTCCTTTTGGTTATCGTTCGCGTAACTGCGCGAGGGTGAATGAGTCCATGAACCGGTGTAGAGAAGATCGGGCGAGTTATCATTGACGTAGCCGTCGAGCAGATAACCATCGATCGTGTCTTTCTTGCCGTCGGTATTGGTGAGCACGAGCGTGTGCGTTCCGTAATTTAGGTTGTGCACTTCGAAGAGCCTCGCCCGAGGTATGGGCAGGGCTGAGTAGGCATTGGCATTAGGGTAGGCCTGTCCGTCCAAGGTGACGCTCATGACACCTCGATCGGATGCGTCCTGGCAGAACACCGTCAGTCCGGTTCCGGTAAAGCTGAAAGTGACGGAGTCTGCCTTCGCCGACGTGTAAGAGATATCGGCGCCGAGCGGCCCATCTCTCAGGTTCCTCAGATGGCCCCATCCACTGCCGTTGTAGCTGATGGACACGGGCGTGCGTAGGCCGGTGTATTCCTGGTCGCCCCCGATCACTGCGGCAGGCGGAGCGAGGCTGGCGAAAGTCGATTGGACGCCGGCGTCGGCGGTGATTGTCCTTGCCGCCACTGGCCAGTTGCCGTTGGTCACCAGAGAGTTACTGGCGTAAACAATTCCGTTCTTTACCGGATTAGAAAGAAATGTCGCGTAGTTAGAGGTGAACGAATCATTGGCGTAGGAATTGACGTCGAGGTTGAGATCGTCGTTTGAAAACTGGTCAGCCACGTTGTCACTGACGTGGATGTTGGCCGCACCCCCGTCAAAGTAGAATGCACCGGCGGAAAGGGCCGAGGCGGGAGCATTGAGGTAGTTATGAGTAATACTGGTCTGCGCCGTCGCCGTGCCTTCATTGGTCTCGAGATATATTTCTGCGCCGTCCGTGATGACGGTGTTGGTGTCGTGAATGTAGTTGTACGAGATGGTGTTGCCTCGAGTGTAGTTGGTTCCGTGCCGGGTGGGGCTACCCGAGCCGCTGAAGGTCCATTCATACCCCCAGCCGTAGGAAACTCCCAAATAGGGCGAATAGGCGATCTCGTTGTGCGTCACAGTGGTGTTACGCATGAAACCGGCGGCGATCCCAGCCGTATCCGCGTAGCGTGCACCCACCGCCGAGATTACGTTATTCTGGACGACGTTTCCGGAGGTCATCCGCAGAGGGTCGGCGATCCAGAAATCATCGTAGTCGCCGAGATTGATTCCGCAGATTGCGGCGTCGGCAATCAGATTCCCCGACAGCGTCGAATTCTGGGTCCCGAGCGCGAGGTCAATGCCTGTGGTGCCGACGTGTAGAACCTTGTTGTTCACAAAAGAAACGTTGTTGGAGCGCTGGATGTTGATCGCTCCGGGCGCATGGGTAACGCGAGTCAGTCCCTGGTTAATCGGCGGCAATGTGAAGGTCGTGGCATTTTGATTGTCGGGAAAGCCCAGCGGTGTAGTGGGATCGGCAAAAGTAGAGTATTCAAATGTAATTCCGCTAATGGTGACGTTCCGCACCGGCGTGATCGCCGACGGAACCACGGCAAATGCGTCCACGCGCATCACCTTGCCGTCCGTATTCACCAACTTTACGCTGTGCGTACCCGGGGGCAGTCCTGACTTGGTGTAGACGACTTGCTGAGCCAATCGCACGCCCGTCGTCGAGGTGTCGATTTGCTCATCGGCAACGGGGTTTCCATCCAGATACACAGCGATAATGCCTTGATCGCTATTGAGCTCGCTGAGCACATCGATGCCGGCACCAGTGAAGGTGAAGCCCGCCGAGTCTCCGGCCGTCGATGTGGAAGCCATCGTATCGCCAAAATCCCCATACTCGTTCGAAGACGTCAGCGACCAAGCGCCGGAGAATGTTGTGGTTGCGCTGGTTGCATCTGTCTCCAAGATGCTGCCTGGGGTTCCCGCCATGGTCACCAATTGATTCGCGACGGGCATTTCCACGTCGGCCGTAGTCATGTTCTCCCCGGTCCGCGGGGTGTAGTACATGGACTGGGTCGAAGGATCGAGATAGAACTGACCTGGTGTTCCAAGCAGTTCCTTCGCATTCACGATCCAGATCCCGGCGGGTGCATAGTCTTTAGACAAGCCCTCCCAACCCGTGTAGGGGAATTGTAAGCTCGACACTGTCCCGCGAATCGACATGGGATCGAGCGCATTGGCCCAACATGGTTGCGCGCCCGTCAGGATCGAACTTGAGCCGGCGGCGGTGATCGTGGTCAGAGGGCAACTTCCAGTCCTCTGATCCCAACCATCGAAGAACACCTGAATCTGCGATTGATTTCCCCACGCCGCATATTGCGAGTTTGACAAAGTTAGATCTGTCAGCGAGAGCGAATAGCCGGAAGCGGGGATTCGTGGGCCGCGCGTCAAATCAGCCCGCACGCCGTTCACGTATAAATCCTGCGACTGATAGCCCGCCGGGACGTGGGCCGACCACAGATTCGGTGTGGCGCTCCTGCTTACCTGCGTCCATCCTGTCAACTGGATCGCGCCGCTCACGGTCACCTGGGTACCGGGCGCGGCCTCATAGATCACTTGATGGCCATTGCCGCCGGAATCCAGCGGGCCAAATGCGATTGGTGTCGTACGGCGATAGAGGCCGCCCGCAAACTGCACCACGATGTCCCCGTTTTGCGTGCCCGTCAGAGTCCGAACCTGTGCCTGCGCCCCTTCAATCGAGCAGGGCGCGGATTGCGTACACGTCTCCGTACCGCCCGTCGGGGTTACGTACAGCGTTGTCTGCGCAGCTGCGCTTGCGATGGATGTCCGCGCGCCTGCAAGGCCCGCCAACACTAGTAGCCAGCCCAATTTCTTGTCAAATTGCCGATTCATGAGAACCCTCTCTGCTGCCGCAATTTGCATTTTCGCCAGGATGTCCCCAGTTATGCTGAAAATTGAGCGGCGGTTCAGCCTGATTCTTTAGGATTGCGTTGCCTAACCTTGAACGAAGATCAATCGAAAAGGCGGCGGCCATCGCCTCAACACATGCATCCCCTGCTCCCTTGCGCAATTCTTGTCCGGTACGCAATCTTCATGCGGGCAGCGGGGTTATCTTCAAGGTGTATGCGTAGTCCCCCGGTATTTCGCTGGGCAACGTCAATTTCAGGTTCTCCCCGCTGGCAGTCCAGCTTAGATTCCCGCCGACTCCGAGGATCTGCACTTGAGAGCCCTCTTTCAGTCGCAGCGATTCAACAGTCAACTCGCGCGCCTTGGGCTTATCCAGCAAAATTGCATAGAGGGCATCGCGTTTCCGGGTAAAGCGAATCGGAACACCATCACTCGCTTTGCCCTCGGCCCTAACCCAGGGGCGCGTTTCATAAATCGCGTCCCCATTTGTCCGAAGCCATTTGCCGAGTTCCCTCACTCTACTCAGCTGCAGTTTGGGGATTGATCCATCTGCCGTGGGGCCGAGATCCAGAAGCAGATTCCCGTTCCTGCTGACGATCTCTACTAACATCCCCACCAGTTTGCCCGCGGAAAGCATGTCGTCCGGCCCTTCATTCTGGTTGTAGCCGAAAGAAGTGCCCACGGCATGGCAGGACTCCCACTTCTTATCGACAATCTTGTCTGGCCAAACTCCTTCAGGCGATGTGTAATCCGCGTGCCCAAACGAGGTGGAACTCGTATGTTCTTCAGGTCGTTCGTTAGCCAGTTTAAAGCGGTCGTCGATTGCAGCGTCCGGAACAAGGTTGTAATAATCGGCCAAAAGTTGGAGCACATTCCCTGTTCTTGGATAGGCAATATCGTTCCAAATGTCATCCGGCTGATATCGCTGAATCAACTCCTCGAGTAGCGCATAAACGTATCGACCATATTCTTGGCTTTGCGGGATATGGTCATTCAGGCTCTGTAGCGTGAGAATGGGCGTTTCCGTGAAGCTCCAGTCCAATCCTCCCGAGAAGTAAATGCCCATGTGTATGCCCTGTCTTCGAACTGCGGCGGCCAATTCTCCGATAACGTCCCGCTGCGTGCCTTGCTGATCAGGCTTTCGGTGAGGGTTGCGAACTTTGCTTGGCCATAACCTGAACCCGTCGTGGTGCCTAGTTGTAGGAACAATGTACCGTGCGCCGAACTCTTTAAACAACTCTGCCCATTGATCGGGATCCCACTTCTTCACCTCCCGATTGAAGATCGGAATGAAATCGAGGTAGTCGAAGTTCGCCCCATAGGTTTCGACGTGATGCTTCCATGTTGGCGAACCTTTGATTCTCAAGGTGTTCATATACCATTCTGCATAGGGGTCATTCAGGAACCAGTCCGACAGGTCCGGCTTGAACTTGCCCCAATCAATCTCTCCTCTTTCTGTGAGCTTGGTGGTTGGAGCCCAAGCCGGTACGGAATACAAGCCGTAGTGAACGAAGATCCCGAGCTTGGCGTCTTCAAACCACTTCGGGCAGGCATGTTGTTTCAGACTCGTCCAATCAGGCTGATACCGGCGACGGGAGTCGCTGGAGGCCTCGCTCGATACAGGTGATGTGACCGCCTTCGCCACAGCCGTACGCGTCCACGCTGACGCGGCGATTGATGCCCCAAGAGCACCCACAAAGCTTCTGCGATTCATCATTTCCTTTCCCCTTTTTCAGTGATTCCCGGATTGCTGCGGTTCGATCTTCACGAAGATTGGGCGATGCCGTCTCTCCGAACGTCTGCGATTCGGCTCCATTAGCGCTGTGAGCGATGCTTGTCGCAAAGGAGGACCGACCTTCAGAGTCTTCCTTTTCTATCCCCTCCAGACCGTAAGACTGCAACGGGCCCAAACGGGTAATTCGTGAGCCCATCGATGCAGATCTCTAAGCGAGTCTGTCTTTTTCCCGTCGACTTCGAGGATCACGTCAAACTGCCGAAGCCCGTTCGCCGCGGCTCGGCTACATTGAGGCACTTGGAGCACCAGGACCCCAATCTCTCCCGGCAATCCTGTACCGGAAATTTCCCCCAATCCAACCACGTTCTTGACGGTTGCGCCCAGCGAAGCGGTTGACGGGGGATCCCTTCCGGATTTGTTCTCCGGGGCAGGCGCCTCGCCGAGGCGAAGAAGTTCCGGTGTGCGCGCAATCTGCTTGAGTTTTGGCCACTGCACTCCGAACTGATCCATCGGGAAGTTCTGGAATCCCAGACGCAGTACCGGCGAATTCTCTTTGACTCAATAGTCGCCGGATGCGGCGTCTACGAACAACGCGTCCGCTTCGATCGAGTGTGTGTCGCGACCGTCCTGCTCTTTCAGGCTCAGCGCGGGTTTCACTCCTTCCAAGCCCGGAACATGCAGCAGGTTGAAATCGAAGTCAGCTCCGCAGGGATGAATTACCATCCCGAACGTCTGGTATTGTTCGAAGACGATATTGTGGCGGAAAACGTCCTCGCGCCTTTGCACCAAGCATGAGCATTCAGTGAATTGGAAACAATCACGTTGTTCTCAACGTTTCGAAAGAAGCCTTCGCGGGGCTTGATTCCGCCGTGTAACGTTAGGTTGATATAGATCAGAAAGTTGCTAGAACCGTCATTGAGGTCGATGTCCCATCCGTTATCGCAACGGAACCGATTGTAGCGCAGTATAGTCGGCTTCACCGAATTTAGGGGCGGTAACTTGCGACTCGGTCCGGAAGTAATGGAGTTTGCATCGATGTCCGTTAATCCCCAATAACGATCGCGACCCCAGGAATTGAACGAGCCGTGGTCTGCGGTCTCCTTGACAGTGTCGAAAACATCGTTGTACTCAATTATGTGGCCACCCCATGTGCCGTCGGAGACGTTAATCCCCGCCCTCGGAACGTCGTAGATCGAATTGTGGCGAATAGTGATGTCTTGGGACACGGAGATTTCAATTGGCGGGGTCTGTTTCTCCCAGCGTCCGGCCCGTTCAATCAGCGAGTCCTCCACGACGCAGTCTTTCGGAAAACTGCCGTTTCGAGGGCCGGTGATAAGGTCGAGATCCTTGAGCGACTGTCTCTCTTTGTATTCAAACAGTGCACTCCTTACTGCCTTCGTGTCACCGACAAAGGCAACGCCATTCGCGCCCACTTCGGCGATGTGCGTGCGACGGATGGCAATCCTGCGATTGTCGTTGCTAAGAAAGATTGCATTGCCGCCGACTTGATCGACGAAGGGCTTTTCGAGGGCGCAAGCCTCCGCATTTGCGAAGGATATGGCGCCTCCGCGATAAATCGACCAGTCGCTGCGAAGCAAGGGCTCATTCCTATCCATGAATGTGCGAACAGCGTGCCGGGCTCTTTGCCTACTGTATTGGCTCGCCGACGACTTAAGACCGGAACCTACCAGACCGAACGATCGTTTGTTCTTTCGCTCTGGCTTCTCTCCTAGTCCTCGACCGATGAAACCGGATGCCTATTTCATCGCTTAGCGTCCGAACCGAATTTGAAGCTAGGTCGCGCGAATCAGCGCGAGCCTGATGGCAATCAGCCGGCAATTCCCTTTCAGGTGCAGCCGCTCCGAGGATGCACGAATTCTCGCTGTGCCCCCGTTGGCGTACAGTTGATCTGGCACAGTTTCTCCGTAGAGCATGAATTATATACACCATATCGGGTTATAGCAAATCACATTCATGAATTACAATAGCGTATTATGAAGCATTATGGGCTCATATTGTTCGCTGGGCGAGTCACGACGCTCGAGAACAGCTAGTGTAGTGCGTCATAAATAGCCTTACTTATTGGTGGCTTGTGGATATCACGCCTTCATGAGCCGAAGAGCCACCGCGATCATTCTTTCCGACCCGGAGCATGTGACTTTGCAGACTTGGTCCCGAATCCGAACTCAGCCTCAGCGCCTCGTGCAGCGCGCCCAGATCGTGTTGTTGGCTGCAGAGGGGGTGGAGAGCCAAGAGATTGCCTTTCGCCTGCGCGTCTCGCGGCCTACCGTGCAACTCTGGCGCGAGCGCTTTTTGGCACTGCGTACCTCTGCCTTAGAGAAGGATGCTTCCCGCCCCGGCCGTCTCCCTCCGATTAGTGACGCCAAGCGGGCCGCGATCGTCGAAGCCACGCTTCAACGCCAACCTCCCAACGCCACCCACTGGAGCACGCGCCTGATGGCCGAGGCCCAAGGTGTCAGCGAAGCGCGACGGTTCGCCGCATTTGGAAGCAGCACGGTTTGCAGCCCCACCGGGTCTCGACGTTTAAGGTGAGTCGGGATCCGCAGTTCGTTCAAAAGCTCAGCGATGTGGTCGGTCTCTACCTGAATCCCCCCGACAAAGCGCTGGTCTTCTGCGTCGATGAGAAGAGCCAGATTCAGGCACTGGACCGAACCCAGCCGGGCTTGCCCTTGAAACCGGGTCGTTGCGGGACCTTGACCCACGACTACACGCGCCACGGCACCACGACCTTGTTCGCGGCGCTGAGCACCCTGGATGGCACGGTCATCGGCGACTGCATGCCCCAACATCGGCACCAAGAATTTATCCGCTTTCTGAAACGCCTTGACCAGCAGACGCCGCGCCAACGGGACTTGCACCTGGTCGTGGACAACTACGCTACGCGCAAGCACCCCGATGGCCTGCTGCAGTTAGAAGATCTCAAAAAGCAAGTCGCAGAGTTTCGGCGTCAAGAAGCCCGTGTGGCCACACCTGAGCAGAAAGCGAAAGTCCTGGCGTTGGCCCAAGATTTGCCGCGGGTGTGGCATGCCCCGACCACGCAGGCCAAGGACCGCAAGCGGATGTTGCGGCTGCTCCTTAAGGATATTACGGTCGAGAAACCCTCTCCTCCCAAACAGCTCTTGGTTCACCTCCGCTGGCAGGGCGAGGCCTCGACCCACCTCACGGTGCCAGTCCCACTCAGCATCGCCGATCGCGTGCGGTATCCTGCCGCACTGGTCGACAGAGTCCGGGAGTTGGCGCATGGCTTACTCGATGCGGAGATCGCGAACCGGCTCCATCGAGAAGGACATGCCAGCGCCAAAGGTAAACCGTATACCACACGGATTGTGCGGTGGATCCGTTGGCGCTATCAG
>Ga0181521_10005923_pt1 | contig 13482 bp, 17 predicted proteins | sample PEATcosm2014_Bin_32_FD_119764 | JGI IMG/M metagenome (GOLD analysis project Ga0181521, IMG submission 119764) | Peatland microbial communities from MTU Mesocosm Facility, Houghton, MI, USA - PEATcosm2014_Bin02_60_metaG | ecosystem: Environmental > Terrestrial > Soil > Wetlands > Peat | place...
AGGGTTATCAGGAGGTCAGCCGGCAGGTGAAATCGCGGGGCCGCCTGGCGAATCACGACGCGATCGCCCGCAGTCTGACGCTGAGCACCAACGAGCAGATGTCGCGGCTCGAACAAAACCTCGGATGGCTTGCAACCACCGCGTCGGTATCGCCGTTTATTGGATTGTTGGGCACAGTTCTCGGCATCATCCGGGCGTTTAACAACCTGGGCAGCGCGGGCAGCACCAGTCTTCGCGCCGTGGGCCCGGGCATCTCCGAGGCCCTGATCGCGACGGCCGTGGGACTTTTCGCGGCCATTCCCGCGGCCATTGCCTACAACGCCTTCGGCCATCGGCTCAAGGAAATCGGCGCGCAAATGGACGATTTCTCACTCGAGTTCCTGAATCTGATCGAGCGGAGCTTCGGTGAATAACAAACCAACCGCTTGCTCACGCGCGCGGCTCAGTAAAATCCGGACGTTGCCGAGCCGCGACCGGGTTTTACCGAAACGCGACCGTAAGGGAGCGGACGATGCCCGGTAAAGGACCTGCCTCCCATGGCGTTTAACCTTGGCGGTATGAACAGCGGGCGGCGCGGCCGGGACGTGCCGGCGCTCTCCGAGATCAACGTTACGCCATTTGTCGATGTGGTGCTCGTATTGCTGATCATCTTTATGATCACGGCGCACGTCATGGAATATGGCATTGAAATCGACGTACCGAAGACCAAGACGGTGACTGCAAGCTCGAAGGAATTGCCGGTCGTGCAGCTATCGAAGTCCGGAGATCTGTTGCTCGGAAACGAAACGATCAGTATCAATGCGCTCGTGGACGAAATTCATCGCAGGTATCCCGGCCAGCAGGCCGTCTATGTGCGCGCCGACAAAGAAACAACTTACGACCCGCTCGCCCAGGTGCTGGCCACACTCGGGGACGCGCGGTTCGGCGTCAATCTGGTAACCCAGCCGGACGAGAATGCAGGTAAAAAGCGTTAGCATCCCGGCTGTGGCGTATCCACAGGGCGACTTCGAGCCGCCGCGCGAGCCGGTCCGCAAGGCCTTCGCAGGTTCTCTGCTGGGGCACGCGCTGGTGATCGGCATGCTGACAGTGTCCGGAATATGGAAGCTGACGACGAACTGGGGCACCGAGCACGCCAGCAGCGGTTCGGTCGGCGTGGGGATGGTCAAGACGATTCCGATCCCGCAGCGCGACAGTCCGATGAATCCTCTGGCCAACGACACGAAATCGCTGGTTCCGGAAGCGCCCGCCCCCGTGAAGCCGAAGCCGCAGGCGAAGGCGCCGCCAAAGGATGCCATCGAGATTCCGGATAAAACGGCCAAGCTGAAGAAGACCGCGCCCCGAAGGGAATCGAATGTAGTATTTCGTCCGCCAGTCGAATATAAACCCAACCAGGTGTTCTCCAACACGCCTCAGGCGACGAGCTCGCCGATGTATGGCATCCAGGGAGCGGGCGGTATCGACATCGGGCCGGCATCGGTGCTTGGAACACGCTTCGGCGCTTATGTAGACTTAATGAGAGATCGTATTTCGCAGCACTGGAATACGGCGGACGTACATGCGCTTTCTTCGCAGAAATGTGCTGTAACGTTCACTATTGCGCGCAACGGGACGGTAACCAACGTGCAAGTCTCACAACCCAGTGGAAACTATCTGCTGGACACGTCGGCCAAGCGCGCCGTGATGGACGCCAACCCTCTGCCGGGATTGCCGCCGCAGTTCGACCGTAGCGACGCCACCGTGGAACTCTGGTTTCAGTTAAAACAGTGAGACTTTTCGTTATGACACGCAAATTCACACTCCTGCTCGTGACAGCTTTCGCCCTGCTGGGTTCGGCGATCGCTTTGGCTCAGGACATTCAGGCGTGGATCACGGGCGCCGGCGGTAAACCTGCGCTTGCGGTGGTCGACTTCCGCGGGGCTGGCGCAGCGCAGCCTCTAATGGCCGCGTTCAACTCCACGTTGTTTGACGATCTGCAGGGTTCGGGTGTGTTCGACATGAAGTCGAAGAGCCTGTTTCCCCTGAACAATCCGCAGCGGCCGGAAGATCTGCGGGCGGAGGACAACAACCAGGGCTATGCGCTGGCGGACTGGGCGGGTTCCCCCACCAATGCTTCGCATCTGGTCTTCGGCTACACGGCGGCGCAGAACGGCGCGCTGGTGCTCTATGGCGACGTGTACGACACGCGGCAGTCCAATCTGCAATCGGCCCAGCTGATGGCGCAACGTTACGCGGGCTCGCTCGACGAAGCCGGAGCCATCCATGTGGCGCATGAATTCGCCAACGATATCATCCAGAAGTTCGGCGGCTCGGGTTCTCTGCTGGGCAGCCGCATTTATTTCGTTTCGGACCGTTCGGGAAACAGCGAAATCTGGGCGATGGACTGGGACGGTAACAACCAGAAACAGATGACCAGTCTGAAGTCCATCTCGATCATGCCGTCGGTCTCGCCGGACGGTTCGCGCCTGGCCTTTACCAGTTACGCAAAGGGCACGCCGCGCATCATGATCGTCGATACGCTGACCTCCCGTCTGCTGCCCTTCTACAATCAGGAAGCTTCCCTCAACGCGAATGCCTCTTTCACGCCGGACGGGAAACAAATCTACTATGTATCGACAGCGGCGGGCCTGCCTCAGGTCTACGTCGCGGCGCTCGACGGCCAGGGCTTCCGGCGCATATCGCACCGCGACGCCATCGAGGCGGAGCCGAAAGTGAATCCGAAGAACCCGAGTCTGATGCTCTTCGTCGCCGGACCGGGCGGCCAGCAGATTTACGAAATGAACAGCGACGGCGTGGGCGTCCAGAAAGTGACCAATGGCGAAGGCGAAGCCAGCAATCCAAGCTGGCATCCGGACGGACAGCATATCGCCTTCTCGTGGACGCGCGGCTATGCCAAAGGCGACTTTAACGTGTTTGTCATGGACATCGGCACGCGCCAGTTCGTTCAGCTCACCCACAGCGAAGGGCGCAACGAAAATCCGGTCTGGGCGCCGGATGGCAGGCATTTAGTTTTCGCTTCCACTCGCAACGGACGCTCGCAAATTTATACAATGCTGGCAGATGGTTCTCAGGTGAAACAATTGACGATGCAGGGCACGAATCGATTCCCCGTCTGGGGAGTCAAGTAATTAATTAACGCAATTATGAAAACCTACTTCTTAGGCTTCCCGCGCGCGGCAAGGCTGACTGTCGCTCTGCTCCTGATGGTTCTGGTGTCCGCCTGCAGTAAGAAAGCGCCCATTGCGCCCCCGCCTCCACCGGCTCCGGCGGCGGCGACTCCCGCGGCTCCGGCGCAACAGCGGCCCGTTGTCGCCGATTTTTCAATTGAGCCATCTTCCATCGAGCGCGGCCAGTCGGCCGTTCTGCGCTGGTCGGTGACGGGCGCGAACGATGTCTCGATCAACAATGGCATCGGAACCGTAACGGCAATGGGGAACCAGCGCCTGACTCCGGCCAACACGACGACTTATACGCTGACGGCGAACGGTCCGGGAGGCCAGGCGATGGCGAACGCCACCGTGACGGTAACGGGACCCGCGGCTCCGCCGCCTCCTCCCCCGCCGGCCAGCCGAGGCGCGGGCACGCTCGAGTCACGCATTCAGTCCGATCTGCGCGACGTTCTGTTCGATTACGATTCGAACAACATTCGCGACGACGCGCGCGCGGCGCTCACCACCGACGCCGACGCGTTGAAGCGCATCTTCGCCGATTTCCCCAACGCGACGGTCGTCGTGGAAGGGCATTGCGACGAACGCGGCTCGGCCGAATACAATCTGGGGCTGGGCGACCGCCGCTCGACGGCGGCCCGCGACTTCCTCACGCAGCTTGGCGTTCCCGCCGGCCGGCTGAAAACCATCAGCTACGGCAAGGAACGTCCGGTCTGCACAGAGTCCGATGAAAGCTGCTGGCAGAGGAACCGGCGCGCTCATTTCTCTGTCGGTCAATAATCAATAAAGGGGGCAAGGGGGTAATGATGCGTCTGATTCATGCAGTTACGATCGCAATCCTGTTGACGCCGGGCTGGAGCTTCGCCGCCAGCAAAGAACAGCAGGAAATGCAGCGCGACATTGCGCAGCTTCAGGACCAGGTGCGCACGCTGCAGAGCGGCTTCGACAAGAGCATGGCCTCGCTCCAAACCCTCGTGCAACAGGCGCTGGACGCGGCTTCGAAGGCTAACACCAACGTCAGCGTCCTCAATGCCCAGGTTGTACAGACCCTCGCGCGCGAGCTGAGCGAACGCCTCATGCCCATCGCGGGTGTCGGCGTCAAGGTCGACAACCTCAATAACGACATGGCCGAAGTGCGCAACTCCCTGTCCGATCTCACGACTCAGGTCAACAGACTGGCGCAACAGCTCAGCGACATCAATAACGCCATTAAGGTGATGCAGGCGCCCCCGGCCCCGCCGCCGCCCGGAGCTTCCGGCGCACCTGGATCCACCGCTCCACCGCCGCCCGCCGCCACCATGTTCTCGAACGCGATGAACGATTACTCCAGCAACAAATCGGACTTCGCCGTTTCCGAGTTCACCGATTTTCTCCACGCTTATCCGAACGATCCTAACGCCCCGGTCGCCCAGCTCTACATCGGACAGATTCACTACGCGCAGCAGAAGCTGGATCAGGCAGTGCAGGATTTTGACGCCGTGATCGAGCAGTATCCCGACAACAAAGTGACGCCCGATGCTTACTTCATGAAGGGCATGTCGCTCAAGCAAAATCACCACCTGGACGACGCCGCAGTCGATTTTCGCGCGCTTATCAAAAAGTACCCCGGGACGGATCAAGCGAAACAGGCCGCCGAGCAGTTGCGGCAGATGGGATTGAGCACCGGGACCACTCCGGCCAGGCGGACCACCAAAAAACAGTAACCGCGATGAGAGGAGACTCCATGAAGTTTGCCGTGCTTTCTCTGCTTGCCGGCGCATTTATAGCCGCCGTTCCGGCGTACGCGCACCATTCTTTCGCCGCTACTTATGACGAAGGAAAATCCGTTACGGTGGACGGTAAGGTCACCGAATTTCTCTACCGCAATCCGCATACTCTCTTCAGTATCGAGACCACCGACGATCAGGGCAAAACAACCAAGTGGGGCGTGGAATGGTTCGGGGCCGGACGGCTGGGCCATGCCGGCGTCGACGCGGAGACCTTTAAGCCAGGCGATCATGTGATCCTCACAGGCGCACCCGGACGCGAGGCCAGCGATCACCGTCTTCATCTGAAGACGATCGTCCGCCCGTCCGATGGCTTGAAATTCGACAACAAGTCCCTGGGGTTCCCGCAGCAGCGATTTCCGCGCTGACCATGCCCGCGAAGAACGCCGGACGGCCCGGCGCCGATCGCGTGCTGACGGAGTTGAGGCGAGGCTGCCTGGCGCTTCCGGGCGCGACCGAGACGCTGACCTTCGGTCATCCCACCTTTCAGGTCGCTGGCAGGACATTCGCAGTTCTCGAGGAATACAAGGGTGAGCTGTCGATCTGCGTCAAGGTAGGTACGGCTCTGCAGGGCGTCTTTCTGGCGGATGCGCGCTTTTACAAGACGCCTTACATCGGAAAACACGGCTGGGTGTCCCTGAAGGTGTATGCCGCACCGCTCGACTGGACCGAGATCAGGCAGCTGGTGAAGGCGAGTTACGAGTCGATTATCGGAAAGAATGCCGCCTGATGGAAACCAACTCTTCTTTCGCGGCGAGCCTTGAGCCGCCTTATTTCGCGGTCATCTTCTCGTCCCTGCGAACTCCCGGAGATCACGACTATGAAGCGACCGCCCGGCGCATGGCCGAACTGGCGCAAGGTATGCCCGGCTACCTCGGCATCGAAAGCGCACGCGGCGCGGATGGCTTCGGCATCACGGTTTCCTACTGGCGCGACGAGGCATCCATCGCAGCCTGGAAGCGGCAATCCGAGCACGTTCTGGCACAGGAGCGCGGCCAGCGCGAATTCTACGCGCACTACGAACTTCGCGTGGCACGGGTCGAGCGCGCGTATTCCGGACCCTTTTCTGAAGGGCGCTGACGGAGTCGCATCGTCCGCTCCCTGATTCTTTCCGAAACGCGACCGTGAGGGAGCGGACGATGGCCGTTTTTCAGCATCCTGCTAAAGGTCCGCCGCCCTTCCGCCGATAAGACAACTTGAGATCGTCCTGTAAATACTGCAACACCCGCGAACGGTGCACGCAATCGAATCTTCAGATCCTCCCCGCCACCGCGGAACTCGGCGAACTTCTGGCGAACGTGCTCCGGGAGCACAAGATCGCCTTCGAATGGGAACTCAGTCTCTTCTCCATTCGCCGCCCGCAGAGCCACGCCCAGGTCATCGGTCTGCTGCGCGAAGTGCTCACCGAAACCCAGCGGCAAGGCCTCCGCGTGCTGAGCGGTTCCACCGGGCAATTCTCCGCTGTCCACCTCCTCGACGACTGGTGGAGAAAGTTCGAAAACTCCTGGTTCGGCCACGCGCTCCAGGAGGACCAGTTCGTCACCTGGTTTCAGCCCATCGTCGAAGTATCCGAATTCCTGGACGAGTTCCCCGAGCGGATCTTTGCGCACGAGTGTCTCATCCGGCTTTGCGACGGCCGCATCTACAACGGCACTGAGATCGTCGAGGCGGCCTGCGCACACAACGAGATGCGCGCCTTCGACACATGCGCGCGCCGCCTCGCCATCCGTTCCGCCGCCCGCCAGTCGCCGGCGGGCCTTTACTTCATCAACCTCATGCCGTCTGCGATCTATAATCCGTCCCTGTGCATGCAGTCCTCCATTGAGGCCATGGAAGAAGCGGACATGGGGCCCGGCAATATCGTCTTCGAGATCGTCGAGGCCGACCTCGACCGGAATCCCGCCCACCTGAAACAAATCTGCGATTATTGCCGGAAACAAGGTTTCGGATTCGCGCTCGACGACGTCGGCAGCACGGGCTCAAACTCGCTCGAAATGGTCCGGGATCTGCGGCCCGACTACATCAAGCTCGACAAAAGTCTCATCCAGAATCTCCAGCATCTGGTGTACATGCCGGCCATCATCCGCGAGCTCGTCGACCTGTCCGGCCAGCTCGGCGTCACCGTGATTGCCGAGGGCATCGAACGCCGGCGCACGGTCGAAAGGCTCATGGACCTGGGCGTCCGGCACATGCAGGGCTATCTCTTCGGACGCCCCGCGCCCCGCATTCTCCAGACCGGTTCCGTTCAGGCCGGCGCAATTCAGGATGCCAGCGTCACTCGCAGCCAGCTCTTGCCCACTTGAATCAGCCACTCGCCCGCCGTGCCGGGTACGAACAGTTCGGTCACGCGCTGACCGTTGATCTCGATCGCTCCGGCCTTTCGCTTCCGGCTCGCGTCCGACACCGATTCCGCAAGCCCCACCCGCGCAATCAGCTTGTCTACGTTCACGAGACCGTTCGGCCCGCGCAGACCTTCGGGCAGCGGAACGACGCGTATATCCGCCGGCGTTTCCTTCTGCCGCACCACCCGGTTGAACTCTTCCGCCGCGCGACCCGCTGCCGCCGCCGAGTGGAAGTCGGTCACGATCATCTGCCCGAGTTCCATCTTCGCCGTCATCGGATGCAGCTCGCCTTTAGCCATCCGTTCCTGCATGGCGGAAATTTCTTCCATGCTGACGTCGGTCAGCAGCTCGTAATAGCGGAACATCAGGCCGTCGCTGATCTGCATGACCTTCCGGAACATCACTTCGGGCGCCTCGGTAATGCCGATGTAATTGCCCAGCGACTTCGACATCTTCTTTTCGCCGTCGAGACCCTCCAGCAGAGGCGTCGTGGCCACGATCTGCTGCGGCTGCCCGTAGTCTTTCTGAATCTCCCGCCCGACCAGCAGATTGAACTTCTGATCCGTGCCGCCCAACTCGACATCGCACTCGAGCGCCACCGAATCGTATCCCTGCACCAGCGGATACAGCATTTCGTGAACCGAGATCGGCACGCCGTCCCTGTAGCGCTTCGAAAAATCATCGCGCTCGAGAATCCGCGCCACAGTGTACTTCGAGCACAGCCGGATGAGGTCCTGGATCGACATTTTGTCCATCCATTCGCTGTTGTAACGGACTTCGGTTTTTTCCGGATCGAGAATCTTGAATACCTGGGCCTTGTAGGTCTCGGTATTGGCTTCGATCTCCGGCATCGAAAGCGGCGGACGCGTGGTGTTACGGCCGCTCGGGTCGCCGATCATGGCCGTCGTCGAGCCGATCATGAAGATCACCTGGTGGCCGAGATCCTGAAAGTGCTTCATCTTGCGCAGCAGCACGGTATGGCCGAGATGCAGATCGGGCGCGGTCGGATCGAAGCCGGCCTTGACGCGCAGAGGACGGCCCTCGCGGGCGCGTAACAGGATACGTTCCCGCAGATCCTCCTCGCGGATGAGCTCGGCAAGGCCTTTTCTCAGGTAAGCAAGTTGTTCGTCGACGGTGGCGGCCACTGCTGTCAATTGTATTGTGGGCAGCCAATCCTGGCGGAAAAAGTCAACATCGTCTGCTCCCTCACGGTCGCGTTTCGGAATGAATGGTTTTACCGAAACGCGACCGTGAGGGAGCGGACGATGGCCGTTTTACAGAACCCCCGCAATCGCGGGCTGAATGTCCGCTGCAATCGGCCAGTGAACTTCCGCAAGGCAGGGGCGATCTGCATGTCGAAAACTTCGGCACGTGGCGCGATGTCGAGGGCGGTCTGGTGTGGTGTATGAACGATTTTGATGAAGTCTGCCGGATGCCGTATACCATCGATCTGGTACGCCTCGCCAAGCGCGCACCTGGCCGCCGCGGCCATGCTCAAGGCCACCATTGCAGATTGGGAAGAGTGGCGCGCGAACACTAAGCCGAAGCTTGCGCGGCACTGAGATTTTTCCTCCATCCGGCTACCTAGTCAGGGGACAACCATCCAAATTGCAACCGATTGTACGCATCGCTTTTGTGAGCCTCGCCGCTTTGTCGGGAGTATCGCTTCTTCCTGCCGCGCCCGCCGCGATCGGCATTGCCACGTCCGATGACGCCATTCTGCTCGATAACGCTAAAACCGCCGGCAACGCCACGATATTCGAGGGCAGCACTCTGGAGACACAGAGCGCCATCTCGCAAGTGGAGATGAAAGGCGGAGCGCGCGTCCGATTCGCCGAAAACTCGCGCGGCAGGCTCTTCTGCGATCACGTCGACCTTGAGAAAGGCAGCGTGCGCTTCTGGGGCTTCTCGGCGACGGCCAACGGACTGACTGTGCGCGGGGAAGGGATGGCCACGGTGTCGCTCCAGGGTCAGGTCGTCGAGATCGCGGCACTGGAAGGAAATGTGCACGTCTTCAGCGCGAGCGGTACCAACGTCGCCAATCTGCTGCCGGGCCGCGTGCTGAATCTCCGTACCGGGGATGCCGGCGCCGGTTCGCTGTCTGAGATGGAGGGCTGCGTAACCGAGAGCGGCGGCGCCTTCCGGCTCAGGGATGACGTCACCGGCCTGACGGTGCAGCTTCACGGCGTAACAGCTCGCGCGGGCCAAAGGTTCCGTGTCACCGGAACGCTCGTTTCAGATGCGGGCGGGTCGGCCGCGGCGCTGCGCATCACAGCCGCAAAGGAACTCGCGGGAACCTGCGGGAGCGGCGCGGCATCGGCAGTGGCTGGCGCAGTGGCGGCTGCCGGCATCGGTACAACGGTCGTAGTCGCCGGCGCCGGCGCGGCCGGAACAGCCGTCGCCGTGATCGCGACCGAGGGCTCTTCCTCGGCATCGCGTGCCGAAAGCCAGAGCGAAGCAGATTGCACGATGCGCCGCGGAAGGGCCTGCCGATCCCCCTCGCCAACGGGATCCGGCAGCCAGCCCGGTCAGCTCAGCGGCGGTAAGTAACACAAATCGTGGGGTACCACGCAGACGAAACCGTCTGCCCCACAATCGGCAGGGACGCATTAGTTAGCATGAATAAGTGCCGTCGCTTTTCCGTCCGGGGCCGCGCTGTCTGTGAAGCGTTCCCCCCTCCTGCCCATCTTCCTGATCGTGCTGGTCGACATTCTCGGCCTGACGATCATTATTCCTTTGCTTCCGTTCTATGCTGAACGCCTGGGCGCCTCCGCCACGGTCGTTGGGCTGCTCATCTCGTCCTATGCATTGTGCCAGCTGATTGCCGGCCCGATTCTGGGCCGCCTGTCGGATCATATGGGACGTAAACCTCTGCTCATCGTCAGCCAGCTTGGAACCCTGGTCGGCTTCCTGATTCTGGCCAATGCCGGTTCGCTCTGGGTCGTCTTCCTGTCGCGAATTATCGATGGAGCGACGGCCGGCAATCTATCCCTTGCACAGGCGTACATCGCCGACATCACGCTGCCGGAAAACCGCGCACGTTCCTTCGGGGTGATCGGTATCGCGTTCGGCATCGGTTTCATGATCGGCCCGGCGATCACGGGCTTTCTGTCGCAGTTCGGCTACGCCTGGCCGATTTACGCCGCCGCGTTCCTCTCGGCAACGAGCGTTGTCTGCACCGCGACGCTGCTGCCCAAAGCCACGCCGCATCAGGCCCAGGCCGACAGCGGTCCCGGCGGACGCAGACTCGGCGTTCTCGACTGGAAGAGTTATGCCCAGTACTTTGCGCGTCCCGAGCTCGGCCGCCTGCTCTGGCAGTTCTTCTTCTTCGCCTTTTCCTTCGCATCCATGGTCAGCGGTTTTGCGCTCTATGCCCAGCGCCGTTACACATGGAACGGGCACCCTTACGGCGCGCGGGAGGTCGGCTATTTCTTCTTCTATATCGGGTTCCTCGGAAGCATCCTGCAGGGCGGATTGATCGGACGCCTGGTGAAATGGCTGGGCGAGCGCACGCTGGTCTGGACCGGCTTCGCGGCCAGCACCGTTTCCTACGCGCTGCTGGCCTGGACCCGGACGCTCGGGCAACTGCTCGGTGCGAGCACAATCAATTCGTACGGCGCAGGCGTCGTGCGCCCCGCTCTGACCTCGCTCATCACACAGCAGGCGGGCAAGCGGGAGCAGGGCGTGGTGCTGGGGCTGACGCAGTCGCTCACCTCGGTTTCGCAGATCGTCGCGCCCATCATCGCAGGCGCGCTGATCAACGGAGAGCATCTCGCCGCCTGGGCTTTCGTGACGGCCTTCTTCGCCCTGGGAGGACTGCTGACCAGCCTGCCTCGCAAAGACAACCACGCCCTTACTGAGCCGCGCGCGTGAGCAAGCGGTTGTTCGGGCCCCGCTCTACCGCCGCATCAGTTTGAACGCGATATTCACGCCGAGGCCCTGCTTCAGCGCCAGAGTGATCCACAACAACGCCAGAGGCTCAAGGCAACGCGCCTGGCGCAGCGGACCCGCATCCACCGCCTCAAAGCCCAGGTCCTCCGCCAGCCCCGCGGCGATTCTCTTCGCGCCCGCCTCGTCACCGCAATAGAACATCGTGGCGCGCTGCCCGTGGTAGTCGGGATTCGCCATGTTCGGATATCCCGTTGTGTTGAAGATCTTCACCACCGGCACGCCGGGCACAAGTGAAGCGACCTGTTCTCCGCCCGAAATTCCTTCGGGCGTATCGAGTCCGGAAAGATCCGGCAGCAACGGGTTCGTTGCGTCCAGCAGAATTTTGCCACTCAGATCGCCAGCCGAACGCAATGCCGCGGGCACCGCATTCCACGGCACCGCGAGCACAACAATCTCGCCAGCCTGCGCGGCATCCTTCACGGAGACCGTTTTCGCGGTGTCTTTTTCCTTCGACGGATCGCGCGTCCCGAACACTATCTCATGACCGCGCTTCTCCCATCCGGCACCGAGTGTGCCGCCTACATTGCCTTTACCGAGTATTGCGATCTTCATACCTATTCAGAATGACCCGCGGACTGTATTGGAGTCAACATACCAAACTATTTGTACTGAAACTGCTTTTAGCGGGGCAGCGTCTTCGTGCTTATGAACAAAACAAAAGAGGGTCGCAGAGAGAGGAAGTCTGTTATGAAACTTACAGTCCATGTTATTGCGCTTATCGGATTCGCCGCTGCTATGCCGCTGGCACACGCGCAGGTTCCGCAAGGCAACATATACTTCGGTGTCGGCACAGCGACGGATTCTTCCAGTAACCAGCAGATAGACACTTTTGGTACCGGATCCCCCTACACAACGCCCAAACTCGGGGGGCTCTTTCTGGATGCCGGCGGAGGTTTGATGGTCACGCCGCATTGGGGAGTAGGCGCGGATCTGTCGTGGCGCACAACGCAGGCCGCCTACGCGGGCCTGCAATACCGGCCCCTGTTCTATGACCTTAACGGAATCTGGCAACCCATCGGCCAATCGGCGAAACGCATCGTGCCCGAGATTCAGGGTGGAATTGGCGGAGTGCATCTGAGTTACTATTACAACTCCTCGTACTGCGATCAATTCGCTGGTTGTTCCACGTCCAGTGAATATCTGGAAGGCTCAAGCCACTTCCAGGTTCATATGTCCGCCGCCGTGCGCCTCTATGCCACACCGCATTTATTTTTCAGGCCTGCGGTTGACGTCCACTGGGTGAATAACTTCTTCCAGTTCGGAAGCGGCTGGGTGCCGGAGTATTCACTGGGCGTTGGCTACAGCTTTGGTGGCGAGTAACTACGACTAACTCTTGTCTTCCACCAGCGACTTCAGCCGCGTGAGCTCGCGGTCTATGCGGCGGCTGCGCAGCACCAGCAGCGTAACATAGCCGAAGATCACGAGCATCGCGGCAGAGTAACCGTAAACCAGGTAAGTGAAGTTTCTGATATCCATCGGCTGTGTCCTTTGCTTCTATAACGCGTGCAGTTCGCGCCGCAGATAGTCGATCTCGCGGCGGCTCGTTTCCTGATGCAGACGAACCAAAACCAGCGCCGTCCCGATCAGCAGTACGGCGGCGAAGCTGATCAGCAGGGGCGGCCAGAAAGACGGATCGAGGCCGCCCGTCTCGAGCACCGGCTGAGGGTGCTGCGTCCGCACATTCTTCAGCCGGATAGCCATCACGACGATCGGGATGTCGGCGAAGGCAAAGATGGCCAGAATGGCCGACATCGTGGCGCGCTGCGTCGGCTCGGTTACGGCGGGCCGCAGCAGCAGATAGCCGAGATAGAGCAGAAAACAGATGAGCTGCGTCGTCAGTCGCGCATCCCATGTCCACCAGATGCCCCAGATGATTCGGCCCCAGATGCTGCCGGTTACCAGGTTCACGAGCGTAAACGTTGCGCCTACCTCGACGCACGCCACCGCCAGTGAATCGTACTTGAAATCTTTCTTCACCAGAAACATCGCGCTGGTTATGACCGCGACGGAATAGAAGACGTACGCGCCGATCGCGGCCGGTACGTGGATGAAGATGATCCGGTAAATCGCGCCCTGCAGCGCTTCATCCGGTAAATGAAGAAAGATGGTGTTGAAATCCCACACCAGCAGCAAAGTGCCGAGGGCGGCAAGACTGAGAATCAGCTTTTCGCGCATAACGGTCGTTCTCCTAAACCACCAGAATAAAATCCACCAGGTAAATTGCCAGCGACGTAAAGATCACGTCGAAACCAACCAGCA
>Ga0181521_10005924_pt1 | contig 13479 bp, 10 predicted proteins | sample PEATcosm2014_Bin_32_FD_119764 | JGI IMG/M metagenome (GOLD analysis project Ga0181521, IMG submission 119764) | Peatland microbial communities from MTU Mesocosm Facility, Houghton, MI, USA - PEATcosm2014_Bin02_60_metaG | ecosystem: Environmental > Terrestrial > Soil > Wetlands > Peat | place...
ACAATTGCTCTTGGCCTGTTTGTTGCGCTCGGCTTTTGTGCCATCCGGGGGCAGGTGTCCTTTCTCTGGCCGTCATTGCCGATTCCGGTCGCGGCTGCCTCTGCGCGGCGTATCCAGCGGACCCGCCGGTCGAGATCCCGGATGTGGCGCCTGATCTGCCTTTACGATAGGGCCGTGCAGCGGGTAAAGGGAAATTGGGTTGGTTCCGGAGTCACGGGAGAAGAATTCAGCGATCCGGACCACGCCTACGCAACCGATTTGAATGTATTCGGTGAGGGATCGCTCTTCGAGTTTTTGTGCATTGCCCGAACCTCGATTGGCCGTCGGGGTCTGGCAAATTATCTGCTTGAACCTCCCGTCCTCGATGAGACACTTTTGCGACAGGAGGCTGTCCGCGAGTTGCGTGGACGAACGGATCTCCGTGAAAAAATCGTAACGCTGGGTGAGTTCGAGTTTCTTGAATCACGGCAGGAACCATTTGAAGAATGGCTGCACTCTCCGGAGCTTTCCTTCGCTCGTTTTTTCCCGGTTTTGGCGGCCGTCACGTCGGCGCTGCTTGCCGTCATTGTTCTGGCAGGCTTAGTGGGACTCGTTCCCTGGGTCAACGTTGCAATCTGGATCTCTCCCCTAGTCGCCTTTCACGCCAGCGCCGGCTTTTTCTTCCGAGGGCCGATCAATCGAATGCTTGTCTGGCTGCGTCCGATCTCCGGCGAAACGCGCGTGTTGCGGGAAGGCCTCGAACTCATGGAAGGAGAGTCATTCCGATCCGACAAGCTGAGGCAGCTTGTGGAGCAGGTCCGGAACGGCGCTGCATCCATTCGAAAACTGGAACGGCTTTTGGATGGACTTCATCAGCGGGATAAAGATTGGCTCTCCGGCCCGTCGCGGGTGCTGCTTGCGGGCACTCAGTTGTGCATAGCAATTGAAAGATGGCGAAGAGAGCACGGCAAATCGCTCCGAGTGTGGATGCATGCATGGGCGGAATTCGAAGCGCTGAATGCGCTGGCGGCTTACGGCTACGAAAATCCGGATCATACGTTTCCTGAGTTTGCCGGCGGTGAGGCGTGCTTCGAAGGGCAGGAACTGGGCCATCCATTGCTGCCGCGCGCCTCCTGTGTCGCAAACGACGTCGCGCTGAGCCGCAAATCCCCTTTCTATGTGGTCAGCGGATCGAACATGTCGGGAAAAAGCACGCTGTTGCGCGCGATCGGTCTGAATGCAGTACTCGCGTTCGCCGGTGCTCCGGTGCGGGCACGTGCTCTTCGACTGTCCGGACTTTCGATGTTTGCGTCGCTCTCCGTCGTGGACTCCCTGTTGAACGGAAAGTCAAAGTTCCTTGCGGAAGTGGACCGGCTGCGCCGGGCAATTGAGTCAGCGGTGCGGAACAGGCCGGTGTTATTTCTCGTGGACGAAATCTTCGGCGGCACGAATTCGCGCGACCGGCGTATCGCGGCGGAAGCGGTTGTGCGCACGCTTGTGAATCAAGGGGCGATCGGGGCCTTGTCGACCCATGACCTCGCACTCACCGAGATCGCAAACGCCGAAGGACTTAATGGAGTCAACGTTCACATGGGCTCCAGGAATGAACGCGACCCGATGGACTTCGATTACCGGCTGAAACCGGGTGTCACGAAAGAGGCCAACGCGTTAGCCATCGCCAGAATGGCAGGCGTGCCGGTTTAAGCAGTTTTTTCTCAAGCGCTCGCGGCCTGCCAGGCGTCGAATCGCCTCAACCTCACCGGGTTCCCGAACGTCGACCACAGCGATGTGATCCTTTTCCCTTTCCCGCAGATCCGCGAACTCCTGAACCGAGATCTGCGGGATGTAATCCAGTTCGTAGCCTCCCTGAATCCAGCCGGTGATTCCGTCTTCAAGATATGCGCGCACGTTCTCAATGCCGACGCGAGCCAGACGCAGCTGGGATTCCCGCAGATGATCCGCATCCTCTCCGACCAGGATGACGCGTTTGTCCAGACCCAGGATTCGCGCAGCCCAGGAAGCGAATTGCCCGGAGAGAGCGATATGCATGGAACGGGGAACATGCGCCACGGCGAATTGCATCGCCGGACGCGTATCGAGGACGATCGCACCCTCCGACTGCAGGCGGAAAACTTCCCGCGCGTGCACAGGGACGGGCGACGGCAGGTGGTCCAGCCGTGCGGCACCTTGCCGGTTCAGTTCCACTTCGCGGCCGAAGTACTCGGGCCGGGGCGGAAGGCTGTCCGTCAGAAGATGAATAAACTCCTCGCAGGTACGCGCCTGCAAAGCATAGTTCGTGGCGCGCTCTTTTCCGATCGTGGACGAGCGCTCGGAGCTCATCTGCCGTCCGCACAGAGACCCCGCCCCGTGGGCCGGAAAGATTTCCGTTTCATCGGGAAGTTTCAGGAGCTTCTCATGCAGGCTGGCGTAAAGCAGCGTGGCGAGTTCCTGCGGTGTGCGATCCCCGGAAAGATCGGGGCGGCCGACGTCTCCGACAAACAGCGTGTCGCCCGTAAATACGGCGCGGGGCCGCGACGGCTCCGCAAGGTCCGTGATCGCGATGCAGACGCTTTCGATCGTGTGGCCGGGAGTCTGCATGAAATCGAAACGGCACTTGCCGAACTGAATGGAGTCGCCGTCTTTGACCGCCCTGTGAGGGAACACCGCGCCGGAGCCTTCGCCGAGATAGATGCGCGCCCCGGTTCGCTCGGCAAGCTCACGATGGCGGGAGACGAAGTGGGCGTGCAGGTGCGTTTCGACGATGTGCTCGATGCGGAGCCCCTTTTGCGCGGCGGTGTCGATGTAGATGTCCACATCGCGCTGGGGATCAATGACGGCCACCACCCCTTCCGAACCGACCAGGCAGGAAGCGTGCGCCAGACATCCGAGAAAGAACTGCTCCACCAACACTGGCTCCATAAACTTGTCTCAGGGTAAACTACTAAGATCATGTCGCTAAGAATTAACGAAGAAGCTCCCAATTTTATCGCCGAAACCACCCAGGGCACTATCGACTTTCACCAGTGGATCGGTGACGGCTGGGCGATCCTGTTCTCCCACCCGAAAGACTTTACGCCCGTTTGCACCACCGAGCTCGGCTACATGGCCGGCCTTCAACCCGAATTCGCCAAGCGTAACTGCAAAATTATCGGGCTCAGTGTCGACCCCGTGACCAGCCACGGAAAATGGGCCGTCGACATCGAAGAGACCCAGGGTCATAAGGTCAACTACCCGATGATCGGGGATCCGGAACTGCGAGTCGCGAAGCTGTATGACATGCTTCCGGCGGACGCGGGGACCACGTCGGAAGGCCGTACCGCGGCTACGAACGCCACCGTGCGCACGGTTTTCGTCATCGGTCCGGACAAGAAAATCAAGCTGATGCTGGTTTATCCGATGAGCACGGGCCGCAACTTCGACGAAGTGCTCCGCGTGCTGGATTCGATTCAGCTCACGGCGAAACACAAGGTCGCGACTCCCGTGAACTGGAAGAACGGCGACGACGTGATTATCAGTCCGGCGGTGACCGAGGACGAGGCGAAGCAGAAGTACCCGGGCGGATGGAAGGCCCCGAAGCCGTACCTCCGGATCGTGCCGCAACCGAAATAGAGGGACGTCTTCTATTGCGCTCTTTTTCGGATTTTGAATCCGATCAGTCCGAGGATCCCGGTTCCGAAAAGCAGGAAAGCGGCTGGTTCAGGTACCGGCGACTCGGAGAACATGGCTGTGATGGAAACCGTGCCCTGATAGTTGGAGCCCGTCACATCGTCAAACTGCAGGACGCCCCCGCTGATACCAAGGGCGGCCGATTGATTGGTTCCCGGAGCGTTCGGATCCTGATAGTAGATCGTGCACGTAGTGGGATCGTTGCTGTCCGTGCACTTTAGTCCCGTGAGCGTGACGACGTGATAGAAGCTGTCATTAGCGTCCTGCAGAAAAAACTCAATGTCTTCGTTCGCCGACAGTTCCCCGGCCATGTCACCGATGCCCGGAGAGTAATCATAGTCGTTCGAACCGGTAAACCAGGAATTCAGGAACGTGGTTCCGGGAGCGTAGTTGTTGAACCAGTCCGTCAGCGTATCGATGTAGTCTTCCTCCGCGCCACCAGGACGAGTGTAATAGCCGGCGTATGTCCCGAATCCGGCGGTCGCGAAGTTCGTCGCATCCGTCGGGGAGTTGTTGCCGCCTGCGTTATAGTTGGGCGTCAGAAGATCGTTGCCACCCGGTTCATAAATGCTTGAGTAAGTATTTTCCAAAAAGATAAACGAGTTGATGGCAGCTACGGCACCGCAGACGTAAGTGGTGCTGTTCGATCCTGGAATCGGGCAGGACATATTTGCCTGATCGCCGAAATTGCCGAAGTTTTCCATCACGTTAATGGGACCGGCCTGGACGGTTTGCGAAGATGCCACCGCGAAAGCCAGTGCACCCAGAACGGCGCAGGCAGTTCTGAAGTGACCTTTGGAGCGCATCGTTTACCTCCGAATGTGACTTGGGTCACATTTCAAAAAGTATAGCCGAGCTTGTAAGGAAGTGTAAGTCTCAAACCGAAGTCTGTGCCAAAAATGGTAGTACCGGTACGTCCTACACACCGGCATAGCGGCGCGGGATCAGCATCGTCAGCGCGTTCGGCACTATGCCGATGTTGGCGGGCGCAACTCCCATCGGTTCGCCGTCGGTCTGCATGTAGACGCGCTCGTCCTCGGACGCCGCGACCGAAACCTGCGTGGCGCGAGCGATCACGACACCGTCGATGCCGGCCAGGCGATTGGTGATCACGCCGCCGAGGAAGCGGATAAAGTCCTGGAACCGGTTGTGGCGGAAAAGTACGACCTCGAAATCGTCGTCCGTCAACCGAACCTCGCGGGCGATCTCGAAATCCCCGCCGTAGTTCCGCACGCGCGTGATCAACGCGAAACTCGCGCAGTATTCGACGCCGTTCACTGACGCTTTGAAGAGCGGAATCGGCCTCCCAAACTGACTGAATCCTCCGTGCCAGTAGGCCAGCTTGCCCAGCCGGTTCTTGAGGTCCGGATTGACGTTGTAGACGATTTGGGCGTCGAGGCCGACTCCCGCCATCAACACAAAATGGCGGCGGGGCAATCCAGGGCGTTCCAGAGCGCCAAGCGCGATGCGAACCGGAGTGGCGTAAAGAAGCTGTCTCGCAGCGTGATCGGGCCGGGTGGCCAGACCGATTTCATTGGCGAGCACGTTGGCGGTCCCGCCAGGCAACACGCCGAAAGTCGCGTTGGATCCGGCGATTCCGTTAATGGCTTCGTTGATGGTGCCATCGCCACCTGCCGCGAGGATCAGGTCGCAGCCGGATTCGACGGCGGCGCAGGCGAGTTCCCCGGCGCGGTTCGGCCCGGGCGTCGCGAAGAGTTCCACGGAGCGGCCGGCGTCGCGAAGAATCTGTGCGGCACGGTCCAGACGCGCGCGCCCCGCCCCTCTCAATCCACCGGCGAAAGGGTTGTAGACGATTCCGATACGATGGAGTGAGTGAGAGATAATTTTAAGGCCGCCGGAAGCATTCGATTATAGCGAAAATGTCCGTAAAGACCTCCGCCAGCGATCCGCGCAGAGAAGCAGAACGGCTGCGCGGGGAAATACGGCACCACGAACACCAATATTACGTATTAGATCAGCCGGAGATCAGCGACGCCGAATACGACGCGCTGATGCGCCGTTTGCAGGAGATCGAGCGGGAGCATCCGGAGCTGATTACGCCGGATTCGCCGACGCGCCGCGTGGGCGGCAAGGCGCGCGAGGGATTTCAGAAAGCCCGGCACAGCTCGCCCATGCTGAGCCTCGACAACGCGCTGAATGAAGAGGAACTGCGGGCATTCGATGCGCGCGTCAGCGAGTTACTCAACGGCGCGGCGTATCGCTACGTAGCGGAACTCAAGATGGACGGGCTTTCCATGGCCGCCCGATATCGCGAAGGGCTGTTTCACGAGGCGATCACGCGCGGCGACGGCAGCGTTGGGGAAAACGTGACGGCGAATGCGAGCACCATCCGGTCGCTGCCTCTGCGGGTGGACCGGAGCGGCGCCTTCGAGGTTCGCGGCGAAGTCGTCATGAACCACAAGGCCTTCGACCGTCTGAACGCGGAGCGCGAGGAGCAGGATTTGCCGCGGTTCGCGAACCCGCGGAATGCGGCGGCGGGGTCTCTGCGCGTGCTGGAACCGAGCATCACCGCGTCGCGGCGGCTCGACTATTACACATATTTCCTGTTCGATGACAAAGGGCGGACCATCCTCGAAAGCCACTGGGAATCGCTCGAATGGCTCAGCCATCACGGTTTCAAGGTGAATCCAAAACGCAGGATCTGCGACAACATCGAGGACGCGCTGAAATTCTGCCGTGAGTGGGAAGCGCAGCGCGAGGCGTTGCCATATGAGATCGACGGCGTGGTGCTGAAGGTCGACAGCGTGGCGCAGCAGGAGAAGCTCGGGTATACGGCGAAGGCGCCGCGCTGGGCGATCGCGTTCAAATATGCCGCGCGGCAGGTCGAGACCGAAGTGGTGAACATTTCCGTGCAGGTGGGGCGCACCGGCGCGCTCACACCGGTGGCGCATTTGGCGCCAAAGGAAGTGAGCGGCGTCACCGTGTCGCGCGCGACGCTGCACAACGAAGACGAGATCGCGCGGCTCGGGCTGCAGATCGGCGACACGGTCGTGGTGGAACGAAGCGGCGACGTGATCCCTCGGGTCGTCCGGGTCAAGATGCAGGGCACGCATCGCAAACCATTCCGCATGCCGAGGGAGTGCCCGGTATGCGGAGGCCGCGTGGTGCGCGAGGAGGGCGAAGCGGCCAGCCGCTGTATCAATCTCAACTGTCCGGCCCGGCTGAAAGAATCCATCCGCCACTTCGCGTCGCGCGGCGTGATGAATATCGATGGCCTCGGGGACGCGCTGGTCGACCAGCTGGTCGAAAGCGGGTACGTGAAGAGCGTAGCGGATTTGTATGGCCTGACCGTCGAGCAGGTCGCGAATCTCGAACGCATGGGAGCAAAGTCCGCGGCAAACGTCGTCCGCAACATCGACCGGTCGCGCTTCCTGCCCATGCCGCGAGTGATTTCGGCGCTGGGCATCCGGTTCGTGGGAGAACGCACAGCCGAATTGCTGGCGGAACATTTCGGCAGCCTGGACAAGATCGCGACGGCCACGGCCGAGCAACTCCAGGAAGCGCCGGAAGTGGGACCGAAGGTGGCCGAGAGCATTGTGGCGTTTTTCCGGGAACCGCGAAATCGGGAATTGCTCGAGCGGCTGAAGGCGGCCAACCTTTCGTTCGAGTACACAGTGCGAAATAAGAAAAAAGAGGGGCCGCTGAAAGGGCTCGTCTTTGTGCTCACCGGGACCTTTCCCGTCATGTCGCGTGAAGAAGCCAAAGAGAAGATCGAAGCCGCGGGAGGCAAGGTTACAGCAGCGGTGAGCGGCAAAACCAATTTCGTGGTGGCGGGTGAGGACGCCGGTTCGAAACTGGACCGAGCCAGAGCGCTGAACATCCCCGTCATTAATGAGGCGCAGTTGATCGGCATGATGGCCCCCCAATGAGAATCTGCAAAAGGCTGGCCGGTATTGTGGTGTTTATGGCCACGGGCATGGCGCAGGCGCAATCGTGGGACGCACTCGTCGACCGCTTCTTCGACCAGGCGGATTTCCGGTTCAACCCCAGCGCCGGAACGTCCGCGGGTTTTCACCAGTACGACGCGCAACTGGAAGATTTTTCGGCCGCCACCATTCAGCAGCAGAGGGCGACGCTGCACCAGTATGAACAGGAAGTCAGTCAGTTCCCGGCCGGACAGTTGACGCCCGAGCAGTCCGCGGATCGGGATCTGGTGCTGGGAACGATCCGGTCCTGGCTGCTCGATTTGGAATCGATCCGTATCTGGGAAAAGAATCCCGACCACTATACGAGCACGGCGACCAATGCGGTTTTCGTGATCATGGCCCGCACGTTCGCGCCGCCGGAAGAACGGCTGCGGTCGGTGATTGCGCGCGAACGGCAGATTCCGAAAATGCTGGCGGCAGCGCGGGCGAATCTGAAGAACCCGCCGCGGATCTACACCGAGATCGCGATCGAGCAGATGCCCGGCATGATCGGTTTTTTCCAAAAGGACGTTCCCTCAGCCTTCACAGCGGTGAAAGATCAGGCGTTGCTGGCCCAGTTTCATCAGGCGAATGCAGCGGTAATCGCCGAGCTGCAGGCATATGAGAAGTTTCTGAAGACTGATCTTCTGCCGCGGTCGAATGGCGACTTTCGCATCGGAACGGACAACTTCCGGAAGAAACTGCTCTACGACGAAATGGTCGACATCCCGCTGGACCGGCTGCTCGAAATCGGATTCGCCAATCTGCGGCAGAACCAACAGGCATTCCGCGACACTGAGAAAAAGATCGACGTCAACAAGTCAGCGCAGCAGATTCTGACGGAGGCCGAGAAAGACCATCCGGCGCCTGACAAACTGCTGCAGACGTTCCGCGACACGCTGGGCGGGATACGCGACTACGTCACGCAGCACCACATTGTGACCATTCCGTCACCGACGCCTCCGATCGTCGAGGAAACGCCGCCCTTCATGCGCGCGCTGACGTTCGCTTCGATGGACACGCCGGGTCCTTACGAGAAAGTGGCGAAGGAGGCGTTTTTCAACGTCACGCTGCCCGAGAAAACCTGGACCGCGAAAGAGATTGAAGAGCACATGGAGGCGTACAATCGCGGCACCATCGCGAGCACGGCGATTCACGAGGTTTATCCGGGCCACTATGTGCAGTTCCTCTGGATGCAGAACGCGCCTTCGAAGGTTCGCAAGCTGCTGGGAGCGAATTCGAACGCCGAGGGGTGGGCGCATTACTGCGAACAGATGGTGATCGACGAAGGCTATGGCAACGGCGATCTGAAACTGCGCCTGGGGCAGTTGCAGGACGCGCTGCTGCGCAACGCGCGCTTCATCGTGGGGATCGAGATGCACACGGGACAGATGACGTTCGAACAGGGCGTCGACTTTTTCGTGAAAGAAGGCTTTCAGACGCGTACAAACGGCGAGCGGGAAACCAAACGCGGGACGTCGGACCCGACTTACCTTTACTACACGCTGGGCAAGCTCGAGATCCTCAAGCTGCGCGAGGATTACCGGAAGATGCGCGGAGCGTCGTATACCCTGCAGGATTTCCACGACAACTTTATGCGGCATGGATGGCCGCCGATTAAGATCGTGCGCCGCGCCATGCTGAAAAACGACTCGCCGGTTCTATAGCACCAACCTGACCGAGCCGCGACCGTCAGGGAGTCGGTTATAGGGCGAGCGGCTGATCCGATAGCATGGGAGTCGTCCGGAAGAAATCTCGACGCGCGCGCACTTGTGGCTGAAATTGCGGGTTAGAAAGTTCCGTAAACGCGTCTTCCAGCTTGATGAGGATGGAGGCCTCGGAATCGCCCGGCGCGGCCTTTTGCGCGTATTGTTGCGCGACGCGCCCGGCGCCGAACTGGTTCGCGAGGTCGAGCAGGAAGGCAAAGCCACGCTCCGAACGGATTCCGGACGCGCACCGGCGCACACGTTGCAACTCGGCAGCATAAGCTTCAGTAGCCAGATCGATCTGAACGCGTTGCATCGCGCGGTGCGCGGCGAGAGCATCGAACCTGGTCTTCCAGGGGTCTTTAGTGAGTTCGAATCGTGGATCGAGCGCCCAACCCATTGCGTCGAGTCCGCCATTTGTCTTTGCGGTGTATTCAAGAATCTCGGTACCCCCTGCGATTTGCGCCCAAACATCCGGCTCGCGTCGCTGGCAGGCATTGAGGAGAGCGTATAACTGGTTTGGTTTCTGCGACCACTGAAGAATACCTAAAGAAAGACCGCACTGATCTGTATTGAGGTTGAGAGTAGCAAAAGCGCCGCGGGTTTCGAAGAGCGACGTCAGCCAGACGAACCGCATAACGATCGTAAACGGGACATTCAAGACCAGCGGGACATAGGCCGGTCCGAGAACGGCAGCTTCCGCCGGACGCGCCACCACATCGGCGAGCATTCCCGCGTCCACGTGGTTTCCCACCGGGAGACCGTATTTCTGCCGGTAGCTGGCAACTGCGTGCGCGGTTACCGGACCATAGCTGCCATAAAGATTCGAGCGCGGATCGGGCAGAGAACCATAGCCGTGACCGCGCAGGAGATCCTGCACGTAACCCACCGCAAGGCCGCTTGCTCCCGGAGCCAGGGACCGGACAGACGCATCATTCTTCAGAAGCCCGTCCTTCAGAAGTCCGTCGATCCCAGGAACACCGCAATTCATTGCGGCTAAATTCTACAATCGCCAACACTGAAACTGGCTCCGCAGTCAACTCCGGAATCGCCGAAGTATTTATCGCTCAATTACTTGGCGCGGTCGGATCGTTGTTGCGTCGGCTGTGAACGGCAGAACCGAGCCGACTCGAATCCCACGAAGTTGCCGCGGAGCCAGGGCTTGTTTTACTTACCCTCCGTGGGTATGATCGGCCATTGCGGCAGAGATCTTTATGGCTGCGCGGCGAACGCTCGCGATGAATACGGCGCTCTCGTAGCGCGGAGACAATGCGGAAAATTGCGGCTTGCCGCGGAGAAGCCCATCCGGTACCCCGGTCCATGCGAGCGGCGCGCCGGAAGTCACTACCAGAACGTCGGCGCGGTCGAGAAAGCGCTGGGTGCTGGGCTTGAAATCGGCGACGGATCCGTCGACGACCATGGCGCACAGATCCGGCTTCACAAAACGCAGGATGCTGTTCGATTCGACGATCACGTTTTGTGCCTGCTCCATTAGTCCGCGCAAACGCGGCATGGCTTCGTGCAGTTGCCCGGCGGCCGTCCGCACCCAGAAGGCGCGTTGGGCGCCGGCGGCTAAGAAGCGTCCCGAATCGCTCGCCGGCCCGTCACCGTTTTCCTCGGAGATAGCCACCGGATGCACGGGGTCGGCGCACTCGCACGGTTCCCCGTGGCGCGAACAGACGCCGTGACCGTACTGCGTGATTTTGATCGCAGTCCAGTTCCAGTCAGGCAGCGCGCGGATGACGCCGCACACCACGGAGGTCTTGCCGATGTTACGCGTATGGCCGCCGATTACGACCAGCATCTATTTGCTCCGGTCGCGCTTCGACAAGCGGGCGAGTGTGGCCAGTTGCGCGAGGTACTGGCGGAGCGGCCGCGCCGGCGTGCCCCAGACCGGTTCACCGGCGCGCACGATCTTCGAAGTCAGAATGCCCGCGCCTGAGCCGATCACTGCGTGCGGTTCGACGCGCACCTTGTCTCCCATGCCGACCTGTCCGCCGATGACCGCGTAATCGCCGATCGTGACCCCGCCGGCCAGCCCGGTCTGGGCTGCGATCACGACGTGCTTGCCGATGCGGCAGTTATGCGCGATGTGAACCATGTTATCGAGCTTTGTGCCATCCCCGATGACCGTTGCGCCAAGTGTCGCGCGGTCGATGCAGGTATTGGCGCCGATCTCGACGCCGTCGCCGATTTCAACCGTCCCGACCTGAGGGACTTTCCGGTAAGCGCCGCCGGACAATTCGAACCCGAAGCCGTCCGCCCCGATGACCGCACCAGAGTGGATGACGCAATGTGATCCGACAGCGACGCGCTCATAAATCGAGACACGCGGATGCAGTAAGCAGTCCTCACCGATCGAGACACCCGCGCCGATGGAACTGCCTGCGCCGATTCGCGTGCGCGCACCGATGCGGGCATTTGCGCCGATCGTCACAAACGGCCCGATGGCTGCGTTCGGATCGATCTGCGCGCCAACTTCGATGACCGCCGTCGTGTGAACGCCCGGCTCGACCCGCGGCGCCGGATAGAGGAGAGCCAGGGCTTGCGCGAAATGGGCGCGCGGCTGCGGCGATTCGAGGATCGTCTGACCCGCCGCACCTGTGTATTCGGGAGGAGCGATGAGGCACCCGGCACGCGATCGGGCACCAGCCTCGAAGAATTTCGGCCCCCCGGCGAAAGCAAGCTGTTCAGGCCCCGCGTCTTCGAGTACTGCGGCTCCGCACAGGCGTCGGGCCGCATCGCCGCGCAGAGGAAGTTCAAGCCGTGCCGCCAGTTCGCCTGCCGTCCAGTCAGCCATCCATTGCCGACGCTAACATACTGCGGTGTCATTTAGCAGGCTGCAGAAAAACTCTTTGTGGAGGTTGAGCAGGTTGGGAACCTGCACCACCTGCTCCGTAAGCCGTTGATCTGCCGTTGTGGGGCAGGTTTCCAACCTGCCCTGTCTCGATTCGCCGTGGATTTTTCAACCTGTCAGTGCGTCATCGCGTAGATCAGATAGTTAATCCCATATCGATAGGCCAGTTCAGTCATGTGCTCCGGATACTGCGGCGAATCGGCGTACTCCCAGGCGTCGCCCACATCGGTGTTGTAATTGACTGCGACCACCATGTGGTTCTTGTTGTCGTACATCGCTCGCCAGGCGGGCACGGTACCGTACGGCTGCTGCACCACCACCGTTCCTCCCGGTCCCATCCGCAGATGACGCGTGCCGGGAATGAATGACAGATCCTTCTGCTCGATGTCATACAGCACGTGCATCACGGAATCGGACATAGCGATGTCCGGGATGGACTGGCCCGGAAAGACGCGATTCATGGTTTCGCGGAAGACGGCCCATTGCTCCGGGTTCGTGCTCCAGAAATCGTCGACCACGAGGAATCCGCCGCGCAGCAGATACTCGCGAAGGCGCGCAGTTTCGGCGTTCGAGAGATTCCACCAGCCGACCTGGGTGGCATAGATCCAGGGATAGTCGAATAAGTGGTCGTCGAGAAGGCGCACATGCCGCGGATCGCCCGTTGCAACCCGGGTCAGGCGCTGCACGCCCATGGAAAAGTGATCCTCGGCATCGGGCCAGTCCACGATCCACCAGCCGTCGCCGCGCCCGGTGCGGGAGGCGAATCCGAAGCCTCTGTGGTACTGCGGCAGATCGGTGTATTCGAGGCGGATGAAGTGGAATTCGGCGCCGGACGGAAACACCGGCCGCGCGTCTTCATCGTGTCCTTCGAAGCGGACTCCTCCGCCAAAGCCGCCGAACCTCTGCGCAAGGCCCGCGGCCGCAAGCAGGAGCAGCGCCGTCACAATCAGACCTGACCGCCCGGCAAGGCTTTTCATCATCTATGATTATCCGCCGGACGAGCCACTCAGATTGCCGCGGCCCCGCGTGGCGGACGATCGTTTAGAACCCTCGATGATGGCGTCCGCGATCTCGCGCGGCCGATCCAGGTTGGCGATTCCGATGCGGCCGCTCTCGCCCGCGGTTTCGAGAACCAGATCGCCCACGCCCAGCAGCCGCTGTCCGAAGGCCTGGCGCACGGTCACGTCCTGAATCTTCGCCATATCGACTGTCCGCCGGGCGCGCGAGAGGAAACCGGTTTCGAGGGTCAGATGATCGTCGTGCAGCCGCAGCGTGATCAGGCGGCGCTGCATGTGCACCTTGAGCGGCGGCAGAAAAACGATGAGCGCGATCGCGGGCAACCAGC
>Ga0181521_10005927_pt1 | contig 13475 bp, 8 predicted proteins | sample PEATcosm2014_Bin_32_FD_119764 | JGI IMG/M metagenome (GOLD analysis project Ga0181521, IMG submission 119764) | Peatland microbial communities from MTU Mesocosm Facility, Houghton, MI, USA - PEATcosm2014_Bin02_60_metaG | ecosystem: Environmental > Terrestrial > Soil > Wetlands > Peat | place...
CTGACTGTTTTGAGCGGGCTGGCTGGGCTGGTGGTGGCTTGGGCCATTTGCTCGGCGGTGAGTCGGCTACCGCTGCCGGCCTTGTTTGCCGGGCTGCCGGTATCGCCCAAGACAGCTTTGATTGCCTTCAGCACGTTGGTGCTGGTTGGGATTCTGTCAGCCCTATACCCCGCCAGGCGCGCTTCGCTTCTGGTCCCGGTCGAAGCCCTGAGGTACGAATGATTCGCCACATCTTTGCCGAGGCTCTGAGCGCGCTGAGTTACTATCGGCTCCGGTCCGCGCTCACCATGCTCAGCATCATTTGGGGCGTGGCGTCCCTGATGCTGTTGCTTTCATACGGACAGGGGTTTGAGCGAGCACTCACACAAGCCTTCTTGCAAATTGGCAAAGACCTCGTGGTGGTGTTTCCGGGCCAAACGAGCATGCAGGCGGGCGGTGAGCGCTCCGGACGCCCGGTGCTGCTCGAACTCAAGGACGTCACCGCCATCCAGGAAGGAGTGCCGACGGTCGAAGCCGTCTCGCCCGAAGTCAGGCATTTCTTCCCGCTCGCCTACAACGAGCGGACCCGCACCTACAGTGTCGCCGGCGTTTATGCCTCGTACGAGAGAATTCGCAATACCGCTATCGCCACCGGCAGATTTCTGTCCGAGGAGGACGTTCTGCAGCGCCGGCGGGTTGTGGTGATCGGCGAGAACCTCAGGCATGAGCTGTTCAGCGGAGTGCCCGCCCTTGGCGGCGAACTCAAGATCGGCGGTGTGCGCTTCACCGTCATCGGCATTCTGGAAAAGAAGACCCAGATCACTAATTACGCGCCTCCGGACGACATGACCGCGTTCATTCCGTTCACGACGCTCTCCGGTATGACCGACACGTATTACCTGCAGGACATTGTACTGTTGCCGGCGAGCAACCAGTTTCGCGATCGCATTGAGGCGGACGTTCGCGCCGCGCTGGCGCGCGCCCACAACTTCAACGTGAACGACACCCGGGCGGTGACAATCATCGAGTGGAATAAGTTCTTGTCCATCATTACCAGTGTGAGCCTCGGCCTGAAGATTCTGCTGACCATCATCGGCACCTTTACGCTAAGCATCGGGGCCGTCGGTGTCGTGAACATCATGCTGGTGTCGGTCACCGAACGCACACGGGAGATTGGGGTGCTCAAAGCGCTCGGGGCGCGGCGAAGACACATTCTGCTGCAGATTCTCATCGAGGGCCTGCTGCTGACATTCACTGGCGGCCTGCTGGGCTTCGTGCTGGCGGCCCTGCTGGTCAAATCGATTGGCACGCTCCCGTTCCTCGGCCCGCTGTTTGAAGATACCTCCGGGCGCAGCGACATCCACCTCGCCGTCTCCGTTTCCGCCCTTCTGATTTCCAGTACGATTCTCATCGTGGTGGGATTGATTGCCGGGATGATTCCCGCCCTGCGTGCCTCGCGTCTCGACCCGGTCCAGGCCATCCGCAGCGAGTGATGGGCCCTCTCCTTTGCCGGTTGCTGGAGTCTTGATTGCCACCGCTGACCCAAGTCGGCGCCCCAACAAGGCGAGCCGTTGGCCCCTCACCGGCTGCCGCCCGCTCCGCCCACCGCCGTGGAAAGGTCGGGAGCCCCGCCGTAGTGTCACCGGAGACTCGCCGTAGTACCTCTGTCCCGGGGACAGAGGTGCTACGGCGAGTCTCCGGTGACACTACGGCGGGGCTCGCGCGCGTCTGGTGAGGGCTGAGTGAGAGCAGGGTGGGTCGCCTGCAATGGGTCGCCGGGTAGCGTCAGAGCAATGACATCCGCGCATCCCATTGATTGTCAGCCAGTTACGGAGCAGCCGATTCCCTGGGCCCCCATTGCGCGCAAGGGTTGACAGAGCGTCAAATCCACCTGCCAGCTCCAAAGGGGCCGGGGCGTTGCGTCCAGTGGTGCTGTCCAAGCCATAATTTGGACGCCCACTGGGTTGGCGGCTGTGGCGAATTTGCCGCGTGTGGCTGCTACGGCGCCACGAAATTGTTGGCGCGCACTGTGTAACTCCTACAATATTTCTGGGTTCGATTGCCTGAATAAAGAGGCAGGTGCGTGGTCTAATGGGTTAGCAGTAAACACCGTAGTGCATCTTATGAAAAATGCGAAGTGGGTCGGGTTGGTCGTCGCGCTGGCTTTGCCGGTGGTGGCCACATACGCTCAAACACCAGAGGCGCCGGTTCCGGGCGCTCCGGAACAAGCTCAGCCGGCGGCCCCGGTCAATCTATCGCCGGGGGCTGCCGAAGTCGTCCGGCTGGCCGGCTCTGGAGTTGGCGACGATGTCGTCCTAGCCTACATCCAGAATTCACAGGCCGCCTTCGCTCTTTCCGCTGACGATGTTCTCTATCTCAAGGACATCGGCCTGTCCCCGCAGGTGACCTCGGCGATGCTGAGCCACGACAGCGCGCTGAGGGGCCAGCCGCAACAATATGCGCCGGCAGCGCAGCCCGGCGCCGCGCCCTTAACTTATCAATGGCAAACACCGGCCGCCCCAGCGCCCGCGGCGCCAGAAATGCCGCCGCCGCAGATCGCCGCTCCGCCGCCGGCCTATGTCACCAGCGCGCCTGCTGATGTGAGCTACTTCTACAACGATCTTTCGCCCTATGGCACCTGGGTGTCGTTGGAAGACTACGGCTGGTGCTGGCAACCCCGGACGGTGGTGGTCTCCCACAGTTGGCGGCCCTATTGCGATGGCGGCCACTGGGTGTACACCGACGCCGGATGGTTCTGGCAGTCCGACTATTCGTGGGGCTGGGCGCCGTTTCACTATGGCCGCTGGTATCAGCACCCGCGCTGCGGCTGGGTTTGGACGCCCGACCGAGTCTGGGGGCCGGCCTGGGTAACGTGGCGGACGGCTGGAGACGCCTGTGGTTGGGCGCCGCTGCCACCGCATGCTGAATTCGATGCGCGGCTCGGCTGGCGCTATAATGGAGTCAGTGTGGCAGCGAGGTTCGACTTTGGCCTCGGCGTCGGTGCCTTTGCTTTCGTCTCCTTCGGCGACTTTTGCAGTCACGACATTGGCCATCACTGCCTGCCGCCGGCCCGGGTCACGACCATTTACCGTCAGACTACAGTCATAAACAACTACACTGTGGTGAACAACACCATTGTGCATCGAGGCATACCCATCGAGCGCGTGACCGCTGCCTCCCGTGTCCCCGTCCCCAGGGCGACCGTCCGTGATCTGCCCGCCGGTTCTCCCAGAGCGCCCAGCCGGTCGGCCTCGGTTGTCTATCGGCCGCAGCTACAGGCGCCGGCACGACCGTTACACATGGTGGCCCAGAAAGTCGATGCGAGTCACCCGGTTATTCAACATTCCCCCATTGCGCCGGTGAGCACGGGACGCCCTTCTACCATCACCCGCAGCGGATCGGCACCTGGCGCTACCCCCAGCCGGCCGTCAATACAAGCGCCCAAAGTCGCGCCCTGGTCGAGTGGCGCTAAGCCCGCATCCTCGCCCCAATACCAACCAACCCCGAGGCCCTCTCAGCCGGCGCCGGCTCCCGCGACCCCCAGAGCCCCCTCCTCGTCGAGCAGCGCCAGACCTGGTGCTACTTCGCAGTACCAGCCGGCCCCGACCGTTCTGCCCACTGCTAAGGCGCCCCAGGCCCCCGATAATTGGAAGCAGGGAGTTCGCTCTGCGCCCGGCTACCGGTCTGATGCGGGCTTGCCGGCCTTGCACAACGCGCGCACTGCCGGACAGTCAGCGTCCGCCGCTGCGCAAACGTCTTCTAATCCGCACCTCTATGCTCCTAAGAGCGCTCGTCAAGCCGCTGAAATCCGTTCGCTGCCATCCTCCGATCAACACCAGTCCGCTTCCCCCTCGCCCGCAGCTAGTGGCCCGGACTCTCGTTCTAAGAAGTAGCGTCGGAACAGGGAGTTGTTGGTGCTTCGGGCCACGTTACAATAGTTCCCTGCAAGGTGTACGCTCACCTGCCCAAAGGCCTGCGCCCCGCCCGCTAACAGGAGCAACCACCCCGCGCTCCGCAAGCACCAGGTAGAACACCGGACCCTAAACCGCTGCGCGCCGTGCTCGCCCCTCTGAGTTCTCATGTGGCAAGATATCGCCGGGCTTCTGCGGCGGATTGAGAAAGAACCCAAGCAGAATGGGATTCCCCTGTGAACGGCTCTTGTGTATAACCTAAGTGATGTTCGCGCCACTATTTGACCGGCTTTGTTCATGAAACGTCTCATGCTGTTCATTGAGCCGGCGGGCGCCCAGCTCAACATCTTCAGCCAGTTCACCTTGCCGCGGCTGGGGAGCTTCATCCTGGCCGGACTGGTGAATCGCCGAGATGGCTGGAACGCGCGCGTGTTTGTCGAGGGCCGGCGTCGCTTCGATTTGCAGGCTTGGATCACTGAACATGGTCGGCCGGACGCAGTGGGCATCTCCACCATCACCGCCTCCGTGCAACGCGGCTACGCGCTGGCGGATGAATGCCGCGCACAAGGCATCCCAGTCGTCCTCGGCGGACCCCATGTCACCTTCCTGCCCGACGAAGCGCTGGGTCATGGCGACCTCGTCGTGCGCGGCGAAGGCGAAGGGGCGATGAACGCGCTGCTGGACCTCTGGGCCGAAGGCCTCGTAGCAGCGACCGACCCCAGGCACGCCGCAGTCCCGAACCTTTCGTGGAAGGACGGCACAGGGATCATTCACCATAATGACAAGGCGCCCTGGATCACCGACCTGGATGCACTGCCGGTGCCGGATTTCTCCCTGGCCGGGGGCACGGCCGACTGCGTGATCGGCGGCAAGAAGACCGTCATGGTGCAGACCTCGCGCGGCTGCCCGTTCGACTGCTCCTTCTGTTCGGTGACGGGCATGTTCGGCAAGAAGTTCCGCTTCCGCTCGCTCGCCTCCATCCTGAAAGAAGTCAAGCAGTACGACACTCGGCACCACTTCGTTTTCTTTTGCGATGACAACTTCACCGCAAACAAGCGCCGCGCCCGGGAACTGCTCGAGGCGATGATTGCCGAAGGCTTCCGCTTCCAATGGTCCACGCAAGTGCGCACTGATCTGGCTCGCGACCCCGATCTCGTCCGCCTGATGAAACGCGCGGGGTGCCACACGGTGTTCATCGGCTTCGAGTCGGTGAATCCCAGGAGCCTCACGGAAATGAAGAAGAGCCAAAACCTCGAGGACATCCACCAAGCCATCCAAGTCGTCCAGGCAGCCGGCATCCACATCCACGGCATGTTCGTGTTCGGGTTCGAAGAGGACAACTGGGACACCGTCGAAGCCACCGTCGCCTTCGCCCGCAAGATGAAGCTCACGAGTGTGCAGTTGCTCATCCTGACCCCACTGCCTGGGTCAGAACTTTACCAGCGCCTCGGGGCGGAAAAGCGGATTACGTCCTTCGACTGGGACCTCTACGATACGCATCACGTGGTATATCGGCCGGTCGCTTTCACACCCTTCGAACTCCAATGCGCCCAGGTCTACGGGCATACGCGGCTCTATACCCTGTCTGAGAACCTCAAGAAGCTGGCGACCGGCCAACTGGTGGCGGCGGGCCTCTCCTTCTACGCCTGGAAGATCAATCGGGACTGGCAGAAGAACAACCAGGAGTATCTGCGCAGGCTCGCGGCTAGTTCCAACCCCGTTGGCTGGACCGACGCCACCCGGCGCCCCGCGCTCGCCGCGGGCAAAGCCGCGTAGAATGTCGCACCTCGGCGATCCCGCGCCAATGGCGTCCGGCATTTCGCAGAGAGGTCAACACGGAGCTCCCTGCCTGTGACTTGTTCGTCTCATTCAGTGTCAATGAGAGGGTGCAGCCATGTGACGCCTGGCTCGGAGGCGTTCCACTTTTGGGCTCTTATATGGCGCCTACGCCGACCCCGTCAGCTCCTTCAGGTCGGCGCGAACGGTTTGGTAGGTGGTCGAGTAGGCCAGGACTTTCGGATCGGGCTCGATTCCCCAGCGGCGGCAGGCTTCGCGATAGAGGTCTGGCCACCAGTTGCGGTGCTGGGTTAGGCCCTGCTGCCGCCAGCTCACCCAATTCATCAGGACACGAGACCAGCAATCGTCGCCGTAACGGACGGCCTCCTGTGGATTCTTGAAGTCCTTGAGATACCAGTCACGGCCAATGCGGGCGTGGAGAACTTCATCGGCCCAGTCATAATCCTGGAACAGGGCCGCCAGCGGGTTGTGGGAGGCGACGCCGACTTCCCACTCGAAGCGTTTGCCGGTTTTGGGCATGAGCCCCTGCTCGATGAAGTACAGCACGGCGTGGCGCTCGATTGGTTTGAGCTGCGTGTTGAGGGCGAGCGACCAAGTGTAGTTGATCATGACCTTAGTGGGCCAGTCGATGCCGAGGTTGGCGAAGCCGGCTTCGCCCATCATGGCGTGGCGGGCCTCGTCCCAGAGCTGGCGGGTCATGTCGCGGTAATACTCCCAGGGTTTGCCCTGCGTTTCCGTGATGATGCTGGCCATCATCTCGGGCACGTCCACTTCGCGAAGGCGCTTGTAGAACATCATCAGCGTCTTGGGCTCTGGCGAGAAGTGTTCGTCGTAGAGGAAGACTTCGGCGTTCACGCCCATGTTGTAGGGATCAGGGAAGCGGTGGTCCCGTTTTGGCACGCCGTCATATTTATAGGGCTTGGCGGAATGCCGGCGCTGGATTGAATTGCCGCTGGGGGTCTCTGTGCCATCCAGCCCGCCAGCCGCGGCGAGACAATCATCGAGCAGCGACAGCCAATCGGCCACGCGCTGGCGGCAACTGGAATCGACCAGCGCGGTGATACTCTGCGCTCCAAACGCCAGCATGTCGCCCAACTCCAGCAAGGCGAACCGGCAAATGCGGACGGTCGGTTGGTCTGCCAGCGGGTTGGTGTCCCGCAGTTGTCGTTCGAGAGCGGCCTTCAGCGCGGGAACGGCCTTCTCGTAAAGCCCCGGCAGCAAATCCTCAGTGGTCGGGGCGCTGAGGATTTCGTCAAAGAAGGCCGCGAGGTTCGGGTCGGGCACGGCTTCGAGGCCAAGCGGGGGTTCACGCATTTCTCCGACCCGCTTACGCAGCGCGGTGACGTGCTCGGCGCAGAGATGCGCGTGGAGGCTGAAGCCCATCTTGAGCTCATAGATGGGTTCCGCAGTGATGCGCGCCGTGAAGATCTGGTGGAGCCGCTTAAAAGCGTAGTGATAACGCTTCAGCCGCCGGACGCATTCTTCTACTGAGAGGCCAGGCTTCACCGCCTCGTCCATGGAACAGACCCCGGCCAGCGGCGGCAAGTGGCGATATGATTGGTAAGAACTCATAACCAAGTTGTTATTCGAGGCTATCTTAGCATCGGCCTGCCGCGCCATCCAAGAGCCCGGCTTGAACAATGGGGAGGCGAAACGCACTGCCCTGCCTTACAAGGCATGCGGAATGTATTCCCCTACGCGCGTGTTGCCCAAGTCGCTCCTATGGGAGGGCGAGCGTCCTCCCTGGGTGGCTTGGGCAGCACGCTCCTACGCCACCACTTCCACCGGACACTTCGGAAGGGCGTCGATGAAGGCCTGGCCGTATTGCTTGGTCAGGATGCGATTGTCCAGCGCGACAATGATGCCTTGGTCGGTCTTGGTGCGAATAAGCCGGCCGACGCCCTGGCGGAACTTCAGGATGGCCTCCGGCAGCGAGAACTCCCGGAAGGAATCGCCGCCGCGAGCCTCGATAGCCTCGATCCGCGCTTCGATGAGCGGGTGGTCCGGCACCGCGAACGGCAGGCGCGTGATGATCACATTGGACAACGCCTCGCCAGGCACATCGACGCCCTGCCAGAAGCTGTCAGTGCCGAACAGCACAGAGTCCACGTCGTCCTTGAACTTCTCGAGCATGAGTGAGCGGGGCGTGCCGGTGCCTTGCACGAAACATGCGATGCCGATCTTGTCGAAGAACGGCTGCATCAACTCGGCGACTTCCTGCATCAGCTTGAAGTTAGTAAAGAGCACGAAGGCTTTGCCGTGCGTCAGCTTGACGAAATGCTCGATCCAGTGGGTCAGCGCGTCCCGATAACCCTCGGTGCGCGGGTCCGGCATCTTGCCGACCACGTAAAGCTTCATCTGCCGCTCGTAATCGAACGGCGTGCCGACTTGCAACAGCGTGGCGGCCTCGGCGCCGACGCGGTGCGAGAAGTAGTTCAAGCCTGACGTGTTTCGTGATTGGGCGCCGCGCTGCGTGGTCCGTGGTGCGTGGTGAGTTGATTCCTCCTCGGAACACGCACCACGCACCACGCCCGAAATCGACAGAGTGGCGCTGGTCATGATAATGGACGTGTCGCTGCCGAAAAGCCGACGGCGCAGGTACTCGGCTACGTCAATCGGCGCGGCGTTCAGAGCCAGGGTCTTTTGCGCCCGGCCCGTCCGCTCGACCCAATACACCGAGTCCTCGGCGCCCTGACTGAGGAAGGTGGCGACTTCCTCCCGCAACTCCGCCAGCCGCCGGTTGCATTCCATCAATTCCTGACCAATTTCTTTATCCTCGCCCAGCTTGATCAGCTCGCTGACGGCCTCACGCAGCCGCTGTATGGGGAGCGTGACGTTGTCCTGAACCAGCTCCGGCTGGCGGATGCGCAGTTCGGTCCACTCGCGCCGCCGGGCCACCGCCGACTCCCCGCCGCCAAAGCTGCGCTTCTTGGCCGCCTGCTGCAGGGCTTCGCACGCCGTTTCCACGTTGCCAAAGAAGCCATCCGCCTCCTTCAACAGGTCGGCGACGAGCTTCACCGCGGCGCCATTGCGCAACGTCGCGAGCAGGCCCTTTTCGGTGCGGGGATTCCAGAGGCGATGCAACGCGTAGCGCACCTGGCCGCTCGATACGCTCAGCCCGATGTGCCGCGAAGCGACGTGTTCCATGTGGTGCGCCTCGTCGAAGATCACGAAGTCATTGCGGAACAGGATGCCCCCCTCAATTTCCTCTTCCAGGCCGCCAAGCAGCGTGAAAAACAAGGTGTGGTTCACGACCAGCACATCGGACGAGAGGATGCGGTTGCGCGCGCGCTGGAAGAAGCAGATAGGGTGATCCTTGCCAAAGTCGGACGGGTAGCCGCACAGCTTGGGAGCGCACAAACCGCGCTCGGAGCACACCTGCGCCCACACCTTTGGGTCGGGCTCCACCTCGAAATCCGACAGGCTGCCGTCGGTGGTGGTCTTGGCCCACTCGTGAATCCGCTGCAACTCCTCGGCCTCGGAGGAGGTAAAGAGGTTGCCGGCCTGCTGGACGGCCTTGTGGAGGCGGCGCGTGCAAACGTAATTGCCCCGGCCTTTGAGCATGGTGAAGCTGAACTTCACCGGCAGGATCTGCTCAAGCATCGGCAAGTCCTTCTGCGTGAGCTGCTCCTGCAAGTTGATGGTGTGCGTGGAGATGACGGCCTTCTTCTTGTTGGCCACGGCATGCAGGATCGCCGGCACCAGGTAGGCCAGGCTCTTGCCGACTCCCGTGCCGGCTTCGACTGCCAGGTGCTCGCCGTTGGCAAGGGCCTGCGCCACCGCCACCGCCATTTCCTGCTGCTGGGGCCGAAACTCGAAGTTCTTTGACCGCGACAGGATGCCCTTCGGAGAAAAGATTTCCGCGACCTGTTGCACCAGATCATGAGTCGAGCCGGCGGGCTGGGATTCGACAGTGCTGATCATCGGAAATGCGAACAGACGGGACGCCAGTCCCTACCTGGGGCGGCGGACAATCACTTCCTGTGCGGCCTGGTTCTTCACGATCATGTTGGCGGGGAGAATGCCGCGCCAGTTGGTGTTCGGATACACCACCGAGCCGCGCCCGATGATGCTGCCCGGGTTGAGCACCGCGTTGCAGCCGATGTCGGTATGGTCCCCCAGCAACGCGCCGAATTTACGCAGGCCGGTATCGAATGGCCGGCCGTCGATGTCCACCGTGATATTGCCGGGCACGAGTTTGACATTGGAAATCTTCACGCCGGCGCCCAGGTGCGCATGGTAACCGAGAATAGAGTCGCCGATATAATTGAAATGAGGGGCGCCGGCGTGGTTGAAGAGGAGCGAGTTCTTCACCTCGCAGGAATTGCCGATGACGCAGTTGTCGCCAAGGATGACGTTCTCGCGCAGGTAAGCGTTATGGCGAAGGTGGCAGTTGCGGCCGATCAGGGCCGGGCCCTTGATCATGACCCCATCCTCGACCAGCGTGCCCTCTCCAATGAACACCCGCTCACCAATAAATGCTACCCCTTCACAGCGGTTACGCAAGCCGGGCCGGAGGTTTGCTTCGAGGTAAGCTTTTAGCTTTTTGAGCGCATCCCAAGCATATTCGCAGCCATCAAAGATCGCCGCATGCTCCGTCTGGCTCAGGTCGAATAAGTCCGCCGCATTGAACATGGCGGCAACTTAGGCGAAAGCGCCGAGGCCGCAAATCACATTTATTGGGAAACTCTGGCTGGCGGACCGGGCCTGAGGTAGCCTATGCCTTACAAACAGCAGAACTGGCGTCATGCAAACGGTTTACTTCGATTACAACGCCACCACGCCCCTGGACCCTCAGGTGCGCGCGGCGATGCTGCCGTTTCTGAGCGAGGTCTGGGGCAATCCCTCCAGCGTGCATCACCTCGGGCGGCAGGCGCGAGCGCTCCTGGACGAGGCCCGTGAGCGCGCCGCCAAGGTCCTGGGCAGCAAACCCAGCGAAGTCGTCTTCACGTCAGGCGGCACCGAGAGCGCCAATTTAGCGATAATGGGGACCGCGCGGCACCTGAAGTCAAAAGGCCGGCACCTTATCACCTCCGCCATCGAGCACCACGCCGTGCTCCGCTGCTGTGAATACCTCGCGCAATGGGAGGGCTTCGAAGTGACCTTGCTGCCGGTGGACCGTGATGGGTTGGTTTCGCCCGAATCACTGGCAACAGCCCTGCGAGCTGACACAATCTTGGTCTCGGTGATGGCCGCCAATAACGAGATTGGCACCATCCAACCCGTAGCTGAATTAGGCGCGCTTTGCCAGCAGCACGGCGTCTTGTTCCACACGGATGCCGTCCAGTGGTTCGGCAAGGAGCCGTTTGCGGATGTCCACCAGTTCAACGCCGACTTGGTTTCCATCTGTGCCCACAAGATTCACGGCCCGAAAGGCGCGGGCGCGCTGTTTATCCGGTCTCCCCTGCGACCGGCTCCGATTCTGCTCGGCGGAAGTCATGAGAATGAGCGCCGGGCCGGAACGGAGAATTTGGCCGCCATTATCGGCTTCGTGGAGGCCTTGGAGCGCTTCGTGCGTAAGCCGGTTTTCGCCAAGAATATGCTGGCTCCGCTGACGGGGCGCCTCATTCAACTGATCGACCAGTTGCCAGGGGTGCAACTCGTCGGCTCCCGCGAGCGCCGGCTCGCAAACACGGTTGCTTTCGTAGTGGAAGGTTCGGACAGCATCCCTTTGTTGGCAGGGCTGGATTTGGATGGAATCTGCGCCTCCAGCGGCTCAGCATGCTCCGCTGGCTCATTGGAGCCATCGCACGTAATCGAAGCGCTGGGAGGGGAGAAGCGGCTGGCGAATTCGCTTATTCGCTTTTCACTCGGCAGAGAATCTACGATGGAGGAAGTTGAACACGTGGAAAGTGTCCTGCCCGGGCTCATTCACCGTGCACAACTCCACCAATAATCCCGGTGTCCCTCGTGAATGAGTTGTGGGCAATGTGAATAACCAGGATTTTCTAGTTTTTTTGGCTGGCGCTATTCTTCTATTTAGGGTTTCGTTTCAACGGAAGTGGTTGACGTAACCTTGACTATGAGGGTTGTTTGCCTTATTCACAGCCCTTAATACGGATAGTATTTTAAAGATAGAACAGATATATTAAGCACGCAATGAATCTGACGATCTCGAAGGAGCAAATCATTAACGGGCTGCAGGCTGTGCAGAACGTGGTCAGCACACGAACCACACTCCCGATTCTGTCGAACGTGCTGCTGCGAGCCGAGGGGGATCGGCTCGAATTCACCGCCACTGACTTGGATGTGACGGTCGCGTGCGGAGTGGAGGCCAAAGTCAAGAAGCCCGGCGCGACCACAGTGCCTGTCAAAAGGCTGTTTGGCATTGTGCGCGAGTTGAGCAACATGGAAATCGACTTGGAGGTTGATGAGAAGAACGCCTGCAGCGTGCGTTCCGGCTCGTCATTTTATAAAATAAACGGCCTAAGCGCCGATGAATTTCCCCCGCTTCCCAAGTTCAAAGAGGACAAGAAGGTCGTTCTGCCCCAGGAAACGCTCAAAGGCATGATGAAGAAGACCTCCTTTGCCATCTCCACCGACGAGTCGCGCTACGTGTTGAACGGCATCTTCATCAGCCTGAAGGACCACAAGATGACCATGGTTGCGACCGACGGTCGGCGCCTAGCGCTGGTAGATGAAGAAATGGATGTAGCCGAGAAGAGCCAGGGCGAATTTATCGTCCCGGCAAAAGCCGTGAACGAGCTGAACCGCCTACTGCAGGACAAGGGCGAAGTAGAGATCCATTACACAGAGAATCAGGCCTCTTTTTCTCTGAAGGACGAGAAAGGCTCCACCGTTCTGATTGTGACCAAGCTGATTGAGGGCAATTACCCCAATTATCGCCAGGTCATCCCGGCGGAGACCAAAGAGCGGGTCGCCCTGGTGCGTGAGGAATTCCTGCACGCCCTGCGGCGCGCCGAGATCATGACCAGCGAGAAATCCAATTCGGTGAAGCTGAGTTTTGGGAAGAACAGGCTGGAGATTACCGCCAATTCGCCGGAAGTTGGCGAGGCCAAGGAATCGCTGGCCATCAACTACAAAGGCCCGGATATCGCCATCGCCTTCAACCCGAAGTATGTTATTGATCCGCTCAACGCCTTAGTCAACGACGAAGTCTTCCTCGAGTTGATTGATGAGCTGAGCCCCGGCGTCCTCAAGATCAACGGCCCGTTCCTCTACGTGGTCATGCCGATGCGGCTGAGCTGAGAGCGCGACGGGCGCGCGTCTCCCAGCCGTCGCAACCCTAAACAACGCAGGCAAAAGAAAAGGCGCAGTTTCCACTGCGCCTCTTGAAAGTGTCGCTGGTGCTACTGTTTATCTGGATTGAGGCGTCCGCTACATCTGCTCTAGTGTTTCAATTCCCAGGACCTTTAGACCCTGTTGCAGAACGCGCGCCGTCAGATCACAGAGGATAAGACGGCTGGCGCGTAGCTCGGCTGCGGAGTTCAGCACCGGACAGTTCTCGTAGAAACTCGTGAAGTGCCCAGCCAGCTCATAGAGATAATTGCAGAGGAAATTAGGCCGGTAATCATCGGCGACCGCTTCCAGCACCAGCCCGAAGTTGAGCAGGCGCCTAGCCAGCGCCAATTCCTCCAGCGCGTCAAGGTGCAGAGAGACAGAGGACTTAGGATCCGTGGAGGGTGATTGGGAAGAGAGGGCAGGCGAAACCCCCTGTTCCACGTTGCCCTTCCGAAAGATGCTGCGGATGCGGGCGTACGCGTATTGGAGATACGGGGCGGTGTTCCCGTTCAATGCCAACAGCTTGTCCCAACTGAAGACGTAATC
>Ga0181521_10005932_pt1 | contig 13468 bp, 9 predicted proteins | sample PEATcosm2014_Bin_32_FD_119764 | JGI IMG/M metagenome (GOLD analysis project Ga0181521, IMG submission 119764) | Peatland microbial communities from MTU Mesocosm Facility, Houghton, MI, USA - PEATcosm2014_Bin02_60_metaG | ecosystem: Environmental > Terrestrial > Soil > Wetlands > Peat | place...
GCCGCGGCCGGGGCCCAGGTGCTGGACGCGGACGGGCTGGTCGCGCTGCCGGGGCTCGTCGACCTGCATACGCATCTGCGGGAGCCGGGCCGGGAGGACGCGGAGACCATCGAGACCGGTACCCGGGCGGCCGCGCTGGGCGGCTATACCGCGGTGCACGCCATGGCCAACACCGAGCCGGTCGCTGATACGGCCGGGGTGGTGGAGCAGGTGTGGCGGCTCGGCCGGGAGGCCGGGCACTGTGACGTTCAGCCGGTCGGCGCCGTGACGCTCGGGCTCGGCGGGACCCGCCTGGCCGAGCTCGGCGCGATGGCCGACTCGGCCGCCCGGGTCAGGGTGTTCTCCGACGACGGCCGCTGCGTTTCCGACCCGCTGCTGATGCGCCGCGCGCTGGAGTACGTCAAGGCGCTCGACGGCGTGATTGCGCAGCACGCCCAGGAGCCCCGGCTTACCGAAAACGCCCAGATGAACGAGGGTGCGGTGTCCGGGCGGCTGGGACTGGCAGGCTGGCCGGCCGTCGCCGAGGAGGCGATCATCGCCCGGGACTGCCTACTGGCCGCGCACGTTGGCTCGGCCCTGCACGTCTGCCACGTGTCGACGGCCGGATCGGTGGAGATCATCCGCTGGGCCAAGTCCAAGGGGTGGCGGGTATCCGCCGAGGTCACGCCGCACCATCTGCTGCTCACCGACGAGCTGGCCGAGGGTTACGACCCGGTCTACAAGGTCAACCCGCCGCTGCGGACCGCCGCCGACGTCGAGGGGCTCCGGGCAGGCCTGGCCGACGGGACGATCGACTGCGTGGCCACGGATCACGCGCCGCACCCGGTCGAGGCCAAGGACACCGAGTGGGCCTACGCCGCGTTCGGCATGACCGGCCTCGAGGTCGCGCTGCGCGCGGTGCAGCAGGCCATGGTGGAGACCGGGCTGCTGGACTGGGCCGGGGTGGCGGACCGGATGTCGGTGCGCCCGGCCGTCATCGGCCGGCTGAGCGGGCACGGCATCTTGCCCGTGACCGGGGCGCCCGCGAGCCTGACGCTCTATGACCCGGCCGCCGGGCCCGAGCCGGTGGACCCGGCCGCGCACGCGTCGAAGAGCCGCAACTCGCCGTTCGGCGGCGTCGCGCTGCCCGGCCAGGTGGTGGCCACGTTCCTGCGCGGCACCGCGACCGTGCTCGACGGGAAGCTGGCGCCATGACCGTGGACGCCCCGCCCGCGACCAATGGCCACGCCAGGGACGGCCGTGCGGCACCGCCGGCTCTGCTGGTCCTCGAAGACGGAACGGTCCTGCGCGGGACCGCGTTCGGTGCGGAGGGCGAGACCTTCGGGGAGATGGTCTTCAACACCGGTATGACCGGCTACCAGGAAACGCTGACCGATCCTTCCTACGCCCGGCAGATCGTCGCCATGACCGCCCCGCACATCGGCAACACCGGCGTCAACGACGAGGACCCGGAATCGCGGCGCATCTGGGTGGGCGGTTACGTGGTGCGGGAGCCCGCCCGGTTGACATCGAGCTGGCGGGCGGCCCGGGACCTGGACACCGAGCTCCGCGACCATGGCATCACCGGCATTGCGGTCCGTGGCACCCGCGCGCTCACCCGGCGGCTGCGCGAGCAGGGGGCGATGCGCGCGGCGATCAGCACCACCGAACGCGACCCCGCCGTCCTCCTGCAGCGCGTCCTGGCCAGCCCGGGCATGCTCGGCGCCGACCTGGCCCGGACCGTGACGACTCCCGAGCCGTACCTGGTCCGCCCGCCGGCCGGGACGCCGGTCCGGCACCGTGTCGCCGCGGTGGACCTGGGCATCAAGGCCTCGACCCCGCGTTACCTGGCCCGGCTCGGCTGTGAGGTGCTGGTCCTGCCCGCGGACGCCACGGCCGCCGCGATCCTGGAATCCGGCCCGGACGGGGCGTTCTTCAGCAACGGCCCGGGGGACCCGGCCGCGGCGGGCTATGCGGTGGAGGCCATGCGGGGCGTGCTGAAGGCCGGCCTGCCGGTGTTCGGTATCTGCCTGGGCAGCCAGATCCTCGGCCGGGCGCTGGGCCTGGAGACCTACAAGCTCCGTTACGGTCACCGCGGTGTGAACCAGCCGGTCATGGACCTGGCCACCGGCCGCGTCCAGGTGACCAGCCACAACCACGGCTTCGCCGCCGCACTGCCCGGGCTGACTCCCGCCGAGGACGAGCCCGGCGAGGAGAGCCGTCCCGCCGACGGCCGCGCTGTCGAGGACCGCCCCGCCGACGGCCGCCCCGCCCGGGATGGCCATACCCCCGGGATCCCCCCGGGCGGCGGGACCGAATGGGCGCACATCCCCGAAGCCGCCCGTCAGCCGTTCGATACCCCCTACGGGCCCGCGGTCGTCAGCCACGTCAACCTCAACGACGGTGTGGTCGAGGGGCTGCGGATGCTGGAGCGCCCCGTCTTCAGCGTCCAGTACCACCCTGAGGCGGCCCCCGGCCCACACGACGCCGTTGGCCTCTTCGACGACTTCGCCGCCGCCATGGAGCATCCACGATGACCAAGCAGCAGCGAACAGATAACGGGAGCGCGTAGTGCCGCGTCGCAGTGACCTGAAGTCGGTGCTGGTCATCGGGTCCGGTCCGATCGTGATCGGGCAGGGCTGTGAGTTCGATTATTCCGGGACCCAGGCGTGCCGAGTCCTCAAGCAGCAGGGCATAAGGGTCAGCCTGGTCAACTCCAACCCGGCGACGATCATGACGGACCCCGAGTTCGCCGACGCCACCTACGTCGAGCCGATCACAATCGACGTGCTCGAGAAGGTGATTGCCATCGAGCGCCCGGACGCGGTGCTGCCCACCCTGGGCGGCCAGACCGCGCTGAACGCCGCGGTGGAACTGCACGAGGCGGGGATCCTGGCCCGGTACGGCACCGAGCTGATCGGCGCACGGATCGACGCCATCAAGGCCGGCGAGGACCGCGAGCGGTTCAAGGAGATCGTCACCAGTCTCCCGCCCCTGGGCGGCGGACCCGACGGTCCCGGTGAGGTGCCCCAGGTCCCGGACAGCCGCATCTGCCACTCCCTGCAGGGAGTCTTCACCGCGGCCGAAAAGCTCGGCTACCCAGTCGTCGTCCGCCCCTCCTACACCCTCGGCGGGAGCGGCTCCGGCATCGCCCGCACGCCCGATGAGCTGCGCCGCATCGCCGGTGCCGGGCTGGACGCCAGCCCCACCACCGAAGTCCTGCTGGAGGAATCCATCCTCGGCTGGAAGGAGTTCGAGCTCGAGCTCATGCGCGATCGCAATGACAACGTGGTCGTGGTCTGCTCGATCGAGAACATCGACCCGATGGGCGTGCACACCGGCGACTCGGTGACCGTGGCCCCCGCGATGACCCTCACCGACCGCGAGTACCAGCGGATGCGCGACACCGCGATCGCGATCGTCCGCGCGGTCGGGGTGGACACCGGCGGCTGCAACATCCAGTTCGCGGTGCACCCGCGGACCGGGCGCATGGTCGTCATCGAGATGAACCCCCGGGTGTCCCGCTCCTCGGCGCTGGCCTCCAAGGCGACCGGCTTCCCGATCGCCAAGATCGCGGCCAAGCTCGCCATCGGCTATTCCCTCGACGAGATCCCGAACGACATCACCGGCCAGACTCCCGCCTGTTTCGAGCCCGCGCTCGACTACGTGGTGGTCAAGACGCCCCGGTTCGCGTTCGAGAAGTTCCCCAGCGCCGACACCGAGCTCACCACGCACATGAAGTCGGTGGGCGAGGCCATGGCCATCGGGCGGTCCTTCCCCGAGGCGCTGCAGAAGGCGCTCCGTTCGATGGAGTCCCGCGGAGCCCCGTTCGGCTGGAATGAACCACCGGGCGACGTGGCGGAACTGCTGCGCCGCTGCGCCGTCCCGCACGACGGCCGCCTCGGCACCGTCCACCAGGCCCTGCGCGCAGCGGCCAGTGTGGCCGACGTGGTGGCGGCGAGCGCGATCGATCCCTGGTTCATCGACCAGATCGCCCAGATCGAAGAAATAGCCCAGCGGATCCGCGGTGACGCGGGCTACGGACCGGCGGAGCGAAGCTCCGACCGCCCAGCGAACCGGGCCTCCGGCCCGGTGAGCGGCAGTGTCACGGCGGGACCCGGCGCGGGTTACGGAGAGGCGGTCGTACCGGCCGAGCGAGTCCCGGGCCTTGCGCCCGGGCGAGTGGCCGGTGGTTCGGCGAGCACCCCAGCGGGGCGCGAAGCGCAGCGGGGGGTTCCGGGGGGTCGTCCCCCCGGGCCAACACAGGTCCAGGGGGGTCGTCCCCCCGGACGGCGTCGCCCCCCCGGGCCAGCACAGCCGCTGGACGCCGACACGCTGCGGCTGGCCAAGGGCGCGGGGTTCTCGGACGCCCAGATCGGCCAGCTGCGCGGGATGAGCGAGGCCAGCGTCCGGGAGATCCGCTGGGGTCTCGGCGTGCGGCCGGTGTTCCACGCGGTGGACACCTGCGCGGCCGAGTTCGCCGCCCGCACCCCCTACCTGTACTCCACCTACGACGACGAGACCGAGGTCCCGCCCGGGGACCGGCCCAAGGTGATCATCCTGGGCAGCGGGCCGAACCGGATCGGCCAGGGCATCGAGTTCGACTACGCCTGCGTGCACGCGTCGTTCGCGCTGGCCGACGCCGGCTACGAGACGGTCATGGTCAACTGCAACCCCGAGACCGTCTCGACCGACTACGACACGTCCGGGCGGCTGTACTTCGAGCCGCTGACGCTGGAGGACGTGCTCGAGGTGGTGCACGCCGAGCAGGCCAGCGGCCCGCTCGCGGGCGTGATCGTCCAGCTCGGCGGGCAGACCCCGCTGGGCCTGGCGCGCGCCCTGGAGGCGGCCGGCGTGCCCATCGTCGGGACCAGCCCGGAGGCCATCCACCTGGCCGAGGACCGCGGCGCGTTCGCCGGGGTACTCGCCGCGGCGGGTCTGGCGGCGCCGAGGTACGGCATGGCCACCTCGGCGGAGCAGGCTCAGCAGGTGGCCGGGGAGATCGGCTATCCGGTCCTGGTCCGGCCGTCCTACGTGCTCGGCGGCCGCGGCATGGAGATCGTTTACGACGACGACACGCTGGCCTCTTACGTGCGGCGCGCGACGCAGGCCAGCCCCGAACATCCCGTGCTCATCGACCGCTTCCTGGACGACGCGATCGAGATCGACGTGGACGCGCTGTACGACGGCGAGGACCTGTACCTGGGCGGCGTGATGGAGCACATCGAGGAGGCCGGGATCCACTCCGGCGACTCGGCGTGCGCGCTGCCGCCGATCACGCTGGGCCACGCCGACATCGAGGCCGTCCGCGACGCCACCAGGCGGATCGCGGCCGGGGTCGGCGTACGTGGCCTGCTCAACGTCCAGTACGCGCTGGCCGCCGGGGTGCTGTACGTGCTCGAGGCGAACCCGCGGGCCTCGCGTACCGTCCCGTTCGTCTCCAAGGCGACTGCGGTGCCGCTGGCCAAGGCGGCGGCCCGGATCATGCTCGGCGCTACCATCGCCGGCCTGCGCGCCGAGGGGCTCCTGCCGCCCGCCGGGGACGGTGGCACCCTCCCGCTGGACGCCCCGGTGGCGGTCAAGGAGGCGGTGCTGCCGTTCGGCCGGTTCCGCAACACCCAGGGCGAGGGCGTGGACACCGTGCTCGGCCCGGAGATGCGCTCCACCGGCGAGGTAATGGGCATCGACGAGATGTTCGGCACGGCGTACGCCAAGTCGCAGGCCGCCGTTTACGGGTCCCTGCCGGTCAAGGGGCGGGTGTTCGTGTCGGTCGCCAACCGGGACAAGCGCTCCATGGTGTTCCCGGTCAAGCGCCTCGCCGATCTGGGCTTCGAGATCTGGGCGACCCGGGGCACCGCGGAGGTCCTGCGCCGTAACGGCGTGCGTGCCAAGATCGTCCGTAAGCACAGCGACGGCCCCGGGCCCGACGGCGAGCCGACCGTCGTCACCCGGATCCTGGACAGCGAGGTGGACCTCATCGTCAACACGCCGTTCGGCAGTCCCGGGCACACCGGCCCCCGCCTCGACGGGTACGAGATCCGCTCGGCCGCGGTTCGGCGGGGGGTCCCGTGCGTGACGACCGTGCCGGGCCTGGGCGCCGCGGTGCAGGGCATCGAGGCCATCATCCGCGGTGAGGTCGGCGTACGGTCGCTGCAGGAGCACGCGGAGCGCCTGCGCAGTGCCGACTGACCGCAGCCGGAGCGCAATACTGCTGGGCACGAGTCGAAGGAGTGGCCTTGAGCAAGCCCGCGCCAGTCGCCGTCGCGCTGGACGCGCCCGATCTCGAAACCGCCGCGCGCTGGGCAGCCCTGGTGACGCCGCACGTGAGCACGGTGAAGATCGGCCTGGAGCTGTACCTGCGATACGGCCCGGATGTGGTCGCCTCGATCAGGGGAGCAAGTGGCGTACGCGTCTTCCTGGACCTCAAGCTGCATGACATTCCCGCGACAGTCGCGGGAGCCGCGCGGACCGTCGCGCACCTGCACCCCGACCTGCTGACCGTGCACGCGAGCGGCGGCGCCGACGTCATCCGCGCCGCCGCGGAAGGCGCCCCGGGCACGAAGATCGCCGCGGTCACCCTCCTCACCTCGCTGAACGAGGAACAGCTGGCCCGGATTGGCGTGACGGGCAGCGTGCACGACACGGTGCTGCGGCTCTCCGCGCTCGCGGTCGAAGCCGGCGCCCAGGGCATCGTCTGCTCGCCGCGTGAGGTCAGCGCGGTCCGGGCCGAGGTAGGACCCGACATCATGCTCATCACTCCCGGCGTGCGGCCTGCGGGCTCGGCCGCCTACGATCAGGCCCGGGTAGCCACGCCCGAGGAGGCCATCAAGGCCGGTTCCGACCTGCTGGTGATCGGGCGCCCGATCACCAGGGCTCCCGATCCCGGCGCGGCCGCGGCCACCGTGGCGGCCGCCCTGCGACGGCTCACGCCAGCTGGCTAGCAGACACCGCGGGTGAGCCACCGTGAAATGTCACCCTGAGGCGGAGCCTGGTAAGGAAGCGGCAAGCGCGTGCGGTATGTCAACACACAGATTCGTATGCAGATGATTGGCCGTTTGGCTTCACCATAGGATGCACACGGCGTTGAAGCGTAAAATACTTACCCGCCGCGTAACTTCGGCCGCAGGCCCGTTTCCATCGATTGCAGCGCCTTGGTGTTCCGGTCTGTGTGGACCCCGGGGGGAGTGGCGACAGGCGCCGTATGGAGTAACGGCTTCGGTCATCATATGCGTGCTGCGGCGGTGGCCAAATCCGTGAACCGATGCAGGCTCGATGCGCGCGGCGTGCGCGCAGCGTATTGATCACGGCGGCGGTGCAGTAATCTCTCCACCCCTGTTAGGAACGCCGCCAGTTGGCTTACTCTTGCGGTGATGCCCATCGCGGCACTCCTGGTGACAGGGGCGCCGTGCGAAATGGTTCATGGTCGGCAAGGCGGTCGAGAGGGTGCTTGACCGTTGGTTGATTGCCTAATGTAATCGAATGACCACTCAGAGTAATATCGTTAAAATTTATTATGGCGTAAGCGGGGATTCGCGTTGCCGAAAGGTACGCTTACTCGCTAGTTTCCCCCCCACCAACGTTTTTTCCGACGAAACCCGAGGTGACCTCGAGTGGCTCTTCCTCCCCTCACTCCTGACCAGCGCGCTGCGGCCTTGGAGAAGGCCGCCAGAGCGCGTAAAGAACGTGCCGAGGTGAAGAATCGCCTCAAGCACGGAGCCACCACGCTCTCCGACGTCATCAAGGAAGGCTCGACCGATGACGTCATTGGCAAGATGAAGGTCTCGGCCTTGCTCGAGTCGATGCCCGGCGTCGGCAAGGTCCGGGCCAAGCAGATCATGGAACGGCTCGGCATCGCCGAGTCCCGCCGCGTGCGCGGGCTCGGTGCGAACCAGCGCTCGGCGCTAGAGCACGAGTTCGGTTCGGACATCTGAGGCGGCCAGCGGAATCCGGCAGCGGGCAGCAGTGCATGGTCGCCCAGTCCGGAGTTTTCTCCCGCGGCTCCGCCACCCCCGGCGGAGCCGCGAAGATCGGCGGTGGATACTGCCCTTCCATGCGGAAGTTCTCCCGGCTGACCGTGCTCTCCGGGCCCTCCGGGGTCGGGAAGAGCACGGTCATCGCGGAATTGCGCCGGTTCTGCCCCGAACTGTGGCTTTCGGTCTCGGTCACGACGCGGTCGGCGCGGGCCGGGGAGGTCAACGGGCGCGAGTATTTCTTTGTCGACGACAAGGAATTCGACCGGATGGTCGACGAAGGCGAGCTACTGGAATGGGCCGAGTTCGCCGGCAATAAGTACGGAACGCCGCGAAACCCCCTTGAGGAGAAGCTGGCCGCCGGGATTCCGTGCCTCCTGGAGATCGACCTGGCGGGGGCGCGGCAGGTGCGGCGGAGCGTGCCCGACGCCCGCCTGGTCTTCCTGGCCCCGCCGTCCTGGGCGGAGCTGGTCCGCAGGCTCACCGCGCGCGGGACCGAGCCGCCCGAGGTTGTGCAGCGGCGGCTGGCTGCGGCGCGCCGCGAGCTGGCTGCGGAGAGCGAATTCGACATCACGCTGGTCAACACGTCCGTCCAGGAGGTGTGCCACCAGGTGGTAGCCTTGGTTTTCGGCTCGGATGAGCAATGCTCCGATCAGCAATAGGCTCTAACCAGAGGAAAGGCGTGACGTGGCAGGGACTCCCGCCGCAGATGGCATTATCAACCCGCCGATCGACGACCTGCTCAATGTCGTCGACAGCAAGTACCAGCTCGTGATCATGGCCGCGAAGCGGGCGCGGCAGATCAACGCGTACTACTCGCAGCTGGGCGAAGGCCTGCTCGAGTACGTGGGCCCGCTGGTGGAGACCCGGGTCCAGGAGAAGCCGCTGTCGATCGCGCTGCGCGAAGTGCGTGAGGGGCTTCTCATGGTCGAGCACATCGACGGCTGACGTCCGCCTGACCGGGCGGGGGACACGTGGCACCGCGGATCATTCTCGGTGTAACCGCGGGCATTGCCGCCTACAAGGCGTGCGATCTGCTCCGGCGCCTTACCGAAGCCGGTCATGACGTCCAGGTGGTCCCCACACCCGACGCGCTGCGATTCGTCGGCGACGCGACGTGGGCGGCGCTGTCGGGCCATCCCGTCGCGACCGATTCCTGGACCGGGGCCGATCGGGTTCCGCACGTCCGGCTCGGGCGGTCGGCGGATCTCGTCGTCGTCGCCCCGGCCACCGCGGACCTCATGGCGCGGGCCGCGGCGGGCATGGCGGGTGACCTGCTGACCGCGATCCTGCTGACCGCCCGCTGCCCGGTGCTGTACGCGCCCGCGATGCACACCGAGATGTGGGAGCACCCGGCCACCCGCGCCAACGTTGCGCTCCTGCGGGACCGCGGGGCGATCGTGCTCGATCCCGCTAGCGGCCGCCTGACCGGCGCGGACTCCGGAGTCGGCCGGCTGCCGGAACCTGGGGAGATATTCGCGGCCGCGGTGCGGGTGCTGGCCCGGGGCGCGGATGGGCTCGGCCTGGACATGGCCGGCCGGAAGGTGGTCGTGTCCGCCGGGGGCACCCGTGAGGAGATTGACCCGGTGCGGTTCATCGGGAACTGGTCCTCCGGCCGGCAGGGGTACGCGTTCGCGGAGACCGCCGTCGCCCGCGGGGCCAAGGTCACCCTGGTAGCGGCGAACGTCGCGCTGGCTGACCCGGCCGGGACGCGCGTGATCAAGGTGACATCCGCGCTGGAGATGCGCGACGCGATGCTGGCTGAGGCGGCAGACGCCGGCGCGGTTGTGATGGCGGCCGCCGTGGCCGACTTCCGCCCCGCGGAGCGGAGCGATACAAAGATCAAGAAGGACGGCTCGGATCCAGCCCCGATCGTGCTCGTTCCGAATCCCGACATCCTCGCCGAGCTGTCCGCGCGGCGCAATGCGGCCGCGGCGCCGGGCGCGCCCGGCGCGCCCGGCATGCCCGGCACGCTCCCGGCCGGGCTGGGCCCCGCGCAGGTTATCGTCGGCTTTGCCGCCGAGACCGAGCCGGACCTGGCCGAAAGCCGGGTTAAGCTCGTTCGCAAAGGTTGCGACCTGCTCGTCGTCAACCGGGTCGGAAACGGGCTGGCCTTCGGGACCAGTGACAACGAGGCCGTCGTGGTGGGTGCCGATGGGTCACAGACGGAGATCGCCCGGGTGCCCAAAGAGGTCCTGGCCGATACCGTCTGGGATCTTGTGGCGTCCCGGCTGCGGTCGAGGGTAGCCTTACCCGGGCCGTCTAGAAGGTAGCCTTACCCGGGCCGTCTCGCTGTATCAGGGGCCTTCGGCCGCGATCACATGAGAGGGACGCTTGACCGAGGCCCCAAACACCGGCGACATGATCATGGATAAACTTCGGGCGAGTCCGCCGGGAAAAAAATTGGACCCGCACAGATAGAAAAGGGAGTCTCGTGGCACGTCGCCTCTTCACCTCCGAGTCCGTCACTGAGGGTCATCCGGACAAGATGGCCGACCAGATCAGTGACGCCATCCTCGACGCCATGATCAAGGACGACGCCGAGAGCCGGGTTGCCGTCGAGACTCTGATCACCACCGGCCAGGTACACGTCGCGGGTGAGGTCAGCACGCGCACCTACGTCGACATCCCGGGCATCATCCGGGAGAAGATCCTCGAGGTCGGCTACGACTCCTCCGCCAAGGGCTTCGACGGTGCCTCCTGCGGCGTGTCGGTGTCCATCGGGTCGCAGTCGCCGGACATCGCCCTCGGCGTCGACGACGCCTATGAGTACCGCGAGGGCGAGGGCGCTGAGGACTTCGACCGGCAGGGGGCCGGCGACCAGGGCCTGATGTTCGGGTACGCGTGCCGCGAGACGTCCGAGCTGATGCCCCTCCCGATCATGCTGGCCCACCAGCTGTCCAAGCAGCTTTCCACCGTCCGCCGCAGCGGCACCGTCCCGTACCTGCGACCGGACGGCAAGACCCAGGTGACGGTCGAGTATTCGGGCATCACGCCGGTGCGGCTCGACACGGTTGTGGTATCGACGCAGCACGCGCCGGACATCAACCTGAAGGAACTGCTGGCCCCCGACGTCAAGGATTACGTGGTCGACCCGGTGGTCGCGGCCCTGGAGCTGGACACGTCCAACTACCGGCTGCTGGTCAACCCCACCGGCCGTTTCGAGGTGGGCGGCCCGATGGGGGACGCCGGCCTGACCGGCCGCAAGATCATCATCGACACGTACGGCGGCATGGCCCGCCACGGCGGTGGCGCGTTCTCCGGCAAGGACCCGTCCAAGGTGGACCGCAGTGCGGCGTACGCGATGCGCTGGGTGGCGAAGAACGTGGTCGCGGCCGGGCTCGCCGAACGGTGCGAGACGCAGGTGGCGTACGCGATCGGGAAGGCCAAGCCGGTCGGGCTGTTCGTCGAGTGCTTCGGCACCGAGAAGGTGCCGGTCGAGCGGATTCAGGACGCCGTCCTGGCCGTGTTCGACCTGCGGCCCCGGGCCATCATCTCCGTGCTGGACCTGCAGCGCCCCATCTACTCGCAGACCGCCACCTTCGGGCACTTCGGGCGAACCGAGCCGGACTTCTCCTGGGAGCGGGCGGACCGCGTGGAGCAGCTTCGCGCCGCGGCCGGCATCTGATCCAGCTCCCGGCTCTGACCGGCCAGCGAGCCCTGAACGACCTGCGAGTTCTGATTGACAAGCCGGCTGATCGACCAGCCGCCGGGCGGCCTCTCGACGGGCCGTCCGGCGGCTTCTTCTGAATCAGTAGCAGTCCATGCTTTTCCGGTCGGCTAACCCGGCTTTGCTTGTCCGATAAATAACTTTGCTTTTCGTTTATTCCTGGTTGCTTTGTTATGCGTCCTTCTCCAGCGCCTGCCAGGTCCGGCGCCGCTGGTATGCGAGTCATATGCTGGCCGGAACCGAAAGCCGCAACCACGCTGTTGCCAAATGCGTTCCCCGGCACGTGCCGGAAAGCCGCCACAGCGCCCGGCGTTTAAACAACTTTCTGCCGCAGGCCGCGCCGGCGCAATCTGAGACGCCCGCGCGGCCTTCCGTGCTATGCCGTCATTGGCCTCGCTACCTTGGGCTATGCGAAGCGGCGCCGACGCCGCGGCGTGCGCTCGGGGGATCCAGGTGTCCCTGTTTTCCGATCCTCCCGGCCATGTCGCCGCCCATACTCCAGTGTCCGAAATGCGTTATCGCGCAACCATCGGGACGTTTCGGCTCATTTGATTTGAGGCAGGATCGGCGTTGACGGAAAGTCGGCTAGATGGTACGTAATTTTTACGGGGAATTACTATCCGGCTGCCGTTATCGTTATGGACGGTCGGCATTAAACGCGACCTCGCCCCGTGGGAGGAAGCATGCGGGATTTTCCCGGCCGGGGGCCCTCCGTCAGGACGGCACAGGCCCCCACGTCGGAACCGCCCCGTCCGGCCCGTGAGCGAGCGCCGCACAGCACTTGCCGATGAATGTGCGGATGTATATGCGAAAGCTCATGCGAATGCACGTGCATCATGAGTAGCATAAGACCGTCCGCAGCCGCAAGACGCGGCTGGGCAGCGTGCTCCGACCGTGCCGAGGTCCAGGACGGGCAGCGCACATTAGGGGTCATAGAGCCAGTCAGGGGTGACACGACGATGGGTGGCACGTACAACGGCATGTCTGCCAGAGACCTTGAGGGTGCGGCGTGGCTGAAGAGCCAGCGCAGTAACTCGCAGGGAGCCTGCGTGGAGATCGCCAGGATCGACCCCGAAATAGTTGCCATGCGCAACTCCAGGGACCCGCACGGCCCGGCGCTCATTTGCCACCGGGACGCCATCGTGGCCCTCATGGCCGCCCTGCGGGACGGAGAGTTCGACCACCTCGTCGCCTGATCCGCATCGCCCGCGTCCTGGCCCGCGTCCTGGCACGCGTCCTTGACCGTGCCCCGGGGGACGCCACGGGGGAAGGGCCGGAGCGAGCGGCCGGGCGTGGCAGGATCGGGAGATGGCCACGATCCTCCTGCTTTCCACTGCCGACACCGAGCTTCTCGCCGCGCGTGCTTCGGGGGCCGGCTACCGGACCGCGAACCCGCTGCGTATCTCGCCGCAGCAGCCGGGCGCTCTCGCGGCACTGACCGATGGGGTGGACATCGCCGTGCTGCGCCTGCTCGGCGGGCGCCAGGCGTGGCCCGCGGGGGTCACCGCGCTGCGTGCCACCGGGATTCCGCTGGTCGCGCTGGGCGGCGAGTCGGCGCCCGACGCGGAACTCATGGCGGCCTCGACCGTTCCTGCCGGGGTGGCCACCGAGGCGCTTGGCTACTTGCGCGAGGGCGGCCCCGGCAACCTGGGTCAGCTCGCGGCGTTCCTGTCCGACACCGTGCTGCTGACCGGGGAGGGCTTCGCCCCGCCCGAGCCCGCACCCCGCTACGGCGTGCACCGCCTCCCCGCCCCCGCGGGCGGCAGCCCGGACGCCGCGCGGCCCACGGTCGCGGTGATCTTCTACGGGGCCCACGAGCTTTCCGGCAACACCGGTTTCGTCGACACGC
>Ga0181521_10005933_pt1 | contig 13467 bp, 14 predicted proteins | sample PEATcosm2014_Bin_32_FD_119764 | JGI IMG/M metagenome (GOLD analysis project Ga0181521, IMG submission 119764) | Peatland microbial communities from MTU Mesocosm Facility, Houghton, MI, USA - PEATcosm2014_Bin02_60_metaG | ecosystem: Environmental > Terrestrial > Soil > Wetlands > Peat | place...
CGAGCGGACCACGTACACGGCCGCCGCGATGGTGCTGGCCGCCGACGCGCTGAGCGGGGCCACCCCGGCCTCGGGGTTGTTCCGGGGCGAGGGGCTGCCGGCCCCGATCGACCTGCCCGAGTCGAGCTGCTCGTGGGGGACCGGCGAGTGCTCGGCCCGCCGCCACTCCTGAGCCGCCACCACCCCTAAGCCGCTCACGCTCCGAGCAGTCGAACCCCGCGCCGCGTTCGGTTCAGTCCGGGTCCTCGGTCGTGCGGCGCAACACGCGCAGGCTTCCCTGCTCGCTGTCCTCCCGCCAGCGCCCCGAGGCCAGCGCGTCGCACCACAGCTCGTAGGGTGGGCGACCGCCGTCGGCGGGGTTTGGGAAGACGTCGTGGATGGCCAGCCACCCGCCCACCGCGACGTGGCGCGCCCAGCCCCGGTAGTCGGCCCACGCCGATACCTCGCCATGACCGCCGTCGATGAAGCAAAAGGCGAGCGGGGTGCGCCAGGTGGCGGCGACGGTGGGGGAGTCGCCGACCACGCCGACCACGCTGGCCTCGAGACGGGCCGCCGCCACGGTGCGCCGCCAGTGCGGCAACGTGTCGATGCGGCCGTCGGTCGGGTCGACGAGGTCGGGGTCGTGGTGCTCCCAGCCGGACTGGTTCTCCTCGGACCCGCGGTGGTGGTCGACGCTGTAGAGCACCGCTCCGCACCGCTCGGCGGCCGCGCCCAGGTACACGGTCGACTTGCCGCACCAGGCGCCGATCTCGACGAAGACCGGCCGCTGCGACACCTCGGCGGCCGCGAACGCCCGGCCGGCCCGAAGCGCCGCCGCGAGCAGGGCCGCTCCCTCGTCGTCGGGCATGAACCCGCGCACCGAGCGGGCCAAGGCGACGAGCTCGTCGGTGCGCCGGTCGGGATCGGCTCGGGCCATCAGCGGACCAACGTGGAGAAGCTGTAGGCGCAGAAGCCGAGCAGGACCACGCCACCGATGCGCCGGATGGCCGACACCGGGAGCACCCGGAGCAGGGCCCGCCCGGAGAATGCCGCGATCGCGGCAATGCAGGCCAGGGCCAGGAACCCGCCCACGAACACCGACACCGGAGCCTTGTCGCGCGCCTCGAGGTTGACGATCAGCAGCTGGGTCAGGTCGCCGAACTCGCCGATGCCGATCACCCCGAAGGCGCCGAGGGCCACGCGCCACGGCGGGGTCTCGGCACTGACCTCGCCCTCACCGGCCGCCTCCTGCACCCCCCGGCGCCGTTCGGTCTTTTCGGGGACGAACAACAGGTAGATCGCACCCAGACCGAACGCCACCGCGACGACGGTCTCGAGCGCGCGGTGCGGGAGCAAGGTCAAGAAACGCCCGGCCGCCACCGCCAGCGCCGCGTGGAGGGCGAACGCGCCGGTCGCACCCACCCAGACCGGGAACGGGCGGCCGCGGCTGCCCATGACGATGTTGGCGATCATCGTCTTGTCGGGGAGCTCGGCGAGCGCGACCAATCCGAAGACGCTGGCCGCGACGGCCAGGTTCATCTCGGCCCCGGTGCGGCAAGTGGCGCTGGACTAGCTCCCCGGAGTTTGGGCGGCGCCGGCCAGGGTGGCCGCGAGCCCGTCGCGCTCTCGCTCGACGAAGGCGACGTTGATCCAGAGCCGCTCGAGCGCCTGCTCGACGCTGCGCTGGCCCGACCGGATCGGATGGGTCGAGAGGAAATCGGTGACCCGACGCGCCGCGGCGGGGTCGCTGCACATGGCCCGCACCCCCTGGAGCATGCGAGAATGGCTGTTGACCGGGAACCGGGCCAGCGCCTCGTCCCAGTGCTCGGTGAGCCGCTCGAACACCGCCGGGCCGGCGATCCGGTTGGCCAGCAGCCCGACGATGAGGTACGGGGCGTCCTGGGTCCGGATCTCGCCGAGCGCCAGGTCCAGGGTCCGCTGCGCCAGCCCGACGTCGGGGAACGCGCCGAGCGCGCTCAGGTAGCGCTGCTCCTCTTGGGGCGTCGTGGCGGACCGATAGCGGGAGTAGAAGGCGTCGTAGTCACCCGGGCGCATCTGGTCGGCCACCACGGTGAGCACGGCCGACTCCAGATTGGCGTCGAGCGGGGCGCCGCCGGCCTGCGCGGCGTCGAAGCGCCTCGCGGCCTGCTCGCGCACGGCCTCGTCCCGACCAATGGTGCCCAAGGTCGCCAGCAGCACCGAGCGCAGCCCGGGGATCCGCTCGCCCTCTCCGGCCACCGGCTCCCAGCCGAGCGCGGCCGCACGGGGTCCCAACAGGGCCCGGGTCGCCGCCGCCAGGGTGGGGCGGGCCGCGTCGGCGGCGGCCCGGTCGCACAGGCCGAGGGCCGCCGCGACGGTGGAGAAGGTAGCCGGCTCGGGGTCTTGGCCGAGCGCCGCCGCGATGGCGAGGAATGCCGAGAGCGGCGCGCGGGCGGCGAGGACGAGGGCCCAGGTGTCGCTGAACAGGTCGGCCCGCTCCAGCGCGCTGAACTCGCCCAGGTGCCCGCCCAGATGGACGAGGTCGTCGGCGTCGTACGCGACCCGGTACACGCCCCATCCGCCGGCGTTGACCACGAGGTGGCCCTTCACCGCCGGCGCGGGGGCCGTCCCCGCCTCGAGCAGGACCCGCTCCGATTGGCCGCCGTCCAGGGAGCGCACGAGCACCGGCACGCTCCACCGCTCGCCGATCGCGCTGTTGGGGGTGCGGCTGCCGTAGGCGAACGGCTCCTGGGTGAGGGTCGACCCGCGCACCGAGACGACCGGGTGGCCGCCCTGGAGGATCCAGGTGTCCATGACCGACCGGACCGGCTTGCCGCTCACCGACTCGAGCGCGTCCCACAGATCGGCGGTCACCGTGTTGGCGTACGCGTGGGCCGAGAGGTACCGGCGGACGCCGTCGCGGAACACGTCGGCGCCGAGATACTGCTCGAGCATCCGCAGAACGCTGCCGCCCTTTTGGTAGGTCAAGACGTCGAACATGCCGTCGGCGTCCTCTGGCGATCCGACCGGGTACTCGATCGGGCGGGTGCTGTGCAACCCGTCCACGGCCAGCGCGGCCTCCCGCTCCAGGCCGAAGCTGACCCAGCGGTCCCAGCTGGGCCGGAACGAGTCGACGCACAGGACCTCCATGAAGGTGGCGAAGGCCTCGTTGAGCCAGATGCCCTCCCACCAGCGCATGGTCACCAGGTCGCCGAACCACATGTGGGCGAGCTCGTGCGCGACCACGTCGGCGACCCGCTCGAGGTCGGATCGGGCCGCCGAGGTGTCGTCGACCAACAGCGCCGTCTCGCGGAAGGTGACACATCCGAGGTTCTCCATCGCCCCGAACGCGAAGTCCGGGATCGCCACCAGGTCGAGCTTCTCGGCCGGATAGGGGATGGCGAAGTAGTCGGAGAAGAAGCGCAGGGCATGCTCGGCGATGTCCAGGGCAAAGCCGGTCAGTCGCGCCTTGCCCGGGACGTGCACCACCCGGACCGGGACTCCGTCGACGTCGCGGGGCTCGGTGGCCTCCAGGGGGCCGACGATGAGGGCGACCAGATAGGACGACATGACCATCGTCGGGGCGAAGCGCACCGCTCGGCGCCCCGCACCGGCAACAGACTCCTGCGCGATTGGCGAGTTCGAGTACGCGGCCAACGCCTCATCCAGGACGAGGGTGATCTCGAACACCGCCTTGCGGTCCGGCTCGTCCCAGCACGGGAAGGCCCGTCGGGCGTCGGTCGACTCCATCTGGGTCGTGGCGATGGTCCGCTTCGTCCCGCCCGAGTCGACGAAGGTGCTGCGGTAGAAGCCGCGCAACTTGTCGTTCAACGTGCCCGAGAAGCGGCAGCGCAGCACGCCGTGCCCGGCCGGTGCCGGCCGTTCGAGCGAGAACACCGCCCGTTCGGCCTCTGCGTCGAGGCCGACCGTGGCGCCGATGATCGACCCGTCGGCGATCTCGAGCGTGACGTCGGCGATCTCGAGCTCGGCCGCGTTCAGCGTGATGTCGCCGACCTCGGTCTCGATGTCGACCTCGACCTCGGCCGAACCGTCGAACCGGGCCGACTCGATGTCGACGTCGAGGGTGAGGCGGTAGTGGCGCGGGGTGACCGTTCGGGGCAGCCGGAACGGCTCGTCGGGCGCGCCCGTGCCACCCGATTCGAGTGCGGAGGTCATGACGCCCGAGGCTACCTCGGTCGCCGAGTAGCCTCAGGCGCCATGACCGAGCCCGCCGGGCCAGCGACGTCGACCGGTCGCGGGTCCGCTGACGCCGACGACGAACTGCTCGACGTCGTCGGCATCGGCTCGGCCCTGGTCGACGTGGTGGTGCGGGCGACCGACGACGAGCTGGCCGACCTGGAGCTGCCCAAGGGTTCGATGTCGCTGGTCGACTTGGACCGGGCCGAGTCGATCCACGCCGCGCTCGGCGGCTCGGTCGAGATGTCGGGAGGCTCGGCCGCCAACACCATGGCCGGCGTGGCGTCGCTCGGCGGGCGCGCCGGCTTCGTCGGCAAGATCACCGACGACCGGCTCGGCTGGGTGTTCGCGAGCGAGATCCGCGCCTCGGGGGTGACCTTCGAGCCGATCGGCGGCCAGGAGGCGCCCGGGACGGGCATCGGCACCGGAAGATGCCTGGTGCTCGTGACCGAAGACGCCGAGCGGACGATGGCCACCTACCTCGGTGCCGCCACGACCGTGGTGCCGGCCGACGTGCCCCTCGACCTTGTCGGCCGGTGCCAGGTGGTGTACCTGGAGGGTTACCTCTGGGACCTCCCGCCGGCCATCGAGGCGATGCGTCGGGCGATCTCGGCCGGCCACGAGGCCAATGCCTCGGTCGCACTCTCGTTGTCCGACCCGTTCTGCGTGAGCCGGCACCAGCACGAGTTCCTGGACCTGCTGCGCGAGGACATCGACGTGCTCTTCGGCAACGAGGAGGAGCTCGTGGCCCTGTTCAGCGCAACCTCGTTCGACGCGGCCATCGAGGCCGCCGAGGAGACCGGCATCCTCGTCGCGGCGACCAGGGGAGCCAAGGGCTCCGTCGTCACCACCCCGCACGGGCCGGTGACCGTCGACGCGGCCCCGGTCGAGCGGGTGCTCGACACGACCGGGGCCGGCGACCTGTACGCGGCCGGCTTCCTGTACGGCCTCACCCACGGCGCCGACCCGGCCCGCTGCGCCGAACTGGGCGGGCTGTGTGCGGGCGAGATCATCGGCCACTTCGGCGCCCGTCCCGAAACCCACCTGCGGGCCCTGGCCGAGGAGGCCAAGCTCCTCTGAGTGGGCCGGACCCCGTCGGTTGGCCCACCGAGGGCTCGGTAGGATGGGTCCGTGCGAGCGCGGTGGCTGTCCCGACGTGCGCTCACCTTGCACCTGGCGGTCGTGCTGTGGTTCCCCGGCTGCCTGCTGGCCGGGTGGTGGCAGGTCACGAGGGCCCTGGACGGGAACGGGCTCAGCTACCTGTACTCGGTCGAATGGCCCTGCTTCGCACTGGTGGGCATCTGGGTGTGGTGGGTGCAGATCCACACCGATCCCGAGACCGTCGGCGCCCGGGCGCAGCGACGGATGCAAGACGCCCGGGCCCGGGCCGGCATTGCGCCGGTGGTGCCGGAGCGACGCCGGGACGAAGAGGACGAGGAGCTGACCGCGTACAACGACCGCCTGGCCAAGCTGGCCGCCGACGGTCGGGCCAAGACGTGGCGGACCTAGTGGGCCTGGACACCCCCGCGTGAACGGGGCCATCCTCCGTTACCGGATCATGGCGTACACGGTCGGGGTCGGGCTGATCATCTTGGTGTTCGTGGGGGTGCCGCTGCAGTACGGCGCGCACTCCCCGGGCGTGGTGAAGGTGGTCGGGCCGATCCACGGCGCGTTGTACATCATCTACCTGTTGGCCGCGCTCGACCTGGCCCGGCGGGCGAGGTTCGGACTGCTGCAGCTGGGGGCCATGGTCTCGGCGGGGTTCGTGCCCTTCGTGGCCTTCATCGTCGAGCACCAGGTGGTGCGGCGGTTGGCCGCAGAATCCTCGTCGCTGCCCGACCCAGGCGGGCCGGGCGACTAGCCGGTTCGGCTACTCGGACGCCCGCGGATCGGGCGGCAGGAAGGCCAACGGGAGGTCGGCCAGTTGCACGAGAATCGACGCGACCCACCGAGTCAGCGCGTCGATGATCGGCCCGATGGTGGTCGAGTCCTCCAGGTGGTGCTCCTCGAACCGGATCGAGCCCTCGTAGGTCGCTTCGACGGCCCACCGGACCGGCGTGGTCGGCGGCGTGGCGCCGGGCATCTCCTCGAAGACCTGCTCGACCGTGGCCGACGTGCGCACCAAGGCATCCGCGCCCAGATGGGGGCTCTCGGGGGGCAGCGCGGCCAGCACGGTGTCTAAGGCGGGCGCCTCGGCCAGCCGTTGGATCCGAAGCGCCACCTCGACGATCACCTCGGGGAGCTCGCTCGGTGTCTCGCCGATCGACCAGCTGCGATAGGCGGTCTGGCTCCACGTCGGCCAGTCGATCGACAGGTCGGCCCGGACCCGGGGAGGCTGCTCCTCGCCCGGGAGGCTGTAGGAGGTCTCAAAGGAGATGTCCCCCAAGAACACGTCGACCTGGAAGCGCTCCTCGACGGCCTGGCGTTGCAGGAGCGCCCGGTCGAACGATTGGTGGACGGCCTCGATGATGTCCACGAGCAGGTGATCGATCATGGGGGGTCGAGGCTAGCCCGGCCGAAGTGCCCCGGACCCGGCGTCGGTACCATGCGGACATGGCTGATGCGCACTCCTGGCTCGAACGACGCGTCCTCGCTTACGCGCACCAAGGCGGGGCGTGGGAGTGGCCGTCGTCGACCCTGTTCGCCATGCGCAGCGCCGTGGCCGCCGGCGCGCCTGCGATCGAGCTCGATGTCCATGCCACCTCTGATGGCCACGTCGTGGTGTGCCACGATCCGACCGTCGACCGGACGACCGACGGTACCGGGGCGATCGCGGATCTGACCCTGGCCCAGGTGAAGGCGCTCGACTCGGCGTACTGGTTCATCCCCGGCGCTGACGTGACACCGGGGGAGCGCGAGTCGGCCTATCCCTACCGGGGCCGGGCGGCCGATGACCCCGAGTTCCGGATCGCCTCGCTGGCCGAGGTGCTCGAGGCCTTCCCCGACGTCATCTTGAACCTCGACATCAAGCAGTCGGCGCCGGCGGTCGCCCCCTACGAGAAGGCGGTCGCCGACCTGTTGGCCGAGTTCGGTCGCACCGACGACGTCATCGTGACCTCGTTCGACGACCGGGTCACCCAGACCTTCAGCGGGTTCGCCCCCGCGGTGCCCACCTCGGCCGGCACCGCCGCGACGGCCACGTTCTTCCAGGCCGTCCGGCACGGGACCGAACCGGCACCGATCCCCGCGGTCGCCTTCCAGGTGCCCGAACGCTACGGCGACATCGTGATCGTCGACGAGCGCTTCGTCGAGGCGGCCCACCGGTTGGGAGTGGCCGTCCACGTGTGGACGGTGAACGACACCGAGTCGATGGAGCGGTTGGTCGACCTCGGGGTCGACGGGATCATCTCGGACCTGCCCAGCGCTCTGCTGGGGGTGCTCAACGAGCGCCAGGTGGCGTGGCACCGCCAAAAGGGGCCGGTGTAGGCGCCGACCACCTCGGCGCCCGGGGGTTAGCCCCGCCCGGCGTTGGGCCGCTTGCCGTGGTTGGCCTTGTTCTTCTTGCGCAGCTTGCGCTTGGTGGTCCGCTTCGACATAAGGGAGCCAGCCTAACTGACCCTCGGCACGGCCCTGTAGCGTCGGACGGATGCAGCGCCTCGGCCTGGTCGGCCTCGCCAACGCAGGGAAGTCGTCCCTCTTCAATGCCCTGACCGAGGGGCACGTGCCGGTGGCCGCCCACCCCTTCTCGACGCTCGAGACCGCGGTCGGGGTGGCCCCGCTGCCCGATCCGCGCCTCGACGCCCTGGCCGAGCTGAGCCACAGCGCCAAGGTGGTCCGGGCCGGGTTCGAGCTCGTCGACATCGCGGGGCTGGTGGCTGGTTCGTCGACGGGCGAGGGCATGGGCAACCGGTTCCTGGCCGGCATCCGAGAGGTCGACGCGCTGGTGGTGGTGCTCCGGGCGTTCCACGACGATTCGGTCTCGGGTCCCGACGACCCGTTGGACTCCTTGGAGACGCTCGAGCTCGAGCTGGTCCTGGCCGACGTGGCGTCGCTCGAGCACCAGTCGGACAAGCGCCGAAAGCAGGCCCGGCTGAAGGGTGACCACAATCTGACCGCCGAGGCGGACGCCATCGACGCTGCCATGGTCGAGCTCCAAGCCGGTGTGCCGCTGTTTCGTTCCAAGCTCGGCCAAGAGGTCCGTGACCGGCTGCACAACTCGTTCCTGCTGACCGACAAGCCGGTGCTGGCGGTCGTCAACATCGGCGAGGACCAGCTGGGCGACGTCGACCAGCTGGTCGGCCCGGTCGCGGCACACCTCGCCGGCCGGGGCGAGGCGATCGGGGTCTGCGTGCAGCTGGAAGCCGAGGCGGCCCAGCTCGATCCGGCCGAGCGAAGCGAGCTCATGGAGGGGTTCGGGCTTGGCCAGGGCGTCGTCCCCCGGGTCGCCCGGGCCGCCTTCGACCTGCTCGGGCTGCGGACGTTCTTCACCACCGGGGACAAGGAGTCCCGGGCGTGGATCTTCCACGCCGGCGCGCTGGCCCCCGAGTGCGCCGGCGTCATCCACTCGGACCTCCAACGCGGGTTCATCCGCGCCGAGGTCATCCACTGGGACGAGCTCATCGAGTTGGGTGGGTGGAACGAGGCCAAGGCGGTCGGGAAGCTGCGCGTCGAGGGCAAGGACTACCCGGTGAAGGACGGCGACGTGCTCGAGATCCGCTTCAACGTCTAGACGAGGGGCGGGCGAACGTCGATGCAGACCGGCTGGTTGCTCCGCGACGGCCAGGTCCTGGCGGCGGCCGACCGGGCCGATTCGGTGGTCGATCGCACGCGCGGCCTGATCGGCAAGAAGACCTACGACGGGGCGATGCTCCTGTCCCGGACCCGGTCCGTCCACTCCTTCGGCGTCCGCTTCCCCCTCGACGTGGCGTTCCTGGACAAGGAGATGAAGGTGATGGCCGTGGTGCGTCTCTCCCGGTGGCGGCTCACCAGGCCGCGCCTCGGGGCCAGCCAGGCGCTCGAGGCGAAGGCTGGCTCCTTCGACCGGTGGGGGCTGGCCATAGGCGACCGCCTCGAGTTCCGGCCGACGCCGTGACGGGGCGGCCGGGCGCAGCCGGTTCCTTGGTGCTGGTGGCGACCCCGATCGGCAACCTCGGGGACCTCTCGCCCCGGGCCCGTGACGTGCTGGGGTCGGCCGACGTGGTCTGTTGCGAGGACACCCGCCGGACCCGGACGCTGCTGAGCGCCTCGGGCCTGTCGTCCAACCCCCGGCGCCTGGTCTCCCTGCACGGGCACAACGAGGCCGCCCGGGTCCCCGAGGTGCTGTCCTGGCTCCTCGATGGCAAGACGGTGGCGGTGGTGAGCGACGCCGGGACGCCGGCGATCTCCGACCCCGGGCGCCGGCTGGTGGCCGCGGCCGCGGCGGCCGGATTCGTGGTGACCGAGGTGCCCGGACCCTCCTCGGTCGTGGCCGCGCTGAGCGTGAGCGGGCTCGACACCGACCGCTTCTGCGTCGAGGGGTTCCTGCCCCGCAAGGGGGCCGACCGTCGGCGTCGCCTGGCCGCCCTGGCCGCCGAGGAGCGGACGGCGGTCGTGCTCGAGGCCCCCGGGCGGGTCGCCCAGACGCTCCGAGACCTGGCCGACGCGTGCGGCGACCGGCCGGTGGCCGTTTGCCGGGAGCTGACCAAGCTGCACGAGGAGATCTGGCGGGGGTCGCTCGCCGGGGCGGTCGAGGTCTTCGCCGATCGAGAGCTCCTGGGCGAGGTGGTGGTGGTGCTCGGTGGCGCCGAACCGTCCCCGGGGCCCGACGACGCCGCGGTCGCGGCGGCGGTCGGGGCGCGTCTTGTGGCCGGGGACACCCCCCGCCAGGCCGCCGACGCCGTCGCGGCGTCGCTCGGGGTGGCCCGCCGCCGCGCCTATTCGGCCGCCCTCACCCAGCGCGACGGTGCCGGCTGATCGACCGAGCCATCAGTCGCCCCGGCCCAAAGGGGGCCGATCGGCTCGCCGGTAACCTACGGCGGTGGGCCGCTTCTTTTTGACCACGCCGATCTACTACGTCAACGACGCGCCCCACGTCGGGCACGCCTATACGACCGTCAACGCGGACGCCATCTCCCGCTGGCATCGCCTGTCGGGTGACGAGGTGTTCTTCCTCACCGGCACCGACGAGCACGGGGCCAAGGTGGCCGAATCGGCCGAGGAGCACGGGATGGACCCGAAGTCCTGGGCCGACCAGACCTCGGCCCGCTTCGTCGAGGCCTGGGCCGGCCTCGACATCTCCTACGACGACTACATCCGCACCAGCGAGCCACGCCACTACGTGGCCGTGCAGACCTTCTTGCAGCGGGTCTACGACAACGGCTTCATCGAGAAGGGGCTCTACCAAGGCCTCTACTGTGTGCGTTGCGAGGACTACTACACCGAGGAGCAGCTGGTCGACCGGAACTGCCCGGTGCACGGCACGCCGGTCATCGAAATGGAGGAGGAGAACTACTTCTTCAAGCTCGACGCCTTCGAGGGCCGGCTCTTGGAGTGGTACGAGAAAAATCCCGACGCGGTCCGGCCGGCGTCCAAACGCAACGAGGCGCTCGGGTTCATCAAGGGCGGGCTGAAGCCGATCTCGATCACCCGGACCTCGTTGCGGTGGGGCGTGCCGGTCCCCTGGGACGACGGCCACGTCTTCTACGTCTGGTACGACGCGCTGATCAACTACCTCACCGCGATCGGTTACGGGGTCGACGAGGAGCGTTGTGCCGAGTGGTGGCCGGCCGTGCACCACCTGATCGGCAAGGAGATCCTCCGGTTCCACTGCGTGTGGTGGCCCGCGATGTGCATGGCCGCCGGCATCGACCCCCCGGCCAACATCTTCGTGCACGGGTGGCTCCTGTTCGGCGGCGAGAAGCTCTCCAAGACCATGCTCCAGAAGCTCCGGCGCTCGGCCGAGGACGTCGAGATCACCGACGTCGCGCCCGACGTGCTGACCGAGGCCTTCGGCGTCGATCCGATCCGCTACCACCTCCTGCGGGGGGCACCGCTCGGGGCCGACAGCGACTTCTCCTACGACGGGATCGTCTCCCGGTACAACGCCGATCTGGCCAACAACCTGGGCAATCTGGTCGCCCGGGTGGCGACCGTGGTTGGCTCCAGGTGCGGCGGCACGGGCCCCGCCCCGGCGTCGGACAGCCCACTGGCGGCGGCCGCCGAGACCGCCCTCGCCGAGACCGCCGACGCCTGGGAGCGGTTCGCCCCCCACGAGGCGCTGGCCGCCACCTGGCGCCTGATCGGTGCGGCCAACGCGTTGCTCGAGGCGACCGAACCGTGGAAGCAGGAGCCCGGCCCCGGGGTCGACGCCGTCCTCGGCAGCGCGCTCGAGGCTCTGCGCATCGTGGCCCTGTTGGCCAGCCCGGCCATGCCGGCCACGGCCAGGGAGATCTGGCATCGCATCGGACTGCCCGGATCGCCCGAGGAGTGCCGCGTGCCCGCCGACGCGCGTTGGGGCGGCTACCCGGGCGGCTTGGCGGTGACCAAGGGCGACCCGTTGTTTCCGCGCCGGAAGGACTGAGCCGTGACGTCGGCCGACACATTGTCGTGGTTCGACTCGCACTGCCACGTCCAGGAGCACTACGAGCCCGACACCGAGGTGTTGGTGCGCGCGGCGGGGCTCGGTGTCACCGACATGGTCTGCGTGGGAACCGACGCCGCGTCCTCCGCGCAGGCCCTCGAGCTCGCCGTTTCGGCGCCCTCGGGCAGCCCGCGGGTCTGGGCGACCGTGGGGTTGCATCCCCACGAGGCCTCGCGTGGGGTGGACGAGGTGGCGGCGGTCTTGGAGCGGGCGATGGCCGACGGTCCCCGGCCGGTGGCGGTGGGGGAGTGCGGTCTCGACTACTACTACGAGCACTCCTCGCGTGAGGCCCAGCGCGTCGCGTTCGCGGCGCAGATCGGCCTGGCCCGTCGCTACGACCTGACCCTGGTGATCCACGCGCGCGACGCGTGGGACGACCTCTTCGACGTGCTGACGTCCGAGGGGGTGCCCGATCGCACCGTCTTGCACTGCTTCACCGGCGGCCCCGACGAGGCTCGGCGCTGTCTTGACGCCGGGCTCTTCGTCTCCTTCAGCGGCATCGTGACGTTCAAGAACGCCGGCGACGTCCGCGACGCGGTGGCGCTGTGCCCGCTCGACCGACTGCTCGTCGAGACCGACAGCCCGTTCTTGGCCCCGGTGCCCCACCGCGGCACGCGCAACGAGCCGGGCAACGTGGCACTCGTCGGCTCCTTCGTCGCCGAGCTGAAGGGCGTGGAGCCGTCGGTGGTCGCCGCTTCGTCGTCGGACGCGGCGGCCCGAGCGTTCGCGATCGCGCCTTCATGAACCATCTCGGTCGCCCCTGAGCTGGGAAAAACCGCGTTTGCGGCTCCGGTCGGCCGTTCCTAGTATCCCCTCATCCCCCTCCGGTCCCTGATCGGCGCGGGGGTCATGTCCCCGGCGAAGGGTGGAGGTCTGAGGGCACAACACACCGGAGGGAGGCGCCTGGTCGTGGGCTCATTGCTGAGCCTGGGGCTGCTGGTGGTGCCTCTCCTGGTACTGGGCACGGGGGTGACGCTGACCAGCGCCGCTCCCGGAGGCGCAGGCGGTGGTCGGACTGCTGCGAGTGCTTCGGCGCGCCCGGAGACCAGTGGCATCGGGGACCTGAAGCTGGCCTTCCGGCTGCCCACCACGACCACCACCGCCCCTGCCCCGACCACCACCACGGGCCCGCCCCCGACCACCACCACGGACCCGCCCCCGACCACGACCACCACCACGACCAGGCCGTCGGGGCTGCCGCCGGCCACCGTCTCCACGACGATCAACGACACGGCGACCGGCATCGCGACCTGGTACTCGGAAGCCCCGCCGGGCCGGTGCGCCAGCCCCTGGCTGGCCTTCGGCACGACCGTCTCGATCACCGACGTCGCCACCGGCGTCTCCATCACCTGTCTGGTCGACGACCGGGAGGCGCAGAACCCGGGCCGGGTCATCGACCTCTCCCCCTCGGGATTCGACGCCATGGCCCCGTTGAGCCAAGGCGTCATCCAGGTCAACATCTCCTGGTGACGTTGTCGCGCTCGGAAGTCCAGCGACTGCTGGCCGAGCACGGCATCCGCCCCACCAAGGCGCTCGGCCAGAACTTCGTCGCCGATCCCAACACCGTCGAGCGGATCGCACGCCTGGCCGGGCTGGTTCCCGGAGCGACGGTGGTTGAGGTGGGGGCCGGCCTGGGGTCGCTGACCGTGGCCCTCGCCCATGCCGGCGCCCACGTGGTCGCCATCGAGGTCGACCCTCGCCTCGTGGCCGCCCTCCGAGAGACCGTGGCCGGGCTCGACGTCGACGTGGTCCAG
>Ga0181521_10005935_pt1 | contig 13461 bp, 15 predicted proteins | sample PEATcosm2014_Bin_32_FD_119764 | JGI IMG/M metagenome (GOLD analysis project Ga0181521, IMG submission 119764) | Peatland microbial communities from MTU Mesocosm Facility, Houghton, MI, USA - PEATcosm2014_Bin02_60_metaG | ecosystem: Environmental > Terrestrial > Soil > Wetlands > Peat | place...
CCGAGACATCGGAATTGTTGGACCAGTCGGCATCCCGCCGTGTGCAGCGACTGCGCGACGGTGATGCACTGTCGGTCACCGGCTTGCGTGGGTTGCCGCCGCTCGAGCAGATCAATGCGCTGCGCCACTGGCTCTTCAGCGCCGCGGTCACACCGCCTCCGGCATCGCGCCTGACTGAAGCCCTACGACAAGTATTCGCAGCCGACGCCGATCACTTACCCGCGATCGTGTGGGGTTCGTATGCGCTGCGCCGCTATCGGGAGCGCTTGTTCATCACGCCGGCGACCGTACCGTCATTGGGCGCGCGGCGCGAATGGCTCGGGCCGCGCGCCTGTGCGCAACTGCCGGGATCATCGTTGGACTTGGGTCCCGGCCTCGGGCGATTACGTTGGGCTCCGCAGCTCGGTGGCTTGGATGCGAGTCGATTGCCGGACACCGTGAGCGTGCGGCAACGTCGCGGCGGCGAAACGATCAAGCCCGGCCGTCGCGCGAAAACGCAAACCGTACAACATCTGTGTCAGCGCCTCGGCGTGCTGCCCTGGATGCGTGATGTGTTGCCGATGGTGTATGCGGACGAGTGGCTGATTGCCATCGGCGATCTGTGGCAGGACGCGCGCTTTTGCGTCGCCGCCGATGCGCCGGGTGTCGGGTGCCACTGGGACGACGCGCCCATGATCGTGTAAGCGATAATCATTCAAGTCGATTGTCCCAGGCAGCCCGATCTGGTAACCTGAACTCCCGTCGAATTCCAATTATTCCCTTTTGGCGATGATTTGCAGTCGCGTGAATTTCGATCTCGCGATTCGCGACCATTAAGCGGCGGTGCCCCATCATGACTCGATTTGTTTTCGTCACCGGCGGCGTCGTTTCCTCGCTCGGCAAGGGCATCGCATCCGCCTCCCTGGGGGCCATTCTCGAGGCGCGGGGCTTGAAAATCAGCATGGTGAAGCTGGATCCCTACATCAACGTGGATCCGGGCACGATGAGTCCGTTTCAACACGGCGAGGTGTTCGTCACCGCGGACGGCACCGAAGCGGATCTCGATCTCGGCCATTACGAACGCTTCGTGCGCACCACCACGGGGCGCAACAGCAATTTCACCACCGGTCGGATCTACGAAAGAGTCATCGCCAAGGAGCGTCGCGGCGATTATCTCGGCGCGACCGTGCAGGTGATTCCGCACATCACCGACGAAATCAAGTATCGAATTCGCATGGGCGCCGGAAACGCCGATGTCTGCATGGTCGAGGTCGGCGGCACGGTGGGCGATATCGAGTCTCTGCCGTTTCTCGAGGCCATTCGCCAAATGGGCGTTGAGCTCGGGCGCAACCAGGTCCTGTACATGCATCTCACGTTGGTGCCGATCGTCGGCGGCTCCGGGGAGATCAAGACCAAGCCGACGCAGCATTCGGTCAAGGAACTGCGCGGCATCGGTATCCAACCGGATGTTTTATTGTGCCGCTGCTTGCAAGCGCTGCCGGACGAGCAGCGGCGCAAGATCGCGCTGTTCACCAACGTCGAAGAGCGCGCCGTGATATCTGCGGTCGACGCCGACGACATCTACAAGATTCCGCTGCTGCTGCACGAACAGGACCTGGACGACATCGTGGTCGACAAGTTGCGTTTGGACGTGCCGCCGACGGACCTATCCGAGTGGCGCGCGGTGGTTGCGGCCAAACAGAATCCCGAGGCCGTCGTCGACATCGGCATGGTTGGCAAGTACGTGCAAATCCGCGACTCCTATATTTCGTTGAACGAGTCGCTCATGCACGGCGGCATCAAGACCCGCACGCGGGTCAACATTCATTATTTCGAATCGCAGGACATCGAGCGGTCCGGCCCCACGATGTTGCAGAACATGGACGCCATTTTGGTGCCGGGCGGCTTCGGCGACCGCGGCATCGAGGGCAAGATTCAAGCCATTCGCTTTGCGCGCGAGAATCGCATTCCGTATCTCGGTATCTGTCTGGGGATGCAGCTGGCGATCATCGAATTTGCGCGCAACGTGTTGGCGCTGAAAGGCGCGAACAGCACGGAATTCGATCGTGCCACGACTCATCCCGTGATCGCGCTGATCACGGAGTGGCAGGACTTGGCGCGCGGTCAACAGGTACGCGACGAAAAATCCGACTTGGGCGGCAGCATGCGCTTGGGCGCGCAAGAGGCGCGCCTGCTGCCGGGATCGCTGGTGCATTCGCTGTACGGCAAGGAATCGATTTATGAGAGGCACCGGCATCGCTACGAATTCAACAATCACTACCTCGATGAATTGGCGGCCGCCGGCCTGACATTTTCCGGGTTCTCGACCGACGGATTGGTCGAGTTCATCGAGTTGAGCGATCACCCCTGGTTCGTGGCCAGCCAGTTCCATCCGGAGTTCACCTCGACGCCGCGTGATGGGCATCCCTTGTTTACCGGGTTCGTTCGAGCCGCACGCGAATATCGCGCAGCATTGCAGCCAGGGCGCGCGACTGCATGAGACTGGTGTCTTTTGAGGTCGGCCCCGAGCGTCCGTTTTTTTTGATTGCCGGACCCTGTGTCATCGAAAGCGAGTCGTTGGTCGTCGAGGTCGCCGGCCGGCTGCGCGACATGACCACGACGCTCGGCATCCCGTTCATCTTCAAGGCCTCGTTCGACAAGGCCAATCGTTCCTCGCACGCGAGCTTTCGCGGGCCCGGTATCGAGGCGGGCTTGAGGGCGCTCGCGCTCGTGCGCGCACAAATCGGCGTCCCGGTGCTCACCGACGTGCACGAAGACACGCCGCTCGAGGAGGTGGCCGAAGTCGTCGATGTACTGCAGACTCCGGCCTTTCTGTGCCGGCAGACCAATTTCATCATCGCCGTGTCCTCTCAGCAAAAGCCGGTGAACATCAAGAAAGGGCAGTTCCTGAGCCCTTGGGAAATGCAGAACGTGGTCGACAAGGCGCGCTCCACCGGCAATACGCAAATCATGGTGTGCGAACGAGGATTTTCCTTCGGCTACAACAATCTGGTCTCCGACATGCGCTCCTTGGCGATCATGCGCGCGACCGGCTGCCCCGTGGTCTTCGATGCCACCCATTCGGTGCAGCTACCCGGCGGCCAGGGTGTGACTTCCGGCGGCCAGCGCGAATTTGTGCCGGTGCTGGCGCGTGCGGCGGTTGCGGCCGGTGTCGCCGGCCTGTTCGTGGAGACCCATCCGGATCCGGCAAAGGCCCTGTCCGATGGACCCAATGCGTGGCCCTTGGACCGCATGGCGTCCTTGCTGAGCACCCTGGTGGAATTGGATGTTGCGGTTAAAAAGAAACCCTTTGAGGAATCACTATGAGTCGTATCGTCGATGTTCGAGGCCGCGAAATCATCGATTCGCGCGGTAATCCCACCGTCGAGGCCGATGTGGTACTTGACTCGGGTGCCATGGGTCGCGCGGCGATCCCCTCCGGTGCGTCCACCGGTTCGCGTGAGGCCGTTGAGCTGCGCGACGGCGACCCGAAACGCTTCACCGGCAAGGGTGTTCTCAAAGCGGTCGCGCACATCAACGGTACGCTGCGTGGTGTGACCGTGGGTCTCGACGCCCAGGACCAAGGCGCTCTCGACGGCCAGTTGATTGCAGCGGATGGCACGGAAAACAAATCGAGGCTCGGCGCCAATGCCATTCTGGCAGTCTCCCTCGCTGCCGCGCATGCCGCTGCGCGGGACCGCAAACTGCCGCTGTACCGACATTTGGGCGGCAGCGGCGATCTGACCCTGCCGGTGCCGCAGATGAACATCATCAACGGCGGCGCCCACGCGGACAACAGCGTCGACATTCAGGAATTCATGATCCTGCCCTTGGGCGCGCCGTCGTTGTCGGAAGCGGTGCGCTACGGTGCGGAAGTGTTTCACAGCTTGAAAAAGGTGCTGCATGCCAAAGGCCTCAACACGGCGGTCGGCGATGAAGGCGGGTTCGCTCCCGATTTGCCGTCGAACGAGGCCGCGCTGACCATCATCCTGGAAGCCATCGACAAGGCGGGATATCGCGCCGGCAAGGATATATACCTGGGGCTGGATGTGGCCAGCAACGAGCTCTACAAGAACGGCGTGTACGAGCTCGAGTCCGAAGGACGTACGTTCAATTCGAGTGAATTTGCCGATTACTTGGCGGGCCTGGTCGCCAAGTATCCCATCTGCACGGTCGAGGACGGCATGAGCGAAGGCGATTGGGAGGGCTGGGAGGTGCTCACGCGGAAGCTGGGACACAAGGTGCAGCTCGTCGGCGACGATATATTCGTCACCAACACCAAAATATTTGCCGAAGGCATTGCCAGGAAAATCGCCAATGCGATTCTCATCAAGCCCAACCAGATCGGCACCTTGACCGAAACGCTTGCGGCCCTCGACATGGCGGCCAAGGCTCGCTATGCCGCCATCGTGTCGCACCGTTCCGGAGAGACCGAGGACGCCACGATTGCCGATATCGTCGTCGCCACCACGGCGACCCAAATCAAGACCGGGTCGATGTCGCGCTCGGATCGGGTCGCCAAGTACAACCAACTGCTGCGAATCGAAGGCGAGATGGGCAGCAAGGCCCGTTTTGCGGGGCGGCAGGCGTTGGCGGTTCCAGTTTCTTAAGAATTCGTGCTAAGCTCCTGTCCCCATGAGGATTTTCGCCATCATTCTGGGCTTGAGTTTGGCTCTGCTGCAATACCGCTTGTGGGTCTCTGATCAGGGCATGCGCGAGATCTGGCGCTTGAGCGCGGCAGTCGATGCGCAAAGTGCCGCCAATTTGGAGCAGCGCGCACACAATCGCCAATTGCTCGCGGAAGTAACCGATCTGAAAGGAGGTCTCACCGCGCTGGAGGAACGCGCGCGCAGCGAGCTCGGCATGGTGGGCAATAGCGAAACCTTCTATCAAATCGTCACTCCGGCAACACCTGCTCCGGCCGCGCCTGCGACCGCCGTCACCGCTCGCGCGCAGTGACGGCCTCGCTTCCAGCGCGTCGCGTTTTCGCGGTGGTGCCGGCCGCGGGCCGCGGCGAACGCTTCGTGGCGCCTGCTGCGCAGGCCGCGTCGGCGAATGCGGGCAACACCTCGGCGGGCGCGGGCAACACGTCGGCGGGCGCGGGCAAGCTGCCCAAGCAATACGCATCGCTGCTCGGTCGCAGCGTGCTGGAATGGTCGCTGCGCTCGCTGCTCGGCGAACCGCGCATCGAAAGCATCGTGGTGGTGCTCGGCGCCGGTGATACGCACTGGCCGCAGCTCCGTGCCACCGTCGACGATTCCCGCGTGCTGACCACGATCGGCGGCGCCAGCCGTCAAGAATCCGTGATGAACGGACTGCGGCATCTCGACGGACGGGCGGCGCCGGATGATTGGATCCTGGTGCACGACGCCGCGCGGCCGTGTGTGACGCCCGGCGATGTGCGGGCATTGATCGATGCGCTGCAAGAGGGCGGCTGCGGCGCGGTGCTCGGCTCGCCGATCGTCGACACGGTCAAACGCGAACGCGACGGCGTGGTGAGCGAAACGGTGGATCGCCAGGGACTGTGGCGCGCACTGACGCCGCAGGTGTTCGGCTTCGCGCAGCTCAAGGATGCGCTGGAGCGGGTCCTGCGCTCGGGCGTGACCGTGACCGATGAGGCACAGGCGATGGAGCGCTTGGGGTTTCGGCCGCGGCTGGTGCAAGGATCTGCGTTCAACATCAAAGTGACCCGTGCGGAGGATCTGGCCGTTGCGGCGGGTATCTTAAAAAATGCGGAGGCCGGCGAAATGCCCAGCAAGTCACCGGACAAGATGCCGAGCAAGATGCGAATAGGCCAGGGTTTCGACGTGCATGCCTTTGGCGACGGGGAGCACGTCATGCTCGGCGGCGTGCGCATTGCCTACCACCGCGGCGTGGTGGCGCACTCCGACGGCGATGTCGTGATCCACGCGCTGTGCGACGCCGTGCTGGGCGCGCTGGGTGAAGGGGATATCGGCCAGCATTTCCCCGACAGCGATCCGCGTTATCGAGGAGCCGACAGCCGCGTCTTCTTGCGTGAAGTGGCCTCGCGCATGCGCTCGGCGGGCTTGCAACTGGTGAACGCCGATGTCACGGTGCTGGCCGAGGCGCCGCGCATTGCCGCGCATCGTAGTGCCATGGCGGCCAATCTCGCCGCCGATCTTGGCACCTCGAGCCGCTGTATCAATGTCAAGGCGACCACCACGGAGCGCTTGGGATTCATCGGCCGGGGCGAGGGACTTGCCGCACTCGCCGCCGTCCTGCTCGACGGCTAGGCCCGACGGGTAGGCCCCCTGCATGAGCACACCCGGCAGGCGAGCCGAATCATGGACCCGCGCGGCGCTCGCGCCGCCGCGTGCGCATGGTGCGCCGCTGCCCTGGGTGGAACTGAAGTCGGAGCCCGAGGATTTTCACGTCGAGGAAACCCTGTCCTTCACGCCGTCCGGCGACGGACCGCATTGGTTGTTGCGCATCGAGAAGCGCGCCGCCAACACGCGCTGGGTTGCCGCGGAGTTGGCGCGACTCGCCGGCGTGCCGGTCGGCGATGTCGGCTATGCCGGGCTCAAAGACCGCCATGCCGTGACCGTGCAATGGTTCAGCGTGCCGAGCCGCGCGCAGCCCGCGGAATTTTGGCGCGGCGTGCATAGCGGGGAATTCAGAGTCCTCGACGTACAGGCCAATCTGCGCAAGCTGAAGCGCGGCGCCCTGTCGGGCAACCGCTTCCGGATTCGCCTGCGCCAGGTTGCCTGGTCGCGCGAGCAACTGGACCTGAAGCTCGCCGCGCTCGGCGCATACGGCGCGCCGAATTACTTCGGCCCGCAACGCTTCGGCCGCGATGGCTACAATCTCGATCGCGTTGCCCACTGGCTGCAGAGCGGCGAGGCACCGCGCGGGCGCAGCGAACGCGGCTTTGCGCTGTCGGCGGCGCGCTCGCTGATATTCAATGCCGTGCTCGCGCGGCGGGTGCAGGCGGGCGATTGGTCGCGGCTCGAGCCCGGCGATCTGGCGAGCCTCGATGGCAGCGGCAGCCATTTTCGCGTCGTGGCCGTCGACGATGAATTGCGCCGGCGCTTGGATGCATTCGACATTCACCCTTCGGGTCCGCTGTGGGGCCGCGGCGAGCCGGAATCTTCGGGTCATTCGCTCGACGTGGAACGGGGCGTCGCGCGCGAATTCCAGGCGGTTGCCGATCTGCTCGCGGGCGAGCATCTCGCTCAAGAGCGCCGCGCGCTGCGCTGTGCCGTTCGCGACCTGGGCGTAGAGGCCGACGCGGGAACCCTGACGTTGAGGTTCAGTCTGGGCCGGGGCCAGTTCGCCACCGCGGTGCTGCGCGAGATTTGCGACTTCACTGCAGGGCCCCTGCTCGAGTCGGACGAGGACGACCTTCGCGGATTCGCGGCCCCATGAGGGGAGTTTGCGACGTTTCCGCGGGAACGCCACAATTCGCAAGTCTCACGGCGAACGCGGCACGCCGAGCACCGCCGTCGCCTCGAACCACCGCCCGCCATTGACAACTTTTCACGCTGGTGTACACTTCTGGTGTACACTGGGAAATGCAATCATGAAGCACGTGGGCATCAAGCAAGCCCGCCAGGAGTTGCCGGATCTGATCGACAGAGCGGAGGCTGGCGAAGAAGTCATCATTACCCGTCAAGGTAAACCGGTGGCGAAACTCGTCGCCGCGCCCAAGACGCTGAAACCCTTGCCGTCGCTCGCAGAGTTCCGAAGAGACATAGGTCGAGCCGGAACGCCGGCCGCACAATTGGTCCGCGAAGAACGCGATGCCCGATGACGGCGCCTATATCGATACCAGCGTACTAGGCGCCTACTACTGCCCCGAGGCGTTGAGTGCCACCGCAGAAGCAGCGCTGCGGCAAATCAGAGCGCCGGTCGTCAGCATCCTGAGCGAGGTCGAGTTTTGCTCTTTGGTTAACCGCAAGCGCCGCCTCAAGGAACTCAATGAGCGGCAAGCGAAGGAAATTCTCGACCTCTTCGGCACACATGTAGCCGAGGGCTTCTACCGCCGGCTCTCTTTGACCACCGAACATTTCCTCAAAGCGCGTCAGTTAGTCGCCTCTGAGGTCGGCTCATTGCACACCCTGGATGCCCTGCATCTCGCCGCGGCAATCACCGAGACCCTCCCACTAATGACCGCTGACCGGGAATTCGCCAAAGCGACAAAGCGTCACAGGAGTCCTGTCATCCTGATCAAATGAGATCCGCTGTAGAAAAATTGAGGTTGTTATCGGCACGCCGTAAAGTTGCCTCGACACTCCCACCACCTGGAATCGAGATAAACCGATGATGCGCTATTATTTCTATACGGCAGATTTGTATTTCTACGACCCGGCAGGCAATTCGCAGCCCGTGCGGGTTGGCGACTATCAAGGTGTATACGAGATCAATGACGACTCCACCACACCGAGCCAGGTTTTCGCCAATCTGCTGGAGGAGTTGAAATCGACTATTCCCGCCGAACTCGGCGCTAATGGTTACTACCACGTTACGCAATTCAACAACGTCACCTAATCCCACAGCCGTCTCTTCACGTTCGACTTGGCGCTCATAATTGCCTGATAATTGAGCCAATTAGGATCGGCATACCGGGACTTACGATGAAGACGCATTTTGCGATGATGGCGAGGTACAACGCCTGGGCCAATGCGCGACTATTTCGAATGGCCGGCGCGTTGCAGGACGAGCTGTATCGTAAGGAGGTCGGCGCGTATTTCAAGAGTCTTCACGGCACCCTCAATCATCTACTAGCCGCGGATCGCATCTGGATGCGCCGCCTAACCGGAATGGGTGACCACCCGGATAAACTCAACGCGATATTGTTCGATGATCTGCCGTCGCTGCACGCGGCGAGATTGGCAGAGGACGGTCGAATCATTGGTTTCGTGCAAGGCCTGGCAGAATCAGCATTCGAGGAATTACTGGACTACCGAACTCTGAATGGCACGCCTCAAAGGCAACGCCGTCGAGAAATACTCGCCCATCTCTTCAATCACGAGACGCACCATCGCGGGCAGGCCCATGCGATTCTCACGGTGCTGGGCGTCACCGAGCCTGATCCACTGGATCTGCTTGTAATGCAGCGCGAGCAATGAGAAATCCCGGTTCCGATGCGACCGAGGCCGGAAGGGAGGCCGCCCCGCGAGCACAGTTGAGGCGTCGGCGCATGAGCGTCGGGGCGCTGAGCCGTTCAGGCGCGCAGTAGTACGTAGACCGCGCCGGTGCCGCCATCGATGGCGCGCGCGGAGGTGAATGCCAGCACGTCACTATGGCGCCGCAGCCACGAATTGACTGCGATCTTCAGGATCGGGCCGCGCGCTCCGGATCGGTAGCCCTTACCGTGAATGATTCTGACGCAACGACGTCCGGCATCGCGATTGAGCGTGATGAACTCGGCGAGGCTGTCGCGGGCCGCCGCTTGATTCAGGCCGTGCAAGTCCAACTCATCTTCGATGGGGTAAAGACCGCGGCGCAGGCGGCGCAGCACCTGCGTGCGGACGCCGGGACGTTGAAACGACAGTGCATCGGCGCCCGCGATGGCATCCTCCGCCGGCGAGCCGCCCGTGTCGCTGACGGATGGGGCGGCGATGAGCGGCATGGTCTCGGCCAACTCGCCGGTCGCCTGCGCCGAGGCCTTCGGGCGCCGTCGCACGCTCGCGCGCGGTGTGTCGAGGCCCTTGGGCGTTGCGGTTTGCGCCAACGGCTTCACATCGCGTACCGCGGCGCGAAATGTCAGAGCGTCATCCGTGGCGTCTGCGTCGTCGGTGCTGTCCGTGGGGCGTTGTTTTACCATGGGATGGTGATGAGTTTATCCGCACGAGGTTTCCGCGGTTACAGTATAGTCCGCATCGCGACCCGCCATCATTCGGCAGGCCCGTCCGTAGTCAGGCTAATAATCTTGTGAAAATTCTTCTTTCTAACGACGACGGTTACCGCGCTGAGGGTTTGGAGGCGCTGAGGCGGGCGATCAAACCCTTGGGCGCCGTCACCGTGGTCGCTCCCGATCGCAATCGCAGCGGGGCGAGCAACTCGCTCACTCTCGACGTGCCGGTGCGCGCGGCGCGCTACGACGCCGATTGTTTCTATGTCAATGGAACCCCCACCGACTGCGTACACCTCGCCATCTCCGGCTTGTTCAACTTCGAGCACGACATCGTCGTGTCGGGAGTCAACGACGGGGCGAACCTCGGCGATGACACCTTGTACTCGGGCACGGTGGCAGCCGCCGTCGAAGGGCGATTTCTCGGGTTGCCCGCCATCGCCGTGTCGCTGTGCGTCGAGCCGGGAAGCCCGCGTAACTTTGCGAGCGCCGCGAAGGTCGCAGCGAGCCTGATCGAACGCTTGTCGCTCGAGCCGCTGCAGGGGCCCGTCATTCTCAACGTAAATGTCCCGGACCTGCCGGACGGCGAACTGCGCGGCATCAAAGTCACGCGCCTCGGCAACCGACATCGAAGTGAACGGATCGTGCCCGCCAAGGATCCGCGCGGCCGCAATGTGTATTGGGTGGGATCTGCGGGCGCCGGCCAGGACGCCGGCCCCGGCACCGATTTTCACGCCATCGCCCAAGGCTTCGCGTCCATCACGCCCTTGCAAATCGATTTGACGCGCCACGCGGCTCTGCCTGAGCTCGAGCGCTGGCTCAAGCTTGAGTAGCTTCATGGAAGGCCCGCGCCTCAGCGGTATTGGGATGACGTCGGCCCGCACTCGGGAACGCCTGGTGCAGCGCTTGCACGAGCAGGGCATCGTCGACCAGCGCGTGCTCGATCGCATACGCAATGTGCCGCGGCATCTGTTCGTGGACGAGGCACTTGCCAGCCGCGCGTATGAGGATACGGCGTTGCCGATTGGCTTCGGTCAGACGATCTCGCAGCCCTATGTGGTGGCACGCATGACCGAGGCGTTGCTCGCGGCGGGGCCGGCACCCAAGGTGCTCGAAATTGGCACCGGATGCGGTTATCAAACCGCCGTGCTGTCGCCGCTGGTGACGGAGATCTATACCATCGAGCGCATCGCGAGCCTCCTGGCGCGGGCGCGGCGCTCCCTGCGGGAGCTGAAGATTCGCAACGTGCACTTCCGTCATGACGACGGGAATGTGGGCTGGCCGGCGCGCGCACCGTTCGACGGGATTCTGTTGACCGCCGCTCCGCACGCCGTACCCACGGCGCTCTTCGAGCAGCTCAATGTCGGCGGCCGGTTGATCGCGCCGGTGGGGCCCGACGGCCGCCAGGATCTCATCTGCTACACCAAGGGTGAATCGCGCATGCACCACGAATCGCTCGGCGCCGTGAGCTTCGTCCCCTTGCTCACGGGGTTGCAGCGTTAGCTGGAGCCTGTCTGAGTATTCCGTGCGCGTCGCCCGAGTGATCGGCGTCATCGGGGTCAGCTGCGTGTTGGGGTTTGGCTGCGCGGCGAGCGGCAACCGTGCAACCGAATCGTATGTAGTTCGACCGCACGACACCTTGTACAGCATCGCCTGGCGCCTCGACCTTGACTATCGCGATTTGGCCCGCTGGAACAATATCGGACCGGATTACCGCATCGCAGTCGGTCAAGTACTTCGGCTGACGCCTTCGGCCCCGCGCGCATCCCGGACATCCTCGGCGCCTTCGCCGAGCGCGACATCGCGTCCCCATGAGACGCCGCGGGTCAGCCCGCCAAAGCCACTCGATAGTGCTGCACCGGCTCTGCCCGGTGCTCCATCGGCCGTACTCGGTACGCCCATGCAGTGGGCCTGGCCCACGGAGCGCTCGGCGGCGCCACGTCCGGTACCGGGCGGCGGAATCTTGTTGTTGGGCCAACTGGGGCAGCCGATCCACGCGGCCGGTACTGGCCGCGTGGTGTACGTCGGCAGCGGTCTTCGCGGCTACGGTAATCTGATCATTATCAAACACGGTGACAATTGGCTGTCCGCGTACGCGCACAACCGCGAGCCGCTGGTGCGCGAGGGACAGGATGTGGTCAGCGGGCAAGACATTGCGCGCATGGGGACCGGTCCGCATCAGATCGCGGCGCTGTACTTCGAGATTCGCTTCAACGGCAAACCAGTCGATCCGTTGCGTTATCTTCCAGATATTAAGTAATTTATTTGAATACTTTTTAACATATTGATATATATATACATAATATTCCAAGAATCTTATGATCACCGAGGCTTGCGGGCAATGTGAGCGTATGTTTAACTGTCGCCCGGTTTGGGAAAGTCCATTCGCGGGGCGCAGCGGTTAGATTCGATAGGGAAAAAAGATAACAAGATCAATAAGAAATAGAATAATTCTCTATATAAAACTATTTCGAGTCGCTAGCGCCCCGCCATTTTCTTATTAAAGTATCCGGCAACCGATCGCGCCCGGTGCAACGCACCGGGTGTTTCAATGTGCACTTAGGGCAGCAGCAGCGCGACCACTTGCCGTTGTTCGGCCACCAGCACGTTGAACGTTCGGCACGCCGCGCCGGTGTCCATCACTTCAAAGCCAATACCCACTCGCAGAAACTGAGCGCCAAAAATAGCGGCCGGAAATGTTTGCCGCGCGCCGGTTCCGAGCAGCACGACCTCCGGTTCGAGCGCTAGGATCGGCGGGGCGTGGGCAGCGTCGAGTTCATCCGCGCTGCCGATCGACGGTCCCGGAACGATCGCCGATGAGCTCACGATCACCGGGCCGCGAAACACCGCATCGTTGATCTTGAGTTCACCCGCGCCATACGCGCGAATGACATTGGTGCCGGAACTTGAGTCCTGGGTGAAGCGCATACCGCTTAAGATACGCAATTTCGCACCGGGATGTCTTTTGTCTACCGTGTATTTTCGTTTTCCCGCGCGCGCACCGGTTAGCCTGCAGCGCGCACCCTTGCTCGAGCACGTGCTCGCGCGTGCCGATGCCGCGGCGTGCGTGACGGATTGGCGCGCTGAGGCGTTTCACACCCTCGCACCCGAGGCGGCGATGCCCCCCATCGCAACGGCGGCGTTGCGCGCCAGTTCGGCCAAAGTGGTCGGGACCTGGGTGCTGGTCGCGACGCCGGTGCATTTCGTTGCCGGCATGAGCAGCGTGAGCATGGCTGCGGACGGCATCCTGGATCTTGAACAGTCGGAAGCCGACGCCTTGGCCGCCGATTTCAATCGTGCATTCGCCGGCGCCGGCATGCGTTTGGAACGGGGCCGTGAATGCCTGCTGCTCTGCATATTCGACACACCGCTGCGCGTGGCAACGACTGCTCCCGAGCAAATCCTGGGCGAGGATATTTGGGGTTGTCTGCCGCGCGGCGCCGATGAGGGGCGCCTGCGGCAGCTCATGAGCGAAATCGAAATGTGGCTGTTCGAGCACGCCGTGAATGAGCATCGCCGGGCGCGCGCGGCTCCCCCCATCAGTGGACTGTGGCTGTGGGGCGGCGGCGCCACCGATATTTCGCTGCCAGCGGTGTCCGGATGGACGGCCGGCAACGATCCCCTGTTCACGGCCTTGGGCGCTCACTCCCACCACTCGGCGGCGGAGG
>Ga0181521_10005938_pt1 | contig 13458 bp, 9 predicted proteins | sample PEATcosm2014_Bin_32_FD_119764 | JGI IMG/M metagenome (GOLD analysis project Ga0181521, IMG submission 119764) | Peatland microbial communities from MTU Mesocosm Facility, Houghton, MI, USA - PEATcosm2014_Bin02_60_metaG | ecosystem: Environmental > Terrestrial > Soil > Wetlands > Peat | place...
CGTAATCAAAGCCTTGCCGCTCGCCCGCAAGCGATACGACCTCATCGTCTGCAGCCATCTGGGCATGGCGCCGGTGGCTGCAGCAATTCGGTTTCTTTACGGAACGCCGTTCTGGGTAGCCTGTCACGGTACCGAGGCGTGGGGGCCGCTACCGCTTCTCAAGCGCATGGCTTTGAGGCGGTCGGCATTATTACTTCCCATCAGCCGGTTCACAGCGGAGAAGTTGGTCGAGGTCCAGAGAATTCCTCCGTACAGGCTAGCCATCCTGCATAACGCGATCACCAACGACTTGGCCGGACTGTTGACCGCCCCCACGCTCGCCGGAGCGCCGGAAGCGGGTGTTCCCGATGGCGCGCGTTTTTTGCTTTCCGTCGGCACTTTAACGAGCGCGTATGCCTACAAAGGGTTTGACACCGTGATCCGCGCCCTGCCCAAGGTACTCGCGCGGGCGCCAAACGTCCGTTACGTAGTCGTCGGACGGGGTGACGCCCGGCAGGATCTGGAAAGGTTGGCGGCCGAACTGCGCGTGGCGGACCACGTGGCTTTTCGGGGAGAAGTCTCCGACGCCGAGCTAGCCTCTCTATATCGGTCCTGTGAAGCGTTCGTCATGCCCAGCCGCGCCTTGGGTGCGGACGGCGCCGTGCGCGGGGAGGGGTTTGGACGCGTCTATGTCGAGGCGGCGCTTGCGGGCAAGCCCGTGGTCGGAAGTCGCGAAGGAGGGGCCGCAGAAGCGGTTTTGCACGGCAAGACCGGCTTCCTTGTGGACCCGGGGTCAGTGGATGAGGTGGCCGGGGCGATCGTCGCTCTCCTGGACAACCCGACGCTGGCGGCGAGCATGGGCGCGGCGGGGCGCAAGTGGGCGCTGGAGAATTTTAGCGAGGAAGGCCTGCGGACGAAACTGGCGCAACTGCTGAAAGCGCGTTTCGGGGGCGAAGCGTGCCGCTACTGAGCCGCATCCGCGAAGCAAACCGCAGGCTCAACGATAGATTCTTTCCTCGCAGTGAACTCCGCTACGTCGACCGATTTAGGGAATTGGCCGCGGAGCTCTCGAGGGACAATCAGTGGGTGCTGCATCTGGGGTCAGGATCCAAGGACCTGGGGTCTTTTCCTCAACTTCGCTCCAGGAGGCTGCAAGCCCTTAACTTGGACATCAGCCACGCGGACTTGCAGAAAAACCCGGGACGGATTAAAGTTGCCGCCAACGCCGAAGCTTTGCCGCTCGGCTCGCAAAGTGTTGATTCGATTTTTTGCGAGCACGCGTTTGAACACTTTCCCCGGCCACACCGGGTTCTCGAGGAGTGTTCGCGCGTGTTGAAGGAAGGCGGGTACTTGGTGGTGAGCGGCCCTAACGGCTGGTCCTACGTGGCACTGCTGGCGCGCCTCACCCCCGTGCGCTTTCATGATTGGGTCCACCGCCTGGGCGGGGGAAGCAATCATCAGGATTCTGTGCGGTGGCCTACCTTCTACCGCTTTAGCACTCCACGGACGATGCGCCGCATGGCCAAGAAAACTGGCTTCGACATCCTCAGCCTGCAGACGTTTGTCGGGGAGCCCTGCTACACCACATACGTTCCGTTTCTGCATCTGGTGTTCATCGCCTACCATAAGTTGCTGGAAAAGCTGAAGCCCTATGTTGGTTTCCACATGACCTCTGTGGTGGTGCTGCGCAAGCACGGGAAGACCTGAGATTAGGGAATTAAAAGGGGAAATCTCAACCTAGACCATGTGCGGGATTTTCGGCATAGTGGGTAAACGCTCGCGCGAGATTGAGGCGGCCTTGAGCCGGGGTACGCGGGCCCTGGCGCACCGAGGCCCGGACGATGAGGGAACAGAATTCGTTGCCTTGGCTTCTGATCCCGGCACGTACGTGGGGTTGGGAAACCGGCGCCTCGCCATCCTCGACCTCTCCCCGGCCGGCCATCAACCCATGTTGGATCCGGCCACCGGCAACACGCTGATCTTCAACGGCGAAATCTACAACTTCCAGGATCTCCGCGTAGAACTCGAGAAGCTTGGGCACCGGTTCACCTCAGGCGGCGATACGGAAGTACTCCTGAAGGCGTATGGGCAGTGGGGCGAGGCCTGCCTGAAGAGACTGGTGGGCATGTTCGCCTTCGCAGTCTGGGATTCCCGCCGGGAGCGGCTTTTCATCGCTCGGGACCGCTTGGGAGAAAAACCGCTGTACTATTATGACTGCCCCGGGTTGTTCATGTTTGCGTCCGAACTTCGCTCCTTACTCGCCACCGGCATCGTGCCTCGCCGTCTGGACATGCAAGGCCTCGCTTCCTTTCTGGCTTTCGGGTCCGTGCAGGATCCCCTCACCATCATCGAGGATGTCGCTTCGCTGCTCCCCGGCCATACGCTGACGTGGGAAAAAAGCTGCTGCCGTACGCAAAAGTATTGGGACGTTGCCGAGGTCGCTTCCCGGACGCCCGCTACGCATTCCCGCCAAGAAGCGATAGACGGCATCCACCGGCACCTTCTCCAGGCGGTCCTGCAACGTTTGATCAGCGATGTCCCACTGGGCATTTTTCTCAGCGGGGGTATAGACTCCAGTTGCGTTGTGGCCTTGGCCAGTGAGGTTTCGTCAAAACCGCTTGACTCGTTTTCGGTAGTTTTCGGGGGCAGTGATCTCTGTGAATCCGCTTACTCCGACCACGTTGCGAAGACGTTTGGCTGCCGTCACCACCAGATTCAACTGACCGAAGCCGATCTGCTGGACGATCTTCCCGGTGCGTTGGACGCCATGGACGAGCCCACCATTGATGGCATCAATAGTTACGTGATTTCTCGCGCCACAAAGAAGGCGGGCGTTACCGTGGCGCTCAGCGGGCTGGGTGGCGACGAGATTTTCGCCGGATATTCGAGCTTCCGCTCGGTGCCGAAGATGATGAGCTTTCAGCACTACGCCCAGCGGCTCAAACCGCTCAGGACAACTCTTGGCCCCTTGCTGGTTCGCGAGCACACCAACCGGCTTTCCAAGGCTTTTGCCTTAGCCGCCGCTGCCCATTTGGGAAATCACCCTTACTTCGTATCGCGTGCGCTTTTTCTGCCAAGAACGGTCGAGGCGCTCTTGCCTCAGGGCAGCCATGAGAATTTCGACCTTGCGTCTGCGTTGGACTTGCGCGGTTTAGAGGAAGGCGTGCGGGGCCTCGATCCCATCAATCAGGTCTCGGTGCTGGAGGGCTCGACTTATATGGCCAACACGCTCTTGCGCGACACGGATTGCATGAGCATGGCTCACGCTCTTGAAGTGCGCACCCCCTTGCTCCACCATCCGCTCTGGGAGTATGTGCTCCCGCTTGCCGGCTGCTTGAAACTTGATCCTCAACTTCCCAAGCCGCTGCTCTTGAGCGCCGCCGGCCAGCGGTTGCCGGAGGAAATCTACCGGCGGCGCAAGATGGGTTTCACGCTTCCCTTTGAGGCCTGGATGCGAGACGGGCTGAAGGGTGAACTGGAGCAGGAACTCCTCGGAAACGGCGCGAACGAGCACTTTCCCGTGGACGCCCGCCAGGGGGCCAGAATCTGGAAGGCTTTTCTGGCCCGCAAAACCAGTTGGTCGCGGCCCTGGGCCCTCTTCGTGCTCAAGCAATGGATCCGCCGGAACATTGGCACCTGACGAAAAACCGAAAATCGATTCTCCGCCTTTGCCGACTTTCGATTTTCGAATTTCGGATTTCGCGTTTCGAGCTTCAATGTGAAAATCGCCATTAACGCAGCTTCGGCCAAGATGGGCGGGGCGTTGACCTACCTCACAAACCTTCTCCAGAATCTGCCGCCCGCCGAGAGCGGATTCCATTTCTTCGTTTTCCTCCCCGCTGATACGGCAAAGCTGTTGCCGGAAGTGGGTGGCAACATCCGGATCTGCGCGCTGCCCAACCAAGACACCCACGGCTGGAGACGCCTGTGGTGGGAACAGGTTGTGCTTCGACGCTTCCTGCGCTCAGAGAATATCGACGCACTGTTCTCGAGCGCGAACTTCGCAATGTTCGATTGTCCGGTGAGGCAGATCCTGCTGGTTCGAAACGCCCTTTACTTCTCGAAGCTGTACCAGGGGATGTTCCTGCGGCGGCACGGGCCGCGCTATCGGCTGGCTTTTGCCCTGCGGCGCTGGATGATTATCCGTTCCGTGCGGAGTGCGGACGTGGTGATGACGCCCACGCAAGCTATGCTAGACGACTTACGCCGATTTGTTAAGGTCGATTCCAAGAAGGCCTTGGTAAATCCTTACGGGGTCGTCGCGGCCGGATCGTCCCTCCCGGGGATTCAGAGAACGAATGTGAAGTTGGCTCACGCTGATGGGCATGTGGTCCGTTTGATCTATGTCTCGCTCTATGCCGAGCACAAGAACTTGTCCACACTGTTGAAGGCGATGCCGCTGCTCAACAAGAACGGCACAGGCACGTTCCTGCTGCGAACGACGGTCGATCCGGCGTGGAAGGGGGCGGCTTGGACAGTCACACATCGCACCGACTTGGCGCTCGCACGGCAGCCCGACGTGGCCCCTTGGATTGAATTCCTGGGCCCGCTCGCCAGCGAGCAGGTGGAGCAGCTATACAGGGACGGCGACATTTCCGTGTTTCCCTCATTTTGCGAATCCTTTGGCCAGCCGATGGCGGAGGCCATGCTTCACGGCTTGCCGATTGTAGCGGCAGATACGGCGGTCAATCGTGAGATTTGCGGAGGTGCGGCCGTCTATTTCAGCCCGCACGACCCGCAAGATCTGGCCCGGCAGATTCAGAGTGTCGCCTCCGACGTGGCGTTGCAACAGCGTCTGCGCGCCTCTGCTCAAGAGCAATGGCAAATGAAGCATCGCTGGGACACGCACGTTCGACGGATGATAGAGATAGTGGGGTCGAGCCTGACTGCAAACGGCAGTCTCCAGTGCAAAGCGCACTGCGCTGAATGATGGCCAATCTGCGATTACTGGCTGAACGAGCTACGCACCACTTCGTGATGAAGCGTCGGCTGCCGGCGAGCTTCGCGCGCGTTCCTCTCTTCGTCTCGACTGAAGGCGGACTCCGCTACCTGCGCCTTGACCTCGCCAAGGTGGATCCGGAGCTGCTGCAGGCGGCTCAAGAACTGGTCGCGCCAGGCGACGTTGTATGGGACGTCGGAGCTAACGTTGGACTCTTCACGTTCGCGGCCGCCGCGCGAGCAGGTCCGCGAGGGAACGTATATGCGATCGAACCTGACACCTGGCTGGCAGATCTCCTGCGACGGTCGGCGCGGCTAGAGCAGCCTAACAAGGCCCACGTCCACGTTCTGCCCGTAGCCGTGTCCGACGCGGTCGGTGTGTCCCCCTTCAATATCGCCAAGCGAGCGCGATCTGCAAATTACCTTGCCGGATGCGGATCAACTCAAACTGGTGGCGTGCGGGAGACCCACTGGGTCGTAACCGTCACGCTCGACTGGATTCTGGGGCACTTTCCAGCGCCCAATGTTCTTAAAATAGACGTCGAAGGCGCGGAAGGCCAGGTGCTTGCGGGGGCGTCGAACCTGCTTTCTAGCACGCGCCCGCGAATTCTCTGTGAGGTCGCCAAAGAAAACGCCGGCACGGTCTCTCACCTTCTGCATTCCTTCGACTACGTTCTCTACGACGCATCCGTTGGTCGATCTAAAAGAGAGCCTTTAGAAAGCGCCGCCCCCTCAACCATAGCTTATCCAAGCGGCCGGCAGTGAGTGCCCGGGAATCGCCTCAACCACACCTCTGAGGTCCGTCTAGTGTGAGTCCAGAATGAGCGTCTGCCTCACCGTGCTGGTGATTACAGGTAACGAAGAACTGAACATCGCCGCGTGCGTCGAAAGCGTGCGATGGGCCGACCAGGTCTTCGTCGTCGATTCGCTCAGCACGGACCGGACGGCCGAGATAGCTGAAGCCATGGGGGCGCAGGTTTATAGTCATCCGTTCGAAGGTTACGCGAAGCAGCGCAATTGGGCCTTACAAACCCTGCCGTTCTCGCATGAGTGGGTCTTGATGCTTGACGCTGACGAGCGGGTACCTCTGGCGCTCGCCGATGAAATCAGCGAGACAATCCGCAGCGACGGGAACGGCAGCGCAGGCTTTTACTTGAAGTACCGGCATGTTTTTATGGGGCGTTTTCTCAAGCACGGCGGCAAGTTCCCGATCTGGCTCCTTCGCCTCTTCAAGCGTCAGCACGTCCGGTTCGAGGAACGGCCGATGAACGAGCACGTCATTCTGGACGGTAAAGCGGGGTACCTCAAAAACCCGTTCGACCACCGCGACAACCGCTCCCTTTCGGATTGGATCGTCAAGCACAACCGCTATGCCGGACTGGAAGCTGAAGAATACCTGCGAGAGACGTCGGGCGAAGGCTATCGGGACTCCATTGCGGCGCGTTTCTGGGGCACTCAGGCGCAAAGGAAACGCTGGATCAAGCTGCGTCTCTGGAACCGCTTCCCGCTGCTCCTCAGGCCGTTTTTCTTCTTCTTCCGAAACTACGTTCTCAAAGGCGGCTTTTTGGACGGGAGGCCGGGCTTCATTTACCACGTCCTCTGGAGTTTCTGGTACCAGTTCCTGATCAGCGTAAGGATCATCGAGAGACAGCGCGGGGTGGCGCATGCCGGCGTCGAAGCCGGCGCCGCTCCGCTGGTGGCGCCGCCTGCGCGAAGGCGGGGATCCGCGTAATTCCGGATGGAGATCCATGCCCGATGATCAGGGCAGCGGCTGCGTTGCTGCCTGCCCATGCGCGACGCAGGTTCGAGACCCCGCACAAGTGGAAAACGGCGTACTCGCCGCCCATAAGCGGGCTTTGTACAAATTTGAAGGAGTAAAAAACCGATGAGAATTTTCGTAACCGGTGGCTTGGGGGCCGTTGGAACATTTCTGGTGGAAGAGTTGCGGGGGCGTGGCCATGAGGTTTGGCTGTGCGACCTGATGCACCACCACGACCCGCAATATCTGCGTTCCGACGTATCGGAATTTCGCCAACTGGAGCGCATCTTCGACAAGCACAATTTCGATTACGTTTACCACTTGGCGGCGGAATTTGGACGCTGGAACGGTGAAGACTTTTACGAAACCTTGTGGCGGAGCAACGCGATTGGCACCAAGAACCTGATCCGCCTCCAGGAAAAGCACCGCTTTCGCATGGTGTTCTTCTCCAGTTCGGAGGTTTACGGCGACTGGGACGGCGTGATGAGCGAAGACGTTATGGACACCCATGAAATCCGCCAACTGAATGACTATGCCATGACCAAGTGGGTGGGCGAAATGCAGGTGATGAACTCTGCCGCCATGCACGGAACCGAAACGGTGCGGGTTCGCCTGTTCAATGTCTTCGGCCCGGGAGAAAAATACAGCAATTACCGCAGCGTGAATTGCCTGTTCTGCTACCGCGCCCTCCACAATATTCCGTACACCGTGTACCTGAACCACCACCGCACCTCCACCTACGTCGCGGATACGGTTTTCACGCTCGCCAATATCACGGACAATTTCGTTCCGGGCGAAGTTTATAACGTGGGTTCGACCGAATACCACGATATCAAAACCGTTTCCGACTTCATTCTCGGCTACCTCGGCAAAGACGATAGCCTGGTCACCTACAGCCAAGGTGAGCCTTTCACCACACGGGACAAAAAAGTGGACGTCTCAAAAGCGGTGCGAGACCTGAAGCATGGCCCCAAGGTCTCCTTAGCCGACGGACTGGCGCGCACGCTGGAGTGGATGAAAAAGTACTACAAGGTCGGCACGGTCGCAACCAAAGATCAGGCTGTCCTCACCGGCCGCTGATTGTGGATGGAGAGAAGGGACGTAAACCGCCGCGTCACCGAGGGCAACTCGGTATTAAGATGTTGAATCTGGAAGCTTGGCGTTGCGGCTGATCCCATGAGCCACAGAGGCGTTGCGGCAACGCTACCGCCGACTGCCGACCGGCTTTCGCCGCCGGCTCTTCTATGAGACTGCTTATCTTCACTCAACATTTTTTCCCGGAAACGATGGCCACGGGAAGGCGAGCGAGCGACCTGGCGCAGAGTCTGGCTAGCCGCGGCCATCAGGTTACAGTCGTCGCTGGGATGCCGAACCACCCTTCGAGCTTGCGGCTTCCCTTCTGCAGGCAAGCCACACGGGAGGAATCTGCGCGCGGGGGTTATCGCATCCGGCGTGTCTCCGTGTTTCGCTCGGCGGATCCGGGAAGTCTGAAACGCGTTTTCACATACGCCACCTTCATGCTTTCGGCGGCTTGGCGGGGCATTCGGGAGAGGCGGCCCGACGTGATCCTCGCCCTTTCCCCGCTTCCCACCGGGTTGGCAGCCCTGCCCGCGCACTGGTGGCACCGCGCCCCACTCGTTTTTGACCTCCAAGACATTTGGCCGGATTCCGCCCTGGCGATTGGCGTCATGGAGCGAGGCTGGCTGCTTCGGGTGCTGCGGCGCGTAGAACTGTTCTTCTACCGGCGCTGCGCCATGGTGGTTGGCATCGCCGAGGGATTCAAACGTTATTTGCTGAATTTAGGCCTCGCGCCCCAGCGCCTGGCGGTGATCCCCAACGGCGTCGATTGGGAAATGTTCGCGGGAGCTCTGCCCAGCGAGGAATTGAGGCGTACGGAACGGTTGAATGGAGAGTTTCTGGTGGGCTACATCGGCAACCTCGGACTGGCCCAGAGGCTCGATACTGTGCTCGAGGCCGCTGAACAACTCCGTAATGAGCCTGTGGCGTTTCTTCTCCTGGGCGAAGGCGTTGACAAACAGCGGTTGATGGCGCAAGCGCGGGCGCGCAAGCTGGAAAAGGTGCGATTCCTTAGCGGGGTGCCGCGCGAGCAGGTGCCCTCTGTGCTGGCTGCCTGCGATGCTCTGCTGGTGATCTTGCATGACGATCCACTGTTCCGGATCACCATCCCATCCAAGATTTACGAATACATGGCAGTCGGCAAACCCATCCTATGTTCGGTTGGCGGAGAGGCTGCCGCGCTGGTGGTTGAATCAAAGTGTGGTCTGCCGGTGCCGCCCTCGGACGGGAATGCTCTTGCCGGCAGCATCCGAGTCCTGTTGGCCGACCCTTCGCGCTGCCGCGCGTTCGGCGAAGCTGGGGCGGCTGCGGCTCGCGCGAACTTTGCCCGGCCGGTCCTGATGGGCGCCTTCGCAGAGCTAGTGGAAGGTTTGCATGCGAGGAGAGCAGGGATAAACCACGAAAGTGAATCCCCGCTTCTGGACCAGCTACATACGGGAGAACGATGAGAACCTATCTGGGACTGCTTGTTGTTGCCATTCTATTGACTCTCCTCATAACGCCGGTCGTCAGGCGCCTAGGGCGACGCCTGCTCGCCTACGGCCGAATCGGTGATGGCCGGGACCAACCGGCAATCCCGCGCTTGGGGGGTATCGCGATCTTCTTGGCGACGCTCCTCACCTGGGGGGTGATGTTGCTGATTCCGAATCCGTTGCGCGGGAAATTTCTATCCGAGTGGCGCACCTTGCTCACCCTGTTGGTCCCCGGGACGTTGGTGCTCCTTGCCGGCGCATACGACGATGTAAAGGGCGCCACACCCCGGCAGAAGTTGCTGGTTGAGACGCTGGCGGCAACCTTGGTCTGGTTGGCGGGCTTTCGCATCGTCAGCCTCCCTGTCGTCGGCTATCACTTCCAGAGCCAGCTAATGAGTTGGCTGCTTACCGCGTTCTGGATTGTGGGGGTGACCAACTCTCTTAACTTGATTGATGGACTCGACGGGCTGGCCGCCGGCATCGCATTCTTCGTTACTGTTTCCGTTTTTGTGGTATCGCTGATTCAAGCCAATTACTTCGTATGTGTTCTGGCCATCACGCTGGCAGGGGCGTTGCTGGGCTTTTTGCGCTTCAATTTTGCTCCCGCCACGATATTCCTCGGCGACAGCGGCAGCCTTTTCCTGGGGTTTATCCTGGCCAGCCTCGCCATTCATACTTCGCAAAAAGGCTCGACCTTGATCGCCATCGTGGTCCCCTTTGTGGCCTTTGGTCTCCCCTTGATGGACACGACACTCGCGATAGCGCGCCGCTTTTTGAGCGGGCGCCCCGTGTTTCAAGCCGACCGCGATCACGTCCATCACCGGCTGCTCCAAAGCAGGCTTCCGTTGCGTGTAGCGGTCCTGGGGCTCTACGGGATGGCCGCGCTCTTTTCGCTCGGCTCGCTCGTTATCCTTCACTCCACCGGAAGCCTCATTGCGATGGTGGCGGTACTGGCCGGCGCTTCAGGGTGGTTTGTTTCCAGGGGACTTCGCTACGAAGAACTGTCGGAGCTGAACGTTTACGTCACGCGAGCAGTGCAATCGCAGCGGCAGGTGCTGGCCAACCAGATCCTGATTCGCAAGGCCTCGAGGCAACTCGAAGAGGCCGCATCTCTCGAGAAATGCTGGCAGGTTCTGACCAGCATTCTGGAAGCTCTGGATTTCGACGCGGTCATACCTCAGTTTTCTGAGTGGCCGAACGGCCCTGCTCCCTCGCTGGAGGCGTGGGCACGCTCCGGCGGGGAGAGCCCGGGAGATCGTTGGCACGTTTCCATCCCTCTGCGCGCCGGTGATAAGGCGCTGGGAGAGTTGTACCTTTATCGCGAACTCAACAAGGGCCGCCTGCTCTTCCAATTCTCCTCACTTCTCGATACCCTGATACCGCCTTTCGAAAAGCAACTCAAGGCGCGCTACGATGCGCAGGCTCTGAAGTGGGCCGGCGATCGGAGCCTCCTGCCCGCCTTGCGTCCCGATCTCCTCGCCGGCGAAAGGAAAGGTTGAGACAGCTTGTCGCCACGATCAGGTAAAGCTCCGCAGGTTTGAGCGATGAAAATCTTGAGCGTCGTCGGCGCCCGGCCGAATTTTGTGAAGATCGCGCCTCTCATGGCTGAGATGCGCAAGCACGCGGCCATGCGGCCATTACTCGTGCACACGGGCCAGCACTACGATCTGGAAATGTCGGATTCTTTCTTCCAGGATCTTGGCATCCCTCAACCGGATATTAATCTCGGGGTCGGGTCCGCCTCGGCGGCTTGCCAGATTGGGCAAATCATGGAGAGGCTGGAACCGGTGCTGCTGGCCGAGCGGCCTGATATTGTCGTGCTGGTGGGCGACGTTAACTCAACCGTGGCGGGGGCGCTGACGGCCGTCAAGCTGGGCATTCGCGTGGCTCACGTCGAGGCCGGGTTGCGCAGCTTCGATCGAACCATGCCGGAGGAAATCAATCGCGTGGTGACGGATGCCATTTCTGATTTGCTTTTTGTCAGCGAGCCGAGCGGCGTCGAAAATCTTTTGAAGGAGGGGAGGCCGGCCAGCCAGATCTTCCTGGTGGGGAATGTGATGATCGACACCTTGATGAATTGCCTGGCACGGGCCCGGCAACTCGAGCCGCTTGCAATTCCTGAAATCTGGGGCGAAAACTACTCGGAGCGTTGTTATTCGGAGCGCACGCCACCGTTGAATCCCCTCGACGGCCGGGGAGGACAGCAAGGGGCGCCGGAAAGACCCCGCTGCCGTGAGCTGAGCGAAGAATCTCCGCAGTGTACAAGATTCGCCCTCGTGACCCTGCACCGGCCCGCGACGGTCGACAATGCGAGTGTCCTGCGCATCATCTGGCAGGCGCTTAAGGAAATCGGCAAAGAAATTCAGATGGTCTTTCCCGTCCATCCCCGCACGCGCAAGCGACTGCAGGAACTGGGGCTGGAGTTGTCAGAATCCGGACCGCTGGCCCGCCCAAACGGAGTTCGATTGATTTCTCCCTTGAGTTACGTGCGATTTTTGCGCCTCGAAAGCCTCGCCACGTTCGTGGTTACGGACTCCGGCGGCATTCAGGAAGAGACGACCGTCCTGGGCGTGCCTTGCCTGACGGTCCGCGAGAATACGGAGCGCCCCATCACCATAACCGAGGGAACCAATACGCTCGTCGGCCTTGATCCTGAGCGCCTTAAGGAAGAAGCCCGCCAAATCCTATGCGGAAAGGGAAAACAAGGCCGTGCGCCCTCCCTCTGGGATGGCCAAGCAGCCCGGCGCGTCGTGGATATCCTCGCGGAGCAATTGCCGGCGGGAAATCCTGATTAGGCTCCAATGCCGCCCTGCCACGCGTAGATTAGCGCTCCAACCGCATCGTTGACTCTCTTGAAGGACCCTCCTCGCCTTTTCCCCTCTCCCACCTTTTCCGTCCCACTAACTAACCCAACTGAAATGCCCGACACAGCGCGGGCTGCCGCAACCTGCACGTGACTCCGGCAGGAGCCCGCCGGGGCGGGCGCAAGAATGTGGCCCAAAGTTACCTGCTAAGTCCCCACGCCTTCGTGCGGAAGAATAGCGCGAAGATTTGCTGGACGCTGGTGGTTTCGTTCATCACGCCAAAAGCCGGTGAGGTATCAACGTTTGAGGGCGTTGCAGTGATGGTGCAGCCGCTCGAACAAATCGTGACCTGACTCCCCCCCGCAACGGTCACTCCCAGCTTGCCGGAAGAGATCATATTGAATGTGACGTCGACCGGGGTATCGTTGGCCAGGGGCGAAACGCCTGAACTCGCGCACGTCTCCACACTGCTGGCATTGTTGCAAACCATGATATAGCCGTCAGAGAGCGTCGGATCGTAGCGGATGTAAAAACCAGCAGTAGGTACGTTGGTCGTCGGACCAAAGGCCGCTGGAAAACCCACTCGATAACCTGCGTTCCCTGCTGTGGCCTCGCTAACGTAGAAGCGGAAGATCGACGTCCAGGGGGCTGCATTCCCCCAATAGGATGAGAGCATCCTGGCATAAAGCCAAGCCACGGAATTCTGCGCCGCGTTGGTTTTAACCCAGCCGTAGTTAATATCAGGCAGATAGGCCCCGCTACTCTCACCCATCGTCCCGGCATAACTCGCCGTATACGACGCTTGCCACTGGTAAAGTCCTATCATCGAAGCGGAGACATTTGAAGAAGAAAACTCATCGTCCATGCAAAGCACCGAGGTATTGAGCGGGTCGCAGTCCACGCTCAGTGTGCCGCTGGTGGTGATAGGCGATGGGTTGGCCGCGTTAAGCCCCGTTCCGGGTGTAATACTGGTTACCGTGCCACTGCCTGTAGGCACATTCCACCCGCCGTCCTCGCGCAAAAAACGAGTCGAACCGGCTGTGCTTCCGGGGTCGGGAACCGCGCCTTGCGCGTGATTTGTCCCCGAGGCTCCGAACACCGGATAATCGGCAGGGGCAAACAAAAAGCCGTTCAGCACAAGCTGGTCTGAGGCATTCTTGCAAACCGTCAAGTCTGCCGAGTTAGCATGGTTGCGAAACCCCAGTAGGCAACTCGTATCTCCCCCGTTCAGCACGGCGGAGATACTGGTGTAGGACTGCGACTCGTCCGTCACGATGCCTGCTAAATCGTAATCCGGCAGACGGGTGTAGGTGCTTCCGTTGAAGCCCCAGTTGTCGTTCATCCGCACTCTCATGGGCTGATGGTTATAGTAACTTGGAAGAACTTGATTATTACCGCCGCCATCATAGATCACCGGCCACGTCGAGCA